>Ga0190271_10000681_pt1 | contig 17671 bp, 18 predicted proteins | sample Popmic356T_FD_133747 | JGI IMG/M metagenome (GOLD analysis project Ga0190271, IMG submission 133747) | Populus adjacent soil microbial communities from riparian zone of Weber River, Utah, USA - 356 T | ecosystem: Environmental > Terrestrial > Soil > Riparian zone | place: USA: Utah | collected...
GCCGCGCCCTTGTACGGCACGTGCGTGATGTCGACGCCGGCGCTCAGCTTGAACAACTCCCCGGCGATGTGTCCCGATGCGCCGACGCCCTGCGATGCGTAAGTGAGCTTCCCCGGATTGGCCTTGGCGTAGGCGATCAGCTCCTTCACGTCCTTGGCCGGCACGGAAGGGTGCACCACCAGAATGTTCGGCACCGTGACCGCCAGGAAGACCGGCGTGAAGCTCTTGACCGGATCGTACGGAATTTTCTGCAGGTGCGGCAGCATCGACAGCACGGCGTGGTTGCCGACCAGGAACGTGTAACCGTCGGCCGGCGCCTTGGCGACTTCGTTGACGCCGATCACGCCGGCTGCGCCGGGCCGGTTCTCGACCACCACGGTGACGCCGGATTCGTTGAGCTTGTGCTGCATCTGACGCGCGATGATGTCGCCGATGCCGGCCGGCGCCGTCGGTACGATCAGCTTGATCGGCTTGTTCGGGTAGTCCTGCGCGGACGCCGGGGAACGCGCGGCTGTGATGGCGAGCAAAGCCACAGCGACGAACAGGCGAACGCCGATCATCTGAATGTCTCCCTCAATCGTCTTATGTTGTTAAAGGGAGTATCGCGCGTCAGGCGGGCCGCGTCACCCCCGCCTGCCGTGAGATGCAGCGCCGCTAGCGATGCTGGGTGATGGTATCGACCAGCGCGACGCGGCCTTTCTTGACCTCGGCGATGGCGCGCAGCAGCGCCGGCTTGATGTCGGCTGGGTTGTCGATCGGCCCTTCGCCGTAGCAGCCCATCGAGCGGGCCAGCGCGCCGAAGTCCGGCTCGGGGCCGAACAGGTCCATGCCGATGTGCGCCTTGGCTTCGTCGGTGCCGCGGATCTGCGCCATGCGGATCTGGTGCGCCCAGTCGTTGTAGTAGGCGCGGTTGTTGTGCATCACGATCAGCATCGGGATTTGGTACTTGGCCGCGACCCACAGCGCACCGGCATCGAACATAAGATCTCCGTCCGGCTGGATATCAACGACAAGACGGCCGGTGCCCTTGTACGCGAGCGCGACGCCGATCGAAATGCCGATCTGCGTCGCCGTGCCGAGCTCGACGCCGGGGTGGCGGTAGGGCTTGTCGAAGTCCCACAGCTTGCGAACCTGATGCTTGAGCTCGTTGGCAGTGAGCACCCAGTCCTCATCCTTGATGACATCCCACACTTCGAGCGCGAGCCGCGGGAAGGTGATCGGTGAGGCATCCCAGTCCTTCTTCGCCTCGTCCTGCCATTTGGCCCAGACCTCGTCGTGGCGCTTGCCGATTGTTTTCTTGCGATTAGCGATCTTGGCCTGGAGGCCGGTGTCCTTGGCGATGCGCTCCCGGCAGATACGGATGAGTTCCGGAATGCCGAGCGCGGTGTCGCCGATGGCGCGGATCGAGCACGGCTGCATCCGGCAATAATCCATCGACCACTTGCTGATGCCGAGTTCGGCGAAGCCGATCTCGACCGTGTCGCAGTGCTCTGGGAGGAGCGGCGTCATGATGCGCTTGGCGTTGTTGAGCTCGACGAACTGCTTTTCCCAGTCCTTGACGTCAAGGCCGATCACCAGATCGGTGTGTTTGAGCGACTCCTTGTCCATCGACAGGCAGAGCGGGTGCTTGTTCGGGAAATTGAGCGCGTTGTTGACGTCCCATACGGCCGCGCCGGTGGTCTCGGCCAACTCGACGATGTTCTCGAATCCTCCGGCGCGCCGCCCCGCGTATTCCGCCAGCAGCATCGGGTGTTCTGCCTTGAGTAGCTTGTCGGCGATGGCTGCGATGGCGCCTGGATCCGGCATCATGGGCGACGGCGTCGCCACCGCGCTTGCGGGCGGCAATTCGACGGCGCTGCTGGTCAGCTCGGTCTCCTGCAGCGCCGCGTCGTAGCACATGTAGATCGGGCCTTGCGGCTCGGTGGTCATGATCGAATAGGCGCGGGCAAACGATTCCGGCACGCCCTCGATCGCGGTCGGCTGGTAATCCCACTTCACGTAGTCGCGCACCGCGTTGCCCTGCACCAGCGCGGTATGCGTCCAGTCGATGTGCGGCCGGCGCTTGCGCTCGTCCATCGGCCCGGTCGCGCCCATGATGAAGATCGGCACGCGGTCAATGTAGGCGTAGTAGATCGCCATGGTGGCGTGGAGGAGACCCACCAGATTGTGCAGGATCACCGCCATCGGCTTGCCGCTCGCCTTGGCGTAGCCGTGCGCGATCTGCACCGCGATCTCCTCGTGCTGGCACAGCAGCATCGGCGGATTGTTGTTGCCGTAGTTGACGAGCGAATCGTGCAGGCCGCGGAAGCTCGCGCCCGGGTTCATGGTGATGTAGGGGAACTTGTAGCGCTTGATCAGGTCGACGATGACGTCGGACTGCCATTTCGTGTAGTTGCTGGTCTTTGCGTCCATGCTTGGTTCCAGTGCTTAGGTCACGTCTTCAGACGGATAAGAATTTTCGTCGTTCATTCGATCACTTCGTCGGCCAAGGCAGTCAGCCGGTCCGGCACGCTCAGCCCCAGTGTCCTGGCAGTCTTGAGATTGATCACCATCTCGAACTTCGTCGGCTGCGCAACGGGGAGGTCACCCGGCTTTTCGCCCTTGAGAATGCGCGCGACATAACCGCCCGCCTGTTCCCACATGAGGGGCAGGCTCGTTCCGTAGGTCATCAGTCCGCCGCTGATTGCAAATTCGCGGTCATAGTAGACAGCAGGAATTCTGTGGCGCGCTGCCAGCGCGGTGATTTGTGCGCGCCGAATAAAAAAGAACGGATCGGCATTCACCAGCAGGGCACCGCCGGATTTTGAGCTAAGGGTCGTAAAGGCCGCATCGATCTTGCCACCGGTGCCGGCGTACACAAGCTGGAGTTGCACCCCGAGCCTCTGGGCATGCGCCTGAAGGTCTTTCGACATCGCCTCGGTGCTGGGATCGGCCGGATTGAACAGCACCGAAATCGGTGTCGCTTGAGGCACCAGCTCGCGCAGCACTCCGAGCCGCTTGGCCGCAAGCTCGTCGTTCAGGGTGCCGATCCCGGTGGCGTTGCCGCCAGGCCGGTTGAGGCTGGCGACGAGCCTCGCGGCAACCGGATCGCCCGGCCAGGTGAAGACGATCGGAATGGTGGAGGTCGCGGTTTTTGCCGCAAGCGTCGCCGGTTGGCTGGACACTGCAACGATCGCCGCCACCTGACGCCGGACCAAGTCAGCGGCCAGCTCCGGCAGTTGGTTGGCTTGGCCATTCGCCCAGCGATATTCGATCGTCAGGTTTTTGCCGTCGACAAAGCCGGCATCAGCGAGACCCTTTAGGAATCCCGTGAGGCGGTTGGCATTCTGCTCCGCTGTGCCGGAGTGCAAAAATCCGATCACCGGCATTGCCCGTTCCGCGCGCGCGCAGAGGGGGCAGGCAGCCGCGCCGCCGATCAGACCGAGAAATGTCCGTCGATTCATGCTTTCCACGCAACTCTACCGCAGCATCGCGCCGGCCTTTTTGGCGATCTCGGGCGACGCGCTAAAAATCGTCGTGACCAGCTTCTGGATTTCGGCGCCGTGCACCGGCGTGATCTCGAGCTGCGCCTTCTCGGCGTCGGCGAGGAAATCCTTGTCGTTCATCGTATCCATGAACGCCTTGCGCAGCGCCTCGGCGCGCTCGCGCGGAACGCCCGGCGGCGCGACGAACGGGCGGCCCATGACCTGCCGCGCGAAGATCAGTTCAAGGATCGCGCGCTGCTCATCGGTCTTGGCAAGGTCGACGATCAGCGGCACGTCCGGCAGGTCCGGGTGCTTGCTCAACGCAAGCTGCACCAAAATGGAGAATTTCTTCTCGGCTATCCATTTCTGGTGCGTCGACTTCACGCTCGACCACGACCAGCCGCAGCGGCCCTGCACCTCGCCGCGCTCCATCGCGAGCCCGACCTCGTTGCCGCCCGGATAGCCGGTGATGACTTTCATCTTGGTCCCGAGCACGCCGTTGGTGATCCGGGGGAACTGATCGGTGTCGGCGGACGTGCTGGTGCCGCCGACGATCAGCGGCTTCTCCAGCATGTCCTCGAACTTGCTGATGCCGCTGGTGTGCCAGGCGACGCAGATGCTGACCTCGTTGTTGGCGCTGCCGATCCAGGTGAACCTGATGGCGTCGAACTGCGCGGCCTTGTTGCCGAGCAGAGTGTCAAATCCCGTGCCGCGCCCGATGATGCCGAACGTGGTGCCGTCCTTCGGCGCGACGTTGTAGAGCCAGTTGGCGAGCCGCAGCGAGCCAGCGCCCTCCATGTTCTTGGGAACGACCGTGGGGTTGCCCGGGATGTGCTTGCCCAGGTGCCGCGCGAGATATCGCGCGTAGAGGTCGTAGGCGCCGCCGACGCTGTAGCCGATGTAAAGGTCGACGCTCTTGCCCTTGTAGAAATCGGCGACGCTCTGCGCCGGCGCGGCTGGCGTGAAAGCCAACAGCCATATGGCGGCCGCAGCGATCCGCACGCAGGTTCCAGACGCCATGTTTCCTCTCAAGGCCCGCATTATCCGCGCTGACCGATTGATTTGACAAGGACGCGCAGTATGGTGCTGCCAACAAGCCAAGGAACCGGCCTATGACAGGCATTCTCGAAACTCCCGGCGTTGGACACAATCAAGCCGAAGGGGCGGAAAAAGAGAACCAGCACTGGGAGCGCTGGGCCAAGAAGCGCACCTTCGTGCGCGCGCTCGAAGGCACCTATAGCCATCTCTACAAGCAACTGATCGACCAGCCGCGGGTGTTTTCTTCCAAGGACGTGCCGTGGAAGGGCGGTCCCGGCCACTACGGCAAGAGCGTGATCTCCCCGCAGGCGGTCAACATCACGCAGTCGATCGAATCGCACATCGAAGCCTACGCGCCGGGCGCCTCCGGCCAGAAGCACGGCCACCTCAACAGCGCGGTGTTCTACGTGCTCAAGGGTCGCGGCCATGACGTGCACGACGGACGCCATATTCCGTGGAAGGCCGGCGACGTGATGCTGGTCGAGAACGCCTGCGTGCATCAGCATTTCAACGACGATCCGAAAGAGGAGGCGGTGCTGCTGGTGTTCAAGGCCAAGCCGTTGTTCCTTTTCATGCACCTGCTGTTCCAGAAGATCGTCGAATGGCCGTCGAAAATTCCGCCCAAGGGGGCGGAGGACTACAAGCCGCCGGCGGACATCTAAGGGAGCGCGCCATGCCGACATTCACCGATCGCGAGCCGTCACTGTCCGGCACCAAGACCGCGAGCTTCCGCGCCGACGAAGTGAAGACGTCGCAGGAATTCCGCAAGGTCTACGAAAGCAAGACCAACATCGTGCTCGCCGAGGACATGCCTTGGGAGCACTGCGCCGACGGGCTGATCAAGCATCTGGTGCATCAGAAGCTCAACACGCGCGAGATGTGCGTCGAGGCGTACATGCAATTCCTCAAGCCGGGCGAGAAGTCGGGCGTCCACCGCCACATGTGGGAGGAGATCGTCTTCGTGGTCGAAGGTTCCGGCTACGACCTGCATTGGGATCTCAAGTGGGATTGTCTCGAAGCCTTCGAATGGGAATGGGCGGCCGAGCCCAAGGCCTACAGCTGGAAGCGCGGCGACTACATCTACATCCCGCCGTTCACCAACCATCAGCACATCGCCGGCGACCACGAGGACTGCCGGCTGATCGTGATGTCGAACCGCATCGTCAAGGAGATGGGCTTCGACTGGTTCGACCAGGTCGCCAACGCGCCGAGCTTCGAGGCGCTGAAGAACGGCGGCGCGCGCTAAGCGGCGGCGGAGCGGCGTCTCGCTGTCGACAAGTGCAGCACCGCTTCGATCATCGCCGCCGGATTGGCGACACCCTTTCCGGCGATGTCATGCGCGCTGCCGTGCGCGACCGACGAGAACAGGATCGGCGTGCCGATGGTCAGCGCGATGGTGGCGTTCGGCGCCACCAGCTTGGCCGGCACGTGGCCCTGGTCGTGCAGCATGACGATGAAAGCGTCGATGCCCTTTATGTGAAACATGGTGTCGGCGCCGAACGGACCTGACACTGCAATACCCTGAGCGATAGCCGCATCGACCGCCGGCTTGATGATCTCGATTTCCTCGGAGCCGAACAGTCCGCCTTCACCGGCGTGCGGATTGAGCCCGCTCACCGCGATTTTTGGTGCGGCGACACCCATCTGCTTGAGAGTGCGCACGGTGGCGTCGATGACGCGCGCGACCTTGTCCTTCGTAATGGCCTCGACCGCCTTCCGTACGCTCTGATGCAGCGTGGCGTGCGCGACCTTGATGCCGCCGAAGCACAGCATCATGAACACGTCGTTCTCGTCGGTGCCGGTCTGCCGCGCGACGAACGACGGATGGCCGTCGAACTTGATGCCGGCTTGCGCGATCGAAGTCTCGTTCTGTGGGGCGCCGACCACGGCGTCGACTTCGCCGGTCAGCGCGGCCTTCACGGCCGCGCTGACGAAGGCGATCGAAGCGCGGCCTGCCACCGGGTTGGTGATACCGAAATCGATCCTGGCCGCCTCCGGCTGGTTGCAATCGAGGACGTTCAGCTTGCCGGTGGAGAATTCAGCGTCGGCCAGGCGCTCGATGACGTGCAGCTCCGCCGCGATGCCGCAAGCTTTCGCGTGACGCGCGATCACGTCCGGATCGCTCACTAGGACCGGATCGCAGGCGGCGCGCACGGCCGGATCGAGCGCGGCCTTGAGGCTGATCTCCGGCCCGATACCGGCGGGATCGCCGGTGGCAATGGCGATCTTTGCTTTCATTTCACTCCCAGGGCATCAGCGATGCGTGGATCACGTCAGGCACGCCGCCCGGCTGGTTGCCGACCGAGCGGATCGCGAGGTCGACATCCTTCAGGCCGAACCGATGAGTCGTGATCTTTTCCAGCGGGAAGCGCTTCGACGCGATCTGCTCCAGCGCAAGCTCGCAGGCGCGGTAGCTGTGGCCGCGCGCGCTCTTCATGGTGATGAATTTGACGGTGAATTTCTCCAGCGGGAAATTCGGGAACGCCGACATTTCGCCCTGCGCCACGATGATTCCGGCCTTGCGTTTGAGCGCCTCTATGCCGAGCAGGATCGGGATGGTGCCGGCCCCGGCGGTGCAGTCGAGCGAGACGTCGACGCCCTTGCCGCCGGTGATCTCCTTGATGCGCGCCAGCGGGTCCTCCTTGTTCACGTCGATCACGTAATCGGCGCCCAGCTCTTTGGCGACCTTCAAGCGCGCGGCGTCCTTCGACGTCCCGGTGACGATGATGAGGGACGCGCCGGCCTGCTTGCAGATCACGGTCTGCGACAGGCCCTGCTGGCCGGGGCCCTGGATCAGCACCGTCGAGTTGTAGCCGACGTTGCCGTCGAACAGCGACCACTCGACGCCGTTCGCCATCGGCGTGACGAGTCCGGCCAGCTCCGGCGTCACGCCCTTGGGAACGTGGTGCACCACCGCGTTCCACGGCAGATAGACGTACTGCGCAAAGCCGCCCCACAGGTGCGGCGGCTTTTCGTCCGAGGTGTAGCCATAGCGGATCGCATCCGGATTGGTGCGCCAGTTGGTGTTCTCGCAGTGGCGATACTGACCGGCGTGGCACCACTCGCACTTGCCGCAGCTCACATAGTGCTCGACGAAGACGAGGTCGCCCTCCTTGAAGCCCTTGCGGTTGGTGAACTCGCGGCCGGCGTTGGCGATAAAGCCGATGTTCTCGTGGCCCATGATGGTGGGCTTGTCGTTCGGCGGGTGTGCGTACAGCTTGACGTCGGTGCCGCAGATGCCGGCAACCTCCATTTTCAGCAATGCGCCGTCGGCCGGAACGTCCGGCATCGGATATTCGCGGATCTCGGTCTTGCTTGGCCCGGTTCTAACCGCCGCCAGCACTTTTTCAGCCACGGACACGTCCTTCCTCGATGGTGACGGACCGTCCGTCGCGGTGCATTCTAGTCGCCGTCATGCTTGGCTTCATCAACAAAAGCCCGCAGCACCGCGAGGCGCTGGACCGCGTGCGGGACTGGACGCGCGAGCGCTTTGCGTTGGACGACGAGGCCGCCATCCTGGTGGCCGAGGTTGCCTGTGCTCTGCCCGGCTGTCCGCCGCTCGAGACCGTCATCGCGTTCTGGAGCGGCGAGCGGCGGCACCACACCAAAGTATTCAAGCCGGTCAGCGAGGTGACGGCGGACGATCTCCCGCCGCGCTGGATGAAGGACGCGATCGCGGTGCCCGACGACTCCGAGTGCGATTGCTGTTGATGCCACCGCACAATCATTCCGGCTTGATGTTGGCCGCCTTCACCACCTTGCCCCACTTCGCGACCTCGTCGTCGTAGAACTTGGTGAATTCAGCGATGCTCATCGGCACCGGCACCGCGCCCTGTTCGTCGAAAATCTTCTTCACCTCGTCGGAGTTGAGAGCCGCGTTGATCTCCTTGTTGAGCCGCTCGACGATCGGCTTCGGCGTCCCGGCCGGCACCGCGATGCCCCACCAGTTTGCCGCCTGGTAGCCGGGCACGCCGGACTCGTCGATGGTCGGCACACCGGGCAGCAGGTGCGAGCGCCGCGTGTCGCTGACGCCGAGCGCGCGGAGCTTGCCGGCCCGCACATGCGACAGCGAGGCGAGATACGAGTTCATCAGGAGCTGGCTGTGGCCGCCCAGCACGTCGATCATCGCCGGGCCACCGCCCTTGAACGGCACCATCACCGTGTCGATGCCAGCCATCATGGAGAACAGGACCGACGCGGTGTGCGTGAAGCTGCCCACGCCGGCGTGCGCGAAATGCAGCGTGCCGGGCTTTGCCTTGGCAAGCGCGATCAGCTCCTTCACCGTTGTCGCCGGCACCGACGGATGCACCGTGAACACGCTTGGTCCGTTGCCCAGCGAGGCGGCGAACGAGAGTACCTTGGCGGTGTCGTAGTTGAGCTTGTTGATATGCGGATTGACCGCGTGCGCCAGCGAGACGAGCACCAGGGTGTGGCCATCCGGCGGCGCTGCGATCGCAAGCTCTAAGCCGATGATGCCGCCGGCGCCGGCGCGGTTCTCCGCCAGCACCTGCTTGCCGAGCCGGTCGCCGAGCTTCTGCGCGGCGAGCCGCGCCACGATGTCGACGCTGCCGCCCGGCGCGAACGGAATGATCAGGCGCAGCGGCTTCGACGGATAGTCCTGCGCCACCGCGGGCGTCGAGAAAACGAGGAGAAGGGCAAAGGCCTTCAGCAGAGTTGCGCGCATGTTTCCTCCGACGTTGCTGCGTTCTCGATTGTCGTCCCCCGCGAAGGCGAGGACCCATCTTGCCACGAATTCGTTGTTCCATGGGTCCCCGCTTTCGCGGGAACGACACCGAATGAATTGCTGCGATTGTGCCTGGCATTTCCATCCTTTCAGCCATGCGAAATTGCGCCCGGGTTTTTTTGAAAGGCGCGGGCTCGCCTCCAGTTCCGTGCCCCTCGGCAAGTCCGAGGGGATGGAGCGCCAAGCGGCGCCACATCTTTGTTCCCGCCGTTGCCTGTGAGGGCTACTCGGCGGGGGCGCCTCGAATTTGCGAGGCGCGCGCCTCTCGGCGCTCCATCGCGGCGATTTTTGGTTCCTCGGAACCGTAACTTTAGCGACGGATGAGTGGGCCTTCCGCCTCGGGATCGGGAGACTTTCGCCGCCCTTCCTCCATCACCTACCAGCCCACTAAAAGGCCGCCCCACATAGTTGGGACGGACGGTGACCCGGGCCTCCCGGAGCCGGATTTGCGAGATCCGACCGCAGGCGCCGCACCCACCCCGCTATCAAAACGCCTCATGAAAGCGCCCTCGGCTGGATGAGATTGCACGAATATAATCCTATTACCGGGCAGTGTCAAGCGGTTGAGGGAGTCAATTTGTACCGATTGTTCAGGGGACGCGCGCGGTAAGCTTGATGGCAATAATTCGGAGCTTGAAAGGGAGTCGCCCGGCCCGCTGGATTATCTTTGGAGCAATTCGCTGCTGGATATTTCTACAGAACGAGCGAAGATGTGAGAGGGGATGCCTGAGTGCTTGCGCGCCTGATCGCCATTGCGATGCTCGCTGTCGTGAACGCGCCCGCGAGTGCGCGGGCCAAGGAGATATCGCCCCAGCTCATCGCATGTCATGACTATGCGACGAGACGATACATCGCCAACTTCCGTCAAGTCGGCCTGCCTGAAAAACATGACGAAGCTTCGATCGTCGTCACGGTGTTTCAAAACGATAATCCGAAATTCGAAGAGTATCTTGCCGAGTGCATGAAGCGCTGGGACAAGGAAGATCGCTAGGCCGCTTCTGCCGGGGCATTGGAAATCCTCCGGCGCCTTCACAACGTCGCCGATCTGGCAGAGCCGCCCATTACCCCTGGACAAAATTACAGCGGACACTATCGGCGCTTCGCTAGCGAGATTTTGCTGAACCGGACACCTTTGCCATCAGGAAGCCGCTTCGCGTCGTAGCCGGCGTCGCGCACGGCGATGCGCTGCAGGCGCGGATGCTCCGGCGTGTCGTCAAACCACCACTCGGCGCGCTGCGCGGCCCGCGGCAGGCCGAAGCCGAGTATCTCCTCGATCTCGTCGAACGTCATGACGAGCTCGTCCTTGCCATGGCTCTTCAGGTGGTCGCGCAGCAGATCGTATTTGTTGTCCGTCATCCTGCCGTGCTCGCCCTATCCAGGAACTCCATCACGCGTTTCGCCGAGTTGTCCTCGCGCTGCTCCGCGACCGGCACATCCCAGTATTCGGACTTCGGCAGGCATTCCTCGAGATAGCGCGCCGCCGAGGTGGCGTGCGAAGCGTCCTGGCCGGGAATCACCAGCGCGGGGATATCGAGCTTGAGCATGTCCCCGGGCTCGGCGCCGGGCGCGGTATCGCGGTCGAACAGGTTGCGCATCATGGCAAGCGTCGTGCGCTGATAGGTGTCGACGTCCTGCTTCGCGTATTCTTTCGCGAACTCGCGGTCGCGCTTGATCACCGAGGCCCACGGCCCACCGCGCGGATCGGCGCCGAACGGCTTGCCGTCCTTCTCCACCAGCGCGACCACGGCGACGAGGCCCTCCTGCTGCACGAATGCCAGATGCTCGGCGAAACGCTTATGGCTGGCGATGCGGTACTTTGCGCCGCCGACCGGCCACCACAGCACCATGGCCCGCACCATGTTGGGCATCGCCGTCGCGAACGCTGTGACCGGACAGCAGCCCATGCAGCCGCCGAGCAGGTGCGCGCGCTCGATGCCGAGATGATCGAGTAGGCCCTTGCCCTGCGCCACGTAGTGCGCCCAGGTCAGCGCCTCGACCCGGCCGCCGGACTGGCCGCACTCGCGGCGGTCGAACACGATGCAGGTATATTTTTTCGGCAGGTGATCGATCAGCTTGATCTTGGCGTAGATGCCTTGCGTCGACCACATCTCGATCACGGCGTTGAAGCCGCCCGGCGCGTACATCAGGAGCGGCGGGCCTTGCCCGATCGTCTCGTAGCGCGTCGCGATGCCGTCGATGGTGACGAAGGGCATGGTGGAATTTCGCTCAGCTCTCTATCGGCCTCAGGATGAGGGCGGATGATACACGGCCTGCGACGCAATCGCGCGATCTCAGGCTTCACCCCTTGATCTGCCGGCCCGCCCGCGCATCCGCGATCAGCGCTGTGAAAGCATCGAGTGCGGCGTTGGCGGTGTTGGTGTAGGTATCGACCTTGGAGCCGAGCCATTTCTCGCCGTAGCCGATCGCGGTGATGGCGAGCCGCACGCGGCCGTCGAGCCAAGGGCCGCCGCCGAAGCCGCCAATCACCGGAATGGACACCGCCTTCACCACCGCGGCGCCCACGACCGGCCCGGAGTTTGTGAAATCGAGCGCGCAGGCGCCGCAGGCTTCAAGCAGCTTGGCCTCCTCGACCAGCTTGGCCGTCATCTCCGGCGTGGCCCGCGCGCCGGCTGAGTTCTGCGCGCTGTAAGGGATGCCGTGCTTGGCCGCAGTCTGCGGCGTCAGACCGAACTGCGCGAACACCGGGATGCCGGTTTTGACCACGGCGCGCACCGCATCGGGATAGTCGGCGGCGGCGTCAAGCTTCACCATGTCGGCGCCGCCTTCCCGCATCAGCCGCTTTGCGGCGCGCACGGCGGCCTCGGGCGATTCCTGCACCGGGCCATACGGCACGTCGCAGCTCACCAGCGCGCGGGTGGCGCCGCGCCGCACCGCTTTGCAGCAGATCAGCATCTCGTCCATCGTGACCTGGAGCGGGTCGTCATGGCCCCAGAGATTGACGCCAACCGAATCTCCAACCGAAATGAAATCCACGCCGGCTTTGTCCGCGATCCGCGCGATCGGGGTGTCCCAAGCGACCACGCCGACGCTCTTGTTGCCGTCGCGCTTCATCTGCTGAAGCGCGGCGACGGTGATTTTGGCTGTCATGGGGTCATAAAAGAGGAGAGCGGACGGTGTTTCAAGCGACAAACCGTCACCCGTGCGCCTGCGGCTATTTCTGCTGCGCGCCGTAGACCGCCTTTACCTTTTCCAGCAGCGCTGGCGTGATCCTGGCGACGTCGCCGACCAGCTTCTGCAATTCCTCGCCGGTGATCGGGCCGAGGGTGAGCTTCAGCTTGTTGGCGTCCTCGATGTATTCAGGGTCCTTGGTCATGGCGTCGAATGCGCGGCGCAGCGCGGTGACGCGGTCGGCCGGCGCGCCGGGCGTGGTCATGAAGGCGGTGCCGACCTCGGTCGCGTTCATCACTGCGGCGAGGATGGCGCGTTCCTCGTCGTTGCGCGCAAGCTCGACGGCGGTCGACACTTCGGGCAATTCGGGGTGCCGCTTGAGCGCGTATTGCACCACGATCGAAATTTTCTTGGTGGGGTACCAGTCGGGATGCCCGACCTTCACGGCGGTCCACGACGTCGAGTGCCCGTCGACCTCGCCGCGCTCGACCGCGAGCTGCGCCTCGGCGGAGCCCTTGTAGCCCATGATCAGCTTGAACTTGGTGCCGAGCACGTTGTTGGTGACCAGCGGATAGACCGACACGGTGGAGCCGACGCCGGTGCCGGACAATTTGGATTCCATGTTCTGTGCGTCGGCGAACGTCTTCACTGGCGAGGTGTGCCAGAGGAACACCATATTCACGAGCGAATCCACGCGGCCGATCCAGTTCAACTCGGCGGTCTTGAAGCGCACGCCCTGGGTGCCGAGCTTCTCGTCGAGCGCGGCGGTCGGCGCGCCGATGCCGATCGTCAGGCCATCCTTCGCCGCGATATTGTACAAGTGCGCCAGCGCCAGGAAGCTGCCGGCGCCCGGCATGTTCTTCGGCACGATCGAAGGATTGCCGGGGATGTGCTTGCCGAGATTGCGCGCCACCAGCCGCGCGTACACGTCGTTCGACCCGGCCGGCGGATAGCCGATGATCATGTCGATCGACTTGCCCTTGTAGAATTGCTCGACCGTCTGCGCGGAGGCGGACGCGGCGGGCAGGGCGAGGGCAATGGCAAAACAGGCGCGGGCGAATTTCATAAGTATGTTCCTCGGGCTTTCCCTCGGCAGCTTACGAATGCGGCCGCTTGTTGCGCAACATTCTTGGGAGCCTCTGATGTGCGGCCGGTGGTCGCCATTCTCCGCTGTCGTCCCCGCGAAGGCGGGGACCATCGGGCAACAACTTCGATTGGTGGTTATGGGTCCCCGCCTTCGCGGAGACGACACGTGAGAGAGTCGAGGACGACGACGGAGAAAATTACGCCCGCAACGCCCGCAGCATGTCCTCGACGTATTCCTCGGCGCTGGCGACCACCAGCATGAGCGCCCAGGGGCGAAGCTGCGACAGCGTCTTGCCCAGCGCCTCGTCGGACTTGTCGGCCCCGCCGAGGATGAGCCCGGTCGTCATCACGCGCTTGAGGCTGCACGCCTCGCCGATGATCGAGGCCGCGCCCGCGCTCTCGCCGGCGGCGGCCACCATCACCACCAGGTCGGCGCCGTTGACCTCTTCGACGAGATTCTTGGTGCGGCCGGCAATATCCGACAGCCAGCCGGCGAAGCTCTCGCCGGCCTTCGGCGCGCTGCCGAACGCCGACGCGGTGAAGAACGTCGCGCGGCTCCATTGCCGCTGCGCCAGCGTCTTCACCACGCGCTCGCTGGGTGGGTCGAGCGCGATCACCTTGACCGCGCGTGGTAGAGAGTTCGGTGCGTCGATCCGAAATCGCGCCTCGGTGGCGCTGGACATGCGGGCGGATTCGGATTGCATGATCAGACCGTCGCGTGTTCCTTGCCGGTCTGCACCACCAGCGCTTCCTTCGCGGCCTCCTTGAACGGCTGATCCGGCGGCAGCACCACCGCGGCCGAGCGGCAGCGCTGATGCTCCAGCGCGATGCCGGGCGGCGTCTCGCCCTTCTCCATCGCCTTGAGCGCGCGCAGCAGGCGATGGCGCGCCATGATGATGCCGTTGTCGGTCGAGACCAGGTTCTCCTTGGCGCGGTCGACGATCGGACCCATGCTCTCCTGCAACGAGGCGTCCTGCATCGCGATGCCGTAGACGCCGCTGTAGGTGTCGCCGCGCTTCTGCGCGGCGCGGTCGATCAGGTAGTCGTTGTCCTTGTTCTGCCTCGGACGGAACGTGCCCGGCACATACTCGTTGTGGATGCCCTTGCCCGCCTGCATCGACTCCAGTTCGTGCGCGGACAGCGGCCGCGTCACCTTGTAGTCGAAGCTCCAGGCCCAGCAGTTCTCGTCGTCGATCGGCACCCAGAAATGGCCGTGCACCGGATGATCGGCGCGCGGCGGGATCATGGTGAAGGCCGGCATCACGTATTGCGTGACGCGCCAGTAGTAGTGTCCGTTCTCGGCGTTGCGGCGCGCGCCGATGTAAAGTCCGCCGGGGCTCTCGACGACTTCGAACACCGGCTTCTTGTCGCCCATGTTGTACCGGTTGCCCTTCGAGCCCTTGAACAGGGGGTCCTTGTCGAGCTCACCCGAGTGCAGGAACGAGACGTGGCTGGAATCGATGCCGCCCTCCATCGCCTGCAGCCAGTTCGATTCCTGCAGCCGCTTCGACGTGAAGCTGCGGTCGGCCGGCACCACGGCGAATTCCCACTCCGGCAGCGGCGGCTGTTGCTCCGGCGGGCCCATGTAGGTCCACAGCACGCCGCCGCGCTCGACCAGAGGGTAGGACTTCAGCTTGATCTTCTTGCAGAAGCCGCTCTCGGTCGGCTCGGACGGCACCTCGATGCACTGGCCGGTGTGATCGTATTTCCAGCCGTGGTACGGGCAGCGCAGGCCATTCTCCTCGTTGCGGCCGAACCACAGCGACACGCCGCGGTGCGCGCAGAATTCATCGGTCAGCGCATAGCGGCCCTGCGTGTCGCGCCATGCGAGCAGCCGCTCGGAGAGCAGCTTGACCCGCACCGGCGGGCACTCGTTCTCCGGCAGTTCCGAAGCCAGCAGCGCGGGCTGCCAGCTCAGGCGGAACATCCGGCCCATCGGCGTGCCGGGCCCGGTCTGGGTGAGGAGGTCGTTCTGTTCTTTCCGAAGCATCGGAGGCTCCCGGATCGTTGTGCCGACTTGGTGCGCCTAAAACGCCAATTCATCAAGTCTTATCAGGCGGCTAGCGTTGACCGGGCGACAAAACCCATGGTCTAAGATTGGCGCTCATTCTACCGCAAACCACCCTCCAAGAGAACCGCCGCCGTGTCCACGAGAGTCGAACTTTGCAAGGCCGATGATGTTGCAGCCGGAACGGCGCTCAGGGTGGAGGCAGGAGGCGTCGTCGTCGCGGTCTTCAACATCGAGGGCGAGTTCTACGTCATCGACGACGCCTGCACCCACGGCCCCGGCTCGCTGTCGGAGGGCTACATCGACGGCGACGTGATCGAGTGCAACTTCCACAACGGCCAGTTCGACATCAAGACCGGCGAAGTGGTGTCGCCACCCTGCATGATCCCGGTGAAAACCTATCCCACCAAGGTCGAGGGCGGCACGGTGGTCATCGAGGTGGATTGAAAGGCCGCGGCCGGTAGGCGATAACAAACGTGTCATTGCCGCTGGAAGGACCATCATGCTTCGCTCGCTCGCCGTAACGTTGGTGCTGACCGCGCTGTTTCTCGTGACGGCCACTGGCTTCGGGTCGGTGGCGTTTGCGCATGGCGGTGACCATTCGCACATGAGCGTCGCCGATCTGGCGACGCACCTATCCGCCAGCTGGGACCACCGGTCGACGATTGTGGCCATCGGCGGGGCGTTCGCGCTCGCTGCGGCCCTGGTTCTGCTGACTGGCAAGAAACGAGCGCGTTGACTATCGCGGCGCGGCCTTGGCCGCGGCGCTGCCCGGAAAGATCAACGACTTGATCACCACCGGCACCGCGCCGGAGGCATCGAGCATCGCGCCGATGTCGATGTAGTCGAACTCCTTCAGCTCCAGCCCATCGATCGAAACGATCGCGTTGGCGATCTTCATCTCTTCGCGCAGGTGAATTCCGATCAGGCCGCCGACGTCGCCATCGCCGGCGAGAATGAGCGGGTGATTGCGCGCGAGGCCGTCGCGCAGTCCCTCGACCGCGCCGCGGCAGAACGCGTCGAGCCGCTGGAACGTCGCCGAGCCTTGCCATGGCACGAACAGCGCCACGGGTGTCTCGCCACCGGCGAGATCGAGCCGCTTGAGCATGGACTGCACCGCGTGGGCCACCGCAGAGGGGTCGATGACTTCGCCGTCGAGTGGCAATACCGGTGCGATCACCGGCACGTTGCGCAGCGGCAACGCATCGAGCGGCGACACGTAGATCGTGCTGCCGCTGAGCTGAATGGTGTACTGCGACGCGCCGACCACGGTGGCGCGGATGCCTTCCAGCGGTTGCTCGAGATTAGGGCAGAATGTCTCGACCCGGGCGCGAATTTCCGCGGCCAGCAGCGGGCCGAGGTCGCCAAATTTTTTGGCTTCGTTGCCGTAGATGAACTCCGACACTCCGCCGGAAAACGTCAGCTCTTTGACCCTGCCGCCATACCCAAGCGGATCTGTGCGCAACAGGCTTTTGCCATCCGCGGAAGGCGCGCCGCCTTCCATCGCCTCGAACAGGCGGTCGGCCATCGCGCTGGCGATGGCGCCGCCTTGATCGAGCGTCAGCATCGCACCGACCGTCACGTCGATACCAAGCTCCGCGGCAAAGCGCCTGCCTGCCTCCTCGACCCGCAAAATTTGGCCGTCTGGAGCAAGGCAAAGAAGCCGCGCACCCACATCGAGTGCCGCGACATTGGTGACCTTGCCTTCGGCGCACACGGCGATCTTGGAGGTGCCGCCGCCGACGTCGACGTTCATCACCACGCATTCGTCGCGGATCGAACGAGCCACCGCGCCGGAGCCGTAGGCTGCCATGATGGTTTCCAGGCTGTCGCCGGCGCTCACCGCCACCATTTTGCCGGCCTGCCGCGCGAACAATTCGCCGATCGCACGCGCGTTGCTTCGGCGAAGCGCGACGCCGGTGAAGATCAACGCGCCGGTGTCGATTTCGTCCGGATCGACCTTGGCGTCCGCGTACTCCTTTTTGATAAAGGCACCAAGCGCCTCGGCGTCGATCGTTTCGCCCTCGGAGTAGGGCGTCAGCAGGATGTCGGAGCCGTAGAACGTCTCGCGCTCGCTCACCACATAGCGGCTGTCTAGCCGCTCCAGCACGATACGCGAGAACACCAGGTGGGAGGTCGACGAGCCGATATCGACGCCCACGGTGAGCAGGCAGATTTCGTCCTCGGCCTCCAGCGTACGGC
>Ga0190271_10000682_pt1 | contig 17670 bp, 14 predicted proteins | sample Popmic356T_FD_133747 | JGI IMG/M metagenome (GOLD analysis project Ga0190271, IMG submission 133747) | Populus adjacent soil microbial communities from riparian zone of Weber River, Utah, USA - 356 T | ecosystem: Environmental > Terrestrial > Soil > Riparian zone | place: USA: Utah | collected...
AAAATAAACCATTCACGAAAACGATTTCATTTGCCTTTTCATGACCCGGCAAACGCAATGGATTCAACTCCTCAGCGCTAAACTTCGTTGCAACCGAAAACTGATACTCCTTATTAAATAAACTGCCGACTCGGGTGTATTTCCATTCTTCATGTCTGGCCGTAGGAATACCCACTTTTGACAGAACTGAAAAAGCCTCCTGGCGGATCGAAGAAAGCTGATTGTTTTTATCCGTTGATTGCAGCTGATCGAATTTCTTTTCAAAATATTCAATAGTACCCATCCTCTTACTGATTAATTTTATCGCGGTTTATTAAACTTCTTCTCCCACATTCACTTCGTTCTTAATAAAATCATACCCTCTTTCCTCCAGCTCCAATGCCAGTTCTTTGGTACCCGATTTTACTATACGCCCTTTATACAATACATGCACGAAATCGGGGACGATATAATCAAGCAGACGTTGATAGTGGGTAACAACTAAAACCGCGTTGTCTTTATTCCTTAATTTGTTTACTCCGTTAGCCACTATACGAATAGCATCGATATCCAGACCTGAATCGGTTTCATCCAGTATAGCCAACCTGGGTTGCAGCATCGCCATCTGGAAAATTTCGTTACGCTTTTTTTCTCCACCGGAAAAACCTTCATTGAGTGAACGGCTTAATAACGACTGATCGATATTCATCAATGCCATTTTCTCTTTCATCAATTTGAGAAAGCTCACTGCATCCAATGCTTCCTGCCCACGGTATTTACGAACTTCGTTCACCGCGGTTTTGATAAAATTGGTGGTCGTTAATCCTGGAATTTCAATGGGATATTGAAACGCGAGGAATAATCCTTCCGCAGCGCGCGCTTCGGGAGAAAGCTCTAGCAGGTCTTTGCCAAGAAATTCTACCGTTCCATTGGAAACTTCGTACTCTTTTCTTCCTGCCAATACAGAAGCCAATGTACTTTTCCCCGAACCATTGGGACCCATGATTGCATGTACTTCCCCTGGTTTTATCTCGAGATTAATTCCATTTAAGATTTTCTTTTCCTCGATACCCGCATGTAAATTTTGAATCTTCAACATCGTATTTTAATTTATTAGATCCTGATTATTAAATGGCGAAAGGCGTAAGGCAGAAGATGTAGGGCAAATTCGTAACCACTCCCGACTCCTAACTCCAGACTACCGACTAGCCTACGCTTCCTTCCAAACTAATCGCCAGCAATTTTTGTGCTTCCACCGCAAATTCCATCGGCAACTGGTTCATTACTTCTTTGGCAAAACCATTTATAATTAATGCTACTGCCGTTTCATTGTCTATACCTCGTTGGTTGCAATAGAATATCTGGTCCTCTCCTATTTTTGAAGTAGTAGCTTCATGTTCTACAACAGCACTGTTATTTTTTACTTCGATATATGGGAAAGTATGCGCCCCGCATTTATCACCGAGCAACAGCGAATCGCATTGAGAAAAGTTTCTTGAATTCGCAGCATTCTTACCTACCTGAACCAATCCCCTATAACTATTATTACTGAAGCCAGCGGAGATACCTTTGGATACAATACGGCTCTTCGTATTCTTTGCGATATGCATCATCTTGGTACCAGTATCGGCTTGCTGGTGATTATTAGTAACAGCTACCGAATAAAATTCTCCCACTGAATAATCTCCTTTCAATATCACACTCGGATATTTCCAGGTGATCGCTGATCCGGTTTCAACCTGTGTCCAGGATATTTTTGAATGAGCGCCTTTGCAAATTCCACGCTTGGTAACAAAATTATAAATACCACCCTTGCCCTGCTTATCGCCGGGATACCAGTTTTGAACCGTTGAGTATTTGATCTCCGCATTTTCTAACGCGATCAATTCTACTACGGCCGCGTGTAATTGATTTTCATCGCGCATGGGCGCCGTACATCCTTCGAGATAACTCACATAACTACCTTCCTCAGCAACGATCAAAGTTCTTTCGAACTGACCGGTATTTTCCGCGTTGATGCGGAAATAGGTTGATAGTTCCATCGGGCAACGTGTATCCTTTGGAATGTAACAAAAGGATCCATCACTGAATACAGCAGAATTCAGCGCGGCGAAATAGTTATCGGTAACAGGAACAACTGTACTTAAATACTTTTTGATTAATTCAGGATGTTCCTGGATCGCTTCACTCATTGAACAGAAGATAATTCCCAATTCAGCTAACTGTTTTTTAAAGCTAGTACCGATGGAAACGCTATCAATAACAGCATCCACTGCTACACCAGTGAGTCTTTTTTGCTCATCCAGTGATATACCCAACTTTTCAAATGTTCTTCTTAACTCCGGGTCAATTTCATCCAGACTACCCGGCGTTATTTTTTGTTTGGGAGCTGAGTAATAAATAATATCCTGGTAATTGATTGTTGGAAACTTAACATTCGCCCATTTGGGTTCCTCCATTTTGAGCCATTGACGATAGGCTTTCAGGCGCCATTCCAACATCCATTCAGGCTCATTCTTTTTAGCCGATATAAAACGAACTGTTTCCTCGCTCAATCCGGCGGGGGCTTCGTCAGCTTCAATATCAGTTACAAAACCATATTTATAATCGTTTAGAACGGTTCTCTCTATGATTCCGAGTTCCTCATTTCTGCCATTATCACCAGGTTGAACTATTTCTGTCTTCATGGCACAAAGATACAACCCGTTTATACTAAAAAGTAGAAACAGAGCCCCTGTTTCTGTCCGGATGAAAAAATAATTCCCGTTAGCGTAAAATCCATATTGAGCCTCCAAATAATAACACGACTTAAGTAATTAACTCTCAATACATAAGCGATCTGTATTCCAAATGTAAAAAATAGTCTATCACTACTGACATAAGGTTGACACTGGCCAGCTGTTATTTTGCTTACACACTAATCATAACCAGTTTAAAATTTTAGAAAATGGAAACCAAGAGCATTCAACCGAAATCCATCGCCTCTACAGCTGTTATCAGCACCGATCAACTTCTTGAACAATGGCAGGGTCACCGCCGGCTGACACGCAGAGTAATTGAAGCATTTCCAGAGGATAAACTCTTTAGTTATTCAATTGGTGGTATGCGCACTTTTTCCGAATTGGCGAGTGAGCTATTGGTGATGGCTGCACCCAGCATAAAAGGATTGGTTGCTGGAAGCTGGCCATCGTTTCAGGAAGTAGAAGCGGAATATAAGAAAGCAGGAACCAAGGAAGAATTGCTGAGAATTTGGGACAAGTCAACCGAAGAGCTCAATGCGTTATGGTCAAAAATTCCGGTAAGCCGTTTCCAGGAAAATGAACTTTTCTGGGGACAGTATGAGGGATTGGTTTATACTTCGCTTTTGTATTTAATAGATAACGAGATCCATCATCGTGGTCAGGGATATGTATACCTGCGCTCATTGGGTATTGAGCCGCCTGCATTTTGGGATAGAAATTGAGAGTTTCAGAGGCCTCGGTCTGACAGCTTGCCCCGCCTTATGCGGGGCAAGCTGTCAGACCGTTAATAACTTTGCGCTCGCTTTGTGGGAAACATACTTACCTAATCTCAGGCTTCTAAGCCATGATTAATTCTTCGTCGGAATAACGCAGTTACAAAGCCGGCAAGTACCAATAATGTCATTGGAATAATAATAAGAAATTTTGTGTGAGCAGTTATTCCAATTATGAATGGACTAACTGTATCAACTGTACCATTCAACCATATATAAGAAGCGATGCCTTCAAGTATATCAAAAATCCCCGCAAGAATTATCAATATGGATAACACCTTGAGTTTGTTCCCGTAAAAAGAAGGAAATAACCGGGCAAGAAATCGAATGCTAAAAAATAAGAATGGGCAATATCCTAAAACCAATAAAAAATCGATTGAATTTAACTTCCAGGCAGTTTCTTTTTTTCCCGCTACTTCCCAATAATTTATCACTTCGGTTACCCGTTGCTTTGACCATGCCGATTCAAGAGAATAAAGCGCGTTTGTTTTACCTGGAATAACCAATTCGTGTCGCATGGTACTCATCCAGGCTACCACTCCAAAAAATGTTATGATAGAAATGATAATAGCCGGTCCGAATTTATTGGATTTCATCGGCCGAAAGTAATAAATGAACTTGAATACCCTTAATTTATTATTATGGTAAGAGCTGGCTTCAATTCAAAAAGCCTTTCGGTCTATTAGTTTGCGTATGTACACATTACCCAACCGGGAATAAATAGCTTAAGTATCTTTACTTTATCCATTGTAATTAAATGGTTACTCGTAGAAAAATGAAAAATTAATTACCTACGGAATTATAACTAAAGATTACTGAAATGAAACTGATACCTCTTTTTAAATGCGTGAATATGGAAGAAGCAATAAACTTCTATACAGGCATACTCGATTTTGAATTAAAATATCCGAACGAAGTTTCTTACGACGACTGGGTGGTTGATTTGATTAATGGAGACGCAGAGCTTCAACTTACTACACTGGAAGGTAATGCAAAACCCGGGTTTGTTGTATATGTAAGAGTAGATGATATAGATGGGCTATTCAAAAAATATATACAAAGAGGGTTAGATACTTCCAACAAAGAAGGATCCCCTGTTCATCAGGGCCCTATTGATCAAACCTGGGGATGGAGAGAGTTCTATGTAACCGATTCCAGTGGGAACACGCTGAGGTTTTGTAAGCCAATTTCATCCTAAATATTTAATAACCCTTTCGCGTAAATTCAGGTAAGGGTTATTAAATATTTCAAGATGGGCTACGATTATTCATTTTGCAATTGAAACAACACCGATTGTCTTTTATAAGATTTAACCTGACGTCCATTCTGAACGGCAGGATTCCATTTACCGCTTTTCTTAATTACACGTATCGCTTCTTCCCTTAATTCTTCTGGGCCACTTACTGCTTCCACATTACTCACATTGCCCTCCTTATCTACAATAAACTGAACCATAACGCTGCCTTGTATTTCATTGTCCATCGCAGTCTGCGGATAACGAAAATTCTTATTGAGATAACGTTGCCATGCCGGTGGCCCCCCAGGATATTCCGATTGAATTTGTACAGAAATAAAGATCGAGTCTTCGGGTTCTTTGTTCCTTTTAGGAGCTTCAATAATACCCCTTCCAACATCTGTTATAGGCGGAGAAACAATACCATCGTCTTTATCCCCTATCACATTTAAATTGCCGATTTTTGTATTCGCGAGTTCTTCCATCTCTGGTGGCTTCTCATCTTCTTTTACATCTTCATTAACGATACGCGGTGGAGTAAAGCTTTTTATTTCTATTCTTTGTTCAGGTGGTTTTACCGGAGGAATTGGGGGAGGTTCAATTTTTGGTTCATCAGGCTTTAAATCGACCAATGAAATATCTTCAATCGTCATCAACTTTTTATTAGTACTTGATAAATTATTGGCCAGTAAGTATCCTCCGAAGAGTAACCCGCAAAAAGCCGCTGAAGCTAGTAAGGCCTTTTTCAACCGTTTATTATATGTCTTACGCAAGTCGTATGCGCCATATTCTTTATTCCGGCCTTCGAATATTATATCAAGAATATCGGCGCTTAAAATTTTATTGCTATCCATAAGAAGTAGTTTAATATTGAGATTCATACATAAAACAATTCCATAAAAAAAATTAAATGCTTATGAAAATGAGGTTTTCGGCTCACCGCCCGAAGCTCATAGCTCACAGCTTCAAATCGATAGGCATACTACTATTTGCACTAACTATCTTTTACTCGTGTGATACCAAACAGGCGGCTGTTCCGATCAAAGGAACCTGGCAATTATTCAGCGCCACGTTGATTGATAAAGGAGATACAACTACTACTGATTACACAATTGATAAAAAATTTATTAAGATCATCAATGACTCACACTTTTCCTTTATCAGCCATGATCTAAATAAAGGCAAGGATTCTTTGGCCACTTTTTCAGCAGGCGCTGGCACCTATAAATTGGTTGATAGTTCTTACACGGAGCATTTAGAATTTTGCAGCTCCCGTGAATGGGAAAACAATGACTTTCATTTTACCGTCAGCATCCGAAATGATACATTAATTCAAACCGGAATCGAGAAAGTAGTGAGCGCCGGCATTGACCGTTTGAATATTGAAAAATATGTGAGAGTAAAATAAAGATGATTGCGTATAAATAAAATAGGAGAATCGATACCGATCCTCCTATTAGTATTAATCAAAAGGTAAATTTACCATCTACGGTTATTGTTTTTTTCATGGCCCCTATCGTAACCGCGGCCCCTATTTTTTTCAAACCGAATCTGAACTTCTTTGATCTGGTTGTAACGTTGGCTCTCAAGCATTCTTATTTGTTTGGATTTTTCTTTTGTCCTTAAATGCCTGCTTCGCTTTACCATTAAAATCTTCAGATCAAATTCGCGATTAATCTTTTCAATCTGATGTTCCTTCTCCTTTACTGAAAAAGAATAATCATTAAAATCCCTCGATCTGTCTTTTCCAAAATCCCCGGCATTGTTATCCCTGGATTCATACTTACCATCTTTAAACGATTTGTCTTTTTGTCCAAAACCCTGAGCTGAAGCAATGCTGATACTTCCTGCCGCTAATAAAAGTGTAAAAAGCTTTTTCATAATCTAATTTTTAAATGTTATTTCTTCTATTTAAGAGAGATGATAACAGCAATAGTTTAAAACTGCTATCGCCAATTTGCAGATGAATTCCTTGAATTGGTCGACACATTTCAGAAATGATTTAAAACGATAGGAATTATCACCCATCGTTCAAAGCACTATACTATAACCAGCATTAACTATGTATCTATTACACAAACCCCAATCGTTTTAATATAATAACGATTCAGCGAAATGTCCTTCAACGCTATTATTGACAATCCTTGATTTAAAGAATTCAATACAATCTTAAAAATCCATTAAAGCAAAAAACAAATCTGCTTGTTTTATTCAATGCGAGTTAGAGAAAAAAAAGTGGTAATTCCTTATGGTTCAAAATGCATTGATACTATTTTGACAGGATAGTGCAGGATGGAATCGGTCAAACGATGAAGTAAATTAGAATACTCAATAACGCTTCAATTGCTGCATATGAAACAAACTAAACTGCTATTAGCGGCCTTACTTATTTTATTGCCTTCTCTGTTGTTCGCCCAGCAAAAACAAATAAAAGGAAAAGTGTTGGATGAAACGGGAACGGGTATTCCGGACGCATCGGTTTCTATTAAAGGAACCACCATTACTACAATAACAGATGCCAATGGAAATTTCACCATCTCTGCTCCTGAAACAATAACGAAAGTTGAATTAAGAATCACTCATGTTGGTTACCCCGAACAATTAGTAACTGTTTCCGGAAATGAAGTGTCAATAACAATGCAAAAAACAGCAAAGTCATTAGATGAAGTGATTGTTGTTGGTTATGGTACACAGAAGAAAAGAGATATAACAGGTGCCGTTGCAACTTTTAATACCGAAAATCTTGATGAACGCCCGGTTGCGCGAGTGGACCAGGCAATGGTTGGACAAATGGCAGGCGTACGTGTTAAGCAAACCAGTGGATTACCCGGCCGGGGATTTTCGGTGCAGGTAAGGGGAACTGGATCAATTGGTGCTAACAATGAACCCCTTTATGTTATTGACGGATTCCCTCTCGAAGTGTCGCGCCAAAATGATAACGGTGGTTTTACAACCGGCAACCCGCTGGATAATTTGAATCCAAATGATATTGAATCTATTCAGGTGCTAAAAGATGCTTCAGCGGCTGCCATCTATGGCTCGAGAGGTTCTAATGGTGTTGTACTTATCACAACAAAAAAAGGAAAAACAGGAAAAGCTGTTATCAGCTTTAATGCCTATGCAGGATATAATGAAAGAGTAAGAAAACTAGACATGCTTGATGCGGAGGGTTGGATAGATCGTTCCATAGATATAATAAATACTAACTGGGTGAAATCCGGCGCGGGTCGTACAGCAGATCAAACTACAGCTCAGCGAAAAGCAATTCTCGGTACTACTTCGACCAATGTAAATTTTATGATTGATGATCGCTGGTTAATGCCTGGTCATCCCGGGCTTGTTTATCTGGACTGGCAAGATGAATTTTTCAGAAGAGGTACTGTACAGAACTATCAGCTTTCTGCAACGGGTGGAAATGAAAATGTACGATATTATGTATCCGGAAACTATTTTGACCAGAAAGGTATTACCCATGGCGTGAGCAATACAAGTTATTCAGTACGCGCCAATGTAGAAGTGCAGGCAAGTAATAAATTAAAATTCGGATTAAACGTCGCTCCAACTTATTCTATTATCAAAGATCCGGGTGTAGATGGCAAAGATTTAGAAACGCATATAGCAGCATCGCTGGCGCCGGTGGTAGAAGAAGCAGCCGGATTACAGACAGCGGTATTTCCATTTGTTAACTATGCGTGGGCTGGTTCAAGAGTTAGCCCGGTGGAAAGAGTTAAGCAAATGACCGGAGAAAACAAATTGTTCAGGACATTGGGTACTATTTACGCGGATTACACCATCATAAAAGGGTTATCTCTTCGCAGCTCAATAAATCTTGATAACGCCGATGCCACCCGCAAAACTTATGTTCCCTACCAGGTAGCACCGATCGCTGCTACCCGCGTACCTACCGGTGGTCTTTCGGGTTATAAGCGATTGACATTTGTAAATGAGAATACACTTTCCTATATCAAAACCTTCAAAGAAAAACATAATGTTTCAGCAGTGGCCGGTATGTCTTATAACAGCTTCAAATTCGACAACTGGAGTATGACAGCAGGCACCTATACAACCACTGATGTTGCTACACTCAACGCATCTACAAACAATACTGCCACCAGTACAGAGACAAAAAATGTGTTAATCTCATATTTCGGCAGGGTACAATATGATTATGATAACAAATATTTATTTTCCGCCTCTATACGTAAAGACGGCTCTTCAAAATTCGGCGACAATACCAAATGGGGCGTATTCCCCGCTTTTTCTCTTGGTTGGAGACTATCGGAAGAGAAGTTCATGCAGTCCATTGAAACAATAAGTGAATTGAAGATAAGAGGCAGCTGGGGTATTACTGGTAATAATGGATACGATGGAGATTATAATCATCTCGCCTTATTATCCTTTGCCAACTACAGCTACGGTGGTGTACAGGCAAATGGTCAAATACTTAATACCACCAATTTTCCAAACCCGGACCTTAGCTGGGAAGAATCCGAAACAATTAATATAGGATTTGATCTGGGCTTATTCAAAAATCGATTAATTACTTCTTTTGATTATTATACCAAACGCAATACAGACTTACTGCTTAGAATACCTGTTCCACTAGCAAGTGGTTTTTCTTCGGCACTTACCAATATTGGAGAAGTTTTAAACAAAGGATGGGAAGTGGAAATTACTTCGCGCAATATCGTAGGCAAAGGTTTTACCTGGACCACCAGTGTAAATCTTAGTCATAATACAAATACGGTTGAACAACTGGGTCCAAATAATACACCTATTCTATTTAATGGAGGTTTTGATATTGAACATAGCATATTGACAGTGGGTGAACCTATGTATAGTCTTTACCTGGTTCAAGAGATTGGCTTGTTGACAACCCAGGATATAACGAATGGTTATCCTCGATTTGGTAACCAGGAAGCCGGAGACCCAAAATACCTTGATGCGAATAAAGATGGAAAGATTGATGCGAGTGATCGGGTACTATCCGGTCATCCGAATCCTGATTATATATGGGGCATTAACAACACATTTAGTTATAAAGGTTTTGACCTGGGCTTCCTCATTCAGGGTCAAAACGGTGGCAAGATCTATTCGATGTTTGGTCGAGCTGTTGACAGAACCGGACAAGGTTTCCAGGATAACGCATTAGCCAGTTATGCAAATCGTTGGAGATCCTCTGCCGATGATGGTAAAGAAGGATTGACACAGAAAGCCCATTCCACATTCGGGCGAATTAAAAATACAGATTGGATGTATTCATCAGATTATTGGAGAGTAAGAACAATTACACTGGGTTATAATCTCGGTGGCTTGGTCAAAAACAAAAAAGTAGTCAGCGGGGCAAGGCTCTATATAACCGCAGAAAATATGTTTGGAAAAGATAAATACGATGGCGGATGGAACCCGGAAGCGGTAAATACAACAGGTGAAGACTATGGCTCTTTCCCATTATCAAAAGGTCTTGTATTTGGATTAAACATCACATTCTAACTCATCTAAACTCATTGATACATGAAAACGAAATTCTTATTTTATATAATCTTGCTTGCGGTTTTATCCGCTTGTGAGAAAAAACTCGACCAGGTACCTATCTCCCAGGCAAGCGCTGGTAATTTCTTTAGGAATACAGCCGACTTTGAACAGGCGGTAAATGGAATTTACCAGGCTCTTCATAATATACCAAACACGTACGACTACGCGGTCAGGCAAAATGAACTGGCGGAAGTAAGATCCGATAATATTTATTCTCCCGGTACATCAGGAGTTAGAGATTGGTTGCCTATCAACAATTTTGACAGGACCCTCGCTACAAATCCAAATATTACTGGTTTATGGAATGATGACTTCAATGGAATACTAAGGGCCAATACGGTGCTGGATAAATTGTCGGCAGAACTTGTTCCAGATAATACCACCCGCGATCGTATGGAAGGGGAAGCAAGATTTTTCAGGGCATTCTACTATTTTGATCTCGTTCGTTATGTTGGTAAGGTTCCGATATTTGATCATGTTGCTACTCCTTCCGAAGCGTTAACTATTCCCAGAAGCCCGGTGGCGGAGGTTTATGCGCTGATCATTTCAGATTTGCAATCGGCCATCAGTAAATTACCTTTTACTTATCCAGCCACTCAAAAAGGAAAAGTTACCGCGGATGCTGCAAAAGGAATTCTCGCGCTTGTTTATTTAACAAGATCTGGTCCAAATTATGGTATTGAAGGTCCAGGATTAGCAACAAATGAATTAAACCAGGCAATTACTTTATTAGATGAAATAATTACTGGTAACCGTTATTCATTGCAAGCAACCTATCCAGCTGTCTTTAGTTATACCAATGAAAATAATTCGGAGATCCTCTTTGATATGCAGTCGGTGGATCCTGGTACAACAGCTAATGCAGGATTGGGTACAGAATTACCAAGTTGGATGTATGAAGGCGCCTATGGGCAAAAATTCCTTGGATTTGCAGGTGGTGTAGATGGAGATGGTCCAAAAGTTCCATCAAATAGTCTACGCAGCAGTTTTGAAGCAGCGGATACCAGAGATGATTTTTCCATTCTCCCAAGTTATACTGATCTGAATGGAAATTTGCAAAACCGTGCGCAGTTTGTAAAATTCCTCGACCTCACAAAGAAACCTTTGATTCGTTTCAATTTCGCGATCAACTATCCTATTTTAAGATACGCGGATGTGTTATTGATGAAAGCAGAGGCCATTTTACGCGGGGGCACAGGAACACAGGCTGAAGTTGACGCATTGGTAAAACGCGTTCGTGACAGAGCCGGATTAACCGGCAGTGTTTGGACCAATGTTACATTGGATCAACTATTAGAAGAAAGAAGACGGGAGTTTATGGCGGAAGGAAAACGTTGGCACGATCTGGTACGCACCGGTAAAGTACTAACGGCCATGGCCGCGTTCGATGCATCAGATGATGTTGCGAATAAAATGAATCCCATAACCGCAAACGACATTATTTATCCTATTCCATTTAATCAACTAAGTATAAGTCCCGGATTATACACCCAAAATCCTAGCTATTAACTTTTGCTTCATATAGCAGCGACAGGGCACGCTGGAGCCTGGCTAAATTCTTTTATGCCGGGCTTTTTTATTTTCGATTATCGATTTTACTCTATTCATTTAGGCAACGAAGACTTTCCCCATTCTCCCTTTAAAAATTCCAGGGTTTGCCGGAGAAACAGTTTTGAATTTGCTTCACCATCTTGTGGTGTATGCCAGCCATTCGGTATTACCGACAGGTGAGCGTGTGGGATATTCTGAAACATTTCCCAAGCCTGAGATACCGGCGCAAAATCATTATCACCGTGAATAATGAGTGTACGTGCTTTAATGGTGGCAAGTTGCTCGCGTGTGATCAATGGATCTCCCTGCAATAGATGAAAATGATAAAACTGCCTGGCTATTAGTTTCCCTTTTTGTTTTCCATGACGCTTTTCAAGATCTCCGAATTGATAATATGCTTCCGGCATAGCATTATGCTTAACAAATGACCGAACCGTATCACTATAATTTATCTGCGCGCTCACTGGAACAATTGCTTCTATCGCATCAGGTTTCATGATAGCAGCATAAAGTGAAATAATTCCACCGGAACTATGCCCGATTAATTTCACATTCTTTAGGTGAAGGGATTCAATCATTGCTAAAAGATCCCGGGCAGCTACAGCATGAAGGAAAACCACACTGGTATCGGGGTTATCAGATCTGCCATGTCCACGCATATCCCAACTAATAACACGATAGTATTTGGCATATTCGGCAACAAATGGTTTCCAAACAGCTGAAGTGCCTCCAAAGCCATGCATCAGGATCAGCGGGTCACCCTTTCCCTGTTCTTCATAGTAGATAGAAGCGCCATTAACTTTGATAAATTTTCCATTTGGAGCTACCGGTGCCTGTGCTATTAATGAATTAAATGAAAAGTGGAATGCGAAAAAAATCAGAAGAAATCTCATTGTCTGTTTCATAAACGTAGTTTAGAAAAAACGAATAACTAAACCTCATTTGTAAAGAAGATACTTGTTCATAGAACCCCATCAAAGGTCTTATTTATAAATTTCATTCCTGTCTTTATTATTGCGCCAGAGCAGGGCAATCAAACCGAACACAGGTCCGGGTGCAAGGAGTAAATAAATATAGCTTGAATTTTCATCATTCATCCAGGCATTTATTAATTGAATGCTAACTATAGTGATAGCAAAGCCAATGCAGTTCACAATTGTCAACGAGGCACCTTTCGATCCGGCAGGAGCATTTTTAGCTACGAGTGTGGAAAATAATGGGGAGTCCGCGATTACTGCAATGCCCCAGATAAACAGGAATATAATCAGTGCGGATACAGAGCCGCTGAATAAAAATAAAGGTGAAAGCAAACAACAGGCACCAGATATAAACAAAGCGATGGTAGCGATTTTCTTTTCTCCCCACCTTTGTGAAACCAATCCACTGATAACGCAGGCAATACTTCCCGATGCAATGATCAGGAAAGATAGAAATGGAATATTAATGTCCGCGTTGGGGAAATGTTTATTGAATGTTGCCAGCATTACAGGCACAAACACCCAAAAAGCATAGAGTTCCCACATATGTCCGAAATATCCAAATGCAGCAGCGCGGAATTTATTATTGCTGAACCCTTTTAAAAAAGCAATGAGATTTGGTTTTTGACCCGGAGTTCGGTGTGGACCATCTGGCACCAATAATTGCATCAACAATCCACCCAACACGGAAAGGAAAGAAGTGAAAAAAATAACCCATTTCCATGGTAATGTCGTTGTCATGCTTTTAAGTAAATGGGGAAACGCGGTTCCAAGAACTAAGGCGCCTACTAAAAAACCTAATGACTTTCCCAATCCATGCTGGAAATAGTCAGAAGCGATTTTCATACCTACGGGATAAATCCCCGCAAGGAAAAAACCAGACAGAAATCGTAAGACTAATAATGTGTCAGCGTTTATTCCTTTTAAACAAATAGCCAGGTTAAAAACCGCGGCAATGATTGAACAGGCAAAAAAAACTTTCGAAGGAGAAAAGCGATCAGAAATACTGAGGACCGCGAAAATTAAGGTACCTGAAATAAAACCCAATTGAACCGCGCTTGCCAGGTGTGCCAAATAAGCGGGAGTTAACTGCAATTGTTTTGCTATATCAGGCATAATTGCATTTCCCGCGAACCAAAGCGAAGTGCAAAAGAATTGTGACAATACAATGGTTGGTAAAATCCTTTTCACTTCTTTTTAATCTTTGTTTGTCGTCCCTATCACGGCAATTTATTAAATTAATTCTGATTACAAATGCGAGTAATATCGATACGGTGGAAAATGCCCCGTCCTGCTTGATGTAATTGTTTGTTTTTTTTTTGGAAATTATTTGATAGCTTTAGATTGCTACAGTGATTTCATTTTTTCTGCGATTGTTTGCCGGAACATTTTTTTGCTATAGTGCATTAAGCCTTGTGATAAACGCATTTTCCCAAAAATAAAACAACCGCAACATGCAAAAAGTCAACACCAAAAACATCGTATTTGTAACAGGCGCTTTTGTAAGTCATACCGGATGGCATGAATGGCAAACTTATTTTGAAAGCAAGGGTTATAATACGATCGCTCCTTCTTGGCCGCATAAAGATGATGCACCAGCAGCTCTCAGAAGAAAACATCCGTTGGGTAATCCCGGTCTGGCTAATTTAACTTTGTCTGAATTGGTTGATCATTATGCGAATATTGTAAACGGGTTCCCGGAGAAACCGATCGTTATTGGTCATTCACTGGGCGGCCTTATTACACAAATCATTGTTAACCGTGGACTCGCTGCCGCGGGAGTTGCCATCCATTCCATTCCCCCACAGGGAGTGTTTCCTTATGAATTTTCATTTCTTAAAGCGGGATGGAAAGTACTGGGGCTATTTACATCGCTCAAGAAAACATATCTGATGTCTTTTGAAAAATGGCAATACGCTTTTGTGAATGGTATGCCTTTGGCCGAGCAACAAAAAGCATATGATGAAAATACGATCCCGGAATCAAAAAGAGTGGCGCGGGGAGGATTAACCAGTGCGGCTGCGGTAGATTTCAATAAATCCCATCCCCCACTATTACTCACTTCCGGCAGTAAGGATACAATTACTCCCGTGCATCTGAATATCCGTAATTTCAAAAAGTACAAGCAAAGAGAAGACTCCATACTTGAATATAAAGAATTCGAGGGCCGCAACCATTTTGTGTTAGGTTCACCCACCTGGAAAGAAGACGCGGATTATATATTGGAATGGATCGATAAATTGTCGGGAACAAAACAGCCAACAAATGGCTCAATTAATTCTAACCAGGCCCAGGAAATCGTGGGAATGCTTTGATGCTAGGGCTCTTAAAATAAAAATTAATGGCGGATTAATGGATGGCGTATGGCGTATGCTGTAATGCAAAATTTCTTGAGTAATAGAGAAATACATTTAAGGTAGAAATTTAGAATTTAAAGAATTCGCCATCCGTACATTCGTCATTCGCCATCTGATTGCTGAAAGGTTTTCTTACTTTTACTTGAATGGAATATCAAAACCAGGCAATTGAAAATCTATTGTGGAACTTTAAGGATGATATAGGTCCTCACTATGATAAATATAAAAATCACGTGCATCGTGTTTTTTTATTCTGTAGGTTAATGGACGACGATAAGAGTAATGTAGAGAAATATGCAATTGCTTCTATATTTCATGATATCGGGATCTGGACCAAACATACATTTGACTACCTGAAGCCGTCAATTGAGCAAGCCTGTATTCACTTAACTAAAATCGGGAGACAAGATTGGATAGAAGAAATTAGCCTGATGATATCCTTTCACCATAAAATAAGCAGGTACAGAGGTAAGCACGAATTGATTGTTGAAAATTTCCGGAAAGCGGATTGGATAGATGTTTCTTTAGGTCTATTGAATTTGGGAGTCGACAAGAAAAAAATAAAAGAAATCAGGAAAACGATACCAACTCTTGGTTTTCATAGGTTTCTCCTTGCCGTATCGCTGAATAATTTTTTAAAGCATCCACTTAATCCCTTACCGATGTTTAAAAAATAGGACTCTACCAATAATAATTGCCACGAAGGCACGAAAATTTATTTCCGTGCCTTCGTGGCAATAAAAAGATGCTATAATGTTACGTGTTGTTGTTTGAGAAAAAAAATTGGGGCTGAATAAAAATAAAGCCCCGCTTAATAAATCCAAATATCCTCAGAAAAACCGATTAGGATAATTCAAAAAGCGTTCCTTTTTATTTTGATGACTTCTAGCCCGGTCTTACGAGTAGTTTTACTTGATAAATGGGAAATATTTCAGCAAGATGGGATTTGACTTTTTTATACTGAGTAAAAATTTTCCCTTCGACTAGTTTAATATCATTATAAGGAGGCAAACCATAGAAGGGTTAGAATCGTAATAATACTATGCGCAGTCTTAACTTAAATCAAATTATTTTAATAACGAGAGTATACCTACCAGGATATCGAGGAACAGCATGATTATCCCTTTTGGCGGGTTTTCGCTTTTTTCATTGCGTTTGAAGAATTGTGCTTTCATGCTGTTGGTTCAGGCTTAAATATACACGAAATGGCTAAGGTAACAAAGAACCAAGAACCAAGATGCCAAGAACCAAAGAAAAAATACAAAGAACCAAAGTCCAAAAAAAGAATACAAAAATTCAAATTACAAGGACTTCCGATAATCGCGAAGTCATTGTCATTTAGAATTTGGAATTTCTTTAGTTCTTGGTTCTTACCCGCAAGGGTTGGTTCTTTCTCTAAAATGGGAGAAATCTTCATAAAATCATATTTTCGGGTTAGTTATTCATAGTCCGCCCACTCAAATAGCCATTCACTCTGTCAATCCCTGCGTGTTTTTACTAACTTCTATCTATTACAATGAATCTAAAACCTCGGTATAAATGGTTCTTGTTGGTTGCTCTATTCGGCATTTCATGTTGCGCAACAGCACAGGAAAAATTGGATTCGACCATAACCAGCGATTCTCTGAAAGAAGATCTGGTGACCACCCTTGAAGAGATGGGTAGCCGTGAACTCAAAAAGAAAGTTGAATCATTTAAAAAAGATAGAACCACAGTTGCTCAGCATAAAGTGCTGGCTGAAATTCTTAATTTAACTATTCACGCAAAAGATTATTTAAAAAACGGTATCGACACAACGGGTATAGAAAATGATATAGAAAACCTCAATAAATGGTATGAAATCGCCGGCGATGGTGTTTTTAGAAACAGAGGATCTACGCAAACCCACCGCAACCTGGTCACTACTCATAAAATTATTCAGGAATTAAGAATGCGGGCCACGTCCAAAAAAAACCAGGTTGACAGGTATTACAGGGAACTAATGGATTACAGGCTGCGACTGGATTCCTTAACCAGTGATAGCATACTGTATGATTTTTCAACGGATTCAATAGAAGCAAGGGAATATTCTCAACAATTAATTTCAGCAGCGCAAGAACTTGTGCCCACGGATAGTACTCTAAAAACGGCCATTCCCCGATTAAGAGCCCTGCAGAGACGGATCGAAGAAGTGGTAAGCACTATGAATTCGGGACTTGAAGAAATTGAGCGATACCAGGCAAGGGTATATGATAATAGTCTGAACCGCGAGGTTGCAAACCTATGGTCACCTGTACAATTCTCGCGACCATTCGGAGATATAGTACAATTTTCGAAAGCTAAAGTTATCCTGGGCCTAGTGTTTTATATGACTAATAATTTGGGTAGATTAATTTTATTGGTTCTGCTCATCTTCGGCGGCACACTATTTTTAAAATCGCTTAAAAGAAAAGTGGTTGCGGAAGAAAAACTTGGCTCTTATAAAAACGGTGACCTGATACTTCGTCACCCATTTCTATCAGCTACTTTTATCATCCTGAACAT
>Ga0190271_10000683_pt1 | contig 17670 bp, 16 predicted proteins | sample Popmic356T_FD_133747 | JGI IMG/M metagenome (GOLD analysis project Ga0190271, IMG submission 133747) | Populus adjacent soil microbial communities from riparian zone of Weber River, Utah, USA - 356 T | ecosystem: Environmental > Terrestrial > Soil > Riparian zone | place: USA: Utah | collected...
ACCCTCGTAGTGGGAACCGTGGCCCTCTTGGTATGAGCCGTGGCGGATCGAACAGGTGTTCGCTAGTCTTCGAAGGTGCTCGGGGTTCAGGACTCGCTCTTCGCCGCCGGCGATCTCGCCATCCAGCGCGACGCCGTCGTCCACCGGACCTGGCTCGATTCCGGGACGTGGGTCGATCACACGGTCGGGTTCCTGACCGGGCAACTGGATCTGTTCGAGCGACTGGCCTCGATGGACATCTGGCACCGGGGATGGCGGCCGATGTACGGAGCGATGGTGCCCGAACCACGGCTGTCCGCCGGTCTGAAGGTCACAGATCCTGCGTTGCCGACGGCGATCGCCGAGATGCACGCCGTGATCGCGGAGCGGTACGGAACCACCTCGCGGCAGACCTGGCTGAACTGGTACCGCGACGGACGCGACGCCGTCGCCTGGCACTCCGACCGGATCGGCCGTGATCAGAAGGATCCGCCGGTCGCGATCGTGTCGCTGGGGGCGACGCGGCGTTTCATGATGCGTCCCAAGGCGGGCGGACCGAGCACCACGTTCACCCCGGCCGGGGGTGACCTGTTGGTCATGGGCGGCGCCTCGCAGCACCGATTCGAACACTGTGTGCCCAGAGCCCGCGACGGCGGCCCCCGGATCAGCGTGACGTTCCGGCCGAGATCGGACGAAACCGCGGGCCGGACGAACGCTCCACGCGACGCCTGGGCGCCCGGCCGGGTCCGGCGTTCGACCTGAAGCGATCGCCCGAGGCGATTGCAGGGTCAGGCGGACGTGGGCATCCAGGCGGGTCGCCGGGCCTCGTAGGCCGTGATCTCGTCCTCGTGTTGGAGCGTGAGGCCGATGTCGTCGAGGCCCTGGAGGAACTTGTGCTGGATGGATCCATCGAGCGGGAAGCTCTCGACGAGGTCGATGCCCTGGACCTCGATCGTGCGCAGTTCGACGTCGATGACGATCTCGAGATCGGGGTCGGCGGTGATGGCGTCGAGCAACTGCTGGCCCACCTCGGCCGACACCTGGACCGGGACGAGGCCGTTCTTGGTGGAGTTGTTGAAGAAGATGTCGCCGAAGCGTGGCGACACCACGGCATCGAACCCGTGCTGCTGGATGGCCCACACCGCGTGCTCGCGGCTGGAGCCGGTGCCGAAGTTGGGTCCGGCCACCAGGATGTTGGCTCCCTGGTGCTCCTCCCGGTTGAGCACGAAGTCGCGGTCGTCCCGCCACTCCGAGAACAGGCCCTTCTCGAACCCGGTGCGCTCGACCCGCTTGAGCCAGTCGCTGGGGATGATCTGGTCGGTGTCGACGTCGGAGCGGTTCAGCGGTACACCGCGGCCCGCGATGATGTGGACGGGTTCCATCAGAGATCCTCCGGGGTGGCGAAGTGGCCGGCGATGGCCGTTGCGGCGGCGACGGCGGGGGACACCAGGTGGGTCCGTCCGCCGCGGCCCTGGCGGCCCTCGAAGTTGCGGTTGCTGGTCGATGCCGAGCGTTCGCCCGGCGAGAGCTTGTCGGGGTTCATGGCGAGGCACATCGAGCACCCCGGCTCCCGCCAGTCGAACCCGGCGTCGATGAACACGGTGTGCAGGCCCTCGGCCTCGGCCTGGTCCTTGACGGCGCGTGATCCCGGGACGACGAAGGTGCGGAGACCGTCGGCGACGGTGCGCCCGCGGGCCACGTCCGCCGCCGCCCTGAGGTCCTCGATGCGTGAGTTGGTGCACGATCCGATGAAGATCGTGTCCACCGGAACCGACTTGAACGGGGTGCCCGGCGCCAGTCCCATGTACTCGAGGGCCCGCTCGGCGGCGTTGCGCCGGACCGGGTCGTCGAAGTCGTCGGGTGACGGCACCTCACCCGAGAGCGGGATGACCTGGCCCGGGTTGGTTCCCCACGACACGTGCGGTTCGATCGCAGCGCCGTCGAGGACGATCTCCTTGTCGAAGGTGGCACCCTCGTCGGTCACCAACGTCTGCCAGTCGGCGACGGCCTGGTCCCACACGTCGCCGCTCGGTGCGTGCTCCCGGCCCCGCAGGTACTCGATCGTCGTCTCGTCGGGTGCGATCAGGCCCGCCTTGGCGCCCGCCTCGATCGACATGTTGCAGACGGTCATCCGACCCTCCATCGACATGTCGCGGAACACCTTGCCCCGGTACTCGGCGACGTGGCCGATGCCGCCGTCGGTGCCCAGAACTCCGAGAATGGCGAGGATGACGTCCTTGGGGGTGACGCCGGGCCGCAGCTCGCCGTCGACGGTCACGCTCAGGGTCTTCGGTCGCGCCTGGGGAAGCGTCTGGGTGGCGAGCACGTGCTCGACCTCGGAGGTGCCGATGCCGAAGGCGAGCGCCCCGAAGGCGCCGTGGGTCGCGGTGTGACTGTCGCCGCACACGATGGTCATCCCGGGGAGGGTGAGTCCCTGCTCGGGCCCGACCACGTGGACGATTCCCTGGCCGGGCGAACCCATGGGGTGGTTGACCACCTTGAACTCAGCCGTGTTCGAACGCAGGTGCTCGATCTGGGCCCGTGACACCGGATCGGCGATCGGCTGGTCGATGTCCGCCGTCGGAACGTTGTGATCCTCGGTCGCCACCGTCAGCTCGGGCCGGCGTACGCCGCGGTCGTTCATGCGCAGGCCGTCGAAGGCCTGGGGTGACGTGACCTCGTGGACGAGGTGCATGTCGATGTACAGGAGGTCCGGTTCGCCGTCGGCCGATCGGACGACGTGGCGGTCCCAGACCTTCTCGGCAAGCGTGCTCGGGGATTCGGACACTGAGCCTCCGGGTGTGCAGGGGATCGTTGAGCGCTGTCTCATATAGTGAGATACAATTCTCACGTGGTGAAACCAACTGTAAGCGGCGTCGGCGTCCTCGACAAGTCGTTCCTCGTGCTGAACGCCGTCTCCGACCACAAGCTCACACTGGCGGAGCTCACGGAGGCGACCGGTCTCAGCCGCGCCACGGCCCACCGGCTGGCGGTGGCGCTCGAGCAGCACGGACTCCTCCGGCGGACCGACGACGGGCGCTTCGCCCTCGGCCTCCACCTGGTAGCCCTCGGTCGGGCCGCCGCTGAGCAGTTCCCCCTCGCGGACGCCGCGGCCGACGCCCTCGCGACCCTGCGTGACCACACCGACGAATCGGTGCAGCTCTACGTGGCCGACGGCCAGCAACGGGTCTGTGTCGCCGCGCTGGAATCCCCCCACGGTCTCCGCACGATCGTCCCGGTCGGTGCGGCGCTGCCGCTCGGGCGCGGTTCGGCCGGCCGGGTGCTCCTGGGTGGCGACACGACCGACGGTTGGATCCACACCGTCGAAGAGCGTGAACCTGGTGTCGCCTCGGTGTCGGCGCCGATACGGACCGCGGGAGGAGACGTGGTCGCGGCCATCAGCGTGTCGGGTCCGATCGACCGCATGGGCCGTGCGCCGGGTCGCCGCTACGGCCCGGCAGTCGTTGCGGCCGCACGGGCCGTGGAGCGAACGCTCCGTGGTGGGTGACCGGGCAGATGGTGAATGTGGAGAGCGTGAAAGGGCGTGTGAACGGAACGTGAACCGGCGTGACGATCCGGTGTCCAGAGATGGAACAGGGGTTTAGGGTGAGCCGCTGTGGTCGGGGTTGGTGGACAAGCGAATACGAGCGCGGGGCGACGCCGGAATCGGCGCCGCCCGCCCGGTCGTCGGGGGCCCAATCGTCGTTGCCCTGACCGGCAGGCGCGGGGCGCGAGGTCGCCGGCCCGTCGGACCGCGATCGTCGGGGTGGCGTGCGTGGTGGCGGTGATCGCGGGCTCCTGTTCGATGCGTGGGAGTGCCGCTCCGAAGGAGTCCGCCACCGATCCGACCGGGCGCCTGCGGATCACCACGGTGTCGACCAAGCCGGATCTGGTCAGCGGTGACGACGTTCTGATCGCCGTGTCGGGCGTGCCCGCCGGCGCGGTGCCGGTCCTCAGCGTCGACGGTGCCGATCGCGCCGGTGCACTCGCCGCCATCGACAAGGGCGTCTGGAGCGGGCTCATCGACGGACTGGCCCGAGGGTCATCGACGATCACCGTGGAGGCCGGCGGCCGAAGCGGCCGGCTCGAGGTCGTCAGCCACTCGATCACCGGACCGGTTCTCTCAGGACCCCAACAGCAGCCGTACGCCTGTACGACCGTCGAGAACGGACTCGGTGACCCGATCGATCCGGAGTGCTCGGCCCGGACCAGCGTGTCGTGGAGCTACGTGAACCAGGACGGCGTCGTCGCGAAGTTGGTCGACCCCCAACAGATCCCGGCCGACGTGAAGTCGATCGAGGTCGGTGCCCGCAGCGTTCCGTTCATGATCAGGACCGAGTCCGGGACGATCAACCGTGCCGTGTACTGGATCTCGGTGCTCGACCCGACGCCGTCGTCCAACGGTTGGGAGGGCGTGTCTGACGGGTGGAACGAGAACCTCGTGTACCGCTTCGGCGGCGGCTGTGGCACCACGTACAGCCAGGGTGATGCCCTGGTCTCGGCCGGCGACGGCACCGGCACCGCGCCGACCGCTGATCCCGATCTGCTGTCACGTGGCTACGCCGTGGCGACCGCGACGCTCAACACGTTCCAGGTCGCCTGCAATGACGTCCTGTCGGCCGAGACGACCCTCATGGTCAAGGAGCACTTCATCGAGCACTATGGCCGACCGGACGCCACCATCGGCGAAGGTGGTTCGGGCGGAGCCATCCAGCAGCTGATGGTCGCCCAGAACTATCCCGGTCTGCTCAACGCACTGTCGGTGTCGGCGCCGTTCCCCGACGCCATGTCGATCGCTCCGGGGGTGTCCGACTGCGGCCTGCTCGAGCACTACTACTCGACGCCGGCCGGCTCCACCCTGACGTCCGAGCAACGCACCGCCATCAATGGCCATGCCACGGCGAAGACCTGCGCGAGCTGGAACTCGTCCTTCGTCGGCAACCTCGACCCGACCACGGGCTGCGATCTGCCGCCGGAGTTCGTCTACCACCCCGAGACCAACCCGACCGGTGCGCGCTGCACGCTCCAGGACTCCAACGTCAACGTCTTCGGTCGTGACCCGGGCACCGGGTTCGCCAATCGTCCGCTCGACAACGTCGGCGTGGTGTACGGGCTCGCGGCGTTGCGGGGCGGCGTCATCTCGGTCGACCAGTTCCTCGATCTCAACGCCCGGATCGGTGGCTGGGACATCGACGGCAACATCGTGGCCGAGCGTGAGGTGGCCGACGCGGACGACCTCGGCCGGCTCTACCGCGACGGTCGTATCAACCAGGGCGGTGGGGACCTCACCCGCATCCCGATCATCGTGACCAACGCGTACAGCGATCCGTCCGGAGACATCCACGACCGCTGGCGGGCGTTCCAGGTGCGCGAACGGCTCGCGAACGGGGGCGAGGCACCCACCAACCTCGCCATCTGGACGGTGCCGGGCGGCAGCCTGGGCGGGTCGCTGACCGGCGGCCCGCGCGACGTCCGCAACGAGTCGATCGACGCGATCCAGGAATGGCTCGACAACCTCGCCGAGGTCGAGAGCCGTCCGAAGTCCGCGAAGGAGTGGCGCCAGACGATGGCCACCACCCAGCCGGTCGCCGCGATGAACCGGTGCGTCGTGTCCGACACCCTGACCCTGACGGGGGCCGACGTGTACGAGGGGGTCAACTCCTGCACCCATGCGTACCCGCTGTACGGCGATCCTCGTCGGGCCGCGGGGGCGGGGCTCGCTTCGGTCACCGGCAAGTGCCAGCTGACGCCGGTGGATGCTCGGGCCATCGGTGCCGATCTCACCGCCGACCAGGACTCCCGGCTCCGTGCGACGTTCCCCGATGGAGTGTGCGACTGGAGCCGACCCGGCGTTGCACAGGCGCCAGTGGGGCAGACGTGGATCAGCTACGGCGACGAGGCGACGGCAGCGCCGGGCGGGACCTGAGGGCTCGACCGTCAGGACGGACGTCGATCGCGGGCCCGGCCGCGCGCCCGCTGATTGACCTGTCGCTCGAGCGCCCGGTCCCTCACCTCGAGGTCGTCCTCGAGCGATTCGAGCTCGGCCACCAGCTGATGCCACACCTCGAGGCGATCGGCGGCGACGTCGCCTCGTTCGACGGCGGCGAGGATGCCGCAACCCGGTTCGGACTCGTGTCGACAGTCGGTGAAGCGACAGTCCTCGGCATAGGGCGCGAGGTCTGCGAAGGCACGTTCGAGGCCGTCGTCGGACGCCCAGAGCCCGACGCCCCGGATGCCGGGTGTGTCGATCAGCAGGCCGCCGGCGCGGAGCTGCACCAGCTGACCGGCGCTGGTGGTGTGCCGGCCGCGGCGATCGCCCTCGCGGACCTCCGTTGTGAGCTGGATCACGTCGCCGGCCAGCGCGTTGACGAGTGACGACTTGCCCGCTCCCGATGCGCCGAGGAGCGCGACGAGGTGGCCGTTCCCGACGAACTGCTCGACCGGTGCGATCCCGTCGTCGACCCGGGTCGTCACGACGCAGACCTCCACGTCGGGGGCGAAGCGCCGCGCATCCGCCACCTGCCATTCGATCTCGGGTGGCGGGACGAGGTCGGCCTTGGTCAGGACGACGACCGGTCGCGCCCCGCTCTCCCAGGCCAGCACGAGCTCGCGAGCCAGACGCGACAGGTTGATGCCGGGGTCGAGCGGCTGGAGCACGAAGACGGTGTCCATGTTGGCCGCGACCGGCTGTGACTCGAGCCGGAGCTCGTCGCGGTTGACGCCGGGGGAGCGGCGTTCGAACACCGTGCGGCGAGGCAGGATCGACTCGATCCGCCCCGCTTCGTCGTCGAGTGCGCAGACATCTCCGACAACCACGCGACGGGCGCCCTTCGCCGCGATGACGAGGTGGTCGTCGCCCGCCCGGGTCGCGACCGTGATGCCGCCCTTGTCGATGCGCGTGACACGACTCGGGACCAGGCCCGTCGACCCGGTCGAGTCGTCCGCCGTCGACCAGGCGCGCTCCCACTCGGCGTCCCACCCTGGCGGGCGGGGCGGATCGGTGTGGTCGTGGGCCGCGTTCGGGGGATCCATCTCCGTCGATGCTGCCACGCGGGCGCTTCTGGCTCGATGGTGCCGTGCCTACACTCGCTTCATGCCTGTCACCCTCGGCCCGCGGGTCGAGCCGTCGATGCCGTCAGCGATCGCGGCCGTCGACATCGGCACCAACTCGGTCCACATGGTCATCGCCCGCATCGCGGCCAACGGCCGGTTCGAGGTGCTCACCCGACTCAAGGAGATGGTCCGACTCGGGTCGGGTCGAGGCGAGATGAAGCGGCTCGAACCCGACGCCATCGACCGTGGAGTCACCACGCTGACGCGGTGCCGCCAGCTCGCCGATTCGTACGAGGCATCGATGTTCGTGGTTGCGACGTCGGCCGTGCGGGAGGCCTTGAACGCGGGGGAGTTCATCACCCGCGCTCGTAACGAGGCCGGTGTCACGGTCGACGTGATCTCGGGTTACGAGGAGGCGCGACTCATCCAACTCGGCGTGCTCCAGGCCCTCCCGGTCTTCGATCGGAACCTGGTGCTGATCGACGTCGGGGGCGGCTCGACCGAGGTGCTGTTCGGCAAGGAGGGCCAGGTCCGCTACGCCCGCTCGGTGAAGCTCGGCGCGTTGCGGATGACCCGACGGTTCTTCCCCGACGGCGACGTCGAACCGGGATCGCTCGAGCGGTGTCGCGACTACGTCCGGGCCGGGTTCGCGTCGGTCGTGCACGAGGCGGCACCCGTCGGCCATGACGTCGCCGTGGGGTCGTCGGGAACGGCCGAGACCCTGGCGGCGATGGTGTACGCCCGTCGCGGCGACGAGCCCCAGTCGCTCAATGCCGCCACGATCTCGCTGCACGAGCTGACCGAGGTGGTCGACGACCTGGCGGCGGCGGCGACGACCGAGGAACGCAGGAAGCTTCCGGGGATCGACTCGGCCCGGGCGGACATCCTGCTCGGCGGCGCAGTCGTGCTCGAGCAGATCTGCATCGGCCTGGGCGTCGAGGAGCTGATGATCTCCGAGTACGCCCTCCGTGAGGGTGTGCTCCTCGATGCGATACACCGGTTGCGCGGCGGTTCGCTCCACCACCTGTCCGACCTGCGTCGTGCCTCGGTCTTCCACCTGATGGAGCTGTGCGATGACGATCCGGACCATTCGATGCAGGTGGCGCGCCTCGCTCTGGATCTGCACGACGGGCTCGCGTCACACCTCGATCTCGGGGACTCCGATCGTGAGCTGCTGGAGGCCGCGGCCCTGCTGGCGAACTCCGGCCTGTTCATCTCCCACAGCGGGCACCACAAGCACAGCTACTACGTGATCCGGAACTCCGAGCACCTGATGGGGTTCACCGACCGGGAGATCGAGCTCATCGCCCTGATCGCGAGGTACCACCGCAAGAGCGTGCCGTCGGAGATCAAGCATCCCGAGTTCGCGGCGTTGACGTCCGAGGACAGGATGCTCGTCCGCCGGCTGGCCGCGATCCTGCGAGTGGCGATCGGCATGGACCGCAACCACGACGGCGCGGTGCGACGGGTCTACGTCGACGAGCGCGCCGATGACGGCACCCTGGTCATCTCGATGCGGGCCGATCCGACCGCCGACCTGTCCCTCGAGCAGTACACCGCGATGGACCGCCGTGACCTGTTGGAGGAACTGCTCGACGCACCCGTGGTGGTGGAGCGGGAGCTCATCGCTTCCTGACGCCTGCCACCTGACGCTTCGCGCCCCCGATGCAATGTTCAGTTGGGCTTGCGGGCGATCTGCTCGAGGAGGCCGATCATCTTCTCCTCGTTCGACAGCTCTGACTCGTCCGTCTTTCGCCGGTTCCGGAAGGCGTTGTAGGGCGCCACGACGACGAAGTACAGCACCGCCGCCGTGATGACGAACGTGATCGCGGCGTTGATCACCGCGCCGAAGTTGAAGACCTGGTCGTTGACCTCGATCGTGCCGCCGTCGACGCCGCCACCGAGGACCAGGTTGATCAACGGCTGGATCAGCGATTCCGTGAACGTGTTGACCAGGGTTGCGAACGCGGCGCCGATGACGAACGCGACCGCGAGTTCGACGATGTTGCCCTTGGCGATGAACTCCTTGAAGCCCTTGAGCATCGGGAACCTCCGTGTGTGTGGGACCGGGAACCGGTACCCGGAGGGTACGGAGCTGACACAGACCGCCGGGCTACTCGACCGCGACCACCATCACCGACAGCGAACCGGTCGGGGCGTCGTAGCTCACCGTGTCTCCGGGAGACGCTCCGAGCAGGGCCCCGCCGAGCGGTGAACCGGGGGAGATGACGTTGAGGCCGTCGACCCGCTCCTCGATCGAGCCGACGAGGAACTTCTCGACGTCGTCCTCGTCATCGCCCTCGTACCGCAGGGTCACGATCGACCCCGAGGTGACCTCGGCCGTTCCTCCGCCCTCGACGATCACGGCGTTCTCGAGGATCGTGTGCAGCTGGGCCACCCGGGCCTCCATCTTCGCCTTGTCCTCCTTGGCCGCGTGGTACTCGGCGTTCTCCTTGAGGTCGCCGTGCTCGCGGGCCCGCTCGATGCGCTCGGCCATGTCGATGCGGCCGTGGGTCCGCAGTTCTTCGAGCTCGGTCACGAGACGATCGTGCGCGGCCTGGGACAGTTCATGGGTCTGCGCCATCGGGTCAGAATATGGGCCTCGACCAGAACCGCGGAAGGCCGACTGCTCGGGTCTGGTTCCCGGGAGCCCGTGAGCGTGGGCAGAAGCGGCGTGTCATCGCTGTCGACCCTGCGGTAGCATCCTCGGCGTGCATCTCGACACCATCGACGTCCCCAGCCACATCGAGGTAGTCATTCGCTAGCGCACGTCGACCCCGGCGTGCGCGCTCAACCGTCCACCATCGTGGGCGGTTTTCTTTTGCCCGGACGCACCTGGTCCGGGACCCGGCTCAGGAAGGCGAACAGGACATGACCCACAGGATCGGCGTGATCGGCGGCGACGGCATCGGCCCGGAAGTCGTTGCCGAGGCGCTCAAGGTGATCGACGCGACCGGCGTGTCGTACGACCGGACCGACTACGACCTCGGTGCGCATCGGTACCTCGAGGACGGGACGGTGCTCGACGACGAGACGCTCGAGGAGTGGCGCGGTCTCGATGCCCTGCTGCTCGGCGCCGTCGGCGATCCGGCACCCGGGGTGGCGGCGCCCGCCGGACTGGTCGAACGGGGAATCCTCCTCCGGATGCGGTTCGAGCTCGATCAGTACATCAACCTCCGGCCGTTCCGGCTGCCGCCGCGCATTGACTGCGAGGTCATCCGCGAGAACACCGAGGGCACCTACGCCGGCGAGGGCGGCTTCCTCCGCAAAGGCACTCCGCACGAGATCGCGACCCAGGGCTCGGTGAACACCCGCATGGGGGTCGAGCGGTGCATCAGGTTCGCGTTCGAACGGGCCCGGACCACGGCACGTCGCCAGCTCCACCTGATCCACAAGAAGAACGTGCTGACCTATTCAGGCGACCTGTGGCAGCGCACGTTCGACGAGGTGGCAGCCGAGTTCCCGGATGTCACGACCGGCTACGACCACATCGACGCGGCCTGCATCCACTTCGTCGAGCGCCCGGAGCGCTACGACGTGATCGTCACCGACAACCTGTTCGGCGACATCCTCACCGATCTCGGCGGAGCGGTGGCCGGCGGAGTGGGCTTTGCCGCTTCGGCCAACCTGAACCCGGCCCGCACCGGACCGTCGATGTTCGAACCGGTGCACGGCACCGCCCCCGACATCGCCGGACAGAATCGTGCCAACCCCGTCGCCGCAGTGATCTCGGCGGGGTTGATGCTCGACTTCCTCGGAGAGCACGAAGCCGCGAAGCGTGTCGCCGCGGCGTGCGAGTCACCGGAGACCCGCTACCACGGAACGACGACAGAGATCGGCGATGCCATCGCGGCTGAGGTCGCGGTCGCCTGAACGTAGGAGAAACCGACATGCCCATCACCCCGACCCCCAAGATCTGGATGAACGGTGAGATGGTCGACTGGGACCAGGCGAACATCCACATCCTCACCCACACCCTCCACTACGGCATGGGGGTGTTCGAGGGCATCCGTGCGTACGAGACCTCGGAAGGCCCGGGGGTGTTCCGGCTCACCGAGCACATCGAACGGCTGCACAACTCGGCCCGGATCATGGGGATGCCCATGCCGTACGAGGTCGACGACCTGATCGAGGCCACCAAGGACGTGGTTCGTGCGTCGGGGTTGCCCAGTTGCTACATCCGTCCGATCGCGTACTTCGGGTACGGCGAGATGGGGCTCAACACCTTGCCGTGCAAGGTCGATGTCGCCATCGCGTGTTGGCCGTGGGGTGCGTACCTCGGTGATGACGCGGTCCGGAAGGGTGTGAGCATGAAGGTGAGCTCGTGGTGCCGCCATGACCACAACTCCATGCCCCCGGCGTCCAAGACGACCGGGAACTACGTGAACTCGTCGCTCGCCAAGGTCGAGGCCCTCAACGCCGGATACGACGAAGCCATCATGTTGAACCCCGACGGGCTCGTCTCGGAGTGCACGGGCGAGAACATCTTCGCCGCCCGGGGCGGCACCCTCATCACGCCGCCGCTGTCGGCCGGTGCCCTCGAGGGCATCACCCAGGACACCGTCATGACGATCGCGGACGACCTCGGGCTCGACTGCATGGTGAGCGACCTCACCCGGTCGGACCTCTACATCTGCGAGGAGATGTTCGTCTGTGGCACCGCGGCCGAGGTCTCGGCGGTGAACTCGGTCGACGATCGGCCGATCCCGTGCCCGGGTGAGATGACGCGAGCCATCGCGGAGGAGTACGCACGGGCGGTCCGCGGCGAGGTCGATCGCTACAAGGACTGGGTGGAGTTGGTGTCATGACCGATCTGCCCGACGTCGGCGCCGTACCGGGCGCCCCCGAGGCGGTCGACATCTTCGACACCACCCTGCGCGACGGTGCCCAGTTCGAGGGAATCTCGCTCAGCGTCGAGGACAAGTTGCGCGTCGCCGAGCAGCTCGACTGGTTGGGAGTCCACTGGATCGAGGGCGGCTACCCCCAGGCGAACCCGAAGGACGAGGAGTTCTTCCGTCGCGCTCCCAAGGAGCTCGATCTGTCGAGGGCCCAGCTCGTCGCGTTTGGGTCGACGCGTCGACCGCTCGGTCGGTCCGACGACGACCCGACCCTGCGGGCGCTGGTCGACTCGGGAGCCAGCACGGCGTGCATCGTCGGCAAGAGCTGGGACTTCCATGTGACAGAGGCCCTGCAGACGACGCTCGACGAAGGCGTCGCCATGGTGTCGGACTCGGTGCGGTTCCTGAACGGCGCCGGGCTCCGGGTGTTCTTCGACGCCGAGCACTTCTTCGACGGCTACAAGGCGAACCCGGAGTACGCGCTCCGGGTCCTCGAGGCCGCCGCGACGAACGACGCCGCCTGCCTGGTGTTGTGCGACACCAACGGTGGTTCCTTGCCCCACGAGGTTCAGCGGATCGTGGGCGAGGTGGTCTCGTACTTCGACGGCCTGCCGATCGGCATCCACACCCAGAACGATTCCGGATGCGCGGTCGCCAACTCCGTGGCGGCCGTGGTCGCCGGCGCGACCCAGGTCCAGGGAACGGTCAACGGGTACGGCGAACGAACCGGGAACGCCAACCTCATGACCGTGATCCCGGACCTGACGCTCAAGCTCGGGATCGCCACGCTGCCCGCTGGTCACCTCGATCGGCTCACGCCCGTGTCGCGGGCCGTGGCCGAGCTCGTGAACCTGCCGCCCCACCCCGCGGATCCCTATGTCGGGTCGTCCGCGTTCGCCCACAAGGGCGGCCTTCACACTTCGGCGTTAGGACGGGTCGGCGGCGCCAGCTACGAGCACGTGGATCCGGCGGCGGTCGGGAACCACACCCGAGTGCTCGTCTCCGACCTGGGCGGCCGTGCCGGAATGGCGATGAAGGCAGCCGAGTTCGGTGTCGAGCTCGATGGCCGCGCCGCGGCGGAGCTGTCCGAGACGCTGAAGCGGCTCGAAGCCGACGGCTACGTGTTCGAGGCGGCGGATGCATCCCTCGAACTGCTGATGCGTCGGGCGAGCGGGTGGGAACACGACTTCTTCTCGGTCGAGGCGTACCGCGTGTCGGCCTACCACCGCGAGGGACTGGCGTCGCCGACCAACGGAGTCGACCTGTCCACCGAAGCGACGGTGAAGCTCTGGGTGGATGACGAGCGCCTGGCGTCGGTGGGCGAGGGCAACGGGCCGGTCAACGCGCTCGACGCGGCGGTCCGCGCCGCGTTGACCGAGCGCTATCCCGCGTTGACCCGGATCCACCTCATCGACTTCAAGGTCAGGGTGCTCGACAGCGTCGCCGCCCACGGGTCGTCGGACACGGCCTCGGTCGTGCGGGTCCTGATCGATTTCGCCAACGGCAGCGAGACCTGGACGACCACCGGAGTGTCGCCCAACATCATCGAGGCGTCGTGGGCGGCGCTGACCGATGGGCTGGTGTTCGGACTGCTCCATTCCGGCGACGACCAATCGGCCGCCGGTGAGGCCGGCTCGCTTGGCGGTGGTGAACGGTCCAACGGGTAGGTTCTCCGCCGATGGCCGCCCCCGATTACGTCCCCACCAACGTCTCCCATGCGGTTCGTTCCTACTCGTCGCCGCCCCGCCGGCGCGGGTCGTGGCGCGCCGATCGCCCCGGAGAGGTCCGCGGCCCACAGCCGGTCGGCGAGCGACTCGGCGTTCCGGGACCTGACCAGGGCTACGCCCTGACACTCGCGCTGGGGCTGGTCGATCAGATCGTGGCGCCGGGCGAGCACACGTCGGACGTGGTGGCCGGAGCGGCAGCCATTGCGATGAAGCGATCCGGGATCCTGGGCCGCGCCCCGCTCCGCGAGGACGTCCTGGCGGGGCTGACCATCTGGGGGTACCTCGACACCGCCGCCGATCCGGAGCTCGTCGAGCTCCGGACAGCGTTGTTCTCCGAGGTCCACCACGCCGCTCACTATCCCGAGCTGCGGGAGGTGGTGGACACGGTGCCGGCCGACGTGCTGGCCCACTCGCTGGCCGAGATCCAGGACGCCTACCTGTTCAGCTGGCGCCAGAACCTCCGCCTCGGTGCGGACGAGGTCGTCGACGAGGGCGAGGGAGCTGTCGTCCTCGACCACCAGGCCGGCGGGGGAACCTCCGCCGACTGACGACGATTCGGCGCCGGCCGCGGGGCGTCGACCCGCGATGGCGGTCAGGCCAGGATGTCGACCGGAGTGCCGACCGGCACCGTGGCGCCGATCTGGGTGATCACCTCGTTGGGCACCCGGATGCAGCCGTTGGACACCGCCTGGCCGATCAGGTCGGGCCGACTGGTGCCGTGCATGGCGATGACCGGCACACCGTCGTCGAAGATGTCGAGCTGCTCGCTGTAGGCGCTCAGCGCCAGGATCAGCGGCCCGTAGAAGCCCGCGGGGTTCTTCTGGACGACCTGGTCCGTCACGAAGAAGCGGCCGAGCGGCGTGCGGGTCTCGTCCTTGCCGACGACGACGGACGACTCGGCGGTCAGCGTGTCACCGTCGTACACCTTCAACTTGCGTTCACCGACGTGGAGCTCGATGTGCTGGGTGGTCGTGGCCAGGTCGACGTCGCTGGCCTTCACATACCCGTCGGTGCCGTTGGGTCGGACCGGGACCTCGACCTTCAGCCAGTCGCCCCGCTGCTCGGTCACCATCAGGGTGAGCGGGCCGCCGAACGACGTCGGATTGGAGAATGCCCACCCGGTGTCGCTGCTGTATCGGCCGGCCAACGGGTAGTCCGGCCGGGGGAGGGCTGGGCGCTCTGGGAGGCTGCCGATGCTGGAAGGCGGTTCGGGTTGGTCCCAACGCACCGACGCCGCGGTGGTGTCCCACCCCGCCGGTGGGTCCCGGAGGATCGAGAGGGACGGAACCTTCGCGGTCGCGATCGTGATCTCGTGTCGGACCGGGGGGATCGTGGTGGTGGTCGTGGTGGTGGTCGTCGTCGACGGGGCCGCCTTGGCGGTCTCTTCCCCGCCCGATCGCCAGATCGCGATGCCCACGGCCAACGCGACCACCGCGACGATGCTGGTGAGCAGGACCACCCGGCGCTGTCTCGAGCGATGTTCGACGATGTCGTCGGTCTCCGGGTCGGATCCCTCGGGTCCCTCGTCGTCGTAGGTCTCGGTGTCGCGAGGGCGGTCGTCGTCGCCGACGTCGGGGCGCGCCTCGTCCCCGTCGTCGAATCCGGTCCCACCCGGCGGAATGGTGTCGTCGTCACTCACGCTGTGAGCCCCTTCTGATGCGGCGGACATCGTACGTCTCTGTGGCCGAGGCTCCGAGGCAGGTTCGGTAGCCTCGCTGTGTGACCCCTCCAGTACGCGTCCGCTTCGCACCTGCGCCCACCGGGTATTTGCACCTCGGAAGCGCCCGAACTGCGCTGTTCAACTGGTTGTGGGCCCGCCACGTGGGTGGTGAATTCGTTCTCAGGATCGAGGACACCGACATCGAACGATCGAAGCCGGAGCTGATCGAGCTCATCGTCGACGTCCTCGGGTGGATGGGGATCGACTGGGACGGCGAGCCGGTCTTCCAGTCCGGTCGGTCCGACCTCTACGCCGATGCGGTTCAGCGACTCCTGACGTCGGGCGACGCCTACCGGTGCGACTGCACGAAGGAGGACCTCGATGAACGGATCGCGGCCCGCATCGCGGCCGGCGGGGAGAAGACGCCCGGGTATGACGGGTACTGCCGGGACCGTGACGTGGCGGAGTCGACCGCGCATGCGGTCCGGTTCCGGGTCCCCCACGACGGCGGCGCCACCAGCTGGGACGACCTGATCCGGGGGCCCATCAGCTTCGAGCACGCCAACCTCGAGGACTTCGTGCTGCGCCGCACCGACGGGACACCGGTGTTCATCGTCGCCAACGCGGTCGACGACGCCGACATGGGGATCACGCACGTGATCCGGGGTGAGGACCTCATCAACGTGACCCCGAAGGTGTTGCTGGTGAGGGCCGCGTTGGGGGTCGAGGGCCGCCCCGAGTTCGCCCACATGCCCCTGATCGTGAACGAGGCGCGCAAGAAGCTGTCGAAGCGGCGCGACGACGTGTCGGTGGGGGACTACCGCGACCGCGGGGTCCTGCCCGAGGCGATGACCAACTACCTGGCGTTGCTGGGCTGGGGACCGCCCGATGGTGTCGAGGTCCGCCCGATCGGCGAGATCATCGCCTTGTTCGATGTCGCCGACATCAACACCTCGCCCGCGATGTTCGACGTCAAGAAGCTCGAGTCGATCAACGGCGACTACATCCGGGCCCTGCCGGTCGAGGACTTCATCGCCCGATGCCGGCCGTACCTCGACGCGGAGCCGTGGGCCGACGCCTTCGACGACTCGGTGTTCGCTTCGATCGCGGCGGAGATCCAGACCCGGGTCAAGGTTCTGTCGGAGGTGCCGGCGCTCGTCGACTTCTTCTTCCTCGACGAACCCGACATCGAACCGGACGCGTGGTCCAAGGCGGTCGAGTCCAACGCGAACGCGGGTCAACTCCTCGACGGCGCGATCGCGGCGTACGAGGCCGCGGCCTGGGATGCCGAGTCGCTGCACGGGGTCACGATGGCGCTGGCCGAGTCGTTCGGACTGAAGCTCGGCAAGGCCCAGGCACCCATACGAGTGGCCGTAACCGGCCGTACCGTCGGACCGCCCCTCTTCGAGTCGTTGGCGGTGTTGGGGAGGGAGCGAACGCTGGGGCGCCTCCGTTCGGCGCGGGCCCGCCTCGGGGCCGGTGCCTGAGCGGCGAACGGTCACCCGTTGGGTACTCCGCGGCGGGCTGGTCGTCGTCGCCGCCGTGCTCGTGTACGTGGTGGTCACCGCTGTCCAGGTGTATGCGAACACCCGCACCGATGACCGTGACAACACTGGCGCCATCGTGGTGCTGGGTGCCGCCCAGTACGACGGCCGGCCGTCGCCGGTGCTGCAGGATCGGCTCGATCACGCGCTCGAGCTGTATCGCGACGGTGTTGCACCGCTCATCGTCCTGACCGGCAACAAGCAGCCGACGGACCGCTTCACCGAGGCCTTCGCCGGGTTCCGCTACCTCAAGGAGCACGGGGTGCCCGAGGCGGCGCTGCGGATCGTCGACGACGGGTCCTCCACCTGGGATTCGCTGGCGGCCGCGGAGCGCATCCTGAAACGGGAGGGAGTGACGCGGGCCACGCTGGTGTCGGACAGCTATCACTCCAAGCGGTTGAAGGGAATCGCGAGCGAGCTCGGCATCGACGCTCAGGTGTCGCCAACGGATGGATCGCCCACGGTTCCGGAGCTGGCGCGAGAGACTGCGCTGGTCTCGGTCGGTCAGATCATCGGATACGGCCGACTGCTCAGATTCGCGAGCTGAACGAGCGCCGCGACCGGACCGATCCGGCTTCGCCGGGGAAATCAGACCGTTGCTAGAGTTCCGTCTTCCACCTTCGGGGGTGGTGTAATCGGCAACACATCTGGTTCTGGTCCAGACATTGGGGGTTCGAGTCCTCCCCCCCGAGCACAGGTATCGACTCAGAAGGCCCGGGTTTCAACCCGGGCCTTCGTCATTTGACCGGCAGGTGGGTCGGGCTTCGGAACGCGAGCGACGTCTTCCACTCGAGGTGAGTTTCGTCGATCGCGTACTCGCCGAGCGTGTCGATGATGGCAGGGAGGGCGACCGTCATCTCGAGCCGTGC
>Ga0190271_10000684_pt1 | contig 17664 bp, 17 predicted proteins | sample Popmic356T_FD_133747 | JGI IMG/M metagenome (GOLD analysis project Ga0190271, IMG submission 133747) | Populus adjacent soil microbial communities from riparian zone of Weber River, Utah, USA - 356 T | ecosystem: Environmental > Terrestrial > Soil > Riparian zone | place: USA: Utah | collected...
CTCGGCGCTCAAGAAGGGCGAGGCGTACAGCTTCTTCTGCACCTTCCCGGGCCACTTCGCGCTCATGAAGGGCACCTTCAAGTTCGGCTGATCGATGGACCAGCAGCTCGCCGATCTCCAGAACCAATTCCAGCTTGAGCGGCTCGAGGTAAACCTGTTTCGCGGCCAGAGCCGCGATACAGGCAGCCCGCAGGTGTTCGGCGGGCAGGTGTTGGGCCAGGCATTGATGGCGGCGCATTCCACCATCGACGACGGGCGCGTCGTCCATTCGATGCATGCGTATTTTCTGCGGCGCGGCGACTTCACCAAGCCCATCGTCTACAGCGTCGATCGCAGCCGTGACGGCGGCAGCTTTTCGGCGCGGCGTGTGGTGGCAGTGCAGGACGGTGAGCAGATATTCATAAGCTCGGCGTCGTTCCAGAAGCCCGAGAAGGGTCTCGATTACCAGGCTACGGCGCCCAAAGTGCCGCCGCCTGAAGAGCTCGAGGCCTTGTCGAAGCCGCCCCCGGCCGAGCTCGAAAAGCTGCCGGAGAAACTGCGCCGCTGGCTCGAGATCAAGCGGCCATTCGAATTCCGCCCGGTGCAGAAATACAACCCGCTGGCGCCCGTGGCCTGCGAGCCGGTGCGGCAGATCTGGATGCGCGCGGTGGACAAACTACCCGACGACGACACGCTGCATCACTGCCTGCTGGCGTATGTCTCCGACTACTGGCTGCTCGACACCTCGACCATGCCGCACGGCTCCTCGTTCCTGCGCGGCAACCTGGTGATGGCGAGCATCGACCACGCGATCTGGTTTCACCGGCCCGCGCGCGTCGATGACTGGCTGCTGTACAGCCTCGACAGCCCAAGCAGTTCCGGAGCACGAGGTTTCGCGCGCGGCAGCATCTATTCGCGCAACGGAACCCTCGTGGCCAGTACCGCGCAAGAGGGGCTCATACGTCTCGTGCAACCGCAGCCCTGATCGTCCTCGCCTCGAGCGCCGGAGTACTGGGCGCGTCGGCGCCGGTGGCGCCACCCGCCGATAATCGTGAGGCGCTGGCGCAGTTCTGGACCGGCATCTACGACATGACCGAAGAGCGCGTGGCGAGCAACCCGCCAGACTCGCCACTCGAGCCACGAACCACCCGCGTGCAGATCAACGTGCGACGGGTGACGATGCCGTGGATGGGGACACATGTCCTCTATGTCGAGGAGTTTCCCTTCGATCAGCCATTCGAGGCGCGGCGGCGCGCATTGCTGTCGATCGAGGCCGAGCCTGCCGCCGATGGATCCGTGCGAGTGCGGCAATACACGCGCAATAGCGAAACCGGCACACCCGGCACGCTGACGTCGGACGACGTGGAGTTCGTGCCCGGCTGCGATATTTTCCTGAAGCGTGAAGGCACGCAGTTTCGCGGTGGCACTCGCGGACGCAAGTGCCTGGAATCCGACGGTCCGGAACACCGCTGGCTCGATTACCGCGTGGTGATCGGTGACGGGTTGTTCTGGTACCGCAGGCGCCGCCTGGACATTCCGGGAGACGATCTCACCGAAGAGATCGCGGGATTCCCGCACGTGGATCTCGACGAGGCGCGGCTTTTCTCGTGCGGCATTTCGTGGTCGGCCAGGGAAAAGGGACCGCGCAAGATCATCGATACCTTCGACCTGCACGATCGCGGCGGGCGCGGACACTTCCGCACGCCGGATGGCCGCGCGCTCACGCTCGAGCTGCACGGGAGCGACTGGCCGCTGTCCGAGGGACGCGAATCGCTGGTGCTGATACTGACGGACGGCAAGACCGACAGTGAGCCCATCGCGTCCAGCTGGACCTCGCTCGGCGCTGCCCGCGTGGGAATCGACATCGGCTGGCTGGCGATCGACTGTGCGCCGGTCGTATCAGACACCGGCGAACAAAGATCCTAACCAGTGGAACAGGATGACGAGCATCCAGATTCCCAGGGCCGTGAGCGTGGCAAACACGAAGATGATGGCGATGGCCATGAGCAGCAGGCCGCCACGGCTGCGGCGCGCAGTCTTGTGAGGAGTGGCGACGAAGTCGTCGAGCAGCGCGAGGTTCCTCGTCTGTGCCTTGAACGCGAAATCGAACAGATCGCCCAGGATCGGCACCATGCCGATGAGCGCATCGAGCGCGATGTTGCTGAGCATGTGCAGCTGGATCACGGCAGGCGCGTTCAGATTGCGTGCCACGCTCAGCGCATACGCCGCCACGATCCCGCCGGCGATGTCGCCAAGACCCGGCACCAGGCCGAACAAGGCATCGAGACCAAAGCGCCACTTCGTTCCGGGCACGGCAAAGGCCTGGTCGAACACCATGGTGATCGATCGCAGGCGCTCGAGGCCGCGCCGTCCGCGCTGCTCGTGCCCGTTGCCCTCGGTACGTGCATCCATGGCGCGACTAGCTACCCGATCCCAGCATCGCCGCGACTTCCGTTTCCAGCGCCGGGTTGAATCGCTGCGGGTCTTCCATCATGAGGAAGTGGCCGGTTCCGGGCAGCGTGACGGTGCGGAACTTCGGCAGGACCTTGCGGATGCGCGCCTCGTTGACCGGCTCGCCGAGATCCGAGTTGATGGCGACGATGGGGACCGAGATGTCTTTCAGCGGTTCGGTGAAGTCGTACTCGAGCAGTGCGCGCATCACGGGCACGGCCACGCGCGGTGACGACAGCGACATGTCGTAGGCGATTTTCTGCGCGAGCTGTGGGTGGGCGCCCTTGACGAACAGATGATCGGCGACCAGCGAGCGCGTTTGACCGATGAAGTCGACTTCGAACGGCTTCAACGCGGCGTCCACCTGCGCCTTCGAGGGTGACGGAGCGCCGATCGACTTGAACGTGTCGACGCCGATGATGCCGACGACGCGGCCCTTGAGCAGGCGCGCGGCCTCGATGGCCACCGGGCCGCCCATGGAATGCCCGACCAGGATGATCTGCTTGTTAGGTACCGCCGACAGCGCCGTGGCCACGTCCTGGCCGAACCGGGCAATGCTCCACTCGGTACGGCTTCCGTCGGTGCCGCCATGGCCCGCCAGATCCACGGTCACCAGCGTGTATTTCTTGTCGAACACGGGCAGCTGTTCGCGCCAGTAGTTCGAATCGCAGGACCAGCCGTGGATGAACACCAGCGCGGGCTCGCCGGCGCCATACACGCGGTATTGAACGTGCACACCGTCGGGCGCGATAGCGATACGAGCCGCGCCCGGAGCCGGCTCCGCGCGTTCAGAAGCCGGGGCGGCGACCGGAGGTGGCGGAGGATCCTGCTTGCTGCAGGCAAAGGCAGCCAAAGCAGTAACGAGAGCGGCGAATATCGCGAGCAGGGTTGTACGCATGCGCACGACTTTAGGCGAACGAGGCTGCGTAGTCACCGATGGCGAGCGACGAGGTGAGGCCCGGGCTTTCGATGCCGAGCAGGTTCACGAGACCGGGCAGGCCGTGGTCGGCCGCCGACTCGATACGAAAGTCCGGCTGCGGTTCGCCGGGGCCGTGAAGCTTCGGCCGGATGCCGGTGTAGTCGGGCATCAGCGCGCCATCGGCAAGGCGCGGCCAGTAGCGGCGTATGGCGTCGTAGAACAGCGGCGCGCGCGCGGCGTTCACGGAGTAGTCGATCTTGTCTATCCACTCGACGTCGGGGCCGAACCGGACGCGCTTGCCGAGATCGAGCGTGGCATGAATGCCGAGACCGGCGGCGTGTGGCACCGGGTAGATGAGGTGCTGGAAAGGCGAACGCGCGGCGACCGTGAAGTAGTTCCCGCGGCCGAGGTGCATCGTCGGGATGCGTTCCTGCGGATAACCCTCGATGCGGCTCAGCAGCCCAACCGCATCGAGACCCGCGCTGTTCACCACGAAGCGCGCTTCGATTTCGGTGGCGCTGTCGCCCGCGGTTTTCACGAGGAAGCCGCCGTTCGAACGGGCGAGACTTTCCACGCGGCAGTCGCACACCAGGGTCCCGCCGGCATTTTCCATATCGCCCTGCAGCGCGAGCATGTACGGATGCTGATCGACGATGCCGCTCGTGGGGCAGAGCAGGGCTGCCGTGCAGCGGACCTCGGGTTCGAGTTTGTGGGCCTCGGTGCCGGAGATCATGCGCACGCCATCCACTTCGTTGAGGTGAGCGCGCTCGAGAAGATGCAGGAGGACCTGCTCTTCTTCATCGCCATTGGCGATGATGAGCTTGCCGCAGTTGTGGTGATCCACTCCGCGCGCCTGGCAATAGGCGTACAGCGCACTGTTGCCGGCGACACAGAAGCGCGCCTTGAAGCTGCCCGGGGCGTAATAGAGGCCCGCATGAATCACGCCGCTGTTGCGCGCCGAGGTGACGGTGCCCGGATGGGTTTCCGCTTCGAGCAACAGCACCTCGCGTCCGGCCAGGGCCAATGCGCGCGCGACGGCGAGGCCCACCACGCCCGCACCGACCACGACGCATTCGATCTTGTCTGCCATATACTCAATTTATCATGCAAACATCCCATGTCTGCCGCGTCCTTGCAGCGCTTCTGCTAGCTGCGCTGACATCCTGCAGTGGGTCTTCCGGCAACCCTTACACGGCGATCAAGGACCCGCCGATCGTGCAGGCTGAGCTGCACACCGTGACGCTGGCCACCGATAGCTCCACGGTCGCCCAAGAGCTGCAGGCGAAAGGGTACGCACCAATTCAGTTCGCCTCTAACTATCCCGCGTCGGTTCCCGTAGAGGCCGCGCTCTGGAGCGTGCCGCAGCCGGTCGCCGCGAGCGCCACTCACTTCAAGTCGCCGGGTGCGGTCGAAGCCAACCTCCGGGTGCTCCAGATGGCGTTGGCCGCGGGCAGCCGGTCGGCGGATTCTGCGGTGGACAAGGCGTTCTTCAGAAACGTGCTGGGCTCAGGTGTGCCGCTCTGGCCGGCGGCTGTCGAGCGGACCAGCAAGGTTCGTGTCCAGGTCTGGACCTACCTGATCCCCGACATCCTGGCGGCTAACAAGCGCCTGCGCGAAAGCGGCATTCCCGTGGTGTACGACCCCGTCAGGATCACCACCGCCTACCTCGGCGATCACCAGACCATGGCCATCCGCGCGCCGGACGGCATCATCATCGAGCTGGTGGAGACGGCTTCGCAGTAGCGGCTAAGGGCGCAAGACCTTTCCCGGGTTCATGATGTTGTTAGGGTCAAGGGCGTGCTTGATGCGCTTCATGAGATCGAGCTCCACCGGATTGGCGTAGCGCTCGAGCTCGAACACCTTCAACTGCCCGATGCCGTGCTCGGCGGAGAAGCTGCCGCCGAACTCCTTCACGAAATCGTGAATCGCGCGCTTCACCTTCTGCTCCACGGCCTGCAGCTGGAATACCTGCGTGCCGGCACGCTGATTGATGTTGAAGTGCAGGTTGCCATCGCCCAGGTGCCCGTACGACACGAGCACGCCCTGCGGAATGTGTTGCGCCACCCATGAGCCCGCGACGTCGATGAACCGCGGCACCTGCGACACGGGCACGGAGATGTCGTGCTTGAGGCTGGCGCCGTCCTTGCGCTGCGCTTCGGGGATGGACTCCCGCAGCCGCCAGAACGCTTCCCGCTCGCGATCGTTCTGCGCCACGGCCGCGTCGGAGACCCACTGGTTGCCGAGCGCGGTTTCCAGCACCTTCTGGAGAATCGCGTCGAGCGGTTCGTCGGCACGCGCGGAAGAGAGTTCGGCGAGCACGTACCACGTGGACGGAGCGGACAGCGGATCCACGACGCCCGGAATGTGGCGCGTGGTGAGTTCGACTCCGATGCGCGGAATCAATTCGAACGAGGTCACGCAGTCCCCGCTGGCCTGCCGCAACGCACCTAACAACGATACGGCGGCAGCCGGATCGCGAACGGCAATGAACGCAGTGGCGCGCGAGCGCAGAGCGGGGAAGAGCTTGATGCAGGCGGCGGTGATGACGCCGAGCGTGCCTTCGGCCCCCAGGAACAGCGACTTGATGTCGTAGCCCGTGTTGTCCTTGCGCAGCCCGGTGAGGGTGTCCATGACGCGGCCGTCGGCCAGCACCACTTCGAGGCCCAGCACCAGTTCGCGTGCCATGCCGTAGTGGATGACGTTGAGGCCGCCGGCGTTCGTGGAGAGATTTCCGCCGAGCATGCAGCTACCTTCGCTCCCGAGGCTCAGGGGTAGATAGCGGTCGGCGCCCGCAGCAGCGGCCTGCAGGGTCGCCAGGATGCAGCCGGCCTCGGCAATCATCGTGTAGTTGTCGGCGTCGATGGCGCGAATGTGATTCAGGCGCGCCAGCGACAGGAGCACCTGGCTGCTTGAGGCATCGGGAGTGGCGCCACCGCAGTAGCTGGTGTTGCCGCCCTGGGGCACCACGCCGATGCGGTGCTCATTGCAGTAGGCGAGCACGCGTGCCACCGCGGTGGTATCCGCGGGCGCCACCACGGCCAGTGCATGGCCTCGATATAGCGCGCGATGGTCGCGCAGCATGGGAGCCGTGCGCACCGGATCCGAGATCAGCGCCTCGGGCCCGGCAACTTGCGCGAGGCCCGCAATGAGATCCGAGACGCTCAAAAATGGCCCCCCTTCGTCTTGATCACGAGAAGGATGAGGCCGCGGGGGTCGACTTCGATTGACGCCTGCGCCTTGTGCGATTTGCCCCTTTCCTTGATCGTCCATTCGTGGTCCGACGTCGCGGACACGCCCTTGAGTCCGCCAATGACCTCGGTCATCACGGTGCGCAATTCAGCGGCGGACGCGGTTCCGGTGCCGAGCGAAAACTCACAGTAGTACTCATGACGGAACGAGCTCGCATTGAGCATGGCGCGCGGCAGCGCGCTGAACGTGCGCATCTGCGCGGTGTGTCCGTCGGTATCGACGCGCCGAAACGCGTAGAACTGCGAGAAATTGCCGACGTCCATGTCAGTGCCGTCCAGGACGCCGTTGACGCAGGTGTCCGCGACGGATTTCACCAGCGGGCGAATGGACTCGGCGGTGGTGGGCGGAGCAGTAGTGATGACGCGATTGAATGTCATCAACTCCACGTTGAACAGCATGAAGATGACTTTGGCGCCGGCCGCCGTGGTTCGATGCCAGGTCGCGGTGCGCGGATTGTCGGTTTGTTCGCTGAGTTGCCAGCGTGCGTCGCCGGTCATGCGCGTGCCGATCGCGCCAAACACATCGCTTTGCGAGGTGCCCGAAGCCGAGCAGGCGCTCTCGTCGACGGCGAACATGGCTCCGGGCTTCGAGTCGATGCCCGGCGAATCGCTGTACGCCGCGAATCTCAACGGATCGTCGAGTTCCTTGGCCAACCCCGCGCGAATTCCACTACGCGCCCGCTCGTCGCTGGCCCATTCCTTGAGTGGCTTTGCCGGACTCAGGTTCAGTCCGGCGAGTCGCTGGCTGGCGGTCGCGCTGGACCCGGGTTCCCCGCCCACCAGGTTCCCGCAGAAGTCGACGGCGAGCGAGACGAGCTGGTTTTCGACCGGAGCATTCGCGCTCTGTGCGCTGGTGGAAAAGAACGTCAGGAGCAGGCAAACGTTGGCTATGACTCGCACGCTGTGGGCCACCGGTCTCGCGCGAATCGCGCCGTGCGATCATAACTCGGCACTCCCCACTTTCCTCACCCGGTACCCACCGGGGGGCGGCGGCAACCGGGCTTGGTCAGCAGCACCTGCACCGTGCCGAGCTGGCGCTCGGTAAAGCCGCCTTCGCAGTAGCAGAGGTAGAACTCCCACAGGCGCATGAAGCTGTCGCTGTAGCCGAGCTCGCGCACTTTCGCGCGCTGGCTCAGAATTCGCTCGCGCCAGAGGCGCAGCGTGCGCGTGTAGTGAGGCCCGATGTCTTCGAGATGAAATATCTTCAGATTCGTGCACTTTGCCAGCGACTTCGAGAGCGCCTGCACCGATGGGATGAAACTGCCGGGGAACACGTAGCGCTGGATGAAGTCGACCGACTTCAGCGCCTTGTCGTAGAACTGATCCTGGATGGTGATGGCCTGCAGCAGCATGGCGCCTTCGGGCTTGAGCAGCCGCGAGCAGTGCCGGAAATAGCCGTCGAGGAATGGCGCACCAACTGCCTCGACCATCTCGATGGAGACGAGCTTGTCGAATTGCCCCGTGAGGTCACGATAGTCCTGGACCAGCACCGTGATGTGGTCCGACAGACCCAGCGCGGCGATCTTGCGTTGTGCGTAACAGGCTTGCGCGGCGGAAATGGTGGTCGTGGTGACGCGGCAGCCATAACGCTGCACGGCGTGAATGGCGAACCCACCCCAGCCGGTGCCGATCTCGAGCACATGGTCTGTGGGCTTGAGGTCGAGCTTGCGGCATACGGCTTCGAACTTGTTTGCCGAACCTTCGGCCAGCGTCGCGCCGGCGCGCGGAAAAATGGCGCACGAATAGGCCATGGTTTCGTCGAGCATGATCTCGTAGAGCGCATTGCCCAGGTCGTAGTGCGCGGCGATGTTGCGCGCACTACCGGTTCTGCTGTTGCGATTGGCGAAGTGAAACAGCCGCAGCAGCGAACGGTTTACCAAACCAGAGTCGAGGCGATTCATCTGCTCGCGGTTGGCGATGAAGATGCGCACCAGCGAGACGAGATCGTCGCAGCGCCACAGCCCGCGAATGTAGGCCTCGCCCGCGCCGACGGTGCCGCCGAAGGCAACGTCGGCGAACGCCTGCGGGCTGTCGAAATACAGCGTGCATGTCACGCCGGTTGACGCGTGACGTCCGAACACATGTTGGCGGCCATTGGACTCGACCAGGCGCAGTTCGCCGTGTTCGAACCGGCGAAGCCGGTTGAGCAGCAGTTTGCGGCCGAGACGCGCCAGCAGCGTCGTGCGCGGCGGGCGAGGCGAATCGAGCGTTTCGAGCAGCAGGGGCGAGCGGGTGTTCATGCTGGCATCACGGTTTTGGCAGGGGTCCCGCGCTTGCGCGGGTGGGCATGGAATGGCGCCCGCTTCACCAGCAGCTTCAGCGCCTGCCAATAGATGAGTGCCGAGACCTTCGCGGTGATCAGTGGAAATTGCAGCAGCGCCATCGCAAGCGTGCGCGCGTTCATCGGCTGGCGCCGCAGATTGAGCGTGGCGTCGAAGCAGACCTCGCCCTCGCGCCAGTTCTCCATGTGAACGTGCAGACCCTGCGACGGCACACCGAAACACCACTCGTAACTCATGTCCATGGGCATGAACGGTGAAACATGGAACTGCTTCTCGAAGCTGAAGCGCCATGCGCCACCCGTACTGCGGGCTGCACCGGCAACCGGCAACACGTAGGCATGACGCTCTTTCCATGGCGTGTTGGTGATTTCGGCGACGATGGTTTCGACGCGTGTGTCGTTTGCGTCGAACACGTAGTAGAAGCTCACCGGGTTGAAGCTGTAACCGAAAAAACGCAGGTGCGTGAGCAGGCGGATCGGACCCGCAGGCCGCACGCCGGTGCGCTGTTGCACCAGATCGCGCACCGCCTGGTCGAGCGGCACAGTCGCCGGACCCAGAAAGTCCCTGCGGCGAAACCAGGCGAGCGCGGGCCGGCGAGCTGACCAGAACCAGCGCTTCTCGAACAGGCCCGGCAATTCCGCGAGATCCAGGTAGCTCATGAAGATTCGATAGCGAAAGCTATTCCGCGCCGGGCCGAAGCGGCGATGCTGAATCCAGCCCGGGTAGAGTGCGCTTTTCATGAAGGCTATACGGCGCGGGCCAGTGGCTCGGATTCAGCCCGCTCGCCATGCGCGACGCGTGCGAAATCCTCGAGGGCCCACTCGGCGCTGACCACGCCATCTTCGTGAAAGCCATAACGCCAGTACGCACCGCAGTAGAAGGTGCGGTTGACGCCGCTGATGTCGGCGCGACGCTTCTGCGCCGCCACTCCGGCCGGTAGATAGACCGGATGATGATAGATGATGGTCTTCAGCACCTTCGCCGGATCGATGTCCGCGGTGCGATTGAGCGTCACCAGGAAACGCACCGGCGCATCCAGCGACTGCAGCACGTTCATGTCGTAGGTGAGGGCGACCCTGTCGCGCATGGCGCTGTCGCGTACCGCCAGCAGGTGATAGTTCCAGGCCGCGCGCGCGAGTGGTGTGCGCGGCAGCAGCCGATCATCGGTGTGCAGGGCGGCTTCATTTTCCTGGTACGGAATTGCGCCGAGCACAGCAGTCTCTGCCTCGGACGGGTCTCGAAGGATTTTCAGCGCCTGGTCGCTGTGACAGGCGAAGAACACATGGTCGAACCGCTCGGGCGTGTTGATGGCCGTGCGAAGCGTGACGCCCGCCCGGTCGCGCCGCACGGACGTGACGGCGGTGTTGAGCCGGATGCGATGCGCGAGCGGCGCGGCCAGCTTTCGCATGTACTCGCGCGAGCCGCCCTTGACGGCCTGCCATACGGGGCGTTTATCGACGTTCAGAAAGCCGTGCTTGTCGAAGAACTCGACGAAGAAGCGCGCCGGGAACGACAACATCGCCCGCTCAGTCGCCGACCAGATCGACATGCCCATGGGAACGATGAACTGTTCCCGGAAGGCGCGCGAATAACGATTCGCGTCGAGATACGCGCCAAGCGTAATCGCATCGTCGTTCCCGGTCAGAAGCTGCAGGCTGCGCCTGTTGAATCGCAGGATGTCGGCGATCATGCGCAGAAACGACGGGCGCAGCACGTTCAGCCGCTGGGCGAACAGCGTGTTGACACTCGTGCCGTTGTATTCGAGCCCGTTGCGCTCATCACGCAGACTGAAGCTCATGTTCGAGTCCTGGTAGCCGACGCCGAGCTCGTTCAGCAATGCGATGAAGCGCGGATAGGTCCAGTCGTTGAAGACGATGAAGCCGGTGTCGATCGCGTAGTGGCGGCCCTGCCAGTCGACGTCGATGGTGTTGGTGTGCCCACCGACATGGGAACCGGCTTCGAAGACGGTGACCTCATGGCTTCGATGCAGCCGCGAGGCGGCCACCATGCCGGAGATGCCAGAACCGATGACCGCAATGCGCATGGAAAATCCGAAAGTGACCGAACTCCCCCGTACCTACGGGAGTCCAGGTCATTCGGATGCGCGGAAAACTTAGGGGACTATTTGACGATGCGACGTGGATGATCGTCGCGCATCGACCTGGGCACTGGTTTCAGGTCCCAGATGATCCCCATCCATGACATCACCTTGAGCAGGTAATAAGTGATGTCGATCTCCCACCAGTAGAAGCCCTGGCGCGTCGAACTCGGGTAATGGTGGTGGTTGTTGTGCCAGCCTTCGCCGAGCGTGATCAGCGCGAGGAACCAGTTGTTGCGGCTCGAGTCGCCCGTCCTGTAACGCTGCTTGCCGAATACATGCGACAGGGAGTTGATGGTGTACGTGCCGTGCGAAGTGAGCACGGTGGACACGAAGAAGCCCCAGACGAGCATCTGCCAGCCGTTGGTGCCGAGGCCCGGCGCAAACTTCTCCAACGCCACACCGAGGAAGAACACCGCCACCGCCAGCAACACCGGCACGATGATGTCGAAACGATCGAGCCAGCGCAGTTCGGGGAAGTTCATGAGGTCACGCACGCGCTTCAGGTCCGGCGCGAAACCTTTCTTGGAGAGGAACCAGCTCATGTGCGCGCGCAGGAATCCGTGCTGGATGGGTGAGTGCGCGTCTTCGGGCTTGTCGGAATACTGGTGGTGGTCGCGATGATGAGCCGCCCACCAGATCGGGCCGCGCTGCACGGCCGAGGCGCCCAGCACGCCGAACAGGAACTGGCCGACGCGCGAGGTCTTGAAAGACTTGTGCGAGAAATAGCGGTGGTAGAAGCCGGTGATCGCGAACATGCGAATGAAATACAGCGCCACGCACACGAGGATGGCGACCGGGCTCACGCCCACCACGAATGCAAACAAACAAGCCGCGTGCATCAGGATGAACGGCAACGTGCGAACCCAGTCGATGCGATCGGCACCGGCATGTTCGGCCTGCATGTCAAAGCTCGAAGCCCGGCCCGTGTCGAACCACGCCAGCACTGCTGACCCGAGGCGCACCAGCGGGTTGGTCGAGGTTTTCGTCTGCGAGTTCATGTAATTCGCGAAATCCTTCTCAGGCAATACGGCGCGGGTTGAAACCGGATGCGGCGCCGGGGAATGTTGAAGCATTCCGCCCGGCGCCGGCTTTGAAGTGCTTGGCAGTTAGCGCGCGCTGTTCAGTGCGGCAATTCGCTCATCGAGCGGCGGATGGCTCATGAGCAGGCGCTGGAGGCCCGTGGGCTTGGCATCGTTGATACCGAAGGCCTTCATCTGCTCCGGCAACGCCGTAGGGGTATGGACACGCTTGAGCGCTTCGAGCGCGCCAATCATCGAGTTGGTGCCCGCGAGATGTGCGCCACCCGCGTCCGCGCGGAATTCACGCTGGCGCGAGAACCAGGCGACGACCATGCCGGCGAGGAAGCCGAGCACGATCTGCGCGACGATGACCGTGGCGAAATAGCCGATGCCATTGCCGCGCTCGTTCTTGAGTATGACCTTGTCGACGATGCCGCCGATTATTCGCGCCAGGAAGAACACGAAGGTGTTCATGACGCCCTGGATGAGCGTGAGTGTGACCATGTCGCCGTTGGCGACGTGGCTCACTTCGTGACCCAGCACGGCTTCGACTTCCTCGCGGCGCATGTTACGCAGCAGGCCTGTGCTCACCGCCACCAGCGCGGAGTTCTTGTTCGCACCCGTGGCAAACGCGTTCGGATCCGGTGAATCGAAAATTCCGACTTCGGGCATGCCTATGCCGGCCGCCTGAGCCTGCTGAGTGACGACATTCACCAGCCAGCGTTCGGTCTCGTTGGCCGGCTCTGTGATGACCTTGACGCCCATGGCGCGCTTGGCCATCCACTTGGAGATGAGCAGCGAGATGAAGGCGCCGCCGAAGCCGAAGATCGCCGAGATGATGAGCAGGCCGGTGATGTTCATGCCCTGCTGCGCCAGCGCGCGATCGAGGCCAAACACCTGGATGGCCAGGGCCAGCACCGCCATGACGGCGATGTTGGTGAAGACGAGAAGGAATATGCGTTTCATCTAGGCGACGGCTCCGGTTGGGTTCATCAAATCGGGTGCGGCAATTCTGGCGTCGGCCACGGCGAATTCAATGCCAGGATGGCAATACTTTCAAATCAAGCGCTTAGGATGAACTCCAGCAGCGCCGGCGTGTCCTCGAGCGACAGCGTCACGCCGCGGTAAGCGGCGGGCGGGAGACCTCCGGGCACCGCCACGGCCGCGATGCCCGGATCGGTCAGTGCCAGCGGAGCGCCATCGCCCCGGAACACTTCGACCCGCCGCAACCCTTCGAGTTGCTTGAATCCCTCGACCAGCACGACATCGACGCTTCGGAGTTGCGCCAGCAGCTCGGGCAGCGTCGCGGGCCGGGAGCTTGCGGCGATGCGTGCCCACCCCGCATCCGAGGCGACGATGACTTCGGACGCCCCCGCCAGGCGGTGACGGTGGCTGTCCTTGCCGGGTACGTCGAGTTCGATGCGGTGATGGTGAGTGTGCTTGATGGTCGAGACCATGAGTCCGCGACCGTGCAGCGCCGGGATCAAACGTTCGATGAGCGTCGTCTTGCCGCTGCCCTGTCGACCGACGATGGCGACGACCAGCATCAGGCCCTCATCCAACAATACTCGCGCCGTGGAGTTTTCCGACCGCCCACGCCGCGATTCCGGCGCCCCCGCCGCTCAGCAGCATGCGCCGGGAGAGCCACGCGGATTGTTTTTCGTGGTACCAGCTCTCAGCGACGCCGGTGACCATGCTAACTAGTAGCTTTCTTCTTCGTCGTCATCGTCATCGTCGTCATCATCGTCGTCGTCATCATCGTCATCATCTTCGTCTTCGTCGAAGTCTTCGTCCTCGTCATCATCGTCGTCTTCGGCGGAATCGGACCAGCCCTCGGGCACTTCGGTAAGCTCGAGATCGAGCTCATGCCAGGTGTCGAGATCGAGCTCTTCGATCTCGCCGTCCTCATACTCGATTTCGACGAGCTCATCGTCTTCGTCCACGGACAACACGCGGAAGGTCTCTTCCTCGTCCTTGTTCTCGTACCACTTGCCCGGGGTCGGTGCGTATTCTCTGCTCACAAGTCATTGCCTCTGGTGGAGGGGCGAGAGTTTAGGGTGTGCTTGGGAATGCGGCAACGGGATGTATTGCGTAAGATTGCCCCGCCAATGACTACAGCATCACCTCTAACTCGCGCACGCCGGATCGTCGTCAAAGTCGGTTCGGCGCTGCTTGTCGACCAGTCCAGCGGACAGGTCAATCGGCCATGGCTCGAAAGCCTGGTCGAAGACCTGCTGCGCCTGCGCGCGCGCAAGCAGGAGGTGGTGCTCGTGTCCTCGGGCGCCATCGCGCTGGGCCGGCGCGAGCTGAAGCTCGCGCCAGGTGCGTTGAAGCTCGAGCTGAGCCAGGCCGCCGCGGCCGTGGGCCAGATCGCTCTGGCACACATCTATAAGGAGCTGTTCGCCCGCTCCGGCGTCACCGTTGCCCAGATTCTGTTAACGCTGGAAGACAGCGAGGTCCGGCGGCGCTATCTCAATGCCCGCGCCACTCTCTCCGAGCTACTGGAGCTCGGCGCGCTGCCGGTCATCAACGAAAACGACACGGTCGCGACTACCGAGATCCGCTATGGGGACAACGACCGTCTCGCGGCTCGTGTCGCGCAGATGACGAGCGCCGACTGCCTGTTGCTGCTGTCCGATGTGGCCGGGCTGTATACCGCCGATCCGAACCTCGACCCCACCGCGCGGCTGATTCCAGAAGTCCGCGACATCACGCCCGAAATTGAGGCGATGGGTGGTGGCTCGGCATCTGCGGTGGGTACGGGCGGCATGGCCACCAAGATCGCCGCGGCCAAGATCGCCACGTCGGCGGGCTGTGCCATGGCCATCGCCGCGGGAGCGCCGCTGCACCCGGTGCGCCGCCTCGAGGAGGGCGCCGACTGCAGCTGGTTCCTGCCCGCGTCCAATCCCGAAAACGCGCGCAAGCAGTGGATCGCAGGGTCGCTGCGCCCGAGCGGTGCAATTACGATCGATGCGGGAGCACTGCAGGCGCTGCGGTCTGGCAAGAGCCTGCTGCCCGCCGGCGTGACCGCAGTCGGCGGAAGTTTCAAGCGTGGCGATACCGTGAGCGTGCTCGACACCGATGGCGGGGAAATCGCGCGCGGTATGATCGCCTACAGCGATCGGGACGCGTCCCGCATCATCGGCAAACGCAGCGCCGACATCGAGGCGCTGCTCGGATTCCGCGGGCGTGCAGAAATGATCCATCGCGACGATCTGGTGATGCTGCGCTCCGATCTCGCCCTGCCTGACAAACTCCGGGAAACCCTTTGAACGCCGCCGCCAATAACGAGTTGGCCAGTTCCGAGAAAGAAATTCCAGCCATCATGGACAGGCTGGGCCGTGAGGCTGTGTCCGCGGCCGCCGTGCTGGCGCTGGCGAGCACCGCCACGAAGGACCGGGCGCTTGGACTGATCGCGGCCTCGTTGCGCGCCCGCAAGGCGGAGTTGTTAGCGGCGAACGCCCGCGACATGGAGGCGGCGCGCGCCAAGGGCCTGTCGGGCGCGATGCTCGATCGCCTCGCGCTCGACGCTGATCGCATCGAGGGGATGGCGCGAGGAGTCGAGGCAATAGCCGCGCTGGCCGATCCGATCGGCGCCACGATCGCGCAGTGGACCCGGCCCAATGGCCTCGACATCGCGCGCGTGCGCGTGCCGCTCGGCGTCATCGGCATCATTTATGAGAGCCGGCCCAACGTGACCTGTGACGCGGGGTCGCTGTGCCTGAAATCCGGCAATGCGGCCATCCTGCGTGGCGGTTCCGAAAGCATGCATTCCAGCCGGGCCATCCATGCGTGCCTCGTCGACGGTCTCAGCGCCGCCGGTTTGCCGGCCGCGAGCATTCAACTGGTTCCGACCACCGATCGTGCTGCCGTCGGCTACCTGTTGTCGTCGATGACGGATTACCTCGACGTGGTCGTGCCGCGTGGGGGCAAGAGCCTGGTCGCGCGCGTTCAGCAGGAAGCGCGCGTGCCTGTCATCGGGCATCTCGAGGGCGTGTGCCACGTGTATGTCGATCGCGATGCCGACCTCGCCATGGCTCGCGCCATCGTCAAGAACGCCAAGCTGCGCCGCACCGGCGTGTGTGGCTCGGCGGAAACATTGTTAGTCGACGCCGCCTGCGCGGCCACGCACCTGGCGCCCGTGGTCAAGGACCTGCTGGACGCCGGCTGCGAAGTGCGTGGCGATGCCGCCGTGCAGAAGGTCGACGCGCGCGTGAAGCCCGCGAACGAGCAGGACTGGTACACCGAATATCTCGACGCCATCATCGCCGCGCGCGTGGTCGACGGCGTCGATGCGGCCATCGAGCACATAGCCAAGTACGGTTCCGCGCACACCGAGAGCATCATTACTTCAAATGCGCCGACCGCTCAACGCTTCCTCGACCGCGTGGACAGCGCCATCGTGCTGCACAACGCATCCACTCAGTTCGCCGATGGCGGCGAATTCGGCATGGGAGCGGAGATCGGAATCTCCACCGACCGGTTTCACGCGCGCGGTCCGGTGGGCGTGGAGCAGCTCACGTCGTACAAGTACGTGGTGCGCGGCAGCGGCCAGATCCGGCCCTAATGGGGTCAGACCCCATTTGCTAGCAAAAGGGGCCGGGGCTGGGCGGTGGAGCGTCAGCGCGTGAAGGACAGGCTTCCGGCGCTCACTCTCGGGCGCGCTTCAAAGATAAAAGGGGACAGATCTATTTATTGGCCAAGGTGAGCACCTGACCTGGTGGCACACGCAATAAATAGATCTGTCCCCTTTTATCTTTGGCGTTCGCTTGCGCTCGGCGGCGCGCCTGAGCTGTCAGCGCTTCGATAGTTGGAGTGCTGAACGCGCACCGTAGGTAAGAACCACCAAGAGTACCTGCGCGCTGATCGCCTCGCGCTGCGCCGCCCTCGATGTTCGCGCCGGAAGCCTGTCCTTCACGCTCTGACGCGCCAACGTCGTCCCTCGATCCCGCTTGCTAGGAAATCAGGAATGTCCCCATTAATGCGTCCGTTCGCGCAGCTTCGCAATCTCTGCCAGCGCGAGTCCGTGCTCCAGGAAGTAGATCACCTTGATGTTCACCAGCGCGGCGAAATAGTCGCGAGCCACGTCTAACTGTCCGCGCGCCCAGTACGCCTCACCGACGTAGAAAAGCGCCTCGCACAATCGCTCGTCGGTGCTGGAGTTGGGTTGGGGATTGTCTTCGTCGTCGCCTCGCCGCACCGGGGCCGTGAGCTCGGCTTCGGTGTACTCGCCACGCATGTAGAGCAATAGTGGCTGCGGCCATCCGTCACCGGGCGTGCGTTCGACCAATTCGGGCCTGGCTACGCCGGCACGCATCTGCGACAGCCAGTACATGAGTTGACCGTATCCGGCCTGCACCCTGTCTGGATCGCTGGAAGCGACGTAACGGAAGCGTCCGGTGGCGTCCGCCCAGCGCTCTTCGACGAAGTCGATGTTCCCCGCCAGGCGATTGGCATTCACTGCACGCGGGGCTATGGCGAGCGCCGCGTCGATGGCCTCGCGCGCGGCGGCATAGTCGCGAGCGTCGAACAGGACACCGGCGAGCGCCGCCAGGATCTGCGGGTCGCGCGGCCGGCACGCGTGCGCGCTGCGATACGCTTTCGCCGCGCCTGCGAAATCGCCTTGTCCCGTGCGCGCGAGCGCGAGATCGGCGTACAGGTCCGA
>Ga0190271_10000685_pt1 | contig 17658 bp, 19 predicted proteins | sample Popmic356T_FD_133747 | JGI IMG/M metagenome (GOLD analysis project Ga0190271, IMG submission 133747) | Populus adjacent soil microbial communities from riparian zone of Weber River, Utah, USA - 356 T | ecosystem: Environmental > Terrestrial > Soil > Riparian zone | place: USA: Utah | collected...
GCATCGGCCGTCGTCGTGGGCCAGATGACGTCGTGCGACGAGCCCGGTGGCGCCTTGACAGCCCGCGACGTGTTCGCCGAGTGTTTCGAGGACTTTCCAGGGCCCGTTCTCTTCGGGTTTCCCTCGGGGCACACGACCACGCCCCTCATCAGCCTGCCCTTCGGTGTCGAAACACGAGTCGTCGCCACCGGACGGCCGCGGCTCGTCATCGAGGAAGCAGCGGCGATCTGAGTCATGGCGACCATTCACTTCATCGGCATCTGCGGCACCGCCATGGCAACACTGGCGGCCATGTTGAAGGCGCGCGGACACGACATACAGGGCTCCGATCACGCGATGTACCCACCGATGAGCGACTTCCTGCTCAAGGAAAACATCCGTGTCTTCGGCAGCTACGACGCCGCCCAGATCACATCCGGCATCGACATCGTCATCGTCGGCAACGCCATCTCGCGTGGCAATCCTGAACTCGAGACCGTGCTGGACCGCAAGATCCGGTATATGTCGCTGCCGGAGGCGGTTCGGGAGCACTTCCTCTGGCAGTCGCGATCGATCGTCCTTGCCGGCACGCACGGCAAGACGACGACGACCGCGTTGACGGGCTGGCTGCTGACCGACGCGGGACGCGACCCGAGTGTGCTCGTTGGTGGCATCGCGCTGAACTTCGGAGGCAGCTACCGGATCGGGTCCGGTCGCGATTTCGTGATTGAAGGCGACGAATACGACAGCGCGTTCTTCGACAAGTCGGCGAAGTTTCTGAAGTACCTGCCCGACATCGCCGTCATCGGCAATCTCGAGTACGACCATGCGGACATCTATCCCGACATGGACGCGCTGCGCACGGCGTTCCGCCGGTTTCTGTCTCTTGTGCCACGCCACGGGCGGGTGATCATCGGTGCCGACAGTCCGGAGGCCGTGGCCCTGGCAGCGGCGGCACGCACACCCGTCGAGACGTTCGGTATCGATAATCCCAACGCCGATTGGCGGGCGAGCGGGATCGTGTCCGCCGATGGCCACGTACGGTTTGACGTCTGGAAAGGCAGCGAGCCCTACGGTGTGTTCAGTTCGCCGCTGTACGGACGGCACAACGTGCGAAATGCCCTCGCGTCCATTGCGGCCGGCAACGCGGCTGGCCTGAGTGCCGTCGATATGCAGCGGGGCCTCGAACGGTTCTCGGGCGTGCGCCGCCGGCTCGAGCGCCGTGGCGTGGTGCGCGATGTGTCGGTGTACGACGATTTCGCGCACCATCCGACGGCGATCCTCGAAACGCTGCGTGCCGTCCGTGCGTCATTTCCGGATCGCCGCATCTGGGCCGTGTTCGAACCGCGGTCGGCGACTTCGTGCCGTCGTATTTTCCAGCAGGACTTCGCGCGGGCCTTCGCCGAGTCAGCGGCTGACGAGGTCATCATCGCGGCGGTCTTCCGGACCGGCCTTTCCGATGCCGATCGGCTGCAGGTCGACGAGCTGGTCGATGACATCAATCGCGCCGGAGTTCATGCGCGAGAACTGGCAGACGTGCCGGCTATTGTGGCGACGATCGCTGCCGAAGCGCGGGCCGGCGATCTTGTCATTCTCATGTCGAACGGCGGATTCGACGGAATCCACGACAAGCTGCTCGAGGCCCTGAAGCGCGCATGACTCGAACGGACTTCGCGGCCCGTTGGGCGGCCGCGCTCGGCACCGGGCGATGGCAGTCGAAGGCGCCGCTGGCCGGGTTGACGACCTTCAAGGTTGGCGGGGCGGCGGAGTGGCTCGCTGATCTCATCAGCGAGGACGAACTTCGCGCGCTGGTGGTCGACGCAATCGCGGCCGGCGTGCCCGTGACGATGCTCGGTGGCGGATCGAATGTCCTCGTTGCCGACAGCGGTGTGCCCGGTGTAGTGGCGCGGCTGCGGTTCACCGGCATCAGCCAGCCCGAGGCGTTCGTGGTTCGTGCGGGGGCGGGCGTGACGATCAACGGCCTCGTACGGTGGACGATCGGGCGCGGGCTGGCCGGCCTCGAGGCGTGGGCCGGCACGCCAGGAACCATCGGAGGCGCGATTTACGGGAATGCGCACTGGGGCGGCGAGAACATCGGAGATCACGTCCGCGAAGTCAGGTTGGTGACGCGCGACGGGCTCATTCACGACGTTCCGGTCGATGCGATGGCGTTCGGCTACGACACCAGCCGCATTCAGCGCACTCGGGAGGTTGTGGTCTCCGCCTCGTTCAACGTGACGTCAGGCGACGTGGTCGCGCTGCGGGAACGTGCGAGGGCATCGCTGCAGTACCGGAAGGTCACGCAGCCGCTGGCGTCGCCGAGTGCCGGCTGTATCTTTCAGAATCCGTTGCCAACCGATCGTGTGCCGGAGGGCATTCCCCTTTCAGCCGGTGCGCTTGTCGACAGGGCAGGTCTGAAAGGTATTGGGCTGGGTGGCGCGCGGATTTCCGATCAACATGCCAACTTCATCGTCAATGATGGTGGCGCTACCGCCGATGACATCCGGACGCTGATTGAGCGGGCGCGTACGGCGGTCCGCGAGGGTTTTGGCGTCGAGCTTCGAGACGAGATCGTGTACCTGGGGACGTTCCGACATGGCTGAACTGATCATCAACGGCGGCGCACGGCTCTCGGGCCGCATAGCGGTCGAAGGGAACAAGAATGCGGCGCTTCCGCTGCTCGCCGCGTGTCTGCTGACCAGCGAGACCTGTGAGCTGCGGAACGTTCCACCGATTCGCGACGTTGCGGTGATGATCGACCTGTTGCGGTCTCTCGGGGCCGAGGTCGAGCGTGTCGATCGCACCACCGTCCGTGTCACCAGCGGGAATATCACGGCGTCGGAACCGGACCCGACACTGGTGGGACGCCTGCGCGGTTCGGTGTTGCTGCTGGGGGCGTTGCTCGGGCGCACGGGCAAGGCGGTGATCGCGGCGCCCGGGGGAGACTTTCCGGCGCGACGTTCCATTTCGACCCACCTCCGTGCGCTCCTGAAGATGGGGGCGCACCTGATTGAGCGGCCGACGGGGCATTGTCTCGAGGCGCCGTCAGGACTGACGGGAGCGTCGATGTATCTGCTCGAAGCCTCGGTGACCGGGACCGAAACGGCACTGCTGGCAGCGGCACAGGCGAAGGGTGTGACCGAGATCCGTAATGCGGCCTGTGAGCCGCACGTCGCTGAACTGTGCGCGTTCCTCCAGGCGATGGGGGCTCGTATCGAGGGCCTCGGCATGTCGACGATTCGCATCGAGGCTCCAGGCCGACTGCACGGCGCGGTACACACGTTGCGCGGCGACTACATCGAGGCCGCATCGTGGGCCGTGGTCGGCGCGGTCACCGGCGGTGAAGTCGAGGTCACCGGCGTGCACGCGGAGGACCTCGAACCGATTGCGGCCGTGCTTGCCGAGATGCACCTGCAGTTCGAACTCGAAGACGGGCGGTTTGCGGTGGGACCATCGACGCTCGTCGGCGCACGACGCGTCACGACAGGACTCTGGCCAGGGTTTCCGTCGGATATTGTCAGCCTCGTCACCGTGCTGGCCACGCAGGCCACGGGGCAGACGCTTGTACACGACTGGCTCTACGAATTGCGCCTGTTCGCGCTCGAACAGCTCAGTGCGATGCGGGCCGACTTGTTCCTCTGCGATCCGCATCGGATCATCGTGAGCGGCCCCACGAAGCTGCGCGGACGGCTGCTCGACAGCCGGGACATCCGGTCCGGCATGGCGCTGATCGCCGCGGCGCTGGTGGCGGAGGGGCAGAGCACGCTGACCGAGGTGGAGACCGTGGAGCGCGGTTACGGAGACCTCGTTGCCAGGCTGCGAGGACTCGGAGCGGACGTCGAGAGACGCGACTAGGGGCGCGCGGTGCCGACTCAGCCCGGCGGCGCCGGGCTCGGGGCCGGTGGCACGGCCTCACCAGGCTGATCCGGAGCCATCCCCGGCGGCACCGCCCCCGGATCGCGTGGTGGCGTCGGGAACGCGATCGGCGCCGGATCGATCATCACGCTGCCCGCGCCCTCGCGCGGTAACCGCAATGGGCGCAGATCGTCTTCGCTCAGATCGAGCGATCGGATGATGTGCGGCGTCAGCATGATGACGACATCGGTCTGCTGGGCCTCCCGTCTGTTCCGGCCGAACATCTGTCCCAGCACCGGGATATCGCCAAGGCCAGGCACGGCCTGGCGCTCGGTGCGTTCGTCTTCGCGAATCAGTCCTGCCAGGATGTTCGTTTCGCCGTCCTTCAAACGGATCGACGTGCGGACATGCCTGGACCCGAACGTTGGCAGTCCGTCGAAGCCCGGCGGGCCGAGACTGCTCAGTTCGATGTCGAGCACCAGGGTGATGTCGTCATTCGGATGGGTTCGCGGCGTGATGCCGATGTTGACGCCGATCTGCTCGTATTCGAACTGAGTCTGTGGCTGAATCTCGATCCCGCCCTGCGCGATGGGCGCCACGCGCAGGGTTGGAACGGGGACACGCTGTCCGAAATTCGCCGTGCCGTTGGTGCCGTCGGTCATGCGGACGTGCGGATTGGCCAGGGTGCGTGTCCGCGAGTCCGTCTTCATGAGGCGGTAGTAGAGGGCCGGAATGTTGGTCATCAACACGTCGGCCTGGCCGAGGTTCCGCAGGGCTTCGAGCGTCAGGCCCTGGCGATTCGCATCGGCCACGCCATTGATGCCGACCGACCCCGGCGACGCGAGCTGGAGGCCGTACTCCAGCAGCTTGTTGCGATCGACCTCGAGCACCTCGACGTTGACCACCACTTCAGGCCGCGCCTTGTCGAAGGCGGCGAGGAACTGTCCGATCACCCGCATGCGCTCCGGCGTGTCGCGCACGAGAATGCTGTTGGTGCCCGTCACCGGCGCAACGTAGCGCGCATCAGCCACGACGCGCAGTGCGTCCATGGTCTCCTTGAGGTCCGCGTTCTGCACGGTGAACTGCCGCACCACATCCTCGACGTAGTCGCGGCGCGTCGATGGCGTGTCGGGCGCGACCAGAATGGTCGATGGAGCCGTGACGATGAAGAACGTGCCTGTGGCGCGGGAGAGGGCGTCGAGGGCCGCTTGCAGCGACATGCCCCGCTGGAGCGTGATCGGGGCCGGGACGTCGCGGAACTGCGGGTCGAACGTGACAGACACCTTCGCCAGTTCGCCAATGGTCATGTAGACCGCGCGCGCCGTAGACTGGCTGCCGGTGCGGATGTCGGCGTCGAGCGCGATCTCGGGCAGCTCGTAGCCGGCAGGCGCGAGGTCCCGCGTGCGTGCGAGCAGCGATTGCAGAGCCGTCGGCCCGACGGTCGTGAGCAGCTGCGCACGAAGCGTGACCCGCACCTGCTGCAGGTCGCGTTCGGCGTCGGCGTTGCCGGGGTTGAGTTCCACGGCCAGCTGCAGCTCCACCTGCGCGTCTTCGTAGCGGCCCTGAGACATCATCCGTCTGCCTGTCACGAAGTGCGCGTCCGAGGCGCGGAGCCTCGCGCGTTCCAATCCCAGCCGGGCATCGACGTTGTCGGGATCCTCGCGCACGATCTGTGCGTACCGCGCGACAGCGAGGTCATGCTCCTGCAGCTGGTCGGCCTCGCGTGCCTTGCTCATCGCCGACGAGGCGCAGCCGGACGCTGCGGCCGCCAGCAGGCCACACACCATGAGCTCACGCCAGATGCGCACTATCGAACCTCCACGCCGCGGGGAACCGCAAACTCGAATTCGCGATCGGTCAGTCCCCGGTTTTCACGCAGGTTCGTGAAACGGAATGCCGACGTGCCACCCTGTTCGTCCACGGTCACCAGGCCGCGGAAGGCGAGTGTCGCGCGATCGACTTCCAGCGTCAGCGTCTCGAAATCGGCCTCCCTGGCGCGAGGCCGCAGCTGCAACTGCCACTCGCCGGCTGGCTGATCCGGCGGCAGCGAGACCACGAAGTCACGCGTCAGGTTCCCTTGCCCAGCCAGAAAGAGCAGAGCCGTCGGGGCGTCGTCGCCCTTCGGCATGGGTGACGGACTCACGTAGCGGTCATTTGGAAAGTAGAAGTAGATCATCGTGCCGTCGGATACGACCTGGTTGCGGTCGCCCGTGGCGTACGTCCATCGCATGCGTCCGGGCTTCTTGACCTTCACGTCGCCCCGCTCGAGCACCGGCCTGGGCAGCAGGGGACTCGTCTGTCGCTGCGTGAAGTCGGCCGTGAAGTCGCGAATCGTGTTGTAGCGGGCCTGCACTCGGGCCGCGAGGTCGGACGCCGCGGGTGTCTGAGCACGGGTGCCAGGCGTCGCCGGCCCCCCAACCACGCAGACGCCCAGCGCCAGGGCGATGATGCCGCGCGTCCAGCTAGCACTTGCCGGCGGTGCCATTCGTCCGAAGCAGGCGACGAGGGAGCCCCAAGGCATCGTCCTGCCATTGTAATGCCGCCTGACCGCGGGACGCCCAGCCCCCATCCCCCTGCTGACGGCCCGGCGGCGCCGCGCTTGGCTGTCGTGCCCGCGCTCCGGGGGATAATCAGGGCATGGCCGAAACCGCGAGCATCGTTGTGCCGCTGAACTGTCCGGCCTGTGCGGGGCCGATCGACGTTGCCTGCGAGGAGGGCACGCCGCAGACCATCCGGTTCCTGTGTCCGTACTGCCAGACCCCGAGGGAGTTCGAGGCACCTGGTCCGGTCCTGTGGGTGGCGATGCGTCAGCACAGCCCCTGGCCCGAGACGAAGCATTAGGAGGTTGCCGAACAGTGCAGCCGCTAAGCTAGTCCCCGAGGCACATCCCCATGTTCCGCGCCACTTGCAGCACGTCGCTGTCCAGGGGAATCGGGCGCGATCGGCCGACGACCATCTCGAGCGGAACTTCCACTATCCGGTCGGATCTCAGGGCAACCATCACGCCGAAGCGCCTGCGCTGGACAAGGTCGACGGCATAGCTGCCGAAACGTGTGGCCAGCACGCGATCGAAGGCGAGCGGGCTGCCACCGCGTTGGAGGTGCCCGAGCACGACGTGCCGGGTTTCCTTTTCCGTGAGGGGGTCGAGGTCGCGCGAGACCCGCTCGGCGATCCCCCCAAGCCGCTCCGGCAGGCCTGGGCGGGTCGGTGTCACGACGAGGCGCTGGCCGCCCACGGGTGCGGCGCCTTCGGCGGCGACCACGATGCTCGATCGCGCCCCCAGCAGTTCCCGCGCGTTGATGTGCGCGGCCACCCGTGACAGATCGAACGGAATCTCCGGAATGAGCGCGGCGTCTGCGCCACCTGCGATCGCCGAATACAGGGCGATCCACCCGGAGTAACGACCCATCACTTCGACGACCATGATGCGGTGATGCGCGTGTGCCGTGGCATGAAGGCGATCGATCGCCTCGGTGGCGAAGGCGACCGCCGTATCGAAGCCGAACGTCATCGTCGTTTCGACGATGTCGTTGTCGATGGTTTTCGGCACACCGACGATTGGCACGCCGCGCTTCTGGAACTCGTGCGCGATGGCCAGCGTGCCGTCGCCGCCAATCACGACGAGCGCGGCGAGTCCGAGCGCGTTGACGTTCTCCAGGACACGAGCGGAGTAGTCGAGTGGCGTGTCGGAGTCCCGCTGTGGATAGGCGAAGGGGTTGCCCCGGTTTGTCGTGCCGAGAATCGTGCCGCCAACACGGTGGATACCGGTCACGTCGGCCACCGTGAGTCGTCGGGTCCGGCCCGGGAACATGAGACCGTCGAAGCTATCCTCGATGCCGATGCACTCGATGCTGGCTGTTGTCGCCGAGCGTACGACCGCACGGATCACCGCGTTCAGGCCCGGGGCGTCACCGCCGCCGGTCAGGATTCCGATGCGTCGTGGGGGAAGCGGCATGGCAGGGTGGTGTGGCTGAGTCGTGGTCCAGCAGGCGAGGCTGCGGACGGAAACACGAAAGCCACACGGTCTGTGGGCACGCCCCCGACGGTGTGGCTTTGTGTGGTGGACGGCGGGAGGATCGAACTCCCGACCTCCGCGATGCGAACGCGGCGCTCTCCCAGCTGAGCTAGCCGCCCACGAAGCTGGCTACCGGCCGGTCAGATGATTGCGAGTCATCCACCCGACGCGACCACGAAGTGTAGCATGCGAGGGACCAGGTCTCCAATCCGCTCGTTCGCCCTGCAGCCGCTACGGCTATCTGCCGAGCAGTTCCCCGTCCTTCTTCTTCTGGAGGTCGTCGATGGCGGCCACGTGATGGTCGGTGGTCTTCTGCACGTCCTCAAGCGCGCGACGCTCGTCGTCCTCGGAGATCTCGTGGTCCTTGAGCATCTTTTTCAACCGCTCGTTGGCGTCCCGGCGGGCCTGCCGTACGACGTTGCGGCCGTCCTCGGCATAGCGATGCACGAGGCGCGACAGTTCCTTCCGACGTTCATCGGTGAGCGACGGCACGGGAATACGGATGACCTTGCCATCAGAGGCCGGATTGAGGCCGAGGGGACTCTTCTGGATCGCCCGCTCGATCGCGCCTGTGAGCGACGGGTCGAACGGTGTTGCCACGATGATCGTGGGTTCCGGGATCGACAACGAGGCGACCTGATTGAGCGGCACGAGGCTCCCGTACGCCTCGACCTGGACGGGATCGAGCAGCGTGATGGACGCCCGGCCACTCCGCAGGCCGGCCAGTTCACGCCGAACGTGATCGATCGCCGTTTCCATCCTCTTGCGGACTTCGGTGCCGAGGCTCTTGAGGTCGTTGACATCCATGATGACAGTCTCTCTGTTTGGGCTGAGTGGTGCAGGCAGCCACGGACGGTGTCCTGCTGGTCCGGATCAGTCGGTTGAACTGACGGTCGTCCCGACGGATTCACCCATGATGACGCGGCGCAGGTTCCCCGGCTTCCGCAGGTTGAAGACGACAATCGGCAGCTTGTTTTCCATGCAGAGGGTGATGGCCGTGGAGTCCATCACCCGGAGCGACTGACCAATGACCTGCAGGTACGAGATCCGTTCGTAGCGCGTGGCCGTCTTGTCGATCATGGGGTCAGCCGTGTAGATGCCGTCGACCTTCGTGCCCTTCAGGATGACCTCAGCGCGCATTTCCATCGCACGCAACGCCGCCGCGGTGTCTGTCGTGAAGTACGGATTGCCCGTGCCCGCGGCCAGCACCACGACTCGTCCCTTCTCGAGGTGCCGGACGGCCCGCCTCCGGATGAACGGCTCGGCCACGGCGCGCATGTCGATGGCCGTGGCGACTCTGGTCGTCACGCCGATCTTCTCCAGGGCATCCTGCAGCGCCAGGGCGTTGATCACAGTGGCGAGCATGCCCATGTAATCACCAGTGGCCCTGTCCATGCCCCGCGCGCTGGCCGCCAGGCCGCGGAAGATGTTGCCGCCGCCAATCACGACGCCGACCTGGACGCCGAGTTGCTGGATTTCGCCGATATCAGTTGCGATCTGGGTCGCGACCTTGGGATCAATCCCGTAGGACTGTTCGCCCATCAGGGCTTCGCCGGAGAGTTTCAGGAGGACGCGGGAGTACGCAGGTTTGGATTCGGGCACGGGAAAAGATTATAGAGGGCCACGAGGCTCCAAGGCCACTGACGCGGTTATTCGCCCCCGACCCTGAACCGCACGAAGCGCGCGACGGAGATGTTCTCGCCCAGCTTCGCGATGGCGGCCTGGATGAGCTGCCCGACGGTCGTCTTCGGATCACGAATCGACGCCTGATCGACCAGCACGGTCTGTTCGTAGAAGCTGCCGAGCTTGCCCTCGATGATCTTTTCGATGACCTGGGGCGGCTTGCCCGAGTTCTCCATCTGGCCGCGATAGATCGAGCGCTCCCGTTCCAGCACGTCGGCCGGCACTTCGTCGCGGCGGGCGTACGTCGGGCTGGCCGCGGCGATCTGCAACGCGATCTCCTTCATCAGGTTCTGGAAGTCGTCCGTGCGGGCCACGAAGTCAGACTCGCAGTTGAGTTCGACCAGCACGCCAATCTTGCCGCCGGCATGGATGTACGAACCGATGAGGCCCTCTCCGGTCGATCGGCCTGACTTCTTCGAGGCCTGCGCCAGACCGCGCTTTCGCAGGATCGTGACGGCGTCTTCGATGTTGCCGTTGGCCTCCTGCAGGGCGGCCTTACATTCCATCATTCCCGTGCCTGTCAGGTCACGGAGTTGCTTTACCAACGCGGCGGTGATTTCCACGAACGAACTCCTGAATCGAGAAGGGTAGTGCTGCAGACGTCCGGTTCAATCGCCGAACGCACAAAAAGGGGCCGGGGCTGCCTCACGCACCCCCGGCCCCGGATTGTCGAGTCCTGGACCCGGAGCTAGGCCGGTGTCGCCGCGGGGGCCGCCTGCGGCTGAACGGCGTCGACCGTGCCGGCCGCATCCGCGGCGTTGTCGGTGGCGTGCGAATCGGCCACACCTCGACCCGCCATCACCGCATCGGCCATACCGGCCGCGAACAGGCGGATGGACCGCAGAGCGTCATCGTTTCCCGGGATGACGTACTCGACCTGATCGGGGTCACAGTTGGTGTCGACGACGCCGATGACCGGAATCTTCAGCCGCCGGGCTTCATCGACGGCAATCTGTTCGTGGCGCGTGTCCACGATGAAGATGACGTCGGGCAGGCGGGTCATCCCGCGAATACCGTCGAGGTTCTTCGCCAGCTTGCGACGTTCCTTCTCGAGCCGGGCGATCTCTTTCTTTGACAACGTGTCGTAACGGCCGTCGGTCGTCATCGCCTCGAGTTCACGCAGCCGCGCCAGACTGCGCTGGATCGTGGTGAAGTTCGTGAGCAGGCCACCGAGCCAGCGCTGGTTCACGAAATACATCCCGCAGCGCTGCGCCTCCTCGGCAATCGCGTCCTGGGCCTGGCGCTTCGTCCCGACAAACAGCATCGTGCCGCCCTGTGCCGCCACGGTCGTCGCAAACTCGGCCGCTTCGCGGTAGAGCTTGGACGTGCGGCCCAGGTCGATGATGTAGATGCCGTTCCGCTCGCCGAAGATGTAGGGCTTCATCTTCGGGTTCCAGCGTTTCGTCTGGTGGCCGAAGTGCACACCGGCCTCCAACAGGTCTTTCATCGGGATCGCGCTCAAGCTGACTCGTCTCCTTCTTGACCGAAGCGGGGTTAGCGCTTGCTGAACTGGAAGCGCTTACGCGCTCCGGCCAGGCCGTACTTCTTACGCTCCTTGGCGCGCGGGTCGCGGGTGAGCAGGCCTGCCTTACGCAGGCTCGCCCGCAATTCCGCGTCGTACTCCAGCAGGGCGCGTGCGATGCCGAGGCGCAGAGCACCGGCCTGGCCAACGACGCCGCCGCCCGATGTGGTGGCGAGCACGTCGAATCGCTCACCCGTTTCCGTGACGACCAGCGGCAGACGAATGGTCAGGCGCTGCGACTCGGTGGGGAACGCCGCTTCGACCGGCTTCTTATTGACGGTAATCGTGCCCGAACCGGGGCGGAGAAACACGCGGGCGGTAGACGTCTTGCGGCGGCCCGTGCCGTAGTACTGCGTTGTAGCCAAGTTACGCGACCTCGAGCGAAGCAGGTTTCTGGGCGGCGTGCGGATGGTCGCCCGACTTGTAGACCTTCAACTTGCGGTACATGGCGCTGCCCAGTTTTGTCTTCGGCAGCATGCCGCGCACGGCTTCTTCCACGATACGGGAGGGATCCTTCTGGCGAACGATCTTGGCGCGCTCTTCGCGCAGCCCACCCTCGTATCCGCTGTGGTACCGGTAGAGCTTCTGCTCTTCCTTCTTGCCCGTCAGCCGGACGCGCGCGGCATTCAGGATAATGACGTGATCGCCCTGATCAAGGAACGGCGACCAGGTCGCCTTGTGTTTGCCCTGCAGCAGCCGCGCTGCCTGGGTGGCCACTCGTCCGAGGACCTTCCCGTCTGCATCAATGATGTGCCACTTGCGCTCGGGTGCAGTGGTCGTGGTCCTGCCGGTCGCCATTACCTGCCCTTTCAGCCGAATCCAAGAGACGGCAAACCGAGATGATACGGGGGCATTGAAGAATTGTCAATCTGGACGGGCGGATCTTGCGGAAATTGCACCCGCCCTGGTGTCGGCCCACCGCTTACAGAAGTGTCGCCCAGCCGACAACTGTCGGGCCGCCGCCCGATTACGCCCCCTGTTTTGCGGGGCTTTCGACAAGTGGTCGCATCGTTTGCTGCGAATCCGGACTTGGCACCGCCCTTGCCTTGTAGGGGGTCGTTATGTTCGGTTCCGCGTTTCGTCCTCCAATGGTTGGCCTTGACATCGGCTCCAGTGCCGTCAGGGCCGTTGTGCTTCGTCGTGGCCGCAGTGGTTGGGCGCTGGTCGCCGCCGGTGAGGCCCCTGTTCCCGAGGGGAGCCTGCAGGACGGCGCCGCAGCTGAACCGACCGCCGTCAGCGAGGCGGTCAGCGGTCTGCTCGACAGCCTGCGCCTGAAGCGTGCTCGGGTGGCCGCAGCCCTTTCCGGACATGCGGTCATCGTCAAGCGACTCTCGCTGCCGGCCATGAGCCAGGCCGAGTTGAACGAGGCGATTCCCTGGGAGGCCGAGCAGTACATCCCGTTCGACCTGTCGGAGGTCCAGCTCGACTATCAGGTCGTCAGCGGCGAGGGCGACGCCAGGAAGAACACGCTGGATGTGCTGCTGGTCGCGGCGAAGCGCGACCGCATCGACGATCGCTCCGGCGTCATCGCCCAGACCGGTCGTAAACCCGTCGTCCTCGACATCGAGGCGTTCGCCCTCGCCAACGCCTACACGATGAACTATCCCGAACGGACCGACGACCTGGCGGTGCTTGTCCACGTCGGGCGCGCCGTCACCATCGTCTGTCTACTCGAGAAGGGCGAACCGGTGTTCACCCGCGACATTTCCATCGGCGGTCAGATTCACCTCGACTCCGTTCTGCGGGAACTCGGACCGGCCGGCGTCGACGACATGACCGCCCGACGAATCCTGCACGGGCAGTTCCCGCCCGACATGAGTGCCGACCAGGTGTCCGCCGTGCTGCGGGAGGCGAGCGCGCAACTGGTCCTCGAAGTGCGCAAGACCGTGGACTTCTATCGTGCCACGGCCCCCATCGACAAGATCAACCGCGTTGTGCTGTCGGGTGGTGCATATCAGGCCGTGGGGCTCGTCGACTTGCTGGCGAGTGAGTTCGACGCGCCTGTGGATGTGTTCGATCCGTTCCGTCGGGTCACGCGCTCGAGCCGGACCCTTGGGGTCGACGCGCCTGGCCCCGCCTATGCCGTGGCCGTGGGACTCGCGATGCGGCAGGAGGGAGATCGATGATTAAGGTCAACCTGCTCGCCACTAATCCGGGGGTTGCCCCCCCACGCGAGTGGCTACCGCGCGAACAGCGGTCGGCGCTCGGTGGAGCCAGCGTCCTGCTGGTCACCGCGCTTGCGCTCGGCGGCTACTGGTACTACCAGGCCTCGCAGCGCGCGACCATCGCCACGCAGGTCGCCGCGGCGCAGACGGAGCTGACGCGCTTGAAGGCAGCGGCGGCGATGGTCGAGCGCACCAACACGCGTCGCACCGAACTCGGAGAGCGACTCGCGCTGATCGAACGGCTGCGTGCGTCCAAACGTGCACCGGTCAGCCTGCTCGAGACGGTCAGCTACAGCATGCCCGACGGGCTCTGGCTCCTCGAGATACGGCAGGCCGCGGCGAGCGTCCAGATCGACGGGCGCGCGACCTCCATCACCTCGATCACGGACTTCACCGAACGGCTGCAGAACTCCGGGTACTTCCTGCGGCCGGTTGAAATCCTCTCCACCAGCACCGAAGCCATCGACGACGTGTCGCTGGTGCGGTTCGTGGTGAAGGCGGAGGTGGTGCCGCCCCAGTCGCCAGCAGAAGCGGCGGCGGCTGTGCCCCCAACCGTTGCCGGCGGCCCGGTCGCCACTGTTCCGGGAGCCTAACGCGATGGCCAAGAGTTTCAACGAATTGTCACCGCGGTCGCAGCTGGTCGTCTTCGTCCTGCTGTCGGCGCTGGTTGCTGGTGCCGCCTGGCAGACCTTGCTCGGGCCAGCGCAGGCGCAGCTCGCTGCCGAGCAGGCGCGACTGACGTCGCTCCAGAACGAAGTCATGCAGGCGCAGACGGTGGCGGCCCGGCTGCCGACCGCCGAGCGAGAGGTCCGGGCTCTCGAAGCCCAGCTCCGAGAGACGGAGGCGGTCATTCCGGAGGAGAAAGACCCGCAGGACGTGCTGCGCAACCTGCACGAGATGGCCAGCGAATCGCTGCTCGACATTGCCACGTTCAAACCCCAGGCGGCGGTCGCGCGCGCTCAGTACACCGAGTGGCCGATCGAACTCGGCGTCGAGGGCGGATACCACGACCTGGGTCGCTTCTTCGACCGGATTGCCGCGATGCCGCGCCTGATGGCGGTGAGCGACCTGCAGATTCGGACCCGAACGAAGCCGAACGGCCGCGGGACCGTGTCGGTCACGTGCGTGGCCACCACATTCGTGTTCCAGAAGACGATGCCCACACCAGTCGGAGGACGGCAATGACGGCCCGTATCGTGGTCCTGGCCCTGGCGCTTGCGGCGCCTGCGGCCGCGCAGCAACAGTCCACGGCGCCCACGCCCACGCAGGCGGCGGGTCCCGTGATTCCCTCGACGGCGGCGCCGATTGCCATCGGAAGCCGTGTCGGAGAACTGATGTCGAGTTACGACTCCGGGGGACGGCGCGATCCGTTCGCCAGTCTCGTCGCGGTGCGTCGCGGCGCCGGAGGCGAAGGCCGGCCGCTCCCAGCAGGCCTGGCAGGCGTGGCCCTGGCCGACATCGTGGTACGCGGCGTGGTGCGCAATGGCAACACGATGCTGGCCATTCTCGAAGGGCCAAACCGTCGGTCCTATGTCAGTCGCGTCAACGATCGACTGCTCGATGCGAGCATCGCCCGCATCGACGCGGACGGCGTCATCTTTGCCGACCAGGTCGAACGTGGCATGGCGCCCAATCACCTGCGCAAGTCGCTGCGCCCGTCAGGAGAAGAAGTCCAATGAGGAACATGCGTAACTGGGTCGTGGCCCTCGCCCTCGCGACGGCGACAACGCTCGTCGGCGTGGGCGCCACACCGCAACAGCCGACACCGCTGCCCCCGCAGCCCCCTGCGGTTGCCGGGCAGGGACTGCAGGTGTTCAGCACCAGTCCGATCGACGTGGACTACCAATCAGCCAACCTCCGGACGGTCCTGCGCCAGCTGGCTGAGATCGGCGGCGTGAATCTCGTGGTGGATCCGAGCGTGTCAGCGGAGTCTACCGTCGACCTGAGGCTGTCGCGAGTCCCGTGGCACCAGGTAATGGACGTGGTCCTGCGGTCGGGACAACTGGCGTATGAACTCGAAGGCCCTGTCGTGCGCGTGCTTACCCTCGCGGCGCAGACCTCCGAGCGCCGTGCCCGCAACGAGACGGCCGTCGAGGGCAACAGGGTCATCCTCTCGGATCTCCCGACCAGCCGCTTCCGGCTCAGCTACGCGGACGCCGCCGAGATGGCGAAGCTGCTGGCCGACCTGCAGTTCACGTCAGATGGACGCGCGGCGATTCAGTCCGAACCGCGCACCAACATGCTGATCGTTCAGGCGAGTCAGACCGATCTCGACCAGATTCGAGAACTCATCACCGACCTCGACCGGCCCGAACCGCAGGTGGAGATCGAAGCGCGAATCGTGCAAACGCTGAACGAGACGTCCCGTCAGATCGGCGTGCGCTGGGGCGTCAACGGTGAGTCCAGTTCCGCGCTGGGTAATACGAGCGGCCTGGCGTTCCCGAACAACGGCGCCGTCCAGACTGCGACGAACCTCACACAGGGGGGCATCGGGAACCTCCTGCCCAACGGCGCATCCGGGTCGGCCATCGGGCTCGCGATGGGGGCCATCAACGGCGCTCTCAACATCGACGTGGCGCTCCGTGCGCTCGAGACCGAAGGGGCGCTGCGCGTCATCTCGACGCCGCGCATCACGACCCAGAACAACATGCAGGCGGAAGTCACGCAGGGTGTGGAAATTCCCTACCAGGTGGTCACGACGACCGGCGGGATCACGAGCACGTCGATTCAGTTCAAGGATGCCGCGCTCAAGCTGCTGGTGACACCGAAGATCACGGCGGCCAACACCGTAATCATGAACATCCAGCTCGAGAATGGCACCCCGAGCGACATCCTGGGCGCGGAGGCCGCGGGGCCGTCCATCCGGACCGATCGCGCCAAGACGAGCGTGCAGGTCTCTGACGGTGCCACGACGGTCATCGGTGGCATTCTGGCGACCACCGACCAGTCCGACAAGGAACGCACGCCTGGCTTGCACCGCATGCCGCTGCTCGGCTGGCTGTTCAAGAACACCGCTGATTCGAACCGCGCGCAGGAACTGCTGATCTTCATCACGCCGCGCATTATCCGAGGATAGTCATGAGACCCCTCTTCGTCCGTCGTCTTTCGTCGTTCATGCCGGTTGTGATGCTCGGCAGCCTGCTGGTGTCTGCTGCAGGTTGCTCGTCGATCCCCGGCGAGGCCTCGTCGTACGTGATGATTCGGAGCCTGCAGGGCGCATCGGGTGCGGAACCCGACACCTTCAGTGGCACTCTCGCCTCCGACGTCCAGACGCTCGTTGATTCGAGCGCCGGCGGGGAACAGGGCAAGACGCCCACCGTCTACGAGGACCCAGGCCGGGTCGTGTTCGAACTGGCCATGAAGAATCCGACCGGGCTCGAACCGACGACCGCGAACTACGTGACATTCACCCGTTACCGCGTGACCTATATCAGGAGCGACGGCCGCAATACTCCGGGCGTCGACGTGCCGCAGCCATTCGATGGCGCCGCGACGTTCACCGTGGGCGATCAGCCGACGACGGCCTCGATCACCCTGGTTCGCCTGCAATCGAAGCTCGAGAATCCACTCCTGCCGCTCGTGGGCGGAGGCGGCGCACTGGCCATCACGACGCTGGCCGAGGTCACCTTCTACGGTGCCGATCAGACCGGCAAGGAAGTGTCGGCGACCGGGCGCATTTCCGTCACGTTCGCCGACTGGGGCGATCCCGACTAACCGGAGGTTGTGGTGAGAACGCTCAGATTGGTAACGATTATGGGGAGCACGCCCGTGGGGATGAGACGCCTGGTCACTTTGGTCGCCGTGGTAGCACTGACGGCCTGCTCGCTCGACAAACAGACGGCGCCGCCTCTGGCTGGCCCGTCGGAGCTCGGTCTGTCGCTCACCGTGAGCGCCACGCCCGACATCATTACGCAGGATGGGCAGTCGCAGGCGACCATCGAGGCCGTCGCCCTCAATGCCATTGGCCAGCCGGTGGGCGGCCTGACGCTGCGTCTGGAAACCTACGTCGGGTCGACGCCGGTTGACGTTGGCACGCTCGCGTCAAAGGTGATCTCCACCGGACCTGATGGCCGCGCGGTCACGTCGTATCAGTCGCCGGCCGCACCGCCGCCGACGCAGTCGTCCGACACGGTCGTCACGGTCGTCGTGACGCCCGTCGGGAACAACTTTGCGGGCAGCGTTTCGCGCCGGGTCGACCTGCGCCTTGCGCGCCCAGGGGTGATCAGGCCGCCGAGTTCGGGGCCGGTGCCGAACTTCTTCTTCTCCCCGACAGCGCCGCGTGAAAGCGACGACGTGTTCTTCGATGGGTCCGGGTCGACGGGCAGCATCGTGTCCTACAGCTGGAGCTTCGGCGACGGCCGGTCTTCCACGTCGTCGAGTCCGACCGCGCGCCATAACTACGGTCTCGCCGGGACCTACATCGTCGTGTTGACGGTCAC
>Ga0190271_10000686_pt1 | contig 17652 bp, 13 predicted proteins | sample Popmic356T_FD_133747 | JGI IMG/M metagenome (GOLD analysis project Ga0190271, IMG submission 133747) | Populus adjacent soil microbial communities from riparian zone of Weber River, Utah, USA - 356 T | ecosystem: Environmental > Terrestrial > Soil > Riparian zone | place: USA: Utah | collected...
CATCAACTGGCCGGCGAAATCGAACGCGGCGTTGGTGTTGGTGCGGCTGACTTCGATCATCTTGAGGCCGTAGTCCGCGGCGCCCTTGCTCGCGTTGGCATAGCTGTCCTCGAGAAGGTCGGTGGTCTCCTCGGTCGCGGCCTTCACCTTCTCCCAGTTGGCCTTGGCCTGGCTGACGCCCTTCTCGGCGAACTCGCGGAAGGCAGCGGGCACTTCGAAATTGGGAACCTCGAATTTCGGAATCTCGAAGCTCGGCATTTCGAACTTCGGAGTGTCGGCGAACGGCGCAGCCTTCACCTTCGGTTTGGTGGTCACGGTGGCCTCAGGCATGGGAATCATCCTCGCGTGGCGGTGCTGTCCTGAAGAGCTTTCAGCAGCCCTGAAGACTTTGATGGTGGCGCCTGGATCTGCCGCCTGCATAAATCCGGGCCGCCTCGATGGAGCCGGCAGCCGACTCGTCATCGCGCACGATGGGAGCAATATAGCACCGTCGATGTTGCGCCGCAATAAAATACCTTGCAGTGCACAAAAATGTCACATGTGCGCCAGGATGGTGCCGTAATGTCAAGGATTTCAATCCTTTAGCTTGGCCCCGGTGGCGCGCGCCGCGGTCTGGCCAAGCTCACGGGCTTGGTCGCTGAGCGCCTGCATATGCGCCTTCACGTAATCGGCGTGCAGCTTCATCACTTCTTCGCTGTCCTTGGCGGCCACCAGCTTGCGTGCAAAGTCGAACGAGGCGTCAACATTGCGCTCGGCGAAGGCGACGGCTTTGCGCTGCACGTCCTTGGCGCCGGCCTGCGCGGCAACGGTCTGGCCTTCGATCGCAGACGCCGCGCTCTGCGCCGCGGTCATCACACTGTCGAACGCTTTTTTCGCCTGTTCCACGCTCTGCTCGGCGAATGCCCGCATTTCAGAAGGAACCTGGAAACTCGTCGTTGTCTGCTCGGCCATTTTAACCTCCTGCTGCGCCCGCCACGATTAAGGTTAGCCGCGATCGCTGTGCGCCGATTCCTCTTGTGGCGTGGACCTTTGTGCCTACCGGGACTATTACGATTTCAACAAAATTTGAGTGGATGACTGCGCCGCCTGGGGGGCGAACGCGGATGAACGATTTGGGTTCCCTGCTCTCGTATCTGCGCGATCCGAAATTGGCGGCGCACGCAACGAGTGCGCTGCCGGCCTGGCTATGGAGCGCCGACGCGACGCGCGTGCTGTGGGCGAACCCGACCGCGGCCGCGGCGTTCGATGTCGCTTCGCCGGCCGCACTCGCCGGCCACACCATCGATCCCAAAGGCAGCGCGGCGTTGCAAATCGCGCGCATCGCCGGGACGTTGCCGCTCGGCGCGCCGCCACGGCTGGAACGGCTGCGCGGCTTCGGCGCGCGATTGGGGCGCGCCTTGATGTGTGCCTGCTCGCGGATCAATCTGGAAGACCGCACGCCCGCCATCCTGGTGCTGGCGACCGAGCTGGTCGGCGCGGGATTGCCGCTCGCCGAACGGGTGCGCCGGCTGGGCGTCGGCATCGATACGCCGATCGCATTCTTCTCGGGCGGCGGCGACCTGATGGACGCCACCCCGGACGCCGAGGCGCGTCTGCTCGGCCTGAAATCGCTGGCGGCGCTCGGCGCCGACACGCTTGCCGGCGAGGCGCTGGTTGCCGGCCGCGCCTCCGGCACATCGCATCTCGGGCCTATCACACTCGAACGCATCGGCTCCGACGCCTCGATCGTGCTGCTGGCGAGCTTTCCGCAAGCGGCGCAAGCCCTGGCGGCAGAGCCAGTTGCGGACTCGACACCCGCGCCCGCGAAAGAACAATCGGCACCGGCCGCGATCGACCCAGGGCGCCTGCCGCCGGCTACGCCGATGCTTCCGGAGCCGCAGCCGGCAGAGCCGCTACCGCCGCCCAGCAAGACGCCCGTCGAGCGCCGCCAATCGCTGCGCTTCGTCTGGCAAATGGATGCCAACGGCCGCCTGACGATCGGCACAGAGGAATTCGCCACCGCGATCGGGCCGCAAGCCGCCGCCACGCTGAGCCGCCCCTGGCGCGAGATCGCGACCGATCTCAACCTCGATACCAACGGTCAGATTGAGCGCGCCATCGCGTCGCGCGACACCTGGAGCAACATCACAGTCGCCTTCCCGGTCGATGACGCCGAGCAGCGCCTGCCGGTCGAACTGTCGGGCCTTCCGGTGTTCGATCGCGAGCGCAACCTGCTCGGCTACCGCGGCTTCGGCGTCTGCCGCGATGCCGCAATGCTCGCCACCATGGTCGGTGAGCGCAACAGGAACGCTGCGGCAACACAGCCCAACTCCGAGACGCCCAAGTCTGAAGTGCCCACAGCCGACACGGCCAAGCCCGAACAATCCCAGCCGCGGCCCGAGCCCCCGGTGTTCCGCGAGGAACGCCCTGCCCTGTCCGTGGTGCCGCCGATCGAGAACGTCTTGCCGTTCCGCTCCTCGGGGCCGGCCGAGAAATCGCCAAGCCTGACGCCGGTCGAACGCAAGACTTTCAACGAGCTCGGCAGCACGCTGTCGGCGCGGCTGCGCGAAGCGCACAATCGCGCCAACAATCCCATACAGCCCGAACCCGAAGAACCCGCGCCGCCGGAGCCGCCAGTTCGCGCACCGCTCGCCGGACCGCCCAAACTGCCAGCCGCCGCCACGGCCGGCAGCGACCAGCGCCCGATCCTCGACCGCCTGCCGCTCGGCGTGCTGGTCTACCGGCTCGACCGGCTGATCTACGCCAATCGCGCATTTCTGGACTGGACCGGCTACGGCGACATCAACGCGTTGACCGACGCGGGCGGCCTCGACGCGCTGTTCATCGAGCCGCACGCCGACGAGCCCGGCCAGAACGGCGCCAGGGCGCTCAGCATCACCACCAGCCACGGCAGCCAGATGCCGATCGAAGCGCGGCTGTTCTCGACGCCCTGGGACGGCGAATCCGCACTGGTGCTGATGCTCACCAACGGCCCCGCCGACGACCGCGCGGCGTCGCCACCCGACACGGCGCCGAGCGCCACCGAAACCGAGGCGCGCGAGCTGCGCTCGATCCTCGACACCGCGGCCGACGGCGTGGTTCTGCTCGACCGCGAGGGCCGCATCATCTGGGTCAACCGCAGCGCCGAAGCGCTGTTCGGCTACCAGAGCCGTGAACTGTCAGGCCTGCCGTTCGCCGGCCTGTTTGCGCCGGAGAGCCAGCGCACCGCGTTCGAGGAACTCGATCGCGTCAACCGGGAGGGCGCGGCAAGCGTTCTCGCCGAAGGCCGCGAGGTGCTCGGGCGCGGCCACGAGCAGGCGGCGATGCCGCTGTTCATGACGGTGGGCCAGGTTTCGGGCTCGGAAAAATTGTGCGCGGTGTTCCGCAATCTGGCGCTGTGGAAGAAGGCGGAAGAGGATCTCCTCACCGCCAAGCAGCAGGCGGAACGCGCATCGTCGGCGAAGTCCGACTTCCTCGCCAAGATCAGCCACGAAATCCGCACGCCCCTCAACGCCATCATCGGCTTCTCCGAGGTGATGATGGAGGAGCGCTTCGGCCCGGTCGGCAACGAGCGCTACAAGCAATACCTCAAGGACATCCACACCTCCGGAGGGCACCTGATCTCGCTGATCAACGACCTGCTCGACCTGTCCAAGATCGAGGCCGGCAAGCTCGAGCTGGACTTCGCCAAGCTTGATCTCAACGAACTGATCCAGCAGTGTGTCGGGCTGATGCAGCCGCAAGCCAACCGCGAGCGCATCATCATCCGCACCGCATTGTCCGGGACGCTGCCGCCGGTTCTGGCGGACGCGCGCTCGGTGCGCCAGATCGCGCTCAACTTGTTGTCCAACTCGATCAAGTTCACCGGCGCCGGCGGACAGGTGATCGTTTCGACCGCCGTCAACGACATCGGCGAGGTGGCGTTGCGCGTGCGCGATACCGGCGTCGGCATGAGCGAGAAGGAGATCGCGATTGCGCTCGAACCGTTCCGTCAGCTCGCGACCTCGGCCCGCTTCGGCTCGGGTGGAACGGGCCTCGGCCTGCCGCTGACCAAGGCGCTCGCCGAGGCCAACCGCGCCACCTTCAGCATCAAGAGCGCCGTCAACGCCGGCACGCTGATCGAAGTCGCGTTTTCGGGCACGCCGATCGCAGCGGAATAAGCGGGCTGTTGACCTTCTTCGGAATCGGCTAGGCTTTCTCCGTTGTTCCTTGCGGAGCTCTGGCCATGTTCCGAGCCATTCGTATCGCGATTGCGCTCGCGGTGCTGGCGGTCGCCGCACCCATCACGCGCGCCAGCGAGCCGGTCGACCTCCTTCTGGTGCTCGCCGCCGACGTCTCGCGCAGCGTCGACCACGCCAAATTCCAGTTGCAGAGGGAAGGCTACGCCGCCGCGATTTCCGACAAGCGCGTGCTCGACGCCATCAGCTCGGGCCACCATCGGCGCATCGCCATCTGCTTCGTCGAATGGTCGGGCGCGACCGCGCAACAGGTGGTGATCGACTGGACCGTGATCGGGGACGAAAGCTCGGCGCGAAAATTCGGCGATCAGCTTCTTGAGTTGCGCCGCTCGTTTGCCGAGCGCACGTCGATCAGCGGCGGCATTGACTTTTCGATGACGCAGCTTGAGCGCGCACCGTTCCAGGCCGCGCGACGCACCATCGACGTTTCCGGCGACGGCACCAACAACTCAGGCCGCGACGTCACGCTCGCCCGCGATGCCGCAATCGCCAAGGGCGTCACCATCAACGGCCTCGTCATCCTGAGCGAACGGCCGATGGCGTGGAATCCCGAGCACACCAATCCGCCCGGCGGACTGGTCAATTACTTCCGCGACAACGTGATCGGCGGCCCGGGCGCATTCGTCATCGCGGCGGAGAATTTCGATTCATTCGGCCAGGCCATCGTCAAAAAGCTGATCGCCGAGATCGCCGAAGCGCCGGTAGTCACCGCCGATCCTCCGTCCGGCGGATAGCGCTGGAACGCTCTGCCGTAAGCATTGGCCCCCCGGCTGCAATTTCCGATTGAAGCAAATTCACTCGCCCGCTCAATCGCGAAGCCGACAGTTTCGACTCATTCCAGACTGCGGTTGTCTGGAATCATTCCAAGCTATTGATCTATAACGGAAAATTCGCTTGACCCCGGTCGCCCTACAGATACGACATTCCATCACGTTCGCACGCATGTCCGAGGAGACATCTGATGAACTTCCATTCGATCCCGCTTGCCATTATCGGCGCGCTCGCCGCAGGCCCGGCGCTCGCCCAGGGGGAGGTGAACGTTTACACCTATCGCGAAGCCAAGCTGGTCGCGCCGCTGTTCGCCGCCTTCACCAACGACACCGGCATCAAGGTCAACGTGATCTCGGCAAGCTCCGGTCTCGAGCAGCGCATCAAGACCGAAGGCGCCAACAGCCCGGCCGACGTGCTGCTCACCGTCGACATCAGCCGTCTCGAAGACGCCGTGGCAAACGGCATCACAGCGCCGCTGAACTCCAAGATAGTGGAGCAGGTCGTGCCCGCAGCCTATCGCGATCCGGAAGGCCATTGGAGCGCGGTCGCGATGCGTGCCCGCATCGTCTATGCCTCCAAGGCGCGCGTGCAGCAGTCCTCGATGACCTATGAGGAACTGGCCGATCCGAAGTGGAAGGGCAAAATCTGCATCCGCTCGGGACAACACATGTATAACAACGCGCTGTTCGCCGCGATGATCGTCAAGCACGGCGAAGCCAAGGCTGAGGCATGGCTCAAGGGCCTCAAGGCCAACCTCGCGCAGAAGCCGTCGGGCGGTGACCGCGAGACCGCGCGCGACATTGCGGCCGGCAAGTGCGACCTCGGCGTCGCCAACACCTACTACTGGGCGCTCATGAACGACCAGGAAGCCGAGCGTAAGCCCTGGGCGGAAGCCACCAAGGTCATCCTGCCGTCATTCCAGGGCGGCGGCACCCACGTGAACGTCTCGGGGGTGGCGCTGATCAAGACCGCGCCGAACAAGGCGAATGGCATGAAGTTCATCGAATGGATGGTGAGCCCGGCGGCGCAGCAGATGCACGCGGACGCGACCTACGAGTACCCAATGCGCGCGGGGGTCTCGATCAACAAGACCATCGCCAGCTATGGCGAGCTCAAGCGCGATCCGATGCCGCTTTCGCAGATCGCCGCGAATCGCAAGAAGGCGTCGGCCATGGTCGACAAGGTCGGTTTCGACAACTGAGAAGCCCGTCCGTGCGTTTTAATTCAGCCAACGTCCCCGCCAGACGGCGGGGACGTTGCTTTTCCCGATGACAGCCGCGGCGCTGCCCAGTGCACCCCGCGGTGGCCGCCTGCGACGCGTCTCGCACCCGGTCGCGATCGCCATTCTGTTCGGCGTCGCCGCCCTGGTCGTCGCGCCGCTGGTAAGCCTCCTGCTGATTGCCTTGATCGGCGATACGGAGCTTTGGCCGCATCTCGCAAGATACGTGTTGCCGAACGCCGCATTCAACACGCTCGCTCTGCTCGGCGGAGTAGCGTCAATCGCCGCCGTAGCCGGCGTGGGCACCGCCTGGATCGTCACGGCTTACGAATTTCCCGGCCGCAGCGTATTCGTCTGGCTGCTGCCGCTGCCGCTTGCGTTCCCGACGTATATCGTCGCTTACGTGTACGTCGACATCCTCGACGGCTTCGGACCGGTGCAGACGGCGCTACGCGCGCTGTTCGGCTTCCAATCGGCCGCCGACTACTGGTTTCCGAACGTCCGCTCGCTCGGTGGCGCGATCCTGGTGATGGGCTTCGTGCTCTATCCTTACGTCTATCTCGCCACCCGCGCGATGTTCCAGACCCAGAGCGCGACGTTGATCGAAATGGCGCGCTCGCTCGGGGCGAGTCGCTGGCCGCTGGCCCGCGACATCACGCTGCCGCTGGCGCGCCCTGCCATCGCCGCGGGTCTTGCGCTGGCGCTGCTCGAGGCGCTCAACGACATCGGCGCCAGCGAATATCTTGGCGTACAAACACTGACGCTGTCGATCTTCTCGACCTGGCTCAACCGTTCGAGCCTGCCGGGTGCGGCGCAGATCGCCTGCGTGATGTTGATCGCGATCGCCGGCCTGATCGCGCTGGAGCGCTATGGCCGCCGCCGCCAGGCCTTCACCGGCATCGACCGCCATCCGGGAATCGCGCGGCGCATCGCGCTGCAGGGCTCGAAGCGGTGGCTCGCAGCGGCGGCCTGCATCACGCCGGTCGCGCTCGGCTTTCTCATCCCGCTGGCGTTTCTGGCCCATCAGGCAATCCTGCGGAGCATGGTCAGGGGCTTCGATCCGCAATTGCTGCTGCACACCACGAACACCGTGCTGATCGCGGCCTGCGCCACCGTGCTCACGCTCGCGCTCGGCTTTGGCGTGGCATTCGCGTTGCGTCTGGTGCGGCGCAGGTACGCGCAGGCCTGCGTATTCATTGCAGGACTGGGTTACGCGGTGCCCGGCACGGTGCTGGCGCTCGGCCTGCTCTCGCCGCTGGTCGCAATCGACGAGGCGTTTAACTGGATGACCCGCGCGGCGGCCGGCATCAATGTCGGCTTAGTGCTGGCCGGCTCCAGCGCGGCGGTGATGATCGCCTACGCGGTGCGCTTCCTCGCCATCGCGACGGGCTTCGCGCAGTCCGGGCTTGCACGGATTTCGAGCGAGCTGGATGACGCCGCGCGCACGGCCGGGTCGCGGCCCAGCGCCGTTGTCTGGTCGATCCAGCTCCCGCTGATGCGTCCCGCGCTATGGGGAGCGGCGCTTCTCATATTCGTCGATTGCCTCAAGGAACTGCCGGCAACCCTGCTGCTGCGCCCGCTCAACGTCGAGACGCTGTCGACCTATATCTATCAGTTCGCAACCCGCGGCAGCTTCGAGGAGGGCGCGCTGGCTGCCCTGATCATCGTGCTCGTGGGCATATTCCCGGTGATCCGCATGGTGAGGCATGCCGACGAGGCGCTGCTGGGCGCCGCCACCCCGGCGAGGGCCTGGAGCGCCTGAAGCAGGCGCTTGATCGCGGTTCGATACCTCAGGTACAGGTTTCGGGTACGGAATTTGCTCTTTCCGTCACAGGTGTTTCGGTAACAGGCGGAAACTCATGAAAAAGGTCTATCCCGACGCCAAGGTGGCGCTGGCAGGGCTTCTCAAGGACGGCATGCTGATCCATGCCGGCGGCTTCGGACTGTGCGGCATCCCGGAAACTCTAATCATGGCGATCCGTGATTCCGGCGTCAAAAACCTCACCGTTGTGTCCAACAACGCCGGCGTCGACGGCGCGGGCCTCGGGCTGCTGCTCGAAACCAAGCAGGTCAAGAAGATGATCTCGTCCTACGTCGGCGAGAACAAACTGTTCGCACAACAGTACCTCGCCGGAGAGCTCGAGATTGAATTCAATCCGCAGGGCACGCTGGCCGAGCGCATCCGCGCCGGCGGCGCCGGCATCCCGGCGTTCTTCACCCGCACCGGAGCCGGCACTGACATTGCCAAGGGCAAGGAAGAGCGCGAGTTCGACGGCGAGCGGTACATCATGGAACGCGGAATCGTCGCCGACCTTTCCATCGTCCACGCCTGGAAGGGCGATCACGAGGGCAACCTCGTGTACCGGAAATCGGCGCGCAACTTCAATCCGATGATGGCGACCGCCGGCCACGTCACCGTCGCCCAGGTCGAAAATCTGGTTGCGCCCGGCGAGATCAACCCCGACCACATCATCACGCCAGGCGTCTACGTGAAGCGGATCATTCACGTGCCGAACGCCGTGAAACACATCGAGCAACGCACCGTGCGCAAGCGCGTGATGGCGTAACGTATCGCTTAAGGAGAACCGCCATGGCCTGGACCCGAGAGCAGATGGCCGAACGCGCCGCCCAGGAACTGCGCGACGGCTTCTACGTCAACCTCGGCATCGGAATTCCGACGCTGGTGTCGAACTACATCCCGACCGGGATGAGCGTGCAGCTTCAGAGCGAGAACGGCATGCTCGGCTTTGGGCCGTTCCCCTACGAGGGCGATGAGGACCCCGACCTGATCAACGCCGGCAAGCAGACCGTAACCGAGCTGCCGACCACCAGCTATTTCTCGTCGGCCGACTCGTTCGCCATGATCCGCGGCGGCCACATCGACATCGCGTTGCTTGGCGCCATGCAGGTCGCGGAGAACGGCGATCTCGCCAACTGGATGATCCCCGGCAAGATGGTGAAGGGCATGGGGGGCGCCATGGACCTGGTGGCCGGCGTGAAGAAGGTCGTCGTGATCATGGAGCACTCGGCCAAAAACGAGGCCAAGCTCCTCAAGAAGTGCACGCTGCCGCTGACCGGAGCCGGTGTGGTCGACATGGTCATCACCGACCTCGGCGTTTTCAACATCGACCGCAAAGGCGGGGGAATGACGCTAATCGAGGTCGCGTCGGGCTCAAGCCTCGACGAAATCAAGGCCAAGACCGAGGCCGGCTATCGGATCGCGCTGAAGAACGCCTGAACAGCGTGGATTTCGCTTTGGAAGCGGCCACGAAAGCGTCACAGAAGGCGTCCAGGTAGAACCCGTCGCATTGCGCAGATGGCGCCGGCGGCTATAGTCCCCCCGGCTTTCGGCCGACCTCGTGATGGAAACCTCGTGACCGCGGCCACCGGCTTCAAACGTTTGGGCATTGCGATCACGGCGGTGGTGCTGGCCGTCATCGCAGCGCTTGGCACGTTGACGCTCCTGATCCCGGCCGACAGCGTGCGCGAAGCGGTCAAAGCCGAGCTGCGCACCATCACCGGGCTCGATGTTTTGCTGCGCGGTGACGCCGACGTTTCTCTGTTCCCCAAGGGCTCGATCAGCTTCGCCAATGTCGCGCTCGGCGACGGCAACGAGCCGGCGCTAACAGCCGATCGCCTGACCGCTCAGCTTCGTTTCTTCCCGCTGTTTGCCGGCCGCATCGAAATCGCCGACGTTGCGTTGACGCGCCCGCGCATCAACGTCGTGATCGGCCAGGACGGCCGTTCGAACTGGCTGGGCCTGATCGAATCCCTGGCGCGCACGCTCGATCCAAAGACCACCAAGCGCCCGGATCACGTGGCCTCGTTTTCAGAGATCCGGGTCGGCGGTGGCACGATTGTGGTGAAGGACGCCTCGCGCGGCGTCACCGAGACGCTGACCGACGTCGAGATGGCGCTGGCCTGGCCGTCGATCTCCAAGAGCTTCGCGGCGACCGGCCGTTTCGCGTGGAACGGCGAGGCGATCGACGCTTCCATCAGCCTCACGGATTTCGCAGCGGCGCTGGTCGGCGACCGCACCGGCATAAAGATTCGCCTGAGCGGCGCGCCGGTCAAAGCCGCCTTCGACGGTTCGCTGAGCATGCGCCCCACGCTGAAGATCGACGGCACGCTGGCGGCCGACGCGCCTTCGCTGCGCGACACGCTGCGCTGGGCGGGCCTCAAGCCGCTCACCGGCGGCGGCTTCGGCCCCTTCGCGCTGAAGGCCAAGACCAACGTGTCGGGCGGAACGATCTCGCTCTCGACGGTCAACGTGGAACTCGACGGCAACACCGCCGAGGGGGTGCTCACCTTCGCCACCGACGGACGGCAGACGCTGCAAGGCACGCTCGCGGCCAACGAGCTCAATCTCACGCCCTACATTTCCACCGTGCGGCTGCTCACCAGCAACGAGCGCGACTGGAACCGGGTGCCGATCTCGCTCGACGGCCTCAACGGCTTCGACCTGGATCTGCGACTGTCGGCGGCGCGCATGGTGATCGCCCGCGCCAAGATCGGTCGCACCGCCATCGCGGCCAATCTGCGCGGCGGCAAGTTCACCGTGACCATCGGCGAGGCTCAGGCGTTCGGCGGCATCCTCCAAGGCTCGTTCGGCCTCGCCGCCTCGGAGCGCGGCGCCGATTTCAAATCGCAGTTGAATTTCACCGATGTCGATCTGGAAAACTGCCTGACCGAGTTGTTCAACTTCAAGCGGATCGAGGGCCGCGGCAATCTTGCGCTCAACATGGATGCGTCGGGCGCCAGCGTTTTGGCGCTGACCCGCGGCATGAACGGCACCGCCAGCCTCATTGGCCTGCAAGGCGCCCTCACCGGTCTCAATGTCGAGCAGTTGCTGCGCCGCCTAGAGCGGCGGCCGCTATCCGGCGCCGGCGATTTCCGCACCGGCCGCACGCCATTCGAGAAGCTGACCGCCATCTTCAAGGTCACCCAGGGGGAAGCCGTGGTCGAGGAGATGCGCATCGACGGACCCAAGGTCCGGCTCGGCGTGGTGGGCACCGCGTCGATCCCGAGCCGGGAGTTCGATCTGCGGGGCGTCGCAGCCCTCGTCTCGACCACATCGGGCGAAGCTCCGCCTGCGTTCGAGCTGCCGTTCGTGGTCCAGGGCCCTTGGGACGACCCGATCATGCTACCAGACACGCAGATGCTGATCCTGCGCTCCCCGGTCGCCTCGCCGCTGCTTGAGGCGGTCAAGAACCGCAACACCCGCGACACGGTGCGTTCCGCGATCGAGCGGCTGACCGGCGCGGCCCCTTCCACGCCCGCCGCAGCTCCCACGGGCGCCGCCAAGCCGGCACAGTAGCCGCCAGCCCCCAGCCTCGCGGGCGGCAAGCGTTCGATTCCTATTATCCTCGTGATGCTTATCCTGCTGGCGTGGTTCGTGATCTATCTGTTCCGGCCGCCCGGCCGAAGCAGCAGCCCTGATTTGCGGCCTCGCTTCGCCAGCCATGTCGCCGCGATGACGCCGACGGCGACCAGCGCGATCATGATCGTGCTAATGGCGTTGATCTCGGGCTTCACGCCCATGCGCACCTCGGAATAGATTCGAATCGGCAGCGTAATCGAGCCGGGCCCGGTGGTGAAGCTCGCGATCACCAGATCGTCGAGTGATAACACAAAGGCCAGTATCCAGCCGGCCGCGATCGCGGGAAGAATCAGCGGCAGTGTGACGGTCATAAACGCCTTGAGCGGCGGGCAACCCAGGTCCCTCGCCGCCTCCTCCAGACTCACGTCGAAGCTCAGGAGCCGCGATTGAACCACCACAGTGACGAAACACATCGTCACTGTGGTGTGCGCCAGCGTCACGGTCCAGAACCCGCGATCGACATTGATAGCGACGAACAGCAGCAGTAACGCAAGGCCGGTGATGATCTCCGGCATCACCAGTGGCGCGTAGACCAACCCGGAGAAGGCAACGCGGCCACGAAAGCGCCCGCCGCGCACCAGCGCCACCGTCGCGAGCGTGCCCAGTACGGTTGCCGCCGTCGCCGAGAGAAATGCGATGCGCAGGCTGGTCCAGGCAGCCTGCAGCATGGCGCTGTCGTTGAGCAACGCGACGTACCAGCGCGTCGACCAGCCGCCCCAGATCGTAACCAGACGCGAGCCGTTGAACGAATAGATCACCAGAATAACGATCGGCAGGTAGAGAAACGCCAGGCCGAGCGCGACCGCAGTGACGTTGAAAGCTGACAGGCCCCTGCGCATCAGCGTTTGTCCAGTTCCCGGATTTGCAAGTGTTGGTAGATCAGGATCGGCGCGAGCAGAACGGCCAACAGCACCACAGCCAATGCCGAAGCCACCGGCCAATCCTTGTTGGAGAAGAATTCGGTCCACAGCGTCTGTCCGATCATCGTGGCCCCTGAGCCGCCCAGCAGATCGGGTATGACGAATTCGCCGGCTATCGGGATAAAGCAGAGCAGTGCACCGGCGACGATGCCGGGAAGCGACAGCGGCACCGTGACGAGCCAGAACGCCTTCCACCAGGGACAGCCGAGATCGGTGGCCGCCTCAAGCAACGTCTCGTTCATCTTCTCAAGACTGGCGTAGAGCGGCAGCACCATGAACGGCAGGTACGAATAGACGATACCGATGTAAATCGCAGTGTCTGTCGAGAGCCAGACCAGCGGCTCGCGGATCAGACCGATCGCGAGCAGCACATCGTTGAGCAAACCCTCGCGCTGCAGGATGTTTACCCAAGCGTAGATGCGGATCAGGAACGCGGTGAGAAACGGCAACACGATCGCGGCCACGAGTATCGGCTGAGCCCGGCGCGGAGCGCGCGCAATGCCGTAGGCGATTGGATAGCCGATCAACAGCAGGATCAGCGTCGAGGTGGCGGCGATCAGCAGGCTGCGCAAATACGACGTTACATAGAGCGAGTCCGACGCCAGCAGCACGTAGTTGCCGAACGATAGACCGGCGACGAAGTCGCGAATGCCCTGCCAGCCGGCCGCGAGATCGAGCACAGGCGTGTAAGGCGGTTGAGCGATCACGGTCTGCGACAGGCTGATCTTCAAGACGATCAGGAACGGCCCCAGAAAGAGCGCAGTGAGCCACAGCGCCGGGATCAGAATCACCAGCCGCGGTCCCCAAGGCCGTTGCTGCCGCGTGGCGGGTTCGTTCGTTTTGTTGGCTGTGGTCATTGGACGAGCAACACGCCAGCGTCGTGCGGCCAGCGCAAACAGACGCGATCGCCGCGACGGAGCGGCTGTTCGAGCGCGCGCGTGCGGTTCGCCGCCGCGGCTCTAAGCACCAGGCCGTTGTCGAGCTTGACCTTGAATACCGAGCTGTCGCCGAGATATCCGATGTCGGTGACGGCGCCAGCGAACGAGTTTTCGCCCGCCGCGGCCGCCTCCTTCACCATCTCGATTTTCTCCGGCCTCACCGCCAGCCAAAGCGATGTGCCAGGCGGTACATCGACCTTCTGCGCCACACGCAAACGCCCGCCCGCCGCGCATTCCACCATGCTTCCTGCTGGACCGGTTTCGGCGAGTTGGCCTTCGATCAAGTTGACATCGCCGACGAAGCCCGCGACCCAACGCGAGCTGGGCTGCTCGTAGATCTCCGAGGGCGTCGCGACCTGAACCAGACGGCCCTCGTTCATGATGCCGATGCGATCGGACAGAGCCATCGCTTCGTCCTGATCGTGGGTGACCATGATGAAGGTCAGACCAAGCCGGCGTTGCAGCTCGATCAATTCGAAGCGCGTTTCCTCACGCAGCTTGCGATCGAGTGCGGAGAGTGGCTCGTCCAGCAGCAGCACGCGCGGTCGCTTGACCAACGCGCGCGCGAGCGCCACACGTTGGCGCTGGCCGCCGGACAGTTGACCGGGCTTGCGTTCGTCGAAATCCTGAAGCTGGACGAGCGCCAGCATGTCCCGCACGCGCTCGCCGATCTCGGCTTTGGACAGATTCTCCTGCTTGAGGCCGAACGCGATGTTGCCGGCGACACTGAGATGCGGAAATAGCGCATAGCTCTGGAACATCATGTTCACCGGCCGGCGGTGCGGCGGCACGTGGGAAATGTTCTGACCATCGAGCAGAATGCGCCCTTCGCTCGGCTGTTCGAAGCCGGCGAGCGTGCGCAGCAGCGTGGACTTTCCGGAACCTGACGGCCCGAGCAGCGCGAAAAATTCGCCTTCATAAATGTCGAGGCTGAGCCGCTCGACGGCCGGCACGTCGCCGAACCGCTTGCTGACGCCGTCGAAGCGAACCAGCGGATGCGATGCGCAATCTTTCCAGGGCGCAAAGGTCCGGCCGCGATGGCCGTGAAGCGAATCCGTCATGGCCCCACGCTAGGGCATGATTCAGAAAAGTGGAATTCCGGTTTTCCGCAAGCCCAAACGAAAAGGCACCACCGCAGCGGTTCAACGGGTTTTTGCAGGGTTATTTCAGCAGCAACGCGTCGTCGGGCTCATCCGAAAGCACGACGAGCTTGCGGGGCGTCGGACCGTAGTACCTGTCGAGCTGCACCATCTTGCGCGGTTTGATCAGCACGGCCGCGATGCGCTCCAACAGCGCCTTGGTCGAGACCGGCTTGAGCAGATACTCGTGGACGCCGAGCCGTGCCGCCTCGATGACGCGCCAGCGGTCGCCATGGCCGGTCAGCAGAATGATCGGCACGTCCGGTGTCGGGAACGTTGCCGGCGAGCGCACCATCTTGATGAACTGCAGCCCGTCCATCATCGGCATTTCCCAATCGACGAACACGATGTCGGGGTTGATTTCCTTGATGGCGTGAAGTCCCGCGGCGCCATTGCTCGCTTCGTGAACGCGCACGACGCCGACCGCAGCCAGCATCGTGCGCACGACCTTGCGCATGTAATGGTCGTCGTCGACGATCAGGACCTTGATCGTCGGAAGACGAGATTCGAGGTGCCTCGGCACACTGATTTGCATGACGCCTTCGCAATCAAACAACTAACCAAAGCATCGCCGCCTTGCGGACGGCTGAATCCAGCGGCTCAAATGCCGGACTTTCTCAACATCCTTGATGAATGGTTCACGCCGAACGGGTGCGGCGGACGGCGTCGAGCCAGCCCTGCCACTTTTCTGACCTTCGGTCATGGTCGAGGCGCGGCGTAAAGCGCCGCTCGCGCGCCCAAGTCTTTGCAAAACCTTGCGGATCGGGGCAGATCCCGGCCTGGTAGCCGGCCAGGTAGGCGGCGCCCAGCGCGGTGGTTTCGAGAAACGCCGGACGATCGACCGGCGCGCCCAGGATATCGGCGAGGAACTGCATGGTCAGGTCGCTTCCGGTCATCCCGCCGTCCACCCGCAGCACGGTCTCGGCCGTTTCGTTTTGCGCATGTCCTTGTCGGAAAACCGGTTCCCACTTTTCCGGGACATGCGCGCCCGGCCAGTCGGCGCGCATCGCCTCGAGCAGTTCGCGCGTTTGGTAACCCACGGATTCCAAAGCCGCATTGGCGATCTCGGCGGCGCCGGAATTGCGCGTGAGGCCGTAAATCGCGCCCGTGGCGTGAGCGTCCCAGTGCGGCGCGCCCAGGCCGACAAAGGCCGGCACCATGTAGACCCGCTCCGCCGGATTGGCCTTGGCCGCCAAGGCATTGACCTCCGCCGCCTGCCCAATCAGACCCAAGCCGTCGCGCAGCCATTGCACCGCCGCGCCAGCCACGAAGATCGCCCCCTCCAGGGCGAAAATCCGTTTCCCGTCAATCTGATAGGCGATGGTCGTGAGCAGCCGGTGGCGCGACGCCACGGCCTGCGCCCCCGTGTTCAGCAGCGCAAAGCACCCGGTGCCGTAGGTCGCCTTCATCATTCCGGGAAAAAAGCAGCCCTGCCCGATGGTTGCGGCCTGCTGGTCGCCCGCCATGCCGAGGATGCGGATCGCGCCGCCGAACAGAAGAGGATCGGAGGAACCGTAGTCCTCCGCATTCTCGCCCGCTCGTCCGAGCATTCCCTGGGGCACCTCCAGCAGTCTTCCAAGCTCCTCGTCCCAGGCCCCCTTGCGGATGTCGAACAGCAAGGTGCGCGACGCATTGGTGACGTCGGTGGCGTGCACCGTGCCGCCGGTGAGCCGCCACAGCAGGAACGTGTCGACCGTGCCGAACGCCAGCCGCCCCGCGCGCGCCGCCGCCCGCGCGCCCTCGACCCGGTCGAGCAGCCACGCGATCTTGGTGCCGGAGAAATACGGGTCGCACAGCAGCCCGGTCTTCGCCGCGATCGCCGCCTCGTGGCCGTCGCGCTTGAGCCGCGCGCAGATGTCCGCGGTGCGCCGGTCCTGCCACACGATGGCGTTGTGGATCGGCTTGCCGGTGGCGCGGTCCCACACGATCGTGGTCTCGCGCTGATTGGTGATGCCGATGCCGGCGACGTCCTTCGCGGCGACCTGAGCCTTCGCCATCGCCGCGCGCACGGTCGACACCACCGCCGACCAGATCTCCTCCGGATCGTGCTCGACCTCGCCCGGCGCCGGATAGATCTGGCGCAGCTCCTCGCTGGCGCTGGCGACGGGCGCAAGCCGCGCATCGAACACGATCGCCCGCGTCGAGGTGGTGCCCTGGTCGATGGCGATGAGGTGAGTGGGCATGAATTCCGTCATGCCCGGCCTTGTACCGGGCATCCACGTTTATGGATGCCGCAACACTAAAGGCGTGGATGGCCGGGACAAGCCCGGCCATGATGATCGCAAAGGAGCGAGCCGCGTGGAGTTCAGCCGACCGTGCTGTCGAGGTGGACGATGCGGGGCGGGCGGCGGCGATCTTCGCGCCGTTCCAACCAACTCGTCAGCCACATGCCGAGCAGAACCGTTCCCGCGACCAAAAATGGTGCGGCGAATACCAACCTTCAAATCGTCGATCTCGGACATGGTCATTCGCGCAGCCTCCCGAGCGAACGCCGCCTAACACACAACCCGTGCGTACGCCGTCCCGCTGGAGGTGTGGCCGCCGCTTGCGAACTCGCCGTCGTACTTGGCCCCGATCGACACGCGGTTGGCGAAGCGCCATTCCGCGCCGGCGGTGACCAGCGCGAGGTTGGTCGGGGCGTTGGCGCCGGTCACGGTGAAGCTGCCGCCGGGGATCGCCTGGAACGCCGCGTTGACCGTGCGGTCGCTGGAATGGTCGTAGGCCCAGGCGGCGCGGCCGCGCAGCGCCATGATCGTTCCGTCGCGCAGCGCAAACTGGGTGTGGAACCACGAGCCCAGCTCGGTGCGGGTCGCCGTCACCGACTTGCCGGCGTAGCCGAGCGCGAACAGCGGGCTGCCGAAGGCGGTCTCGGCGTAGGCCGGCAGGCGGATGCTCTGCGCCTGCAGCGCCGCATAGGGCGTGAAGCCGGCGGCGCCGGCGGCGAAGCGGGTGCCGCCCTCGATGCGCCCGCCGAAATTGTTGGCGTCGAAGTTTGCCTTCAGGTGATCGCCGGAGAACGTGATCGTGCGCTCGGTGGTGACGTCGTGCCAGGCGTAGGCCAGCGCGCC
>Ga0190271_10000687_pt1 | contig 17632 bp, 16 predicted proteins | sample Popmic356T_FD_133747 | JGI IMG/M metagenome (GOLD analysis project Ga0190271, IMG submission 133747) | Populus adjacent soil microbial communities from riparian zone of Weber River, Utah, USA - 356 T | ecosystem: Environmental > Terrestrial > Soil > Riparian zone | place: USA: Utah | collected...
GAGCTTCGTGGGGGGCGTGCCGTTGGGCGGGGCCAGGGGCTCCGACCAGAGCGCCTCGACGCCCGCTGCGCGCCCGTCCTCGACCAGCACGCGCTGCGCTCGCGCTCCCACCAGGATCTGCGCATCGCGCTCCTGCGCGTCGACCAGATAGGTCTTGGCCGTCGACTGCTTGGACCCCGACGGGTCGCCGAACCCGACGTACGCCGCCGACGCCGGGTCGTACTTCTCGGGGTCGGTGTTCCGGGTGATGATCTGAAAGTCGTGGCCGAGCTTCTCGCAGGCCTCCTTCAGCCGCTGGTGGGGGCCGTTCAGGTCCGAGCAGTCGCCGTTCACCTGGATGCGCTCGAACACGGAGTCGAGGTGCTGGTCGTAGCTCGACTCGGCGAGGTCGGAGAGCCCGTGCTCGGAAGACCACTCCGAGCGGACGTGCTCAGAGGTGCGGAGGCAGTTGGTCCAGTTGATGACGGTGCCGCCGCCGACGCCCGCACCCGCGACGATCGAGACCTGCCCCTCCGCCGTGGGGAACGGGCCGCCGTTCAGATAGGACCGCTGGTAAGCGGATAGCTCGAGCCCGTCGAAGTCGGCGTCGTCCGAGTACTCGCCCGCCTCCAGGATCACGACCGATCGTCCCGCCTGAGCCAGCTCGCCGGCGATCACGCCGCCGCCCGCACCCGAGCCGACGATCACGACGTCTGCCTCGATGACCTCCTCGTCCTCCCCGGTCGGTCGCCGCACGTCGAGCGCACGTGGGCGATCGACCGGCGGCGGAGCGGCCGGCCCCGGATATCCGATCGTGTCCCAGTTCGCGTTTCGGCCGGTGCCCAGGTCGGGCAGGCCGTAGAAGATCGATCCGGCGATGCCGAGGAGGGTCGCCAGGCCGGCCAAAGGCTCGGGGCCCGCTGCTTGGAAGGCGTGGACGATCTGCTCGCGCGCTTCGAGGGGAGTCGAAGGGAGCATCCCGTTCTCGGCGAGCGCATCCAGGAGCGAGCGGATGCCCTCGACCTGTTCCGGCTTGAGCTGCGCGCCCAGGAGCGCTACCTCGACCCCCTCGGGGACCGTGAGGTCGGACGCGGAGCGCCGCCAGAAGGTTGCGTTCTCCCGATCGTCCTCCGGGGGCTCGAGCGAGGGGACGAAGGTGTCGCAGAGGGCGCGGAGCGTCATCCGCTGGGCATCGTCGAAGAGGTCCGATGTGGCGAGGGCCGCGAACGTCATCCCGATCATCTCGGTCACCTGCGCGGAGTACGGGAAGTGGTGAGCGTCGCGGAAGCCCGCGGATCCCGGCGTGATCATCAGGGACTGGCGCTTCGTGTACTTGCGGATCCCGTCCGGCCCGTGGCGCGATCCCAGGCCTGAGTCCTTCCAGCCTCCCATCGGCAGCTCGAGCGCGCCGTAGTTCACCTGCGCGTCGTTCACGCAGGCAACTCCGGCCTGGATCCGGCGCGCGAGCTCCTCGCCCCGCGCCTCGTCCCGAGTCCAGACGGACGCCTGGAGCCCGTAAGGGCCGTCGTTCGCCAGCTCGATCGCCTCTTCGGCGTCGCGGACGCGCATGACGGGAAGGGTCGGGCCGAACGTTTCCTCCATCATGCAGAGCATCGAGTGGTCGACATCGGCCAGCACCGTCGGCTGGAAGAACCGGCCCGGGCCTTCCCCCCGCTGGCCGCCGGTCACGATGCGCGCGCCCTTCTCGACCGCGTCGGCGATGTGCGCCTCGACGGTGTCCATCTGCGGGGGGAAGATCATCGCGCCGACGTCCACCGTGCCTGCCGGGCCCGGCGCGCCCTGGCGAAGACCTTCGACCTTCTGCGTGATGCGCTCGAGGAGCTCGTCGTGGATCGAGTCCTCCGCGTAGATCCGCTCGACCGAGATGCATACCTGCCCCGAGTTGTTCATCCCATAGCTCACGGCGGCGTTCGCGGCGCGCTCGAGATCGGCGTCGGAGAGCACGATCATCGGATCCTTGCCGCCCAGCTCGAGCGCGACCGGGGTGAGCGTCTGCGCTGCCTGCGCCATCACCCTCTTGCCCGTCTTCACCGACCCGGTGAACATCACGAAGTCCGCCTCGTCGACCAGCGCCGACCCGGTCTCGCCCCGGCCCGTCGCGACCTGGAAGACACCGTCGGGCAACCCGCACTCGGCGAGCATCTGCGCCATCAGGAGCGACGTCAGCGGCGTCAGCTCGGACGGCTTGAGGATCACTGCGTTGCCGGCGGCAAGCGCCGGGATGCAGTCGCCGAAGGAGTTGTTGAGGGGGAAGTTCCACGGCCCGATCACGCCGACGAGCCCGACCGGCTCGTAGCGGACGACGAGCCGCTTGCCGCGGACGAAGGGGCTCGCGGACTCGATCTCCTCGTCGGCGAGGTAGACGGGCGCCTTCTTCGCCCAGAACTCGAGCGCCGAGAGCCCGTAGCCGAACTCGGCGAACTGCGTCTCGTCCGCCGGGCGGCCCGTCTCGGCGCAGATCGTCCCTACCACCTGCTCGGCGTTCTGGACCAGCCAGCCGCGCGCCGCAAGCAGCACCTCGGCACGGGCGTCGAAGCCGGCTTCCCACCAGCCCGGCTGCGCAGCTCTTGCCTTGACCGCCATTGCGGCGACCTCGGCGGCCCCCAGTTCCGGCACGGTCGCAAGTGTCTCGCCCGTGGCGGGATTCTCGACCGCAATCCCGTCCGCCCCAGGCGCCTCCGCGCGCGCGTCCAGCGTCTCACTCATCAGCTCGGACTCTACATCTCCACCGGCACATGCTTCTGTCGCCGCTCAGTCTTATCTCCACCGGCACGTGCTTCTCTCGCGACTTCCGTCGCTCAATGCATGTCTCCACCGGCACATGCTTCTTTCGCGACGTTCGTCGCTCAATACGTACCTGGAAGGATGGTCGCCGATGCGGACAGCGATCGTCTCAGACCTCCACCTCGGCGCGGCCTCGGAAGCCGACCTCCTGTCGCGGCCCGAGGCCTTCTCCGCCCTCGCCGACGCAATCGAGGGAGTCGACCGGCTCGTTCTCCTGGGAGACGTGCTCGAGTTCCGCGACCGGCCCTTCACGGAGGCGATGGACCTGGCGAAGCCCACACTGGGAAAGCTCGCCGGCCTGAGCGCCGGCGAGGTGATCGTCGTGCCGGGCAACCACGACTACCGCCTGATCTCGAGCTGGCTCGAGTCGCGCGCCCTCAAGGGGGCTCGGCCGCTTCGCCTCTCCGAGAGGGCTCGCCTCGACCTCTGGCCGGCATCGGAGCTCCGGGCGGCGATGCCCGGCGCGAAGCTCCGGATCAATTATCCGGGCGTCTGGCTGCGCAAGGACGTGTACGCGACGCATGGCCACTACCTGGACCGCCACCTGACGATCCCGACCTTCGAGCGCCTCGGCCTGGCGCTGGTCGAGCGCACGCTCGGGCTCGCGCCCAGCGGCCCCGACCCCCTGGCCCCGCCCGACGTGGAGTCATCCGACGAGCCCGAGGAATACGAGCGCGTCGCCGCGCCCGTCTTCGCGTTCCTGTACGCCCTCGCCCAGGCAGGCGCCAAGGCTAATCACCCGGGCGGCACACCGACGAAGCGCATCTGGGACTCGCTGACGGGAGGCGCCAGCCGCTCGGCGAAGGTGCGCGGATGGCTGCTCGGCTCGGTGGCCCTCCCCGGCGCGGTCGGCGTCGCGAACCGGCTGGGCCTCGGCCCGGTGCGCGCCGACCTCTCCCCCAACGCGATCACCCGGGCGGGCGTCGACGCCATGAGCGAGGTGGTCGAGAGGCTGCGGATCGACGCCAAGTGGGTCCTCTTCGGGCATACGCACCGCCGGGGGCCACTGGCCGAAGAGGATCCGTGGGTGACGGAGAACGGCGCGACCCTCCTCAACACCGGTAGCTGGGTCCACAGCCCCAGCCTCCTCCGCTCCTCCTCCAGTGGAAGTGCTTACTGGCCCGGCACCATCGCGATGATCGAAGACGACGGCGAGCCGGAGCTGATCCACCTCCTCGACGAATGGACGCGCGAGGATCTGGCGGGATGAGTCCCGCCCTGAGGCAGCTCGCCTCGATCCTTCTCATCGCCCTCGGCGGGATCGCGCTGGTCGGAGGGATCCTGGTCCGCTACGCCGATCAGAACCTGCTCGATCCGGAGACGTTCGCGGAGCGCGCCGTCGAAGTCCTCGACGACGAAGGCGCTCAGACCGAGATCGGCGACGTGATCGTGAACGAACTCGAGAAATCGGGCGCGGAGCGCAAGCCCACTCAGCGCGCCGTCAACAAGAGCATCGGGGCGATCACCGGCGATCCGCGCTTCCGCGATGCGCTCGGCGCCGCCCTCGTCCGCGCGAACGAGTAGGCGCTCGGCGACGGGGATGACGGCGTGGTCGTGGACGTGAGTGACGTCGGCGGCGTGGTGAGGGTCCACATTGCCAAGGCGGACAAGAAGGTCGCGCGCGACGTTCCGCGCGACCTCGACCTTCCCGTGGCCAACACCGGATCTACCGGAACGCTTGTCGACATCGCCCGGGCCGCGGACGACGTGAGCTCGTTCGCCCTCGTCCTTCCGATCCTGGGCGCGCTCCTCATGGCCGGCGGCGTCGTCGTCGCGAACGACCGCCGGACCGCCGTCTTCGGCGCCGCGATGGGAGTGGCGCTTGCAGGCGCAGCCGTGTTCGCCGGCTACATCGGCGGCCGCGAGATCGCCGCGCGACAGCCCGACGACGACGCGGCGCAGGACGCGGCCAGGGCCGTCTGGGACGCTGTCTTCGGGGGCCTGGAGACGCTCGGCCTGGTGATGGCGGGTGCGGGGGCTCTCGTCGCGCTCATTGCCGGCGTAGCAAACCGAGTGCATGTCCCAGGGAGGGAGTGACGGCCGCCCCCGCCTGCTCGATCGCATTCGGGTTGCCCGGAAAGTTGATGACCAGAGTCCGGCCGCGGCTGCCCGCAACGCCACGCGAGAGCATCCAGTGCCTCGGCACGTGCTCGCGCGAGGCGAGGCGCATCGCCTCGGCGATGCCGGGTGCCTCTCGGTCGATCGCGTCGCGGGTTGCCTCAGGCGTCACATCGTCCGGGGAGAGGCCGGTTCCGCCGGTCGTCGCGATCAGGTCGCACCCCTCCTCGTCCGCGAAGAACCGAAGCCTCCCGGCGATCAACTCGCGTTCGTCGGTGATGAGCTCGACGGCGATGACCTCGCAACCCGCCTCCTCCAGGAGGGCGCGGAGGCGCGGGCCCGATTCGTCCTCACCGTCGCCGGCGGCCTTCGACGTCGAAACGACAATGACCGCCGCCCGGAACGGCGGCTCAGACATCGCGGGAGGCCCCGCGCTCCCAGGTGCCGCTGCGCCCGCCGGATTTTTTGACCAGGCCGATGCGCTCGATCTCGACGCCCTTTTCGATCCCCTTGACCATGTCGTAGACAGTCAGCGCGGCGACGGAGCACGCGGTGAGCGCCTCCAGCTCCACGCCAGTCCTCCCCACGGTTCGCGCCTCGCCCGTGAGCGTGACGCAGCCGGCGGCCACGTCGATGTGAGCGGTCACGTCCACGAAGTTCAGCGCGAGCGGGTGCGCCAGGGGAATCAGGTCCGCCGTCCGCTTCGCCGCCTGGATGCCGGCCAGCCGAGCCGTCCCGATCACGTCGCCCTTCGGTGCGTCGCCGCGCGCAACCGCCGCTGCAGTCGCCTCGCTCATTCGGACCCGCGCCTCCGCCACCGCGATGCGCTCGGTCTGGTCCTTCCCGCCGACGTCGACCATGCGCGCCGAGCCCTCGTCGTCGAGGTGGGTCAGCTTCTGCTCGTCGCTCACGGGACCGTCCCCTCCACCCAGGATTCGCCGGCGCCTTCGACCTCTTTCTTCCAGATCGGGGCCTCGGCCTTGATGCGATCGATCGCGTCCCGCGCACCGTTGAACGCCTCGCCGCGGTGCGCGGCGGAGACCGCGACAACCACGCTCGGCTCACCCAGAGGAACGTCGCCGATCCGGTGCTCGGCCGCCGCCGCGCGGAGATCGTGCCGCTCGACACACTCCCGCAGGATTTCCTGGATCCGCGGCTCCGCCATCTCGGCGTACGCGTCGTAGCTGAGCTTCTCCACGTCCCGCGTCGTGCCCTGGAAGGTGACAACCGCCCCCGCTCCCGGGTCTCCGACGAGGGCTGTGACCGCGGCCACGTCCAGTGCCTCCGGGCTGATGCGCGCGCGGCGGACCCGGTCGTCGCCGCCTGAGACGGGAGGGATCGCGGCGAGCTCATCACCCGGATGGATGGGAGCGTCCTCGGCCGCGTACTCCCGGTTGACCGCGATCCGGAGCGGAAGCCTTCCCGCCAGGTCGCCCACCTCCGGGTCCTGCGCCAGCGCGGCGATCGCGTCAGCGACGGTCGCGCTTTCAGCCAACTCGATGTCGACCGAGTCCGAGCCGGCGCGCTCGCGGAGCATCGCGAAGAGGCGGACGGTGACCCTCACGACATACCTATCTGCACAAGGCTGCTTTCGCAGCTGAAGCTGCTCATTCGATACCCGAGGGTACGCGCAGGAGTTCAGCCCGGACCTTGCTGCCGGCGGCTGCCGGCTCGACCCCGGCGTCGATGACGGCCAGAGCGTCCGCTCCCAGCATCGAGGTCAATACGTGAGAGCCCTGCGGGCCCGTCGCCGTGGCCACCCACCCCTGCGCGGTCGCGGTCAAGCCGCATCGCACCGCCTGGTCGCGCCGCTCCATGCGAGGCACGTCGGAGGCGAGCGCGACGTCGACCGTGTCGAGATCGGCCGGCGCTCCCTGCAGCGCGCGCATTGCGGGGCGAACGAAGAGGATGAACGTGACTACAGCCGACACGGGATTGCCCGGCAGGCCGAATGCCAGGCCGCCGCCGTGTGTGCCAAACCACGTCGGCTTGCCGGGCCGCAGCGCCACGCCCCAGAAGCGCTCATCCACGCCCGCCGTCGCGAACGCCTCCTTCACGTGATCGTGTTCGCCAACCGAGACCCCGCCGCAGAAGACCGCAACGTCGGCCCGGGTAGCACGGGCGGCGGCTTCGCGGGTCGCGTCCGGATCGTCGGGGCACCTCTCCACGCTCACCACCTCGGCTCCCGCCAGGCGGGCCAGAGCCGGAAGCGTGTACGCGTTCGAGTTACGCACTCCGCCGTCGCGCATGGGCTCCGAGGGGGCCAGGAGCTCGTCTCCGGTTGAGACGATCGCCACGGTGGGTCGGCGCCTGCATTCAGGCTCGGCGACCCCGATCGAGGCGAGCACACCGAGCTCGGCCGACCCAAGGACGCTGCCGGCGCGGATGACCGTGTCGCCGGAGCGGATGTCCTCGCCGGCCCGGCGGATGTCGCGCCCAGCCTCGACCTCGGCCGCGATGCGCACCAGGTCGCCCTCCGAGCTGGTGTCCTCGACGCGGACCACCGCGTCCGCACCTGCCGGGACGACTGCGCCCGTCGAGATGCCGAAGGCCTCGCCCGCTCCGAGCGACACTGGTGCCGGCGATCCCGCGCGGGACTCAGAGGCCAGGCGCAGGACGGCGGGCGCCTGGGCTGTTGCGCCCGCGGTGTCGGCCGCGCGCACCGCAAAGCCGTCCATGGCCGAGTTGTCCCAGCCGGGCACATCCTCGGCCGAGACTGCATCGCCCGCCAGGACGCGCCCGAGCGCGTGGTCGAGCGGCACCGGCTCCGCGGGCAGCGGCGCGACAACCTCAGCCAGGACGGCGGCCCGCGCGTCGGAAACTGGCAGCAGATCGGCCACGAACGGCGAGCCTACCCCCAGCCGCCCACCATCGAGTCGTGATTCAACGCTTGCCCCACCACGGCGACTGCGGCTTCGACCCGGGCTCTCCATCGGCGCGTGCCAGACTCGCTTCGTGCCCGGGCCGTCGCAACGCCCCCTCCCCATCGGCGCCGTGCTTGCGGGTGGCGCGGCGAGCCGTCTCGGCGGCGCCAAGGCGACGGCTCAGCTGAACGGGCGACCGCTCATCTCATACCCGCTCGCGGCCCTCGCCCAGGCGGGGCTCGAGGCGATCGTCGTGGCCAAGGCGGATTCACCGCTTCCGCCGCTCGAAGTGGCGCTCCTGACCGAGCCCGACGAGCCTGCCCATCCCCTCGCAGGCGTCGTGGCGGCCCTCGGGCACGCAGGTAGCCGCGGCGTCCTGGTTCTGCCGTGCGACGCGCCCTTCGTCACCCCCATGCTCCTACGGGTGATGGCAGGCGCCGAAAAGGCCACCGCGGCCCGGTCGTCCGGGCAAGTCCACCCCTTGATCGCCTTCTACCCCGCTTCGGCCCTCGGGCCTCTGGAAAGCGCCGTGCACGACGGAGTCTCGGCGACTCAAGCTCTCGAATCGCTGGATCCCGAATGGATCGAGGTCCCGGAGCGGGAGACCTTCAACGTGAACACCCGCGACGACCTGGCCTGCGCCGAGGCGCTCCTCAGGCAGGTTCGATCGTGACCCGGGTGTTGTAGTCAGGGATGCCTGCTTCTGGCGAACGCTCCTCGTCGGCGATGAGCACGTTCCCCTCCGGCCAATGCACCTGGGCGTTGCCGGGAGCGATCGGCGCCACGTGGATGTGACATCGAAGCTCGCCCGTCGCGCTGCGGAGCAGGACCTCCTCGCCGGCGGCGACCCCGAGCCGCTCGGCGTCGGCGGCGGCGATCATCACCGCCTCGCGAGTCGCCCCGGTGATCGCGTCCTTCGACCTCTGGACCATCGAATTGAACTGCTTTCCGCGGCGCGTCGAGAGGAGGAGCGACCCGTCCCCGTTGCCCGCGACAGGCGTCGGCGGCCTGACCGGCGCAAAGTGCGCGCGCCCATCTTCGGTCGGAAAGCTCGTGGCGTCGGGATAGTGCCGACCCCCGTACTGGAATGAATCTCCCCCCTCGCGCAGATCGGCGATCGGGGCGTACAGCGGAACCGCCTCCGCGATCTCTGCTCGCAGCTCCGGCGTGCCCGCGACCGTGAGCGCGCCGGCGAGCTCCGGTCGCACTCGCGCGGCAAGTTCCAGCAGCACCTCCCATTCAGCCCGAGCCTCGGGAATGCGCGGGCCCGGGATCTCCGGGCTGAGGATCACGCGGCGCTCGGTCGACGTCTCGGTGACGCCACCAGGGATCTCGTAGCGGGTCATGGCAGGCAGCACGAGGACGGCCTCGCCCGGCTCGGCGAACATCTGGCTGGAGAGGACGATGTCCATGTGGATCCGCAGCGGGGTGCGCTCGAGCGCTTGGCGCACCCGCGCGGGATCGGGCAAGACGTCCAGGAAGTTCCCCCCTGAGGAGAAGAGGACGTCGAGCTCTCCCCGATGGGCCGCGGTGAGCATCTCCGGCGCTTTGAGCCCAGGCTTGACGGGCACATCGAAGCCCCAGAGCTCCGAGAAGCGAGCCGCGTTGTCCGAGTCAACGGGCACGCCGCCCGGCAGCGCCGTCGCGTAGCAGCCCATCTCGGCCCCGCCCTGGACCCCGGAGTGCCCGCGGATCGGCATCAGCCCGCAGCCCGCCCTGCCCACCCAGCCGCGCGCCAGAGCGAGGTTCACGATCGCCCGCACGCCGTTCTCGCCTCCCGCGTGCTGGGTTACGCCCATGCTCCAGACCAGGATTCCCCGCTTGGCCTCGCCGATGGCGCGCGCCAGGCCGAGCATGTCCTCGCGCGTCGCGCCGGCACCTGCCTCGAGCTCGTTCCAGTCAGCCTCGAGCGCCGCGTCGCGGAGCTCGGCGAAGCCGCTCGTGTGGGCGGCGACGAATTCCTCGTCCACCCAGCCGCGCTCGATCAGGTGGCGCAGGACACCCGTGAGATAGGCGACGTCGCCCCCGATGTTGAGGCTGTAGAAGTCATCCGCAATCTTCGTCCCGAACAGGGCCGACTCGGCCTTCGAGGGAACCCAGTAGCGCTCCATGCCGGGCTCGCGGAGCGGATTCAGGACGACGACGCGGGTGCCCGCCTTCTTCGCCTGATGGAGGTACTTCAGCGCGACCGGCTGGTTGTTCGCAACGTTGGATCCGATGAAGACGATGAGGTCGGTTCCGATCCAGTCCGAATAGGAGCAGGTCGAGGCGGCGACGCCGAGCGCCTCCTTGAGCCCGAACGTGGACGGCGAGTGGCACACGCGGGCCGCGTTGTCGATCGAGTTCGTGCCGATAGCCCGCGCCGCCTTCTGGGCCGCGTAGTACGACTCGTTGGGCATCCCGCGTGAGGTCAGATAGAAGCCGGCGCGGTCGGCACCGGCGTCGCGGATGCGCCCGGCCGCCATGTCGAGTGCCTCGTCCCAGCCGATGCGCTCGAAGCCGGGCTCGCCCGAGCGCCGGAGCAGCGGGTGCGGGATGCGGCCGAGCCGGCGGAGCTCGTCGCCGCGCATCCGCTCGAGCGCGGCGACATCTCCGAGGCAGGAATCGTCCAGCGCCCCCATGGTGTTCAGGCGGAGGAGCCGCAGCCGGATGTTGCAGAGATGGATGCCGTCGAGTGTCCAGTCGCTGAGCCCCTTGGTTCCGAGCGCGCACCCGTCGCAGACGCCGTCAGAGAGGATCCGCATCGCGTATGCGGACTGGTCCCGGTTCTCCCACGCGGCCCGAAAGACCTCGGCGAAGTTGTTGGGCCGCTGCTCCCCAACGCCGAACGGCTTCAGCGACGCCCAGTTGGAGGGCGTCGGAAGCTTGCCCGGCTTTCGCAGTCCGTCGCCTTCGGCCATCGCGTCTATGTTGGCAGTGTGTCCAGCATGGGCCCCACGCCCGACCCCAGGAGCCTCGCCCGGATCGAGCGCGACGGCGTCGAGGACTTCGTCGCGGTCGAGGATCCGCTCGAGATCCGCGTCGACGGCGAGCCGCTCGCCGTCACGATGCGGACGCCCGGTCACGATGAGGAGCTGGCGCTGGGATTTCTCCACGGTGAGGGCCTCATCGACTCCCCGCTCGAAGCCGGCCTGACAGACGACCTCGCCGGCAACGTGGTCGAGGTGGCGGGGCCGCTCATCCGCGATCCCGGAGTCCGGAGCTTCTACACGACCTCGTCCTGCGGAGTCTGCGGCAAGGGCGCGATCGAGCAGGTGGAGGTGCTCTCCGCGCCGCTCCCACCCGGCCCCGAGATCGAGCGCGACACCCTTGCGTCGCTCCCCGAGAGGCTGCGCCAGCCCGGGTTCGACCGCACGGGGGGCCTTCACGCGACGGGCCTCTTCGATCCCTGGGGCGAGGCGGTGTGCGTGCGGGAGGACGTCGGCCGGCACAACGCGATGGACAAGGTGATCGGCTGGGCGCTTCGCGAGGGCCTCGTGCCCCTGCGCGACTCGGCCCTATGCGTATCTGGGCGGCTTTCCTTCGAGCTGGTCCAGAAGGCGGCAGTGGCGGGCGCGCCGATCCTGGTCGGCGTCGGCGCACCAAGCTCTCTCGCGATCGAGCTCGCGAAGGCCCGTGGCATGACGCTCGCCGGATTTGCCCGCCACGGATCGGTGAACGTCTACTCGGGGTCCGAGCGCGTCCGGGAGTAGCCCGGCCTCTCGTGTGAAAAGCTTCGTCCCCGATGGCGACTCAGACCGTCCATAGGCAGTGCAACCTCTGCGAGGCGCACTGCGGCATCACGGTGGAGGTCGACGGCGCAGAGGTGCTCAGGATCACGGGCGATCCCGACGACCCCACGTCGAAGGGGTACATCTGCCCCAAGGCAGCGGCGCTGACCGATCTCTACGAGGACCCGGATCGGCTCTCGAAGCCAGTCAGGCGCGTCGGCGGCGACTGGGTCGAGATGGAGTGGGAGGAAGCGCTCGACTTCGCCGCGAACGGCTTGCAGGACGTGCACCGAAAGCACGGCACCGACAGCCTCGCCTCCTACATCGGCAACCCCAGCGCGCACACGTGGTCCCTGCTCGCGGTCCTGCCGCTTCGCGAGACGATGGACACGAAGAACCACTCGTCCGCCACCTCGACGGATCAGCTTCCTCAACACCGGACGTCCGCGGAGATGTTCGGGAACCTCGGACTCTTCCCCGTCCCGGATATCGACAGGACGGACCACCTCCTGGTGCTCGGCGCGAACCCCTCGGTTTCGAACGGGTCGCTGATGAGCGCGCCCGGCGCCCGGCACCGGCTTCGCGACATCGTCAAGCGAGGCGGGACGGTTGTGGTCGTGGACCCGCGCCACACGGAAACGGCCAAGAGCGCAACGGAGCACGTCGCGATTCAGCCCGGCGGCGACGCCTTCCTCCTCCTCGGGATGCTGCACGTCATCTTCGCCGAAGGGCTCGCCCGGATCCCGGATCTCTGCAGGGGATCGGACGAAATCGCCTCTCTGGTGGCGGACTGGCCGCCCGGCCGGGCGGCGCCCCTGGCGGGAGTCGAGGCAGCGACGATCGAGCGCCTGGCGCGCGACTTCGCGACGGCGCAGACGGCCGCCGCCTACGGGCGCGTCGGCGTCTGCCAGCAGCGGACGGGAACTCTGATCCACTGGCTGATCAACGTCCTGAACGCCGTCACGGGCAACCTCGACACCGAGGGCGGCGTCATGTTCCCTGAGCCGTTCATCGACCTGACGCTTGCCCTGAAGCTCGCCGGGCGCGGCGGGCCCGACGGCTTCGGACGCTACGAGCAGCGTGTGAGCGGGCTGCCCGAGATGAACGGCGAGCTCCCGGTGTCCGGCCTTGCGGACGAGATCCTGACCCCGGGGCAGGGGCAGGTTCGCGGCCTCCTCGTCTTCGCCGGCAACCCGGTCATGTCGGCCCCAGGAGGCCGGCGGCTCGACGATGCGCTCGAAGAGCTCGAGTTCATGGTGTCGATCGATCAGTACGTGAACGAGACGAACCGCCACGCCGACGTGATCCTGCCCCCGGTCTCGGCCCTCGAGCGGGACGAGGTGGACGTGGCGCTGCCACTGGTGGCGATCCGCAACCACATCCGGTTCAGCCCGGCGGCGGTGCCCAAGCGCGAGGGTGGCAAGGAGGACTGGGAGATCCTCAACGGCCTCACGCAGCGCCTCGGCCGGGGCATAGCGACAAAGGCGCGCGCCTTCGCGCTGGGAGCGAGGCTGGCCTCGCCGGCGCGGATCGTCGAGTCGGCGATCGCGACCGGACCCTACGGGATGCTCCGCCGCGGCCCCCTGAAGGGCCTCACTCTGCGCAAGGTGAAGCGCTCGAAGCACGGGGTCGACCTCGGGCCGATGAAGCCACGCCTTCCGGGCGCGCTGCTTACACCCGACAAGCAGGTAGCGCTGGCTCCGCCGGCGTTGGTGCGCGAGACCGCCGAGCTGGAGGGGATCGCAGCCGAGAGGGAGCGCGCGCGAAAGGACGGCTTCGACCTCACCCTGATCGGCCGCCGGATTCTCAATTCGAACAACTCCTGGATGCACAACTCGAAGCGCCTGACCAAGGGGTCGGATCGCTGCACCGCGATGCTGAGCCCCGAGGACGCGGCGGCCCGCAGCTTGGAGGACGGGGCGAGCGTGAAGGTCGTCTCGCGCGTCGGGGAGATCGAGGTCTTGCTGCAGGTGACCGACGAGCTCAGGCCCGGCGTGGTCTCGATCCCGCACGGATTCGGGCACCGGTCCCGCAAGGGCGTGGGTTGGAAGCACGCTGCGTCCCTGCCGGGAGCGAGCGTCAACGACATCACGGACCCCTCCGTTCTCGACGGGCTGACCGGCAACGCGGCCTTCAACAGCGTGCCGGTACGCCTCGAAGCCGCCTAGGCGGCGCGGTCGGCCAGGAGCTTCACGGACGCCAGGCCCAGCCCGGTGCCGGCGATGAGCCCGAGCAGGATGCCCAGGTTCCCGAGCAGTCCCCAGAGCGCGAAGAACGCGGCGCAGAAGACCACGACGAAGACGGCCATTGCGAGCAGCGAGCGGCTCGGCAGGGCCCCCACCGGGGTCCTGACCTCGGAGCCCTCCAGCAGCGGCTCGCTGTGTCGCTGCAGCGCATCCCCGGTGTCCTCCACTCCCGCCTCGTCGGGCGGATCCGGCCGGTCGAAGTCCTCGTCATCGTCGCTCGCGCTGACATCGCCCGCCTCCTGCTCGGCGAGATCGTCGTCGTCCTCGTCGCTGGGCGGCGCCAGGGGCTCCGACCCGTCGTCGTGGCGAAGGTCCTCCTCGGCGGCGGGCTTGCGCTCCCAATCGCCCGGCGCCGTTACCTCCTGCTGTTCGCTCTCCTCGGTCTTGTCGGCCATGACGATCCCCTACCCCGATGCGACCTGACCTAATTCAGAAGATCTCCACTTCGTCGCCGACGCGTAGCTCGCCGGCGGTCGCGACCTCGCACAGGACCCCCATGTAGGTCCCGAACTCGTCGTTGATCCTGCGTAGGACGTCAGGGTCGATCTCGAGGGTGTCCGGGTCGATCGTCGTCATGACGCAGCGCTCGCAGCGATCGACCACATCGAGCTCCACGCTGCCGAGCCGGAGGCGCGACCCGACCCATCCGTTCTCGGCGAGCCCCTCGACTCCCTCGACGAAGATGTTCGGCCGCAGGCGGCGACCGTCGACGCCGAGCGCCGAGATGGCGCCGTCCGTCGTGACGAGGATCGAGCGGTCGTCGAAGTGCCGGCCGAGCGGCGCCAGGTCGGCGCCTGGTCCCGCGGCCTCGCGGATCAGGGCAAGCGCCTCGGCGCTCTGCCATGAGTGGCCATCGACCGTCGGCTCGCCGTCCCCGCCCAGGCCCGACTGGAGCCCGAGGAGGCGCTTGGCCGTCCTCCCGGTCATGCGGGCGCCCTTGTGGTCGACGACCTGGGTCGAGCGGTCGCCCCGGAGCCCGTCAGCAAGCACGTCCACGCTGTCGAGCTCCTCGCCCCGGAGCGACTTGACGGAGTAGCGCCAGAGCTGGGCGACCTTCAAGCTAACCCCTCGCCACGGATGGCGGCCCTGAGGGAAGAGCGCGTCCCGCGGTCGCCAGCCGCCGGGCCAGGAGCAGGGCCACCCCGACGCCGAAGCCGATGGCGAGGTTGCCGGTGATGAGCGTGACGATGCCGACGGCCGCCGCGATGCCGCGGTCGGCCACGCCCTCGAGCCGCGCCGCCAGCATGCCGTGCTGGATCGCTACGTAGAGCAGCATTCCCGCGAGCGCCCCTGGTGGCAGGAGCTGGAGAATGCCGGGAAGCGAGGATCCGAACGTGAGTCCGAGAAAGACCAGGAGCCCTCCGGCCATCGCGGTCGACAGCCATGTTCGGGCGCCGAGCTTGTAGTGGGCGGTGACGCCGCCCGCTCCATGACAGACGGGCAACCCTCCCAGCCCGCCCGCGAAGCCGTTAGCCAGCCCGATCGAGGCCGCAAGCCTCCGTGGGGTCACGCGCCGCGCACGATCTCCGAAGTACTCGCGCTCGGCGTCAGCCGTTGCGACGATCGAGTTGCCGAACGTCAGTGGGATCTGTGCCAGCACAAGCGCCGTCAGCGCCTCGGCGAATGCGGCGCCATCGGGGAGGCCGAGGCCAGGCACCGAGGCCCCGAGCGTTACCTGGGGAATACCGCTGACCGATAGTCCCACGACCATGCCGGCGCCGATCACGGCGAGGCTGCCCGGCAGTCCCAGCCGCGTTCCGGCGAACAGCGCCGCAGCGGCGCACGCCGCCATCGCGAATCCGACCCACGGCTCGATCGGGGGCAATCCGGCCCAGTTTCCCTGCCTGGCCAGGTCAATCGCTGCCTTTGCGAGAAGCAGCGCGACCGCCGCCTGTATCCCGCGCACCAAGACGATCGGAAAGCGCTCCGCCAGCCATCCCGCAAGCCCCGTGATCGCCAGAACGGCCATCACGCCCGACATCAGGAGGGCGCCCGCCGCCAGAACCTCCGCGCTCAGGTTGAGCGCTATCGCGGCCGCGGCAAACGCTTTCAGCGGCTGGACGGGAACCGGAATGCGGAAGTAGAGCGCCGTGGCGATATACGTCAGGCCGACCCCGGCGAAGACGACGGTGGCGCTGAGCCCGTTCAGGGTGACCAGGGCGACCGCGAGGGGGATCAGGAGGCCCCAGTCACCCACGCCGCCCGCGAATTCGCGGATCGCGGATCGCGGCGTGAGGCGCTTCTCAGTCGGCAGGGGCAACATCATCGGCAAGATCCTTGAGCTCGGCGGGGGAGCGCCCGCTGAGACCCGCCAGGTAGCACGCGATCGGCGCGGCGCGGCGCTCCGATGCGTGCGCGGCGACGGCCGCCAGCTTCAACAGCTCGTCCACGGTCGCCGAGTCAGGCGCCTCGACACCGATTGCGGCGGCGAACTCAGCGATCCAATCCTCCGGCTTCACCTCAACCGCCGATTGCGCTCATCGAGCGGGCGGGCGCGCGGAAGCCCGGCTCGTTCACATGGTGCTTGAGCTCCTTGCGCCAGACGGCGTCGCGGATTACCTCCGCCAGCTCCTCGTCCGAGGCTCCAGCACGCATCGGGTCCCGGAGGCTCGTCTCGTGCATCGAGAAGAGGCAGGTCCGCAGCTCCCCGTCCGCGGTCAGGCGGATGCGGTTGCAGTCCGCGCAGAACGGCTGCGAGACGGGGTTGATGAAGCCGATCTCCCCCATGCCGTCCGCGAAGCCGTACACGCGAGCGGTGGCATGAGGCTCGCGCTCGCGCTGCTCCAGGGGATAGCGCTCGTGGATCAGAGCCCGGACCTCATCGCCGGTCAGCACCTGGGAGCGGTCCCACGCCCGGTCGCCGTCGAGGGGCATGAACTCGATGAAGCGCACCTGGAAGTCGGTCGTGCGTGCCATCTCGGCGAACCCGAAGACCTCATCTTCGGTGAAGTCGCGGATCGCGACAGCGTTCACCTTGATCGGGCGCACCTCTTCGTAGGCGGCGATCGCCTCGAGGCCGCGAAGCACCTGTGGAAGCGCGTCTCGCCTGGTGATCTCGTGGAACCGGTCGCGCGCCAGCGAATCGACCGAGACGTTGATCCGGTCGATGCCGGCGTCCACGAGCGCGGCGGCGTCGCGCTCCAGCAGATAGCCGTTGGTCGTCACGGAGAGGTCCCGGATGCCATCGATCCCGCGAAGCATCGAGACCAGGTAGGGAAAGTCCCTGCGCGCAAGGGGCTCGCCGCCCGTCAGGCGCACATCTTCGACTCCGAGCCCCGCGAGGATGCGCACCAAGCGTTCGATCTCCTCGAACGAAAGTACATCGGAGCGCTCCAGCCATTTCATCCCTTCGGCCGGCATGCAGTACTTACAGCGGAAGTTGCAGCGGTCCGTGACCGATACCCGCAGGTCGGAGATGACCCGGCCATGAGCGTCTTTCAGCGGATCCGACACGTCTCGAAGCTTGACAGCCGCTCGCAATCAATAAAAGGGGCGGCCTCCCGCAAGGCCGCCCTCTACCCACTACGCGACCGCGGCGCGATCAGATCTCCCCCTAGGCTGATGGGCCGATGGCCCGGCGTCTTCTCGCGATCATCCATCAGGACGACTCCGGGTCCGGCGTCTTCGCCGACGAGGCGGAGGCCCAGGGCTGGGAGGTCGACTCATGGCTGATCTCCGCGACGGAGGAGCCGCCCGCGGACCCGCTTGCCTACGACGCCGTGGCGTCGTTCGGGGGCGCCATGCACGCGGATCAGGAGGATGCCCATCCCTGGCTCGGTGAAGAGAAGGCGCTTCTCGCGCGTCTCCTGGACGAGGGAGTGCCGCTGATGGGAGTCTGCCTCGGCTCTCAGCTTCTCGCCGAAGCGGCCGGGGCGGCGGCCGAACGTGCCCCCGCGCCCGAGATCGGCTGGTTCGACGTGGAGCTCACCCCGGAGGGCCGCGCCGACCCCGTCATCGGCGGCCTGGAGCC
>Ga0190271_10000688_pt1 | contig 17626 bp, 17 predicted proteins | sample Popmic356T_FD_133747 | JGI IMG/M metagenome (GOLD analysis project Ga0190271, IMG submission 133747) | Populus adjacent soil microbial communities from riparian zone of Weber River, Utah, USA - 356 T | ecosystem: Environmental > Terrestrial > Soil > Riparian zone | place: USA: Utah | collected...
CGGGTCCCCGGCTCCTGACTCAGGTCCACCAGCAGACACACCCGAAGGTCCCACAAGGAGGGTCGTGACGGCCACTCGCGACAGTTACGAAGCCAAAGACATCACCGTGCTCGAGGGTCTCGAGGCCGTCAAGCGAAGGCCCGGGATGTATATCGGATCCACCGGTCCGAGAGGACTACATCACCTCATCTGGGAAGTAGTGGACAACTCGGTCGACGAGGCCATGGCCGGTCAAGCCACGCGGATCGAAGTGACACTTCTCGCCGACGGGGGCGTCGAGGTTGTCGACGATGGGCGTGGCATCCCTGTCGAGCACATGTCGAAGACGAAGCGCTCGGCGCTGACAACGGTTCTCACGACACTTCATGCCGGGGGCAAGTTCGAGCAGGGGGCCTACACGGTGTCCGGCGGGTTGCACGGCGTCGGGGTCTCGGTGGTCAACGCACTGTCCACCCGCCTCGAGGCAGAAGTCCGGCGCGGGGGCCATGTCTATTACCAGGAGTTCAGCGACGGGCAGCCCAAGACCAAGGACCCGAAGAAGCTCAAGGCGATCAAGAAGACGGGCACCACGATTCGCTTCTGGCCGAGTCCGGAGACATTTCAGGAGACCACCGAGTTCGATTACGACACGGTTGCCTCCCGCCTGCGGGAGACCGCATTCCTGAACCGGGGTCTTCAAATCACTTTCACCGATCGTCGGGGAGAGCCCGAGACCGTCGACGTCTTTCATTACAAGGGCGGGCTGGTCGACTTCGTCAAGCATCTCAACTCGCTTCGTGACCCCCTCCATCCCCACATCATCGACATCTCCGACGTCGGGGAGGACGCCGAGCTCGAGGTGGCCATGCAATGGACCACTTCCTACACCGAATCGGTGCTCTCTTTCGCAAACAACATCAACACGCACGAGGGCGGCACCCACGAGGAGGGCTTCCGCAAGGCCCTGACCAAGGCGATCAACGACTTCGCCCGGGCCAAGGGCTTGCTCAAGGAGAAGGACGAGAATCTGACCGGGGAGGACGTCCGCGAGGGATTGACTGCCGTGCTCTCCGTACGGGTCAAGGAGCCCCAGTTCGAAGGCCAGACGAAGACCAAGCTGGGGAATACCGAGATCCGGTCCTACGTCGAGAAGACGCTCAACCGCAAGCTGCCGGAATGGCTGGAGCGATACTCACCCGAGGCTCGTCGCATCGTCGACAAGTGTGTCGGCGCCGCCAAGGCCCGGGAGGCGGCTCGCAAGGCCCGTGAACTGACCCGGCGCAAGTCGGGCCTCGAATCGGGCGGGCTCCCCGACAAGCTGGCCGACTGCTCATCCCGGGACCCGGGGGAGTCCGAGCTGTTCATCGTCGAGGGCAAGTCCGCCGCCGGTCCCGCCAAGTCGGCCCGCGACTCGAACACTCAGGCGATCCTTCCCATCCGGGGCAAGATCCTCAACGTAGAGAAGGCCAGGCTGGCCAAGGCTCTCCAAAACCTCGAGGTGCAGGACATCATCACCGCCATGGGCACCGGGATCGGCGAGGAGTTCGATATCGAGCGGGCCCGCTATCACAAGATCGTCCTTCTAGCTGACGCCGACGTCGACGGCGCCCACATCCGGACCCTCCTGCTCACACTTCTCTTCCGCCACCTGAAGCCACTGATCGAGTACGGATACGTCTACATCGCCCAGCCCCCCCTCTACCGGGTCAAGGTCGGGTCCCAGGTTCACTACCTGAAAGACGACGGCGAACTCGTTGGCTTCAAGAAAGAGCACCCCAAGGTGAAGCCGACCCGTTTCAAGGGCTTGGCCGAGATGAACGCCCAGGAATTGTGGGAGACGACGATGAATCCCGCTACCCGTACCCTGCTTCAAGTCGAGATGGAGGACGCAGCGAGAGCCGAAGAGGTCTTCGTCACCCTTATGGGCGACGATGTCGCCTCACGCAAGGCGTTCATCCAACAAAACGCCGACGACGTCCGATTCCTGGACATCTGAGCCATGGCGACACGGAACCCACCAGCCGAGGGCGTGCCCCAGGTCGAGATCACCGACGAGATGGAGCAGAGCTTCGTCGACTACGCGATGTCAGTGATCGTCTCACGGGCCCTGCCCGATGTCCGCGATGGCCTCAAGCCGGTCCAGCGGCGGATCATCTACTCGATGTTCGAAAACAACATCACGGCAGGCTCAGCCCATCGCAAGTGCTCCAAGGTCGTCGGTGACGTCATGGGGAACTACCACCCCCACGGCGACACTGCCATCTACGACGCCCTCGTCCGCATGGGGCAGGACTTCTCGATGCGTCATCTCCTCATCGACCCGCAGGGCAACTTCGGCAGCATCGATGACCCGCCGGGCGCCGCCAGGTACACGGAGTGCCGGCTCACCAAGCTGTCCAACCACCTCCTCGAGGGGATCAGGGAGGACACGGTCAACTTCGAGGACAACTACTCAGGAGAGATGCAGCAGCCTTCGGTGCTCCCCGCCCGGTTCCCCAATCTGCTCGTCAACGGCTCTCAGGGGATCGCAGTCGGGATGGCTACCAACATCCCTCCCCACAACCTGAACGAGATCATCGATGCCTGCACCCACGTCATCGACAACCCCGACGCCACCACCGAGGAGCTGCTCGGCTTCGTCAAGGGACCCGATTTCCCCACCGGCGGTTTCATCGTCGGCACCGGTGGCATCCGGGACGCCCTCACGACCGGCCGGGGATCGGTGAAGATCCGGGCGGTCTGCGACGTGCAGGAGATCCGCAAGGGTCGCACGGCCATCATCGCCACCGAGCTTCCCTACCAGGTGTCGATGGAGCGGATCATCGCCAAGATCAAGGAGCTCGTCGACAACAAGCGCCTCGAGGGCATCGCAGAGGTTCGCAACGAGTCGTCCGACCGGGTCGGTACCCGCCTCGTCATCGAGCTGAAGAGCACTGCCGTGCCTCAGGTCGTCCTCAACCAACTCTTCAAGAACACACCGCTACAGGACTCTTTCGGTTACAACATGGTGTCGCTCGTCGACGGGGTGCCCCGCACCCTCGATCTGGCCGAGATGATCGGCTACTACCTCGATCATCAGATGGAGGTGGTGGAGCGAAGGACCCGCTTCCGTCTGGAAGAGGCTCAGGCTCGAGCCCACATCCTCGAGGGCCTCATCATCGCCGTCGACAACATCGACGAGGTCATCAAGATCATCCGTGGATCGGCCGATACCGCCGACGCCCGGAGCAACCTCATCGATCGGTTCGAGCTGAGCGAGATCCAGGCCAATGCCGTTCTCGACATGCCCCTGCGCCGGCTCACGGCTCTCGAGGTGGACAAGCTGCGCACCGAGTTGGCCGAGCTGCACGGCGTCATCGCCGAGTTGGAAGCCATCCTGGCCGACCCCAAGCGTCGCTGGGCGATCATCCGGGATGAGCTCTCGGACATCAAGGGGAAGTACGGGGAGAACCGTCGGAGCCGGGTCATTCCCGACGAGGGCGATCTCTCGTTGGAAGACCTCATCGCCGACGACGAACTGATCGTGACGGTGTCCTCGGCCGGCTACATCAAGTCGGTGCCGGCGTCGACCTACAAGACCCAGGGCCGCGGCGGGCGCGGAGTCAAGGCAGCCGAGGTCCAGGAGACCGACGTCATCCAACATCTCGTCCACACCACCGCCCACGCTTATCTGTTGTTCTTCACCAACAAGGGTCTCGTCCATCGACTCAAGGCCCACGCCATCCCGCGGCAGTCCCGGATCGCCAAGGGCGTCCTCGCCCAGTCGGTTCTACCCCTCGAGCCGGAAGAGAGGGTGCAGGCGATCATCGACACGAGGGACTACGAGACCGGGCGCTATCTCGTGATGGTCACCAAACAGGGCGTCGCCAAGAAGACCGAGTTCAAGGAATACGAATCGCGCAATCAGACACTGGTCGCCATCAAGCTGGTCGACGGCGACGAGTTGGTCTCGGTGCGGACCACCAATGGTGAGAACGACGTGCTGATCTTCACCAAGGAAGGCATGGGGATCCGCTTCAAGGAGGCCGACCTGCGCAGCATGGGGCGGGGCACCCAGGGCGTGCGCGGGATCCGTCTCCGTGAAGGTGATCAGGTGGTGGCTGCAGTGTCGAACGTCGATGGCGAGGAAGTGCTGCTCGTCACGTCCGCCGGTTACGGCAAGAGGACCGTGGTCGGGGAATTCCGCCGTCAGACCCGAGGCGGGATCGGAGTCAAAGCCTTCAAGCTGACCCGGGTCCGGGGAAATTTGGTCGGGGCGCGGGCAGTCACCAAAGACGACGACGTCTTCCTCATCTCCTCGGCGGGCATCGGAATCAGGACCCCGGTGGCGGCGATCAGCCGTCAGAAACGGGATTCGACCGGTGTACGGGTGATCCATGTCGGCGACGGCAACGAGCTGTCGGCGCTGGCCATCGTCTCCGAAGAAGTCGAGTGAGGGGAACCATCGACCGTTTCGTGTCGTTGGGACTAGTGCGGTCTTCCTTTAGACTGCCGCGGTAATCCTCAGGAGCCCTATGGCAACTGTTCGTCGCGTAAGACGCATCATCCGAAAGATCGACCCGTGGACCGCGCTGAAGGTGTCGGCCGTGGTCTGGGCCGTGCTCGCTCTCGCCATGGTCCTGGGCGGGGTGATCTTCTGGTCGGTGCTCGATCGGGCCGGTTTGCCACAGCGTCTCACCGATTTCATGGTGGAGATCACGTTGATCGACGAAGGAGCCCAGCCTTTCGCCAACGTGGAGCAGTTCTTCAGAGTCATGATCTTCGGCTCTGTCGTTTGGTGGGTCACCATGACCGGAGCGACCGTGGCCGGTGCGATCGTCTACAACCTGGTGTCCGATGTGGTTGGCGGGCTCGAGGTCGTCGTCCTCGAAGAGACTCTCAACCCGGTGGTTGCCCCTGCCCCGTCACAGATCCTCCACCCACCGGCCGACTACCGCCCGGGCAACGGCTCGGTGACACCTCCCCCGGACCACGCCGACATCCCGACCGAAGAGAGTCCCCGGGTACTCGATCCGCGTATCTGAGCACGACGGCGGTCAACCCTCTTCGGAGGCATCGATGACACAGAATTGGTTGCCGTCCGGGTCGGCGAGCACCACGTAGTCGGCGTCCTCCTCATAGATCCAATCGACGCTTCGAGCTCCTAAACCCATCAGGCGGTTGACCTCGGCGTCCTGGTCGATGGCATAGAGGTCGAGATGATGACGCTGACCGGGCAACGGGTCCGAAGCCACCAGTCTGATGGATAGCCGCTGACCCGATCCCTCTCGTGGCACCAGAATCGCCCAATCATCGTCGTGCTCATCCAGCGGCTCGTAGTGGAGCGCCTCGCACCAAACCGGACAGCCTCGGCGACATCACGTACCCCCCAAACCACCGAGCCGAGCTTCAACATCGGCCCGAAGCTACCGGTCCTCGGCCATGACCAGGCCCATGACGGCCGCGGTCTGCAGATAGACCAGAGCCGAGTCCCACACCGGCGCTACTTCCTCCGCGACGACGTCGATGGCGGCGGCCAAGGCGATTCCGGACATGAAGGCGCCATCGTCGACGATGGTTACCTGTCGCTCGGATCCCACGGCCAGACACGCGGCAAACCGGGCGGGGGATTGAGCCAGTGCCACATGCCTCCCCCCGAAAGTCGTGTCGGCGACCTTGGCCGAACCCACAGGGTCAGGGAATCGCACCTGATGGTCGAACCCCTCTTCCAGATCAGGATGGGCGACGGCAATGATCCGCGGATCAGGCTCGCGGGCACCGAGGGCTAGGGCGAGCCCGACAGGAGAGGCACCCCAGACCACTACTCCGTCGGCCGGATTGTCCCCATCCCAGAGCAGCGGAACCCCGAGTTTTTGGGCACGGACCGGCGCGTCGTCCCCACTACCGATCAAGAGATCGCACTCGGAGGCATCGGGGACCACACGGAAACTGCGACTGCGGGCCGGTCCCACCACCAGGACTTCCTCGACGGCGTCGTGAGCGCTCAGAGAGTGGGCCGCCCGGACTGCTGTGTCCCCGCTGGCGAGGACGCCGACCTTCACGAGGGGTCGACGGGGTTCCAGGCTGAGTCGGGGATCACAACCTCGCCATCGCGCCGGCGAATGATGAGGAAGGCGGCGATCGCGCCGAGGATGATGATGGGGGAGAGTCGCTTCACCAGGTCAGTGTACGGGCCTACTCGGTCTTGCCCGTCATCGGCCACCTCACGTTCATCTGCCCGTCTTAGGCTCGGCAGGTGCCCAAGCCCAGTGTCCTCTTCCTGTGCGTGCGCAACGCCGGCCGGTCCCAGATGGCCGCCGGCCTGCCTCGGTCTCTCGCCGGGGAGCAGATCGCGATGTCCTTTCCGCTGGATCGGGGCCGGCCGATTCGATCGATCCAGTAGCTGTCGCGGTAATGGCCGAGAAAGGGATCGACATCTCGAATCCGACGCCGAGTGCATGGACCGATGAGATGCTCGGGTCGGCCGACGTGATAGTCACGATGGTGTGTGGTGACAGCTGCCCGTTCATTCCGGGCAGGCGGTATCTCGACGGGGACTGGCCGACCCGAGCGGCAAGTCAGTCGAAGAGGTACGCGAGATCAGGGATCAGATCGAGCGACGGGTTCGAGGGTTGATCACAGAGCTCGGCGTCGGCTCTGACACCTGAACACGGTCAAACCGCGGCGAGCGCCTCCAGGGCCCGATCGACCTCCTCCGTAGTGTTGTAGTGGACGAACCCCACCCGGATCAGGCCGCCCGAGTCGAGAAACCCGAGACGCTCGATGGCGTTGAGGGCGTAATAGTGGCCGGACCACACGTAAAGACCCTGATCGGCCATGTGTCCGGCGACAGCCTCCGCCGATGTACCGCTCACCGACAGGGCAAACGTCGACACTCTCCGATCGTCGGCGGCCGGGACCCCATGGACCATGACCTTGTCCATTTCGGCGATGCCGTCGAGGAATCTGGCCGAAAGGACGCGCTCGTGGGCCCGAATCCGGGAGAAACCGTCGACGAGCCTTGATCTCCGGTTCGAGCCGTCGCCCAGACCGGCCAGATAGTCGACTGCAGCCGTCAAGCCGGCGATCGACTCGAAACTCTGTGTCCCGGTCTCCAGCTTGTCGGGTGGGTCGGACGGCGCGGGCCGGACCTTGTAGAAGGCGAGCTCGGCGAGGCGATCGAGCTTTCCGAACAGGATCCCGGTGTGGGGCCCGAAGAACTTGTAGGACGACGCCACGAGGAAATCACAGCCGATGCTGCGCACGTCGAGCAGACGATGCGGGCCGGCGTGGACTGCATCGAGATACACGAGGGCCCCGACGTCATGTGCGAGTTCGGTGATAGTCCCGACATCCACCAGCGTCCCGATCGCGTTCGAGGCGACACAAGTGGCGACGAGACGGACCCGCTCGTCGAGAAGGCTCGCGATCTCCTCCGGGTCGAGCTCACCGGTGGCCGGATCGAAATGGGCTACGCGAACCTCGACCCCGGCTTCTTGAGCAGCCCTCACCCAAGGAGTGAAGTTGGCGTCGTGGTCGAGACTGGTGACGACGATGGCGTCGCCACTGCGCCAGGTCCTGGCCAGCGCCCGGCTCACGGCGAAGGTGATGCTGGTCATGTTCTGACCGAAGGAGATCTCGCTTGGATCTGCGTTGAAGAAGTCGGCCATAGCCAGTCTTCCCTGTGTGGTCGACTCGTCGGCGTCATGCGATGCCCCGAAACCGCCGCCGAGGTTGCTGACACCGTGTTCGAGGACCCGGCTAATTGCGTCGATCACAGATTGCGGGACCTGGGTGCCGCCGGGTCCGTCCAGATAAGCCACGACCTGACCGTGCTGGCGCCGATGGAGGGCCGGGAACCTGGCCCGCACCGCTTCGACATCGAGTGAGCAGTCCACCGTCTCAGTCCAAGTTTCTAGTCGCAGTTGGGCACGCCGGTGAAGCATGGCCATTGATCGGCGATAAAGGCCACCCACAAGGCTCCGAGCGCGACCACGACTACCAGCCGGATCAAGATCGAGATCGGAGAATCCCCGGATCCACGACCGGTGAGGAGGGGACGGAGCATGGCGAGGAACCCGGTCGGCAGCGCCCAGAGAATGGCAAACAAGAAGGTGATGCCGAGGAGGTATTCGGGGGGGATCATGCTGATCCGGTTCGCGCCGTTGAATACCAGCTCCATCACCAGGAATGGAACGGTCGCGAGCAGGCCGATCCTGGCCGCCCACCCGAAATCGGCCGTCTTGATCACCCAGTGATCCTACGAGTCCATAACGGATGAGAGGGGCCCGACCTCTCCCGATCATCCTGTCTCCTGCCCACGAGGTCCGGGGGTAGCGGGCGCATTCGTCTGGGAGGAAGTCTCGGGTAGCGAGGTCGCGCACGGCACTCGGGTCGGGCCAGGCGTCAGCCGAAGGGAAGCGCTAACTGGGCGTCAGGTTCGGGCTGGCGATTCGGCCTGGATCTCCCACGGGGGTGGCGGGGGAGGTCGGCCCGGTCGCGGTACAGCTCCTCGTAGGTCCTGGTCAGCTCAGGGTGGGACTCGGTCAGCCAGCCCATGAAATGCTCCCGCACACCGGGACGGAGATGGAGGCGGATGGCGTGCACCGATCCGGCACCTGCCTGCCTGCAGGCCGCCTCGACCTTCGCCACCTGTTCCGGACCATCGGAAAGACCGGGGATCACGGGAGCCACGAGCACCCCGGTCGGAATTCCCGCCTCGCTGAGACGTGCGATCGCCTCCACCCTTCTCAGAGGATGAGGCGTTCCGGGCTCGGTTTGCCGCCAGACTTCAGGGTCCAGGGTGCCGATGGAGAAGCTCACCGTCACTTTGTCGTGACGGGCCGCCTCGGCGAACAGGTCGATGTCACGCAGGGCGAGAGTCGACTTGGTCAGGATGGTGAACGGGTTTCCCCTCTCCACGAGGACTTCGAGGATGCCCCGGGTCAAGCGGTACCGGCCCTCGGCAGGCTGATAGGGGTCGGTGTTGGTCCCCATGGCGATCGACTCGCCCGACCATCTAGCTGGCGAGGTCTCGGCCCGAGCCAGCTCGACGGCATTGATCTTGACAACGATCTGGGTGTCGAAGTCCTTGCCCGTGTCGAGGCCGATGTACTCGTGGGTGGGCCGGGCGAAGCAGTAGACACAGGCGTGGCTGCAACCCCGATAGGGGTTGATGGTCCAATCGAACGGGAGGAAGCTGCCCGGGACCCGGTTGAGGATGGTCTTTGCCTCGATCTCGTGGAAGGTCAGCCCCCGATATTGACCCCGTCCGGGAACGCGACGGGTCAGCTCGAACAGACCGCCTTCCGAAGGAGCGCTCCATCGCAGCTCGGGCATTCCCTGACCCTAGGGCGAACAGGTGTTCGGGTCAAGGGACGCCGACCTCTGTTTGCCTTTCGTTCCTCAGCGGATCGCGTACTTGAGGTGGGTGACGTCCGGAGCGGCCACCACATCCATGACCTCGAGACCAGGAAGGGTGGAGAGGCCGTCCAAGGGGCGCACTCCGGAGCCGAGCAGGAGGGGGACGATGCTGAGCCAGAACTCGTCGATGACGCCGGCGTCGAGATACTGGCGGATCACCGAAGCCCCGCCGGCGATCAGGATGTCATCGTCGCCAGCGGCCGCCGAAGCCCGACCCAAGGCCGCTTCCGCACCGTCTGTGACGAAGTGGAACGTCGTGCCTCCTTCCATCTGCAGCGTCTCTCGCCCATGGTGGGTGAGCACGAAAACAGGGGCGTGGTAGGGCGGGCTGTCCCCCCACCATCCTCGCCAGGGCGCTTCGCCCCATTCTCCGCGTATGGGCCCGAACATGTTGCGCCCCATGACGACCGCGCCAAAGCCTTTCTCGAGCTCTTCCACCACCGGTGTACTGGCGTCTATTCGGCCGCCGGGCTCACCGTGGGTCGCCCTCCAGGCCTCGAGGTCGAACAGCCACGTGTGCAACTCCATCCCACGGATGCCGAGCGGGTTCACTTCACTCTGGTCCGGCCCTGCCATGTAGCCGTCCAGCGACAGACTCACACTGAAGCGGATCTTCCCCATCGTTTCTTCCCGGACGCTGACGCGGATGCTACGTCGGTGACTTGTGGGCCCACGTGGACTTGAACCACGGACCTCATCCTTATCAGCGATGCGTGCATTCAGGCTTTGTGAGCCATCGACCTGAGTTTTCGCGATCGCATTGCTCGTTTGTGTCACATCTGTGGCACACGAGAGTTGCTCAAGGCCGGCGGGTCTTGGCGAAAGCGAGCGCGCGGCTCCTGCAGGCCCGAATATCCGTGTCGTCGACCCTACCCTCTACGCGGTGCCGGCCTTCTCGTAACGACTGGGCCACCCGGGAATGGTCAATGGCCCACCGGCTGGAAGTAGTGCTCGATCCCGTAGTTGGCGACGTTCCGGCCGAGCACCTGGCCCTCCACATCCCCGCTGCGATAGTGGAGGCCAGCCCAGATGCGTGCCTCGATGAGCTCGGCGAGTGGCTGCGAGAACGTGTCAAACGAGCGCACCGCGGGCCCTCCGGGATTCACGAAGCTGCTCGTGATCTGGAAGCTGCCTGGTGCATCGCCGAAGAACAACCGGAGCACGGTGACGTGTGCGGCGTCGAGGCAGTTGTGTCCTGAGACCCACTCGGGATACGGCGCTGTGATTAGCGCAGTCCATGTCGGGTCTGTGACGGTGTCGGCGTTCCCATCATCCAACGTCGTGGTAATCGCGTTCCACGGCCGCCAGAAGTCGAAGTGGTACTTGTCGTTCCAGCAGTTGATCGCCGCGTCCGCCGCACTCAGGTTTTGCAGCGCGAGGAGTCTCGCGCTGTCGGCGGCGTTGAGGTCGTTCCGCTCGATGAGCTGCCGGGCGACTTCGTTCCAACTCAGAACGGGTGCGCTCTGCCACCACTTGGCCTTGTACGTCTGAGCGTCAGTCACGTCATTCCGCGTCGAGCCCGTGGCTCTGCCGAGGCTCTTGACCTCGTTGAACTCGGCCGCCCACTGCGCGCTGTCAAGCGCGGGCGGTGGCACGCTGCGGAATTGAGACGAGCTTTGGATGAGGAACGGCTTCACGCCACCCGCCCATGGGGTCGGATCGAGGATCGGCTGTCCCATCGCATTGAGGAGCGGCTGCCAGTGTCCGACGCTGGAGTCCGGCTCCCACTGAGACGGCCCGAACCGTCCGTCGCCCACTCTCGCGTCGAGCATGGCCTTGGCCGCTGCATGTCCCACCGCGATGCCCTGCCTCTTGAAGGCGTTATCGTCGATCGCATCGAGGGATGCTGCGTACTCCGAGGAGAGCGTACTCAGGAGTCCCGCGCGACCCGGGAACGGAGCTCTCTCGGGTGCAGTCGAGACGAGTTCTAAGAGCACGTCGTACGCCGCCGTTGCGACGGCGGCGTCGATCGACGCCTTCGCATCCGCACGCTTGTTGAGTAGATATGACCGATGCTGTTTCGGCCCGATCGCGTTGACTGCGTCGTACACGGCGCCCTGCACCATGCCCATGTTGATCTGGAATGCAGGGGGCGCACCCCCGTTCGGCCCAGGAAACGCGACGAGAATGGTCGCCGCGACTTCGTTCCAGTGAGACACCTCACTGGCGTCGGTTTCCACTGGTGGTGCGGCCGATACGCCGAAGACGCCGAGCCCGCCCAAGAGCGCACTGACTGCCACCGAGATGAACGCGACGGATCGTCTACGTGACATCATTCTCCTCCCCGTAGTCCCGACTGGCTGCGTCATCGCGTCCTCCTTGCCTGTTCCCGGGCCATCGCTGCGGAGGCTCAAAGCGGGACTGGACGATGGGATGGTCGGTGACGATCCGATCCACCACCACCGGTTCACCCGGCTCGGGCACCTCCACTTCGATGGAGGCCCGCCACCGCCCGGCGGCCGTCAGCCTCTGGGCCTCACTCGCATCACGACTCGTGTCGGGTGGCCATGAGACACTCCGATGTCACTCCGAAGACTCTGCTGGGGCGGTGGAAACTGATCCGCCGAACAGAGGCCAACCCGGCGATCGGACTCTCGGTCCACCAGATGTCCTCGCCGAGTTCGGCGTTTGCCGACATGTCTCCCTTCGATTGGGCTGACGTGTTGTTAACTACGTAGCGCACTTCCGGCTGATTCGCCATGACGAATCACGTCAGATGTCTGACGGGAGTTGCAGGTTCCTGCTGCGGCCGGCCGATCGACTCGGCAGGTTGGTGTAGCTTCTCGGTGGGGAGCATCTGGGAGGTAATGAGCGCGAGGAACGCTGATGTCAACACCAGTCGCCGCTGTGAACACCGCCAGTTTGGTGACTCTCGGACTCTCCCAAGCCCTGGAACCTTCTGGCTACGAGATCGAGGAAGTCAACGACCCACTCACATGGGCGGAAAGACATCCCTCTGCGGCGATGGTGATACACATTCGGAGACGGGAAGACGTCGACCTCGTGATCGACCTCACGACTCAGCACTCGATGGTGATAGTGGCGATGCTCGACTCGACATCGAATGAGGAGTTGCGTCTGTGCCTGAGCGCCGGAGCGAGGGCCTGCGTCTCTCCCGACTGGGGGAAGGATGAACTCGTCCTGGCCATCAAGGCGAGCCTGCTTGGAATGGCGGTCATCCCATCTCCATTGGCACAGTCCATGGCGTGCAGCAATCCGACCCCCGCCTCCACACAGGACTTAAGCGCGGGCCAGGTGGGTTGGCTACGCGACCTCGCTGCTGGAAGCACTGTCCAGGCCCTGGCCCGTCGCACAGGATTCTCCGAGCGGGAGATGTATCGGCGACTTCGGGAGGTCTACCGCACCATGGGTTGTTCTTCCCGCACCGAGGCGTTGCTGCGAGCTTCGGGTAGCGGTCTGCTGAGCGAGTCGTAGGTCGCTGGGTTTTCGCGATCGCATTGCTCGTTTGTGTCACATCTGTGGCACAGGGGACCGTGGTGGCTGCCCTCGACGAAGACCCCATTACGGCGAATCTCTGGGTGTGCGAAACAGGGGATTCTCCCCATGCTTTTGGAGCGTCGATTCAGCATGCTGGCGAGACCGGAGACGAAAGGAGATCACATGTCTCAGGAGAGCAAGGAACTGGTCCGCAGGTGGTTTGAGGCTCTAAGCCGTCATGATGTCGACGCCGTCGCCGATATGGTGGCCGAAGACTTCATCCACAACAGCTCGACGAACCAGGGTCGCGACGGTGTTCGAGCGGAGCTCGACTATTGGTTCAGCGCATTCCCTGACGCCTCTCTGTCGTTGGAGGACCTCATTGCGGACGGGGACCGGGTTGTGGCGAGGGTCACCACCAGCGGAACCCATGGTGGCGAGTTCATGGGTGCGCCTGCCACGGGAAAGCGGATTTCGGTGCAGGAGGTTGACATCTTCCGCATCGAGAACGGCAAGATCGCCGAGGCGTGGGCGGCTGTCGACTTCTTCGGCATGCTCACCCAGCTCGGCCTGCTGCCTGCGGAGGAGCCCGTCGGTTGACCTCCCGCCGGGCTAGGAGGACTATTAGGTGTCGAGGCCGAGGCGTAGCACATGTGCTGCGGCCTCGGTCCGGCTTCTCAGGTTCAGCTTCATCAGAATGTTGCTCACATGGTTGCCGGCTGTTTTGGTGCTGATGAAGAGGCGTTGTGCGATCTCGGCGTTGGTCAGACCCTCGGATAGAAGTTCCAGAACCTCGAGTTCTCTCCTTGTGAGACGCCCGACGCCCTTGGGACCGACTCTCCCTCGCTCTCCCAACGATCGAAGCAGGGCGTCCGCGCGGTCGGCCTGACGGACGGCCCCAACCTTCTCAAATCCCACTGATGCGGCCCTGACCTCGTTGACGGCGAGCTCGGTCTCACCGGAAGCTGCGAGGGCCTCCCCCAGATCCAGGCGGGCAGACCCCGCATCGAGTCGCATCTTCAGACGATCGAACCGCTCCACCGCAGACGTGAGCGCCTCAACCCCCTCGGTCGCATCTCCTTGTGCGAGAAGAACGCGACCGGCCGCCAAATCGCTTTCAGCCAGGTTCCGATCGTCACCTACTCGTTGCGCTAACGCATTGATTTGAGCGGCCGAGGCCATGGCACCGTCGAGGTCACCGCGCCCGATCTGAACCGTGACCAACATCGACAGGAATGGGATCGCACCGACCGACTCTGACCCCATTTTTCGCAGCCACCGATGAAGCACCGAGGCCGCGGACGCCAGTTCGCCTCTCTCTACGTGGAGCGCCACCACCGGACGGATCGACTCGGGCCTGGTTTCGATCCCTGATAGGAGACGTTCGGCCTCCTCGAACCGTCTCTGGGAGATTCGCAGCTCTGCCAAGCGAGCTCGCGGGTCGACACATCTCGCCTCATGGCCCCCGCTTTCAAGTTTTTGGATGGTCCAGATCAGCCACCGCTCCGCAGAGGCAAGATCGCCGCGGGCAGCGAAGACTCCAGCGCAGCACGATCCGCAGAAAGAAAGCAGCGGCGGGTAAGGGCGCACCTCCAAGAACTGCTCCGCGACTCGGCCCCACTGCTCCAGCCGTCTCCCGTCGAGGGCTGCCTCACAGGCGGCGACCATGTCACAACACGTCTCGGCGAACGTCTCAGGCCTGTCAGCTTCACCAGCGGTGGAAGCAGCCATCGCCTCATCCAGACGCGTCATTCCCTCATCCACTCGACCCGACAGAACCAGAGCCAACCCTGACTTCGCCAACGCCCGTATCTCCAACTCAGCATCGCCGAACTCTCTGGCAGCAGACAACGCCATCTCGGCGTGATCAGCCATCCGCACCGGATCGGTTTCGAGGCCCCCTCGGGCCAGCGACAGCCAGCCCGACCCCGGCGAGGAAGTTCCGTCGAGGAGACGCTCGGCACGGCCCAACCAACCTCCCGCAATCGCCTCATGACCCGGGCTCGCCGCGTGCTCCAAGCCGAGCCAAATAGCCACCCGCGCCGCCTCCTCCACACGACCGGCCCTGCGGTATGCCGAATAAGCCCGGGCCCGAGTCGCAAGAGCCTCGACGCTCTCGCCCATCCACCACAACGCCCGCCCCAGGCCATCCATCGCCTCGGGACTCGCCGAATCGGCCAGCGAAGCTTCGAAAGCGTCCCGAGCCTCGACCCATCGGGCCGAGCTAAGAGCTTCCTGACCCTCGCCGAGGTGATCCACCACGTCCGAAACCGACATCCAACGAATACTGCCCGATCGAGCCACAAGAAGAGGTCGCGAGGGGGTTCGCCGACCACACGGCAGGGCGTGGCTGGTCGTCGTGACCTATACCCATGTCCATCGGGATCCGAGGTCCCTCACGTGAAGGAGCGTTGCGAATCAGACGCTGCATCAGCGCTGTGCGTACCTCGGCGTCATCGACTCAGACCCCAAGGGCGAAGGCCGACCGTTCCTCAGGTCAATGTGGGCCCACGTGGACTTGAACCACGGACCTCATCCTTATCAGGGATGCGCTCTAACCGGGCTGAGCTATGGGCCCCAACTCGTGGTCGAGGAGATGGAATTCTATCGGGTCTCGAAATCGAGGCGAAGTGGCATAGCGAGTCCTTCCCGGCCTCTCGAGCCGGGCTGAGGCCATCACGGTGGGTGTTCGAGTCGGCCGATTCGTAGCCAAAGGAATCTCAATGACCGAGCAAACACCGAACGAGGTCGACCGGAGCGGACAGAAGGTCGGGATGTGGACCGAAGTCGATTCTCACGGCGGCGTGAAGGTAGGTGAGTACGTCGAGGGCAAACGTCAAGGCGTGTGGCGCCACTATTTCGTCGAATGGGTTGGTGCGCTCGGAGGGCACGTACGACAGAGGCATAGTGGGTGGGCGTGGACCTGGTACCGCTCGACCGGTGATCTCCGCCAGCGTTGGGGGTTTCCTGGGTTCCGAGAAGCATGGTTCTGGGAGCGTTGGATCCCAATGGGAAACTTGATCGACCAGGGGACCTTTGACCAGGGCAAGAAAACCGGGGAGTGGATCTCTTACAACGCTGACGGCACTGCCAAGCATGCCACGCACCCGCCTCAGACGTCGTCGTAGCGGTCGTTCCTCGCCCAGTGTGACGAGGCTTGACAGTCTTACGCTGTACGGGTATCTTACGTCGTACGACTTACGTAGTAAGACCAGATGAGGTGGAGGAAGAATTGATGAGACCACTGAAGAAGACGGCTCGAACGACAGGATTGCTGTATCTGGGGGTGGCGATCACCGGGATGCTGGGATTCCTCCTGATCCGCCCCGAGATCTACGTGGCCGGCGACGCCGCCGCCACGTTGGCCAATCTCATCGACCGCGAGACGCTGGCTCGACTCGGAATCGCCCTCGAGCTCCTCGTCGTGCTCACCCAGGCGCTGGCAGCGGTTTGGTTCTACAAGCTGTTCCGGACGGTCAGCACCACTGCGGCGGGCTCCCTTACGGCTTTCGGCCTCATCAACAGCATCGCGATCCTCAGTAGTGCCGCCTTCCTGGTGACTGCACTGACGGTCGCGCTCGAACCTGCGCTCGCCCCGGGTGGCGATGCCGCGGCGACGGCCCAGTTGATGTACGAGATGAGTGGGGCGTTCTGGGGCGTGGGCGCGCTGTTCTTCGGGCTGTGGCTGATCCCGATGGGTTACCTGGCCCTGGCTTCGGAGTGGATGCCGCGGCCACTGGGCTGGATCCTCATCGCTGGCGGAATCGGCTACATCCTGAGTGCCTTCGTCGTCTACTTGGTCCCCGGTGCGCCGGGCGCGGTAGAGCTCGCCCTCACCATGCTGGCGACCGTGGGCGAGTTCTGGATGATCGGCTACTTGCTGATAAAGGGTGTGCGGAGCGACATTGAGCCCCGCATTGCGATGCCTGAGCATGTCGCGGTGTGATCGACCTGATCGGTAGGGATAAGAGACGACCCCGCCTCACGGCGGGGTCGTCTCTATCGCTGCTGAATATGGACTCAGCTGGCGCAGATGGCGAAGGCCTGAATCGACCAGTTGCCGTTGTGCAGGACGTTTTCCGCACCCGCCACAGTCCATGTGGTGGTGTCTGATGGATAGTCCGCAGTGATAGTCAGGTTTTGCGGCTGTGCCCCAAGGAAGAGGACACCGCCCCCGACCACCACACCCTCCGGGCAGGTTGCAATCGCGGACTTGGTCTGGCCGTCGTTCGAGGCGCTCGGGGTGCCTTCGACTCTGGTGAAGGTCGAACCGGGGCCTGGAATGCCCTGATCACCCTGGTCACCCTTGTCACCCTTGTCACCCTTCTCTCCCTGGGCCCCGGGGGTGCCGGGAGTACCGGGCTCACCTTGGATGCCGGGTGTGCCGGGAGTACCGGGCTCACCTTGGATGCCGGGTGTGCCGGGCTCACCGTCAGCACCGTCAGCACCGTCAGCACCGTCAGCACCGTCAGCACCGTCAGCACCGTCAGCACCGTCAGCACCGGGCAGACCGGTATCACCCTTCGGACCCTGGGCACCGGTGGCACCTTTGGCGCCGGTGGCACCTTTGTCACCCTGCTCACCTTGGGGGCCTATGGCACCCACACCGGCAGCGATGACATCTGACTCGGCGAACCGCTTCAGGAAGGCGGACATCTGACCACGGGTCACATAGTCCTCCGGGCAGAACCTGTCGTTGTCGGGGGGGTTACAGCCCTTGGTGATCCCGTTCTCGTCCATCCAATCGATGGCAGCCGAGAAGGTGTGATCTGAGGGCACATCCGCGAATCTCGTCGGGACGGCCACC
>Ga0190271_10000689_pt1 | contig 17587 bp, 10 predicted proteins | sample Popmic356T_FD_133747 | JGI IMG/M metagenome (GOLD analysis project Ga0190271, IMG submission 133747) | Populus adjacent soil microbial communities from riparian zone of Weber River, Utah, USA - 356 T | ecosystem: Environmental > Terrestrial > Soil > Riparian zone | place: USA: Utah | collected...
CACGTGAATCCGATACCAAACAACACGGGGCTCGAGAGCACCGCGCCGATATTCATCTGCATGCCCACCGTGGCAATGAGCACATAGAGGAAGGCGGTGCCCAGCCTGGATGCCCCGGCTCCCTCGAGCCGGCGCGCGCGCGTGAACGAGAGCAGCATTCCGAATGTGGTCGCGAGCACGACGACCCAGAAGAACTCGCTGGCGAGTGACAGGCGCTCTGCCCACACCTGGCCGGTGAATGCGCGGGCGAGCGGCGCTGCCAGCGCATGCGAGAGGCCGGTCGCTCCGAAGGCGAGGCCGAGCATGATCATGAGATCGGCGAGTGCCGGAATGCGTTCGTGTTCGAGACGCAGGCGCTCCATGCGTTCGCTGAGAGCGGTGATGGCCGTAGTATCCGCATTCAGACTGCGATCGAGGCGCTCGTGCTTCGCGGCCATCCACAGCAGCACGGCCATCCACAGGTAGGCGAACAGCACATCGACCGCGACCATGACGCCGAAGACATTCGGCTCGATTTGAAACACCTCTTTCATGGCCGCCTGATTGGCCGCGCCGCCGATCCAGCTTCCGGCGATGGCGGTCATGCCACGCCACAGCTCGCCGTCGACGGCCGCGGGTGCCAGCGCCTTCCAGATGAGGAGTGCCACGGGCCCACCGATCACCACGCTCAAGCTGCCAGCGAAGAACATCACCAGCGCTTTCGGGCCCAGGCGCAGCGTTGCCGGCAGATCGATGGCGAGCGTCAGCAGTACGAGTGTGGCGGGCAGCAGATATCTCGACGCGACGAAATAGAGATTGGACTGCGCGCCATCGACCAACCCGAACGTGTTGTAGAGCGCCGGCAGGAAATAGCAGAGTACGAGCGCCGGGACGTAGCGATAGAAGCGTTGCCAGAATGGTTGTGGGGAACGCGTGGTCCAGAAAACGGCGCCCAGCGTCGCCGCCAGCAGTCCGAGGATGACAGCGTCGTTGGTTATCACGGTCGGTGAGCGCCCAGGTAAAGCTGCGCGATGGCGAGCGCAATGGCATGGGGCTCGGGGTCGTTGCGATTGGTGAGAACGATGACGGTCAGTTTCCGTTCCGGATAACGGATGATCACGTTGCGAAAGCCCCGTGTCTCACCGGAGTGCCAGAGTGTTTCTCCGGTGATGCGCCAGCCGAAAGCGTAGTCGACGCTCGGGTTGTCGGTATGTGTGGCCGGAGTGAAGGCGAGCTCCCGCGACTTCGGGCCCAGTAAACGATCGTCGTATAGCGCCGCATCCCACTTCGCCAGGTCATCGATGGAAGAATAGATGCCGCCATCGCCGAGCACGGCGCTGGTGGAGCTCTGGTCCGTGCGCGTCCAGGCGCTGACGGCGGCGGTGTAACCGTAGGCGCGCGAAGCGACCGTCGACACTCCGTCTTCAAAGGCGACGGTGGCCTGCATGCCAAGCGGCGTGAAGATGCGATCGCGCAGGAACGCGGCGAAGCGCTGACCGGAAGCCTTCTCGACGATCAGCGCGAGCAGCGCGTATCCACTGTTGCTGTAGCGATAGGCTGAACCGGCCTTGAAATACGTACGGCTCTGCCGGGCGAGCAGGCGCAGCACATCCGCGTCGTGCACCTGCGGAGCATCGTCGGCAACGAAATCCTCGTAGTCGATGAGGCCGCCCGTGTGCGAGAGCAGATGCCGGATCGTCACGGGCTGCGCCGTGTCCGGGAGTTCCGGCAACCACTTCCGCACGGAGTCGTCGAGCTGGAGTTTGCCAGCCTCGTTCAACAGCAGGATGGCCGCAGCGGTGAATTGTTTGGTGACCGACGCGAGTCGGTAGTTAGTAGACGGTGACGCCGGAGTGTGTTGCTCGAGGTCGGCGAGGCCGTACGAGCGCCGTACCACAGGCTCGCCGTTGCGCAGGACGAGCACGGAAGCGCCGGGCACGGCTCCGGAGTAGCTGCGCATCAGGCTGTCGACCTGCAAGGCGGCGTCGGCATCGCTCATGGGCACCGCTTTGGGCAAGGGTGTGCAGGCGCCGATGCGCGTGAAAAAGAGGTCTTCGTAGTCAGAGCTGAAGTCGCCTTGGGGATCCACCTTGGCGAGCGTCAGCGTGAGCCCGCCGGGGCGAGCGGCCGTGAACGTGAGCCACGGTTCCTCATCCACGCTTCCATCCCAGTCGACCAGCAGGCGCTCACCGACCCGCATGACAGTGCCAGCCATCAGCGGCGATTTCACCGAGTTGAATCTCACGTGGCGGTCGCGCTCGCAAATGGAGATTTCGCCGAACCATGGGTCGCGATAGCGGCCAAGCCACGCGGTCACGGTTGACGCCGATGCCAATTGCCGCATCGGAAGCCGCAGATGCGCGGAGCCGGCCGATGCGGAAGTCTGGTCCGCTGCTTTCAGTTGCTCGATATACCAACTGGCCGGGAGCGCGCCGCCGGGCGCCGTGAACTGCTTCACCAGCGCCTCGTTCAGCACCGTGCGCGCGCGCGAACCTTCGCCGTTGATCATGAACACGAATCCGGCGCGCTTTTCGGGCAGCAGGTTCAGCGCCGAGTACATTCCGCCCAACGTCCCGGTGTGCGCCACGCGCCGCACCCCATCGACGTCCGACAATCTCCAGCCGTAACCGTATGCGGAGAAACTCCCGTTGTTCCAGCGCCGCTGTCGCTCAGACATCGGTATCGGGGTATGGCTCGTCCACAGCGCGTCGTGCTGAGTGCGGCTCAGCCACGGACCATTCTGGCCTGGCGGCCGGAGTTCCGGGTCGAGCCACATGCGCATCCACGTGAGCATGTCGTTCAGGCTGCAGCGAACTCCGCCCGCGGCGGCCGACGCAATCGCGGGCACCGTTTCCGGATCTCGCCGGAACACGACGTTTCGGTCGCCTTCCCAATAGTGAGGCTGCGCTACATTTCCTGTTGCGTCGCGCGAGAATTCGCCGACCTGGCACCGCTCGAGACCGACCGCGCCGAACACTTCGCGGCGCACCAGTTCCTCATAACTGGCGCCGCCTGCCGCGGCAGCCACTTCCCCCGCCACGATGTAGAGCAGGTTGTCGTAGGCATAACGCGAACGAAAGCTCTGCACCGGCTTCAGGTGCTGCAACCCGGCGATGATGTCCGCGCGCGTGAAGTTGTTAGGCTCCGGCCACAACATGAGGTCGCCGGCGCCTTCGCGAAGGCCGCTGTTGTGGATGAGGAGATCCCGCACGCGCATCTCGCGCGTGATCCACGGTTCGCTCATCCGGAACTGCGGCAGATACCTGACGACGGGGTCGTCCCACTGGAGCTTGCCGGCATCCACCAGGCGCGCGAGCACGCCGGTCGTCATCGCCTTGGTGTTCGATGCGATCTTGAACAGCGTGTCGGCATCGACCGCTTGCCCGCCGCCAGACACGAGTTCGCCGGCGGTACGCGTGTAGATCACCTTTCCGTCTTCGACCACGCCGAGCGCCATGCCGGGCAGGTGGTATTCGGCCATCACCGTGTCGAAGATCTCGTCGAATGCCTCTTTTCGCGTGACTGTCTGCGTTTTCGCCGTACTTTCGACATCGCGCCACACGCGCAGCAGGTTGCCGCTCCACAGTTGCGAGATCTGTGGGTCCGTGAAGCCGCGTTTGCGCAGCCCCGCCGTGACATTGCGTGTCTGGCTCGCGTCGTGCCAGCCCTGAATTCCGCCGCCGCCATCGAAGTCGGAGGCGAGTCCGACGTGATCGATGCCTGCCACGTTCACGGCGTGCTGGATGTGATCGAGATAGTCATCGAGCGTCGCCAGCGGGTGTTCCCGGTCGAGCCGCTTCAGCCCTTCCTGGTGGGCGGGAAGATATTCGTGCTTCGCGCTGTCGAATTCAGCATCGCCTGCCTGGCGCGCCGTCTTCTTCTCCAGCGCGTTCTCCGCTTCGTTGCGCGCGGGGTCGAGCTTCAGAAATCCGGTATAGGCAACGAGATGGACCACGCCGCCGCGAGCGGCAATCGCCCGCATCAGGTCGTCGCTCAGGTTGCGCGAATGCATCGTGATCGCGCGCGCGGAGGAGTGCGAGGCGATGATGGGCGCTGCGGAAAGCTTCAGCACATCGCGAACGCAGGCGTCGGAAGCGTGCGAGACGTCCACCATCATGCCCAGCGCGTTGGCGCGCCGTACGACACTCTCGCCGAACGCGCTCAACCCGACACCTTCCGCCTGGGTGTCACCGAACTGCTCGAGCAAACCAGAGCTGGTGCAGATGTCGTTGTGGCCGGTGTGCGTGAGACCGAGGTAACGTGCGCCGCGCGCGTACAGGGCATCGAGCCTGCCCAGGTCCTTGCCGATGACGAATCCGTTCTCGATGCCAATCAACGCCGACAATCGGCCGGCGGCGTGATTCTCGATGACATCCTGGGGAGAGTTGGCGAGGAGAATGCGATCCGGATACTTGCGGACCAGTTCCTCGATGGCCGAAGTCTTTCGTTCCGCCGCCGCGAACGCCTTGGCATAACCTTCGGCCGTGCGCGGCCCTTGCTCGACGAAGATCACGAAGAACGCAGCGTCGAGTCCGCCGCGCTCCATCTTGCCGAGATCGACGCGCAGTTCGGTGTCGGTGCCGGCGTCGAAGCGCGCCTCGCGCATGTAGGTGCGCGGTATGTCGACGTGCAAATCGAGCGTGAGGAGAGGCGGGCCGGCAGCGCAGGCCGAAAGTCCGGTGAGAAGGCCTATCGAAAGGACAGTAGTGCGGGAGACCGCGAGCGAACCACCGAGGCTAACCATCTTCACGTTGCACGAAGAATAGCAGGCGGCCCTCGAACGCAAGGCCGCCTGCTCGATGCCACATCAGAAATCCACCTTCAGCGTCAACTGTGCGTAGCGCGGCGACTGGTAGGTCGTGGCGAGTCCGAACTCGTGGTGCTGACCTCCGCCAATGGTTCTCTGGTACCGGTCCTCGGCCTCGCGCGCACTCTGATCGTTCAGCAGGTTGTATACGGCGAGCCTCACTTGCGCGTCGGCAAAGCCGAGCGAAGCCCGCCACGTGACGTTCATGCTCACATCGTAGACCCATGGCGTCCGGCCTTCCGAACCGCGCGGGTTGAACTCATAGACGCGCTGCGCGACCGGTGCCGTGCAGTTCGCGGTGCAGACGTAGAACGAATGGAACGAATGGCCGTCGAACGGGTTGCCCACGCCCTGGGCGCTGATTGGCCGGCCGGAAATGGCCGAGAGGTTGGTGCCGAAGCTCCAGTGCTCGCCGAGGCCGTAGGTGCCGCGCAGCTTGAACGCATGACGGTGATCGTTCGGCAGATATCCGTCGCCGCCAACCTGGACCCAGGGATCGTCGAAGGCCTCGGTACGGCCACTGTCGCCGAAGTTGAAATCGGAATTGACCGGACCCTCGGCGTTGCCCTCGCTGAATGCCAGCGTGTACGAGGCGTTGAGCGCCCATTTATCGTCCCAGGCGCGATCGAGCACGAGTTCGAGCGCCTTGTACGTGCGCTTCGGCTCCGGAAAGCCGCTGATCGTGCCCATGAAAGTTCCGCCGCCGTTCGGTCCGGAGAAGTAGGCCCACCCGTCGGTGGCCAGGTCCACGGTCACAAAACCGTCGTTGTCTCCTTGCGCTCCACCCGGGCCGTTGCAGTCGGTGTCGGTGAAGATGGTCAGTGGCTGCCCCGGATTACCCATGATGAAGCCCGCGCGATTGGGTCGTCCGTTGCAGACGATGCCCGTGGACAGGATTCGCATGTCGTCGATGGCGTTGTGCAGATCGCGATAGATGCCGCGCACGCCGTATGACCATTTGTCATCGATCATCGACTGAAAGCCGAGGATGAATTCGTCCTGGTAGACGGGATCCATGTCGGCGTCGACTTCGCCACGGAAGTCGCCCACCGTGCCGTCGCCCTGTGAGTTGTCCACCGCGCCGAACTGCGCTCCGAGGACCGGCCGCTGGTAGGTCACGCCGTTGTACTCGTAGCTCTCGAAGCCGTTCATCGCGTAGAAAATGCGCTCATCCAGGAAGGCGCCCGCCTGCTTGATGTTGATGACGTTCGCGACCGGCAGGAAATACCGGCCGGCGTTGCCGAACAGCTTCATGCGGCCATCACCCTTCATGTCCCACGAGAACCCCAACCGGGGCGCGAGCATGTCGTCGATCTTGATGTAGCTGTCGCCTTCGGCGGTCTTGTTGTCGAATGCCTCGAGGCGCACGCCCAGGTTCAACACGAGATTGTCGGTGACCGACCAGTTGTCCTCGAGGTAGTAGGCTGAGTTGAGGGTTTCGAAGGAGCCGAACACTTCGTTCTGCCGTGTGCGCACATATTCCGTTCCGGCAGGCAGCGGCACACCGTTTACCGTGGCGCCCGACGTGCCGACGCGGAATATCTCGTACAGCAGCCGGTCGGCGCCGGGATAGAACTGGACGTGATCGGAAGTGTTCGTCTCGCGGTCCAGCCCGAAGCGGAGCTGGTGATCGCCGAGCAGCCACTCGAAGTCGATCCTGGCGGCCTCGCGCGTGTCGGTGCGCGTCAGGACTTGCGTCGTGTTGGTACAGCCGATGTTCGTCGACGTTCCTCGTGCATCCAGAATCCGGTTGCAATCGGCATCCGCGGGACTGCCGGCCGCGGACTCGCGCTCGTTCTCGCCGTACAGGACCTTCACCGACAGGCCCTCCGTGAGATAGCCCGTGTAAGTCGCGGCCCAGTTCACGCCGCCGTCGTCGCTGTACGTGGTTCCGGTATAGGCGCCGCGCTCGCCGGTGGCCAGATCGAAGCGGTACCCGTCGCTCAGCTTCTGGTTTTCGTCGGAGAACGCCAGCAGTTCGAGGAGGTGCTTGTCGGAGATCTGCCAGTCGATCTTCGCGCCCCAGAAGCCCTCGTCGGATTTGCCCTCGAAGAAACTCGCTCCGGTGTTGTCGGTATTGACGGGCTCGTAGTTGCGCGCCTCGTAGATCGCGAAGAAGAACAGCTTGTCCTTGATGATGGGACCCGATGCATACGCCGTCGCGTTCATGCGTTCGTATTCGTCGTACTGGAGGATCCGGTACGGCTGCGGAAGCGTGTCGGCATCGGTGCTGTCCGGCGAGTAGTAGTTTCCGCCGCTGGCCTGCGCGGAGCTCGGCTCCCACACCATTTCCGCCCCGAATTCGAAATCGTTGGTGCCGGAACGGGTCACGGCGTTGATCACGCCGCCGGTGGTACGCCCGTACTCGACCGAGTAGCCGCCCGTCTTGACCTGGAACTCCTTGTAGAACGCGTACGGCACCGACGAGAATCCGATGCGGTTGTAGAAGTCCGTGACGTTGAGTCCATTGATGTAGACCGAGTTCTCGGCAACCGACGACCCACCGAACGACACGCCGCCCAAGGCGGAATCTCCCTTGCTCAAGCCCGGCGCGAGTTGCGCCACGGACATCAGGTCGCGCTCCACGGGCAGGCGCTCCAGTTCTTCCGCCGTCACGTTGGTCGCGCTCTCGGTGGAGGTGACGTCGACGAAGTTTTGCACGCGTGATCCCACCACGGTCACGGTTTCGAGCGTTGTGACGCCGAGGTCGAGGTCCGCCCGGGTCGCGACGCCGAGCGAGATCGGCACGTCCTCGAGCGAGCCGAGTGCCGTGCCGTCCTTCGAGGCTTCCACCGTGTACGTGCCCACCGGCAGGAACGGGAAGCGGTAGCTCCCGTCCGCATCGGCCTTGACCGTGCGGCTGAAGCCGGTGGCGGGGTTGCGCGCCGTGATCTCCGCGCCGCTCACGGCATTCTTGTCGGCGGCGTTGAGATGTCCGACGAGTGAGCCGTCGCCGCTTCCGGCGTGCGCGGGTTGCGACGTCCCCATACTTATCAGGAGGGCGATGAAAAGCGCCGTGCACGAGAGAACCGTCGTGCGGGCACCGATGAATTGCTTGTTATACATACTGTCTCCCTAGGACAAAAACGCTCAGCCGATCTCCTGCGGGACGGTGAGCACCTGCGCTTCGAATTTGTAATCCCACTGATCGAAATAAAGATTGCCGCCGCGCCATTCGACTTCGCCGCGTTGTGAGTCCACGGTGTCGGATCGCGCGTGCTGCTTCGCCGGCACGAATGGCTGGCTGAAATCGTCGTTGAATGCGATGCGGTAGGCGTCGAGCCCGCCCAGGTAGAACGAGTCGATCTGCGGATCGCCGGACTTCAGCAGCCCGAAGGTCACGTCCATCGGCACCCAGCCGTAGGGCGGTAGATAGAGCTGGGCCCAGTCGTGCATGTTGTCGTAGCCGTCATCGGCATAGACCCAGCCGGACTGCCATCGCGCGGGAATGCCGTTCAGTCGCAACAGCGTCATCAACAGCAGCGTCTGCTGCCCGCAGTCGCCGTGGCCGGCATGCAGCGTGTAGTCGCTGATGTTGGAGATCGTGGAGTATTCGCGCGCGCCGGCCCATGGAATGCGATCGACCGCGGCAAACAGCTTTTGCGCAACCCGGTACGGATTCGTTTCCGTGCCGACGACCTCGCGGGAGAACTTGCGCATCGCCGGCGTGAACACGATGTGTGGCGGGCGCTCCACGAGTTGCAGCGCGAGCGCAGGCGCAGGCGAACCCGACAGCGGGCGCACGTTCGCCGGATCGATGGGGTGGTACTGGCCGAAGACAGTCAGCTCATACGTGATCGAAAACATCGTCGGCTTGCGCGCTTCGGCACGCCGCTCGAGATACACCGTGCGCTGCATGGCGGATTCCGGCGCGATGTCGTGTTTGGCCGGCATGCTCTGGATGAGATGCAGGTCTTGCTGATGGCCCGGGCGCGTGCGTGGAAACGGCAGCCAGGCACGCAGCGTCTCGCCGGCCGGAACCGCATCCGGATTCACCGTCAGCGAATACGTCACGCGCACGCGGCGAGGCGCCGCGCTGTGTTTGCCGGTCTTCAAGACCTGGTCACGCACCTCGCGGTGATGCGCATTGGCCGTTTCATTGGGCCCATCCGTCCACGCCGGCGTTGTGCTGCTCCGGCGCTCGAGCGCGGCTTCACTCAGACGGAAGAGATTCGAGGGAGCGCGATTGAAATAGAACGTCTGGCCGTCGATGACCAGGTGCTCCAGCAAGCCGGCCGCGTCCCAGGCGGCAAATTCCGCGGAGGAGAGGTCCGGAATCTGCCGCCGGAGACGGGCCTGCGCCTGTTCTGCCGTCAGGGAAAAATCGAGCCGCATGCGCCGCATGCGCTCGCGCTCGAACGCGAGCGCGTTACGTAAAGAAGGCGAGGCTTGCGCGAGAGTCCCGGCGATCTTCGCTTCGGCAGCATTGAAATGGCCCGCGTCGACGAGCGACTGAACATCGGTCAGCGTGCCGGCCCGGCTCGCGGAGCAGAACATCGCTAACAACACGACGCTGCCGGCGAGGATTGCGCGACTGCGAAGAATGGACGGTCTTGAATATTGCGCGTCGATCACGTTGCACACGCCGCCTTGTTTCGCTGCTGTGTAACATGGCCCTGATCGACCGTCAATAAATTATTCTTGCCTTTATCTCTTCAGGAAGAGACTATTCCGAAAGGCGAGAGGGGCGATGACGATGAAGTGTACGCAGATACATGGTTCGATCTACGCGGGAATCGCGTTCAGCTTTCTGTCGGCGTGCGCCAGCAAGCCTGCCGTGCATTCCCCGGCCATTCCATCGCATGCCGTCGTGGGCGTGCAGGATTCGCAGCTGCGGCCCGAGTTCTGGATCGCCCGCGAGCCGAATGCGAAGAAGGTCGTGCTCGATTCGAGGGCGATCGCCGAACAGAATGCCCGCCTGCAGCACCTCGATCCTACGGTGCACGATCTCGAGAAGATGCCGTCGATGTTGAACGCTGCCGACGTCAGATCCTGGATCGAAAAGATCTCGCAACCCCCTGACAAGGAACTGTTCGGCCCCGAGGGCCGCAAGCTCGAGCGGCCCTTGTTAGATGCGTTGATTCAAGGCATTGCGCTCGAATCCGTGCCGCCGGCGCAGCACACGCGTTATGGACTCGTGGTGAAACGCGCCGACCTGCGCACGTTCCCGAGCCCGCAACGCGCCTACAGCTCGGCGGACGATCACGACATCGATCGCTTCCAGGAGAGCGCGCTTTTTCCGGGCACGCCCGTCGTGATTGCCCATGAAAGTCGCGACGGCAACTGGTGGTTCATCGTGAGTCCGCTGTACGCCGCATGGGTCGAGAAACATTTCATCGCCGAAGGTGCCGCCAACGAGGTGTTCGCCTATGCACGCAAAGCGCCGTACCTGGTGGTGACCGGCGCCACCGCGAAAACCGTCTTCACGCCGGCCCGCCCCGAAGTTTCAGAACTGCAGCTCGACATGGGTGTGCGTGTGCCGATCCCCGCCGACTGGCCGCAGTCGAAGCCCGTGAACGGGCAACACCCATACACGGCGCACGTCATCGAGCTGCCCGGGCGGGCGGCGGACGGCTCGCTGCGGTTCACGCCGGCGCTGCTGCCGCGCACCGCCGACACGGCACCGGGCTATCTACCGCTCAACCGGGCAAACCTGCTGCGCCAGGGCTTCAAGTTCCTCGGCGAGCGTTATGGGTGGGGTCACTCGTACAACGCCCGCGATTGCAGCGGTTTCGTCTCCGAGGTCTATCGCAGTTTCGGCGTCCAGCTGCCGCGGAACTCGCGCGACCAGTCGGTGACCCCGGCGCTCAACCGCATCACGTTCACGCCGGCCGACGATCATGAGCGCCGGCTCGCGGTGCTGCGCAACCTCGAGGTCGGCGATCTCGTATACATTCCTGGCCACGTCATGATGGTCATCGGGCACGAGAACGGTATGCCATACGTCATTCACGATACGACCGGCATCAGCTATCGCGATGAAACGGGAGCCGTGACGCGCGTGGTGCTCAATGGCGTTTCCGTCACGCCGCTCACACCGTTGCTGTTTGCACGAAAAGATTCCTTCGTCGATCACATCACCAGCATCCTGCGAGTGCGTCCATGAAAATTACGGGGATCAAGTTCGGCATGCTGCGAGTCCCGCTCAAGACGCCGTTCAAGACGGCGCTGCGCACCGTCGACACGATAGAAGACATCGTGATCATGGTGCACACCGACACCGGGCACATCGGTTACGGTGAGGCGCCGGCCACGGCGGTCATCACGGGCGATACGCATGGCTCCATCATCGAGGCCATTCACAAGATCATCGCCCCGCGGATCATCGGCCAGGACATCGCCAACCTCAATCGCATCACGCGGCTGATCCAGAGCGCGCTCGAGAAGAATTCGAGCGCCAAGGCGGCGGTCGAGATCGCCATATACGACCTGTTTGCGCAGCTTTACGAGGCGCCGCTCTACAAGATCCTGGGCGGCGGCGATCCGGTGATCACCACGGACATCACCATCAGCGTCGACTACATCGACAAGATGGTGGCGGACTCGCTCGAGGCGGTCGGCCGGGGCTTCGAATCCCTGAAAATCAAGGTGGGCAAGGACATCGAGCTGGACGTCGAGCGCGTCAAGGCTATCTACGCGGCAGTCGAGGATCGGGCACTCATACGCGTCGATGCGAACCAGGCGTGGACCGCGAAACAGGCGGTGTTCGCCATTCAATCCCTCGAGAATGCCGGTGTGCGCATGGAGCTGGTCGAGCAGCCGGTCAAGGCGCAGGACCTCGAAGGAATGAAATACGTCACCGAGCGGGTGCATACGCCGATCATGGCGGACGAGAGCGTGTTCGGACCGACGCAGGTCATCGAACTCATCCGCATGCGCGCAGCTGACATCATCAACATCAAGCTCATGAAGACAGGTGGCATCTCGAACGCCTTGCACATCGCCGACATCGCGGCGATGTACCAGATCGAATGCATGATCGGCTGCATGGTCGAAACCAGCATCAGCGTCGCCGCGGCAGCGCACATCGCCGTCGCGAAGGCCGACGTGATCACCAAGGTGGATCTCGACGGACCTTCGCTGTGCAAATTCAATCCCGTCGACGGCGGCGTGCTGTTCAACGACTCCGAAATCTCGGTCACCGATGCGCCGGGCCTCGGCATCCGCGAGATACGCGGGCTCGAGCCCATCGACGTCTGAGGGAAGCCTGAATGTCCTCGCTCATCAAAATTCGTGCGGAGCGCGACCAGATGTCAGCGATCGAGCGGCGCATTGCCGATTTCATCCTCGAGAACGCACACCTGTTGCGCGACTACTCCTCCCAGCAGCTCGCGAACTCCCTCGGCATCAGCCAGTCGAGCGTGGTGAAGTTCAGCCAGAAACTCGGCTTCAAGGGCTACCCCGATCTGAAGGTGTCCGTCAGCGAGGCGGTCGCGCGCGAAAACGGCAATGCGGAAACGCGCGCGGTTCCGCCGCGCAGCGATCGGCACGCGGCCATTGCCGCGGATCTGTGGCGCAGCAAGACGCTTGCCGAAGAGGAGACGCGCCTCATCAACACGCCGGAAAAGATCGCGGAGATCTCGCGCACCATCGACGCGGCAGGGAAGGTTTTCGTCATCGGGCTCGGCGAGGACGGGATACCGGCGCGCGCCTTCGCGGGGAAGCTGGCGCTGCTCGGCGTGCCCGTCATCTGCCATACCGATCCGGTGTTGATGAGCTCGGCGGTGGCGATCGCCGCGAAGGGGGACGTGTTGGTCCTGTTTTCGGAGCATGGCCGGCAACCCGCACTTTCCCAGACCGAGCGCCAGTTCCATGAGCGGCGGGGCAAAGTCGTTTCAGTGACGCGGCATAACGCCAATCCGCTGCGCGCGCACGCGGACATGTCGCTGCTCGTCTCCGCGCACGACGATCGGGCGCACATCCAGCCGTTGCTCTACTCGGCCGTCCTGCAACACCTGCTGGACCTCGTTTACGTCATGTTGTGCGAGAAAGGCGACGATCGCCTCGAGCAGTTCAACGCCAACGCCAGGCGTGCGCAGCGCATCAACGAGCCCTGACGACCCGCCACGATGTCGAATGCCGCACGCGTACTGATGGCTTTGTTAGGCGGCGCGGCCACGGGGCTGGTGCTCACCGCCGTTCAACCCGCCTTTGCGCGCGAGGTGGCCGGCGTGGCGCAGCCCATCGGCGATCTGTGGCTGAACGCGTTGCAGATGACGGTGGTGCCGCTGGTCGTTGCGCTCGTGGTTCTCGGCGTGGCGTCGACCCGCGATGCGGCGGTGTCAGGCCGCACGGCGCGGCGGGCAATCCTGGTGTTTCTCGTCTTGCTCTGCGCCGGAGCCGCTTTCGCGGCGGTATTTGCGCCGTTTCAGCTCTCGCTGCTGCCTCGCGATCCCGAGTTGATCGAATCCTTGCGGGCCGCCATCGGTACGCCATCGGCGGAAGCCGCCACGGCGGGGTTTGCCGAGCGAATCACCACGATCATCCCGGGCAATGTCATCGCTGCGGCCGCGCAGGGCGCGATGCTGCCGCTGGTGGTGTGCGCACTGCTTTTCGGGTTCGCGCTGACGCGTGTCGAAGCGCGCCGGCGCAGCCAGGCCGTCGACTTGTTCCAGACGCTTGCCGACGTCATGGTCACCATCGTTCGCTGGGTGTTGTGGGCGGCACCGCTGGGCGTGTTCGCACTCGCTCTCGCCGTGTGTGTGAAGGCGGGCGTGAGTGTGTTGAGCGCGCTGGGGTGGTACATCGTGGCGATGTGCACGCTGTATCTCGCCGTCACCCTGGGGTTGTACTTCGTCGCCGTGTTCGCGGGCGGGCAACGCATGCGGCAATTCGCGGCGGGAATTCTGCCCGCGCAGGTGATCGCGGTGAGCACGCAGTCTTCGCTCGCGACACTTCCGGCGATGGTCGAAATTGCGCAGAACCGCTTGGGCTCTCCACCAGCAGTCACGGCCCTCGTCCTGCCGATGGCGGTGTCGCTGTTCCGGATGACGAGCCCTGTGCAGTACATCGGCGTGTCCTGTTTCATCGCCTGGATCTACGGGGTCGATCTTTCATCGAGTCAGCTCGCCGTGGGCGCTGCACTCGCGGTCGTGATCAGCCTGGGCTCGGTCGGGCTTCCCGGCCAGGTGAGCCTGATGGCGACGAACATGCCGGTGGTGCAGGCGATGGGATTGCCGATCGCGCCGCTGGGCCTGATGCTCGCGGTGGAAACGATTCCGGATGCGTTCGCCACCCTCGGAAATGTCACAGGAGATCTCGCGGCGACCACGGTCGTCGCGGGCCAAACGAATGAGTGATGCCACCGTGATCGACGCCGTCGTCATCGGAGCTGGAATCGCCGGCACGTCGGTGGCGTATTTCATGTCGGACCACGCGAAGGTGGTGGTACTCGAGCGGGAATCGCAGGCCGGCCTGCATTCCACGGGGCGCTCGGCGGCGCTGTTCAGCGAAACATATGGCGGGGCTCAAATACGCGCGCTGACACGTGCGAGCCGTTCATTCTTCGAGCGGCCCCCGCATGGCTTCGTCGAGCACTCGTTACTCTCGCTGCGCGGGGCGCTGGTGATCGGCACGCAGGAACAGTCTGCGCAGGTGGAAAGTTCTTACGAGACCATGCGCGCCTTCACACCCCAGTTGCAGCTGCTCGGCGAGCAGCGGATGCGCTCGATGGTGCCGGTGCTCGAGCCGCAGTTCGCGCAGGCAGGTCTCTTCGAACCCGGCGCGGCAGACATCGACGTCAATGCCCTGCACCAGGGTTTCATTCGCGGGCTGAAACAGCGCGGCAGTCGCGTGGAGTGCGGCGTCCAGATCCATTCCATCGAGCGCTCGCGAGACGAGTGGTTGCTGGAAGTCAGCATGCGCGGCGCGCAGCCGCATACGCTGCGCGCACCGCTGGTCATCGACGCCGCGGGTGCGTGGGCCGATGAAGTGGCTGCGCTCGCCGGCGTCGCGCCATTGGGCATCGAGCCTCGACGCCGCTCGGCATTTCTGTTCGAGCCGCCCGCGGGAGTCATGACGGCGCGGTGGCCCTTCGTGACCAGCGTGGATGAAGATTTCTATTTCAAGCCCGACGCGGGGCTTCTGCTCGGCTCGCCTGCAAATGCCGACCCCGTCCGGCCTCACGATGTTCAGGCGGAAGAACTGGATATCGCAATTGCGATCGATCGCATCGAGCGAGCCACGACGATGCGCATACAACGTCCGATGCGGCCCTGGGCGGGCCTGCGCTCCTTCGTTGCCGACGGTGGACTCGTGGGTGGCTTCGACCCTTCCGCGCGGGGCTTTTTCTGGGTCGCTGCACTCGGTGGCTACGGAATTCAAACCAGCGCCGCGATGGGCGAATCCTGCGCGCACCTGGCGTTGGGCCGTGCGCTCCCGGGACATCTCACGGACGCAGGTCTGTCGACGGCGATGCTTGGAACCGAACGCCTGCGAAGCGGCAATCCTGCGGCCCGCCCTATCTAGACACGCGAGGGGTTCATCCCGGTTTGTCAGCAAAATCCGCGACATGCGCCGCAAATGAGGGCGCGCCCCCGCGGCAGCGCTTCGCCCGTATACTGACCGCCGTATGAACGAGAACTTCAAGTACATCGCTGGCGCGGTGGCGGTGGTTGGCCTGTCGATTGGCGCAATCATCTACATCTCGGTGCGGGATCCCGTACCGCCGTCCGGGAAGCCTGCCGCTGCCCTGACGCCACAACCCGCAGTGCCCGAGGAACCGGCGGTCAAGCATCCGCTTCCGGAATCCGCGGCACCGGAGCCGCTTCCGCCGCTCAATGAAAGCGATGAGCCGATGAAGAACGCGTTGGCGGATCTCATCGGCAAGGAATCCGTGGAGCAATTCATCGTCCCGGACGAATTGGTTCGGCACATCGTGGTGGCCATCGACAATCTGCCGGAAGAAAAGGTGGCCGAACGGTTGCGCCCCGTAAAACCGGCGCCCGGCAAGTTTGCGGTCACCGGTGCGGAGGACGCGCCGGTGCTGGATCCGGCCAACTACGCGCGCTACAAACTACTGGTGCAATCGATCCGTTCGACGGACACCCGGCAACTGGTCGCGACTTACACTCGCCACTACCCGTTGTTCCAGGAGGCGTACGAAAGCCTTGGACATCCGCCGGAGTATTTCAACGATCGCCTGGTCGAAGTGATCGACCACCTGCTGGCCACGCCTGAGGTTCCGGATCCGATCGCGCTTGCCCGGCCGGGTGTGCAGTATGAGTTTGCCGATCCGAAGCTCGAGTCGCTGTCGGCGGGTCAGAAAGTGCTGATCCGCATGGGCCGCGACAACGCCAAGGTCGTCAAAGACAAGCTGCGGGAATTGCGCCAGGCACTCCTGGCGAAGAAGCCCTAGCTAGTCTCGAACGCTGACCGCGGTGAGGCAACGATGGACAATCCCCTGACCACGCTCGAGCAGACGAAGAGCACGCTGGTAGACCTCACTGTCCGGTTCGGCCCTCGACTGCTGACCGCGCTGCTGATCCTCGTTCTCGGAATTCTTGTCACCCGCTGGGTCGGCAAGTGGCTCCAGCGCGCACTCGAGCGCATCCAGCTCGAGCCGCCCGTGCGCTCGCTGTTGGTCCGCGTCGGGCGAACGCTGGTGTTCCTGATTTTCCTGGTCGTGGCTCTGCAGAACCTGGGGGTTGAGCTGCTGCCGCTGGTCGCGGGTCTCGGCATCGCAGGGGCAGGTATCGCGCTCGCCATGCAAGGCGTGTTGGGCAACGTCGCCGCCGGCCTCTCCATCATATTCACCAAACCCTTTCGCGTCGGCGAATACATCTCCATCGCGGGCGAAGAGGGGCTGGTCGAGAGCATCAACATGTTCAGCACGACGCTCAGTCACGTAGACCTTTCGCGCGTCGTGATTCCGAACCGCAAGATTGCCGGAGAGGTTCTGCACAACTACGGCGCCATTCGACAGCTCGACCTCAGCTTCGGGGTCGCCTATGACAGCGATCTGACGAACGCCCTGGCGGTGATCGAGAAACTGATGCAGGAAAATGCGCGAGTTCTGAAAGATCCGGCGCCGGTCATTCAGGCAGTGCGGCTTGTTGATTGGAGCGTGACCGTCGCCGTGAAACCATGGGTGGCCGTCGGCGACTATGTGTCAGCAACTGGTGAGATCAATCTCGCGATCATCACAGCTATTCGAAGCCGGAGCATTGTCATCGCGATTGCGCAGCCGCAAGTTCGCCCGGTTCAGGATGCCGGATCCGAGTCGGCCCCCAGGCGTTGAAAGCCTGGGGGCCGGGAATCCGTTCGCCGTTCCTATTCTTCGTCGTCACCCCAGACATCGTCCGACCCGTCGCGCTTCTTGCGATCACGCGGGCCGAACTGGAGCACGTGCACGGAGTAGGGCCCGGGTGCGAACGTCACCGTCGGCCCGTCCAGCTTGAAGTGGTAAAGCTGCAGGTCGGCTGAGCCCTCACCGGTGCGCGCGGCTTCGTCCTGCGCGATCCCGTAGCTGTACACCTGCACCTTCTCACCCTTCTTCAGCCCGGGGAGCGAGATATTGGCATTCAGCGTCGCGGACGGATGCTTGTTGATGACCAGGACTTGCACAGTGCCGCCCAGGTTTTTCACCGCGTAGACGCCGAGGCTGCTGTAGTCGCTGGTGGCCTGCACCACCTTCTCACCACCGCGAGCGAAGTGCTTGAGCAGTTTGTTCACGTAGAACGTCGGGTACCGGTCGGCGGGGCCCGCGGGATCGGCGGCACTGACGATGCCGTAGTCGCCGTATCGACGCCAGCCATACAGCGTCGAGCTGTTGTTGTTGCTGCCTTCCTGTCCGTTGCGCAG
>Ga0190271_10000690_pt1 | contig 17587 bp, 13 predicted proteins | sample Popmic356T_FD_133747 | JGI IMG/M metagenome (GOLD analysis project Ga0190271, IMG submission 133747) | Populus adjacent soil microbial communities from riparian zone of Weber River, Utah, USA - 356 T | ecosystem: Environmental > Terrestrial > Soil > Riparian zone | place: USA: Utah | collected...
GGCCGCGAGCAGGGCCTCAAGAAGCTCATGACCGTGAACCTGCTCAAGCGCCTGGAGAGCTCCGTCGAGGCGTTCCGGATCACTTTGCGTAAGGTCGAGGCCGCGATCAACTACGCCCTGGCCGATCTCGATGACCAGGACGGCAAGGTTGCCGACATCGGCGCCGACTTCGACGACATCGAGGCAGACGATGACGACTTCGAGGTCCCCACTGCGCCGTCGGTCGGCAAGCGATACGAGATCGACCTCGCCGACATGGATACCACTTCGTGGCGCAACGACCTGAGCCACGACAGCGAGACCATTCATGCGCTCCTGGCGGTAATGGATCTCATCACGCCCGAGCACGACCGCAAGCTCCAGCGGCTTAGGCAGGTCATCAGCGGGAAGGTCGAGAACCCACTCAACGCCGGGAACAAGAAGGTGCTGCTCTTCTCGGCGTTCGCCGACACCGCCCGCTACCTCTACGCGAACCTGGACCAGACGGCCCACAATGAGAACGGGCTCCAGCTCGGATTGGTCACTGGGTCCACCCATCCAAAGACGACGCTCGGGGACGGGTTTGACTTCCAGAAGCTGCTGACGTTCTTCTCGCCCGGGTCGAAGGACAAGGCCGTAGTCTTCCCCGACGAGCCCGGCGAGATCGACGTGTTGATCGGCACCGACTGCATCTCGGAGGGGCAGAACCTCCAAGACTGCGATTACGTCGTCAACTACGACATTCACTGGAATCCGGTGCGCATCATCCAGCGCTTCGGCCGTGTCGACCGCATCGGGTCGCAGAACTCCGCGATCCAGATGGTCAACTTCTGGCCTGACATCAGCCTCGATGAGTACATCAACCTCAAAGAGCGCGTCGAGAACCGCATGGTCATCGCCGACCTCGCGGCCACCGCCGACGACAACCTGCTCACCCAGGAGAGCAACGACACCGAGTTCCGAAAGGAGCAGCTCCGCCGCCTCCAAGATGAGGTGATCGAGCTGGAGGACGTCCGCACCGGCGTCTCAATCACTGACCTGGGGCTCAACGACTTTCGCATGGACCTGCTCAAGTACATGGAGCAGTACGGCGACCTCGCCTCCTCACCCAAGGGCCTCCATGCGGCCGTACCCGCAGACCCCGGACTCGGCCTGCGCCCCGGCGTGATCTTCGCCCTGCGGAGCGTGGATGGGCAGACGACGATCAACCGCCACAACCGGCTGCATCCGTACTACCTGATCTATATGGATGACGACGGCAACGTGATCACCGCCCACACGGAGGTCAAAGAGCTGCTCGACCTGATCCGGGCGAGCAGCCAGGGCGCGGATGAGCCCATTCCCGCGGCATATCACGTCTTCAACCGCCTTACGAGCGAGGGTGCGGAGATGGGCATGTATTCCCGCCTGCTCAACGAGGCCATCGGCTCGGTGATCGACGTCACCGAGCAGCGCGATGTCGACAGCCTCTTCTCCGGCACGAAGACCACGGCTTTGCAGCAGAGCTTCCGAGGGCTGGACGACTTCGAGCTGATCGCGTTCCTCGCCATCGTCGAGCCGGGGGTGGCGGATGGCTGAGCTTGTCCACTGGCCCGAGGCGGCGAAGGTCGACCGCCTGATCCCGAAGCAGCGCCTCTACGCCGAAGCGAGCGCCAGCGCCGCTGTCAAGCAACGCTTCGTCAATGAGGTCCAACGGGTCCGCTGGGCCTACAAGCTCGGCGAGGAGTCGCTGCGGCTCGCCCCTGGTAAGACCGTCACAGAGATCCAGGTCTTCGTGATTGAGCTGAAGGGATCCGATCTGCACAACTCCCTGTTGGTCTCCATCGACAGGGCCATCCCAAGCCAGGTCATATTCGAGCTACGCCGCGAGACCGGCCGTTCGGCCGAGCAGGCGATGACCGCCGCCTACAAGCGCAGCGGCGGCAAGACCAAGACCGCCGACTACTTCCGCACCGCATGGACCGGGGCAGGCCAACCTCGTATGCCGCTGCCTGCGGCCCTCGACATGGACGGCCTCTACGACCAGCTCCTCGGCGGTCTCTTCCCGTATCCGATGAGACCAAGCGAGGACCTATTGGCCGCGCTCGAGAGAATGAGCCGCATCCGCAGCCTCGGCCGCGAAATCTCGGCGCTGGAGAAGCGCGTGCGGACCGAGGCGCAGTTCAACCGAAAGGTCGAACTGCGCAATCAACTACGCACCCGACAGGCCGACCTGGACGACCTAACCAAGAGTGAGGACCGCATGACCGAGGACGCCGCATGGAGAAGTTGAAGATGCACTCGCCCGACCTGACCGAGCAGAACATCGACCGGATCGCCGAGCTGTTCCCCCAGGTCATCACCGAGACACTCGACGCGGACGGCAACCCCACCCGCGCTATCGACTTCGACGCCCTCCGCCAAGAGCTTTCCGACCACATCGTCGAGGGACCAGAGGAGCGCTACCAACTCGACTGGCCCGGCAAGCGCGCCGCCGCTTTCGCCGCCAACGCGCCGATCGCCAAGACGCTACGCCCCGTGCGCGAGGAGTCGGTCAACTTCGACACGACCCGCAACCTGTTCATCGAGGGCGACAACCTGGAGGCGCTCAAGCTGCTCCAGGAGTCGTACCTCAGCAAGGTCAAGCTCATTTACATCGACCCGCCCTACAACACGGGGGGCGACCTGATCTACGACGACGACTTCGCGGAGTCTGCGGCCGAGTACCTGGAAAAATCTGGGCAGCAGTCGGCGACTGGCGATCGTCTCGTGGCCAATCCCGACTCGAACGGGCGATACCACTCGGACTGGCTCGACATGATGTACCCACGCCTCAGGCTTGCGAGGAACTTGCTGGCCGATGACGGAGTCATCTTCGTTTCGATCGACGACGCTGAGAGCGCAAACCTCAAGGCGCTACTGGACGAGGTGTTCGGTCGCCAGAACTACCTTGACACGATCGTGGTGGAGATGTCGACGACGTCTGGACCGAAGACGGTCAACGCGCAGCAGGGCACGATCGTCAAGAACGTCGAGTTCGTTCACGTTTACAAGCGGTCGGCGGCATTCGATTCGGTGAGCCACACCCCATTGCTCGACGGAATCGATGACTACGACACCCACTACTCAGTTTGGCTAAGTGACGACGGTTCTCTCGGATCTGTCGGAGACCAGCTCCAGGCCGACCCCAAGGTTGGTGCCGACATCCAACGGTTCGGACTTGCTGGCAGTTCCGGGTTCACCGTCAACAAGATGAACGACCTGTTGGCGCTTTCTGAAGCCGCTCGGAAGTTCGTGAAAAGCAACCTGAGCCGCATCGCTCGCGTTGACCGCGCACCGGTGTCCGCCCAAGGGCGAGCTACCGAGGTCGGCCAATGGGAGAAGTTTGAGGCCGATCACCGCACCTACCTGCTCACCACACTTCAGAACGGGAACCTCCAAGCCCTTATCCCGCTTGAGCTGAACTACCGTACCTCCGATGACTACAAGCCCCGATTCGGCCGCACGGTCATCCGCGGTGACCTTTGGAAGGGCTTCTACCAGGACATGGGCAACGTCGGGAAGGAGGGCGGCCTCGCCTTCTCGAACGGCAAGAAGCCCGTCAGACTGATCAAGCAACTCATGAAGTGGGCGAACAACACGACGGATGGGATCGTCCTTGACTTCTTCTCCGGTTCAGGGACGACTGCGCATGCGGTGATGGAGGCGAATGCGGAAGACGGGGGAAACCGCCGCTTTATTCTCGTCCAGGCGGATGAGACCCCTGATCCGAAGTCAGAGGTGGCGGCTGCGGGGTTCGACACGATCGCCGCCTACTCGCGGGAACGGCTTCGCCGTTCCGCCGCGCAGGTAGATCGTCGACTGGATCTGGCGAGCCCATCGGTCGATCTTGGATTCCGGGCGATGCGGATCGACACCACCAACATGGCCGATGTTCACGTCAGCCCAGACGAGGCAGGTCAAGCCGAGCTCCTTGCGACGATTGAGAGCGTCAAGCCTGATAGGAGTGGGGAAGACTTGCTCTTCCAGGTGCTGCTCGACTGGGGACTCGATGCCGGGCTGCCTATCGACTCAGGGTCGATTGACGGTCGCGAGTTCTTCGCGGTGGCTGATGATGCGCTCATCGCGTCCTTCGCCGATGAGGTGTCGGACAGCGTCGTGCAGGAGATTGCGAAGCGCCATCCGCTGCGCGCTGTCTTCTTGGATGCTGGCTTTGCGACCGACGCCGCGCGCATCAACGCTGAGCAGATCTTCCGCGAGGTGTCTCCTGAGACCGAGGTACGGGCGATTTGACCCGATGAAACTCCAGTTCAAGGTCCAGCAGTACCAGACCGAGGCCGTCGATGCGGTGGTCGACGTGTTCACCGGACAACCGTATGCCGACGGGGTGAAGTACCGCATCGACCCCGGCAAGGACACGGCCCAGTCCCTGCTGGGGGACGCCGGATTGCGCAATGCGGAGATCGCGCTGACGCCGACGCAGCTCCTGACGAACGTGCACCGGGTGCAGCAAGTGCGCGGGCTGGGGCTGTCGAAGGACCTCAAGGACCCGGTCAAGAAGTCGGCGGCTCCGCTCAATCTTGACATCGAGATGGAGACCGGCACCGGCAAGACGTACGTCTACATCAAGACGATCATGGAGCTGCACAAACGGTACGGGTGGTCGAAGTACATCGTGGTCGTGCCGTCGATCGCGATCCGCGAGGGCGTCAAGAAGTCGTTCGACATCACCGCCGAGCACTTCCAGCAGCATTACGGCACCAAGCCCCGCACGTTCATCTACAGCTCCTCGCGACTGCACGAGCTGGAGCGCTTCTCATCGGACGCGGGCGTGCAGGTGATGATCATCAACATCCAGGCCTTCAACGCCACTGGCAAGGACGCGCGCCGCATCTACGAGGTGCTCGACGACTTCCAGTCCCGTAGGCCGATCGACGTGATCGCGGCGAACCGGCCGATCCTCATCATCGACGAGCCACAGAAGATCGAGGGCGACGCGAAGAAGCCGTCCAAATCGCTCGAGGCGCTCGGGCTGTTCAACGCCCTGTTCGCGCTGCGCTACTCAGCCACCCACAAGATCGAACGCACCAAGGTGCACCGCCTCGACGCGGTCGACGCCTACAACCAGAAGCTGGTGAAGAAGATCGCGGTGCGCGGCATCACTGTCAAGCACCTCGCCGGCTCCAGCGCCTACCTGTATGTCGACGGGCTGGAAGTCGGCAAGGGCGCGGACTTCCCTAAGGCGCGTGTCGAGCTGGAGGTGCAAACCGCCCAGGGCATCAAGCGGCAGGTCAAACGTCTGTCGCAGGGGATGAACCTGCATGACATCTCCGGCGGCATCGAGGCGTACAAGGGCCTGTTCATCCGGGATCTCGACGCCAACCGCGACATCATCGAGCTGAGCAACGGCGACATCATCGGCGCGGGCGAGGTCACCGAGGACGTTGCCGATGACCAGAAGCGGCGCATCCAGATCCGCGAGGTCGTCCGCGCCCATCTCGACAAGGAGCGCGAGCTGTTCTCGCAGGGCGTCAAGACTCTGTCGCTGTTCTTCATCGACGAGGTCGCCAAGTATCGCGACTACGGACGGGAGGACACCCTCGGCGAGTACGCCCGCGTGTTCGAGGAGGAGTACGACGCGGTGCTTGCCGACTACCTCGGCCAGCTCGACTTCGATGAGGCCGCGGAGCGGTACCGCAAGCACGTTGAGGCGATCCCGGTGCGCTCGACCCACGAGGGTTACTTCTCGATCGACAAGAAGACCGGTCGCTCGATTGACGGGAAGATCGCCGCGCGCGGAGAGTTCGCTGGCCAGTCCGATGACGTCGATGCCTACGACCTGATCCTCAAGGACAAGGAGCGACTGCTGTCCTTTGAGGAGCCGGTGCGGTTCATCTGGTCGCACTCGGCGCTGCGGGAGGGCTGGGATAACCCGAACGTATTCGTGATGGGCATGCTCAAGAAGAGCGACAACACCACCACGCGCCGGCAGGAGATCGGCCGCGGCCTGCGCCTGTCGGTGGACCAGCACGGCGAGCGGATGGACAACCCCGTCACCGTGCACGACATCAACGAGCTGACCGTGGTCACCGACGAGTCCTACACCGAGTTCGTGACCGCCCTGCAGAAGGAGATCATCGAGTCGCTGTCGGCTCGCCCGCGCAAGGCGAGCGTCGACTACTTCACCGGTAAGCAGTTCACGCTCGCCGACGGGTCGACGAGCGTGTTGGAGAAGGCGGTCGCGCAGGCGCTGTACAACCACCTCATCCGCAGCGACTACATCGACGACGATGGCTTCGTCACCCAGGCATACAAGGATGCCCGCGCCGATGGAGCGCTCGCCACGCCCACGGCCGAGGTGCTCACGCCGGTCATCGACTTCATGTGGCCGCTCGTCGATGCGCTCTACCTCGACGTGCCGAAACCTACGGATGGCCGCAAGCCGAAGAAGATCCCACTCAACGAGGCGAACTTCAAGAAGCGCGAGTTCCAGGAACTGTGGGGCCGCATCAACCACAAGGCCGTCTACCAGGTCGAGTTCGATTCCGCCGAGTTGATCGCCAACTGCATCCGGGTGCTCGACAAGTCGCTCAATGTCACGGTGATGCAGTATCTCGTCGAAGCCGGGAAACAGGTCGTCGGCCTCGAGGTCGAGCAGCTCGAAACGGGTACCGGCTTCAAGGTCTCGGAGACGAAGGTCGAGCACTCGGCCGTCTCGGCGGGCTCCACCGTCAAGTACGACCTTCTCGGCGAGATCGCCGAGAAGACCCAACTCACGCGCCGCACCTGCGCGGCGATCCTGACCGGCATGAACCCGGGAACGTACGCCAAGTTCAAGCAGAACCCCGAGCAGTTCATCACGGAGGCCGCTCGCCTCATCAATGAGCAGAAAGCGACCGTGATCGTCGAGCACTTGGCGTATGACCCGCTCGACGACCGCTACGACTCTTCGATCTTCACCGAGAACCAGACCGCCCAGGATCTGACCAAGGCCGGCGAGAAGCTCAAGAAGAGCGTCTACGAATACGTCGTCACCGACTCGAAGGTCGAGCGTTCGTTCGTCGAGCAGCTCGACGTCAGCGATGAGGTCGTCGTGTACTCCAAGCTGCCGCGCGGGTTTTTCATCCCGACCCCCGTCGGCGACTACAACCCGGACTGGGCCATCGCGTTCACGGGCGACATGGTCAAGCACGTCTTCTTCGTCGCCGAGACCAAGGGCTCGATGTCCACGCTCCAGCTCAAAGGGGTCGAGGAGGCCAAGATCGAATGCGCCCGCAAGTTCTTCGCCTCGCTCAACGAGAAGGCCGGGATCGCAAGCGTCCGGTATGACGTGGTTGACAGCTACGACTCGCTGCTTAGCCTCGTGGCGGCCTGAGGGCCGTCAGGACCAACCAAGCATCGCTGCTAGAAAAGATCCGCGCCCCGCTGTAGACCAATGGCGCCTGACGCTCTGCCACTTGGCGCTGAGAAAACCAGCTTGCCGGAGAGCCATAGAGAACTCACTGACGGCAACGGAAACGGCACTTAGGGCAAGAAGCGTCGTCGGCTCGCCCAAGGTCGATGTCCTTCGTCGTTCGGGGCGCGAAGCCAAGGGGCAACTCCAGCGCAAATGCGCCTTTAGAACCCAGCCGCTTGACTCCGAGGTCGCGAGCCTGGCGAGGAATCGCTCGAAGGCCACGCGCTTGCGCAGACGCAGCAGCGCGACGCCGGTCGCCTGGGCCTCGTTCTTCAGGCGTTGCTCAGGCGCGGGTGCGGAACGCCTCCGCCGTTTCGTAACTCACAGCTATCCATCCTTCTCGGCAGCGCGACGGATGAGAGCGGCAACGCGGCCCCCGCGCCGGTCAGCCCGGGGAAGAAGCAAACGACGGGTCGTCCGGCCTTCGTGCAGTGCCTGGCGCACGGCCATCTCGATCTGCTCGGGCGCCGTTCCAGCGGTGGCCGCGTCGAAGATTGACCGGACCGGGTCGGTGACGCGAATGCCTTCGCGGGACACGACTTCGGACGGCTCGAGGGGCTTCGTCGTGGTGTGCAGGGTCACCCCCTGCAGTCGCCTGATCCCACGATCGTCGCGATCGACCAGGAGATGCACGCTGTTCGGGATCACATCCGAGAGCTCGTGAAGGTCGAGCGCGCTCTCATGGGAGACGACGGCTCGCTCGGCGTCGACCGAAAGCCACTTTTCCCGTACCTCCTCGTGAGGAGAGCCTGGGTAGCCGCATAGCCGGTACAGGCCGCGACGGATGTGCTCGTAGCGCCCGGAACGAACGTGATGGGCAAGCAGCTGCGGGCTGAAGCCGGCTTCGCGCGCTTGGCGGGTGGTGAAGTAGCCGTCCTGTTCGTAGGAGACTTGGTTCAGCGCAATCGCATCGGGAGCTGAATGTCAGACATAGATAAAGCGTAGCTATATGTATCTGCGACATTGAAGGCCGGTGCCATTTCCAACCGCCCTGCGCAGATTTCGGGCACTTCTCGCCAGAAGTGCCCGACTCCCTGCATATCGCCGCATATCCCTGCTCATATAGAGAAACTTCGCAAGATTCGTCGCAGAAACTCCTAGAAATCGCCTTGTTTTCGGAACCTCTGCGCTCCACAACTGACTTGGATCGCACCCAGGAGGTCGGCGGTTCGAAATCCGCCTAGCTCCATCCTTCGATGCGGCTGCATAAGGACAATCGGGACGGGAGAGATGCGGCTGCCGAGCAGTGGTCTCAAGCGCGAATCAGACACACGCTGGTTTGCTAAAAGTTATTTGCTTATTTCTCGGGGATGGGCTAGAACGGGCTCATTGGTACGTGAGCTCCGATGGCAAGGCACCTGAAGATATTCCTCTTGGTTGCGGCGTTCGCCGCCTTGGGGGCGCTGGGGGCCGGGACTGCGGGGGCGACCATTCTCTGTACAGACGCGGGCTGCGGGACGGTCTACAAAGCCGGCACGGCGATTGAACTCAGCTTGGCGTCGGGAACTTCCGCCCGGCTGACATCGGGGGGCTCGACGATCGCCACATGCACCGGCTCCACGGCGAAAGGCACGACCTCCAGCGAAAGCGGCACCCCGCTGACCGGCACCATCAGCTCGCTTACCTGGAGCGGCTGTAGCCAGACAACCCACACGGTGGCCAACGGCTCGCTCTCGATCGAATGGATCTCCGAAACCCTGAACGGCACAGTCGTCGGCTCCGGCACCCAGGTGACAGTCCAGATCTTCGGCGTCAGCTGCACCTACGGCACCGGCGAAGGCACCCACCTCGGCATCCTCACCGGGGGCGAAGCGCCGCTGCTGAAAATCGCGACCACGGTGGCCAAGACCGCCGGCGGCTTCCTCTGCCCCGGCACCGCCGGCTGGGACGCCGAATACGTGGCGACAGAACCGCACGCCGTGTTCGTAGACCCGCCCCGCCTGCTCAACCTCTGCGTCGGTGCCAACCCGGCAAACGCCGCCTTCGGCGGCCAGAAAGTCGGCTCGACGACGAAAATCGAAGTCACGTTCAAAAACGAATGCAAAGAAAACATCAAATTCGCCGCCAAACCTACGAGCCTCGGCGACTCCGCCCAGCTGCACATCTGGCCCGGTTCGGACAAATGCTCGGGGGTGGAACTGGCGGCTGCCGCTACCTGCACCGTTGAATTCGTCTTCGAACCGACGGAAAAAAGAGGCTTCGGGGCGCGGTGGGACTTCCAGACCGTGATGGGAATGGGCGGCGGAATCTCATACAGCCTGAGCGGGACCGGGACCTAGCTCCCCCTCACCACCTCAGCCCTCGTCCGCCAGCCGATCCAGATGGCGCTTGCCGACCTCGTTGGTGAGGCGCAGGAACTCGGTGATCCGGGTCAGCTCGGCGGCGGTGAAGTGGCTCGCCAGGGATGCCTCCCACTCGGCCGCCAGCGGGCCCCAGATCCGCTCGGCGCGAGCGTGGAACTCCGGGGTCACCTCGACCTTGACGCGGCGGCGGTCGGCGGGGTCCGGGACGCGGCGGGCGAAGCCGGCGCGCTCGAGCCGGTCGACGACGCCGGTCACCGCGCCGCTGGTCAACCCCACCTCGGCCGCCAGCTCCCCGGCGGTGAGGCCGCCGGCGTTCTCGATCGCGTTGAGGCAGTGCAGGTCCGTGCGGTTGACCCCGAGTCGATCGGCGGCGAGGTTTTCGAAAGCGCTGTCCTGGTTGCCGCCGGCGCGGAAGGCGGTGATCAGCCTCTCGATCAGTTGCTTCTTCGGACTTGCAGACATATCTCTTAGTTGCTAAGATACTTGGTAGATAAGGAACTTACCGGGCGAGAGAATCATAGGACGCTCGGGTGACGAGAGGAGCGCAGATGACGGACGCGGGAAACACGGCATCGAAGATCGAGTGGCGGCTGGAGCTGTTCCAGGTCCCGGTTTCCGACGTGGACCGGGCCAAGGCCTTCTACGTCGACCAGGTGGGATTCGTCGCCGACCACGACCACCAGGTGAGCGAGGAGCTGCGCTTCGTGCAGCTGACCCCGCCCGGCTCGGCCTGCTCGATCGCCCTGACCACCGGCGCGCACCAGATGCCGCCGGGGAGCGTCGCGGGCCTGCAGCTGGTCGTCGAGGACGCCGACGCGGCCAGGGCGGAGCTGCTCGAGCGCGGGGTCGAGGTGGGCGCGGTGCAGGACTTCCCCTGGGGCCGCTTCGTCTTCTTCGCCGACCCGGACGGCAACGGCTGGGCCGTCCAGGAGATCGTCCAGCCGCAGGGCTGAGCCGGTCCACCGCCCACCCCAGACAGGCAGCCTGAGGTGACATGCTGCCTCATCCAACAACGCAGCGCGGCCGTTTCGCGCCGAAGGGAGACATAAGGACGATGGCGACGGTGCTTGTTTTTCACGAGGTGGACGACATCGACAAGTGGCTCGGCTCGCCGAAGCGGGAGGAGTTCTTCGGGCCGCACGGGATTTCCGTTCGCACCTTCAGGGATCAGAAAGACTCAAACCGTGTCGGGTTGATCCTGGAGGTGCCCGATGTATCTGCCCTGCAGGAGATCCTGGAAACTGAGGAGGCAGCGGCGGCGATGCAACACGACGGGGTTCGCCCCGAGACGCTGGTGATGCTCGAGGAGGTCTAGCCGGGGGCGCAGAGCTGAGGCGGTTGCCTCAGCTCTGCGCGCTCAGCTCCCGCAACTCCTCCTCGTGGGAGACGGCGTGGCGGCGGAGCCGGCCGTCGGGCTCGATCGTGTAGCTGCCCATGCGAACCAGCGGGGGTGAGTAGGCGTGGATGGTCACGGCGGGCTCGGCGCCGGCGTGGAGGACGCGGTGGATGTCGCTGGCTCCGAAGGTGAAGGAGGACCCAGCGGGAGCGAGGCGGGAGATCGGGGCGTCGGGCGAGCGGCCGAGCACCAGCCGCTCCTCGCGGACGCTGCCAGAGACGACCGCGACGGCGCCGGCCGAGAGGTCGTGGTCGTGGAAGCCGGTGTCGTGGTCGTGGGACCAGCAGAGCAGCCAGACGTCGAGGTGCTCGTCACGCAGCAGTTGCCTGAAGGTCCGGTGGGCAGGGTCGTGCTCGATGTGATGGGACCAGAGCGCCGGCCGAGCCGCGATCTGGTTGGCGACGGCGAGCAGTTGCTCGTCGCTCAGGTCGTGGCCGTGCGGCCGGGCGATGTCCTCGATTCCCTTGGTCATGCGAGATCTCCTTTCTGGCGGTTGGTCAACAGGGAATGGGGGTTCGTACATCGCAGCAGCTGTTCCAGCTCGGGTCCCAGCTCGGGCGCGACGGGGTCGACGACGGGCCGGTCGGAGCCGTAGACGAGCTGCGTCGCGCCGACCGCGCCGGTCATCGCCCCGATCATTCGCGCCCCGTAGGAGGAGGTGTCGTAGTAGACGAGCGGGTCGGGCGCGAGGGGCGCGGTGCCGCCGCGGGCGACGAATCGCTCCAGCTGCAGCGGCGCGCCGCCGGCCAGCATCGCGAACAGCACCCGCAGGCGCGGGTGCTCCCGGCGCCCGGCGTGCAGGAAGGCGAACCAGGCGGCCTGCATCTGGGCGACGTAGTCGGTCAGCGCCGGCCACCAGACGGGGAGCGGCGGCCGCGGGCCCGCCTCGCCGGGAGAAGCGACCGGGCCGGGATGGACGAACAGCGGCGCCCCATGCAGTTCGAGCCGGGCGAGGATTGGGCCGACATGCTCGAGCGCCTCGGGGCCGGCGAGGGAGGCCGCCGGCAGCGAGACCCCGACGCAGCCCCTGCCGATCACAGCGTCGACTTCAGCGGGGTCGGGCGCCTCCAGCTGCACCGCGCCCCAGCCGCCGAAGCCCGGCGGCAGGTCCTCGATGCCCCGGTGGTGAGCCTCCAGCAACGGCAGGGCCTCGTCGGCCGGCAGCGTCTCGACCCCGAGCGCGGTCGAGAGCGCGACCAGGGCGCGATCGATGTCGTCGCGCCGCATCTCCACCGTCCGCAGCGCGACGTTGGTCGCGTCGAACGAGAGGACGCTGTCGGGCTCGCCGCCGACGCGGAACGTCCAGCCATCGCCCTGGCGAATCAGCATCGGGGGTCGCTGACGCCGGGCCAGCTCCTCGATCATCGCCTCGGACAGGAGGTGTTGATGGACGTCGATTCTCTCCATTCTTGTCTAAGTTAATCAAGAATCTCAACTTGAGACAAATTCGAGTCCGCGCTCGCCAAATAGCATCCACACATGCTCCGCCCCCGCTGGATCGCACTCTTCGTCGCGCTCTGCGCCCTGCTGCTCGTGCCCGCCGCCGGCGGGCGGGTGCCGGCCCCAGCCGAGTCGTGGTGGTTGGGCCCCTACTTCGGCGGGATGCGGCTGACGGGCCCGCCGGAAGGACCCTGGGACAAGTCCTACTCCTACGGCGACTGCGAACTTCCCGAGGGCGAGGGCGGCTGCTCCCTCCCGGCCCAGGTCCAGACGGCGACGACCTGCTCGCGCAACCCGATCGGGCTGGACCGGCTCCCGTATGAAGTCTTCCTGCTGCGCGGCGGCGGGCTGGCAGCCGTATACGAAGCGACGGCGGTCGACGTCGGGACCGGCGGCGAGACGGTGACCGTCTACACCAACGAACCGGAGCTGGTCGGCGCCGCCCTGAGCAGGATCCACTCCCGCTCGCAGGCGGGTCCGGAACCGCTGGCTCCACCCGTCTACCCGATGCCTGTGCTGCGCGAGCTGAAGCGGGTAACGGTCTTCGAGGGCCGACTCAGCATCGGGGCGATCGCCAGAAAGACCGGGCTCTACCCGGAGGAAGTGCAGCTGCGCCTGCGGATCGCAAGGCTGCTGGGACCGGACGCGCTCGCCGGCGTCCCCGTCCCGACGATGTCGGTCGACACCGTGGAGGATCTGCGTCAGCTCTCCTTCAACGCCGAGTACGACCCGGTCCGCACCGCCCGGGAGCACGGGATCACGGTGGCGCAGCTGCGGAAGAAGGTTCGCCGGGTGCGGGGCCTCGCCGGGTTCTGCTGAGCCCGGGCGGCGTCTTTAGTCGAAGTGGTATTCGGGATAGAGCGCCGCCCGGAAGCCGGGCCGGCCGGTGTCGAGCGGGTCGCTGCCGAGCAGCGGCACCTTGATCGTGCTGCGCCAGAGGGAAGGTCCGTGGGCACGGCGCCTGAAGGTCGCGTGGCCACTCAGCGGAGCCGGCGGGCGCAGCTTCGCCGTGCCCGCCTCCTGGTCGACGACGAAGCGTGAGGGGCCGGCGGTGACGGGGGTGACGCGAGCGATCTCCATCCCTTCGCGGCGTTCGCCCTTGACCCCGTAGAAGACGCTCCGCCCACGCTTCTTGCCGTAGTGGACCCCGGCGGCGAATATGCAGAGGCAGCTGCGGGTCTGGGCGTGGAGCGAGCCGGTCGCGTTCTTCGCGTCCTTGGGCCTCAGCGCCGGGGGACGCAAGGCGCGCTGGAAGAGGGACGGCCCGGTGATGCAGTGCCACTGCGAGATCACGCTCATCGATCCCGCGGCGTCGGGCCCTTCGAGCCGCACGTAGCCCCGCTCGCCGGTGAAGTCGACGGTGCCGGTGAAGACGCCTTCGCGCAGGGTCCGCGGCGCTCCCGTACACCCCTCCGAGGGCTCGGTCGAGTCCAGGGTCGTGGTCGGGTTGAAGGCAACGTCGATCAGCCCCAGGCGACCGAACTGAACCTTCAGCCCCGTTTCGGTGACCTGCCCCTGCACCTCGTAGATGACCTGCTGCCGATCCTCAGCTTCGATCGTGAGCGTCGCCACCTGCTTTTCGGAGGTTTCGAGCCGCGCCGCGAAGCCGTTGCTCGCCCGCAGCTCGAGCTGGACGGTGACGACGGTCCCCTCTTCTGGGCCGGCCGCCGGGGAGGGGGCGGCCGAGGCCAACGAGGCGATCACGATCAGCGGGACGAGCAGCGAGAGGCGCACCGCCGCAGAATACGCGGCGCGAGCGCCTCCCGGCTGCCGTCTCAGCTGCCTTCGATCTGCTCGCCCAGGCGCTCGTTGGCCTCGCGCAGCTCCGGCGTCAGCTGCTCGTCGAAATCCTCGAGCTCGGCGATCTGGCGCAGTTCGATTTCGGTGCCGCCGTCGAACGGGGCCTTCTTCAGCCACTCGATCGCGTCCTCGCGGGAGTCGCACTCCCAGAGCCAGTAGCCGGCGACGACCTCCTTGGCCTCGGCGAAGGGACCGTCGGTGACGGTGCGCTCCTCGCCGTCGAAGCGGATCTTGGCGCCGTCGGAGGTCGGCCGCAGGCCGTCGCCGCCCACCATCACGCCCGCCTTGACCAGCTCTTCGTTGTAGCGGGTCATCGCTGCCAGCAGATCGGTGCCGGGCATCTCGCCCGCCTCGGACTCGGGGCTGCTGGGGACCAGAACCATGAAACGCATCGCTTCCTCCTCGTTTTAGGGGGTGTCTTTACCTACCCGACGAACGGGGGCGGCGGAAATCGACACGGCGCGGAAATCTCGTCTCAGCCGGACTTCTTCAGGACCAGCTTCTTGACCTGGCTCGCGGCGGTGCCGGTGGCCGGTGCGAAGGCCACGGTGAGCTTGACCTTCACCTTGCCCTTGCGGGTTAGGGCTTTCCTGGCCTTCCCCTTCGCCTTGACGAGGAGCTTGACGGAGCCCGAGGCTTTGCGGGTCTTCTTCTGCTTCACCAGTTGCTTGCCGCTGAGGATCAGGGTGCCGGGACCGGGGACCCGGACGGTGAGGGTCGCGGTGCCCTGCTTGCGGTTCAGCTTGGCTTTCTTGCCGAGACTGAAGATCGCAACCGGGGCGCTTGCCTGAGAGCTGGAGCCGGCCTGGTTGGCCGCCGAGCTCTGGCAGCTGTAGGCGCCGACCGCGCCGGCGGCGTAGGTGGGAGCGGTGGCACCGGGGATCGGTTGGCCGTCCTTCAGCCACTGCAGCGCGGTGGTCTGCGGCGCCCGGTAGAGGAAGGCCTCGAGCAGGTCGGGGGCCCAGGTGCCCGCAGTGCAGGTCAGGGTGGAGCCGGGCTTGGACTTGCCCGCCGCCTGCGGCGCGGCAAGGGCGGCCGGGGCTTTCAGCAGGACCGGGAAGGCCGGCAGGGCAAGGGACCCACCAGTCGTGTCGAGGTTGCCGCCGCCGGTGCCGTTGAGGTTGGCGTAGGAAATGCCGGCGCCCTGTTCGTTCGCCCAGTAGACCCGGCCGGCGATCGGGTCGACCGCGACGCCGAAGGGGCCGTCGACCGTGGCGCCGGTGGTGTTGAGATCGCCCACCCCGGAACCGTTGAGGGCGGCGTAGGAGATCTTGTCTTCGCTGTACCGGGCCCAGTAGACCCTGCCGCCGGCGAGGTCGAAGGCGAGGCCCTCCGCCCCGCCGGTCGTGCCGGTGCTCTGCAGGTCGCCCCCGCCGCCGCCGTTGAGGCCGGCGTAGGAGACCTTGGGTGCGCCCGGATCGCCGTTTGACCAGTAGACGCGGCCTGCCGCGTGATCGACGGCCACACCGGTCGCCCCGTCCACGGTCGCGCCGCTGGTGTCGAGATCGCCACCGCCGCTGCCGTTCAGGTTCGCCCAGGAGATCTTGCCTTCGGTGCCGTTGACCCAGTAGAGCTTGCCGCCGAGGGGGTCGATCGCGGCGCCGAGCAGGAAGCCTTCGCCGGCTCCGGCCGTGTTCAGCTGGCCTCCACCGCCGCCGCTGAGGTTGGCGTAGAAGACCTTCCCCGAGCCGGTGACCCAGTAGGCCTTGCCGGCCGCCGCGTCGATCGCCATGCCGTTGGCTTCGGTGCCGTCGGCGCCGCTGATGTCGAGGTTCGCCCCGCCGCCGCCCGCCAGGCCGGCGAGCGAGATCTTCCCGGCTTCGAAGTCGGGCCAGTAGACGGAGTCGGCGGCTTGCGCCGAGGGGGCGACGAGCAGGATGGCGGTGGACGCGAGCGTGGCGAGAGCAGTCAGTGGGCGCATCCCGCCCCCTTCTTCGCGATCGCCGGGAAACCTCCAGGCGGCCTGGCGCTAGTCCAGCCCGTGCGGGTGCAGGTGGTCTTCGGCCATCTTCTTCAGGCCGACGCGGTCGATCTTGCCGGTCGGGTTGAGCGGCATCTCCTCGAGGAAGAGGATCTCCTCCGGCGCCTTGTAGCCGATCCGCTCGCGGCAGTGGACGATCAGGTCGGCGGCGCTGGGGCGCTCGACGCCCTCGCGCAGGGTGACGTAGGCGCGGACGTTCTCGCCGTGGACGGTGTCGTGGACGCCGACCGCGCCGGCGAGGTCGACGGCCGGGTGGTCGACCAGCGCCCCCTCGACCTCGTAGGGGCTGATGTTGGAGCCGTCGTGGACGATCACCTGCTTCTTGCGGCCGAAGAACCAGAGGTAGCCGTCCTCGTCGGCGCGGGCGAGGTCGCCCGAGTCGATCCAGCCTTCGCGCAGCACCTCCTCGGTCGCCTCCGGCGCCTGCCAGTAGCCGGCCATGCTGGCCGGGGTGCGGATGAAGATCCGCCCCACCGTCTCGGCCGCGATCGGCTCGCCTTCCTCGTCGCGCAGGGCGATGCTGAAGCCGTTGATCGGCCGCCCGATCGAGCCCTGCTTGACGACGCCGGAGGGCGGGTTCAGCGTCGCCAGGCCGACCTCGGTCATCCCGTAGCCCTCGATGATCGGGAAGCCGGCGATGGCGGCGAACTCGTGCAGCAGCTCGGTCGAGACCTTGTCGGAGCCGCAGCGGCAGACCCGCAGCGAGTCGAAGTCATGCGGCTGCAGGTCGTGGTCGCGGATCAGGGCCAGCAGTGCCGCCGGGATCATCGCCAGCACCGTCGGCTTCTCATCGCGCAGCAGCGGCAGCAGCTCGTGGCTGTCGAAGGTCCGCGCCACCACCACCCGACCGCCGACCGAGAGGGTGCTGAGCGCCCAGAGGAAGGAGCCGATGTGGGACATCGAGGAGCCGGGCAGGAAGACGTCCTCGGCCGAGAGCTCGAAGGCCGCGGCGGCGCTGGCGATCATCCAGCGCAGGGAGGAGCGGGTGTGGGTGACCCCCTTGGCCGGGCCGGTGCTGCCGGAGGTGAAGAAGATCGCGACCGGCTCCTCAGGGTCGGCCCGGGGGTGGGGCGGCAGCGGCTCGGAGCCGAGCAGCTCGTCGAAGCTGTGGTGCCAGTTGACGTCCTCGACCTCGCCGGGCAGTTCGGGGTCGGCGTAGGCGACGACGCCCAGCGGCAGCTCGCAAGCGAGGCGGCTCTCCCCCACGTCCTCGTGACGCTCGATGTGGGCCAGCAGCGCCCGCGCGCCGCTGA
>Ga0190271_10000691_pt1 | contig 17580 bp, 38 predicted proteins | sample Popmic356T_FD_133747 | JGI IMG/M metagenome (GOLD analysis project Ga0190271, IMG submission 133747) | Populus adjacent soil microbial communities from riparian zone of Weber River, Utah, USA - 356 T | ecosystem: Environmental > Terrestrial > Soil > Riparian zone | place: USA: Utah | collected...
GCCCTCTGACCTGCGGAAACGGAGATCCACATCGGCCCTGTTGACCATGAACGCAACGTTACCGGCCGTTATTCCCCGTAACAATGGCTAGAACGTTATAATAACAATTCCAGTACCGTTACAGCCCAATAACACCCTATAACAACCCATATACACAGAACAACGACCATAACCGTAGTTATGGCCGCCAACTGTATTAACTTTATTACCAAAAGAGCGATATCACCCCAATACCCGCAAATACCACCAATGCCAGTGTTATTCCAGCACTAATGATAACAATCAATGTCTCTACGGCTATATAGCATTTAGAAGGCCGAGAAACAGAATTATAGTGACGGTCATTATCCGTATTACTAATAGAACACCTATAATGGCGCTCAAAATAGCTGCGAACCGTAACCACCTCAATTCACTCACAGAATGCTCCTCTCGCAATTCTGCTCGAATAGCAAACAACGTCGCCAATAACCCAAAGAATACAGCCGCAAAAACATCTGTATTCCTTAACTCCTCAGTAATATAAATATCGTTAACCACTGCTAATCATCCAGGTAGAGGGCTTTTTACAGCGGCAGATAAAGAGTTCTGCTATCGAACCAGGTTTTGCATCGTGCATGTTAATAACAGTAACTTTAACCTTTTCCAGTCTCGGCGCATACAATAGCAAATCTTCATGCAAATGTTCATCACAAGGTACGCTATAGGTAACCTGCCTATCTGTATGCATGTTTTCTAAACCTTCATACATTATAATTCCTCCACTGTTGCGTGAATTGCCAGAATCAATTGCCCGATTTCGAAATCCTCATCTGACAACTCTTCTCTATTCTTAGCTACCAACAGCACATAAACACACCGTTTAACGGCACACTCTATGCATTCGCAATGCATATGGTGCTTAGTTGGTGTGCTCATTCTGGTAACCTTGGTTTAGTGTCACGAATACGAATGCCTCGGAGTTTTTCTCGGGGAGGATAATGCGGAAGGCCCATACTAGGCCGGGCCCACATCCACAACCGATACCACGGAAGGTTAAACAGTACGTGGTATCTTCCTCGGAAGTCGTTAAGCCAGATATTGATATGGTTAATTTCTTTAATCTCAGCATTGTTAGCAACCTCTAATTGCAGGATGCGGAATTGCAATTCGTCAACCTGTGCTCGCAACCTTTCCAATTCCTCTGTGGTAGCAACGTTAATGGTGGGTGCAGGCTTTACCTTACGGCTTTGCTGCGCTTGCTTGTTAGCGTCAATAGTCATCGCGCACCCACAATAACAACCGCAACGATAGCTCCTACGATGAATGACACTACCGCTATCGTCACAAGGTAACCAATCGTTACCTGTATTTTGACGCGGATTCCTGACTTACCCATGGCTGCCTCCTGTTGTTTAGTGCCGATTATCGAGGATAACTAATCCGTAAGCGTCATCCATATCACTCACGAATTCGTCAACCTCAGTGTCGTTGTTGAAGTAGTTAAATGACAATGCACGCATGACGCCGTTGTCTTTGTCTACAGCCTCAATCTTTACCACCAACGGAAACGGATACAGTAACAGCTGACCGTTATGGTTAATGGTGCAGGTATTGGTAGTGTTATAAAATACAACCATTGTTACCTCACATGAGTACGCGATAGATTTCCGCGCGACACTTGGGATTGAGACACGTACTAATCTGTACTTTCTTACCGGTCGCCTTATCCTTTACCCAACTAGTATCGAAGACCTGGTGAGGACACGGCCCACTCTTCCATTTACGGGACTGTTCCTCTGCAACATTTTTAAGTTTAGAATTGGTGCCGAACATACCGGCAAAAACCGAACAACTATCGCAGTACCATTGTGACACTCCCACTGGAGTATCGTTTTTATAGCTACGCGATCCGCACCCGGAACACCTGCGCGGTAGAAGACTCATGGCTGCCTACTTTGTGTTGAAAGAGGGGCGACCCGTGCTCCCCAAACCAGAGCACGGGCCGCGTCTGTGTCACTCGTTGACGTCGGTATCTTCCTCGTCGTCTCCAGTGATCTCCTCTTCATCGTCACCGTTGCCGGTGCCAGACTCGTCGTCCTCGTCTTCCGGCGCCTCTGCGCCGCGACGGGTACGGCCAGTGTACTTCACTTCAACGGTACGGTCGTCCTCGGGAACACCCTTACGAACAACACCAGTCTTCTTATTCTTGGTGTCAATGAGGTTTCCCTGCTCGACAATGTCGCCATCGTCGTTGCGGAAACGGTACTTGAATCGGATTCCGATTTCCTCATCTGACAGCCATTCCGCAGCCTCACGGAGTGCCTTCACCAATTCGCGTGTCTGTGCCCCGGTGACCATATTGGAGCGCCACCCGGAACCCTTCTTCTCAGTGTCCTCTACATAGGACTGACGAACAAGAGGCAGGAACGGGTTTTTGGGTCCGCCGTACTTGGTGCTGCCGGTACGGACGCGCGTCCGTTCGGCCTGTTCTGCCAGACTGGCGAAATCGAGGGGTTCTGCCGCGAGTACGGCGGGTGGGGGGTTCTGTCGCGTTCGTCCAGCCATGATGTTTCAGTCTCCTGTGGTAGTGGGGGCGTCGGGCTGTGTCCCGATCGTACCATCCCCGACGTCGCGGATCAATTGCATTAGGTCCTCAATTCGCTTGTTCATCTCAACTGTGAGAGCGAATTGATCGGCACCGGGTGCCGATGCGGCGCGTGCATAGTCTGTCTGCACCTGTCGCCCCATGAGAAGGATTGCGGTTTTAATTGTCTCGCCATCCTCCCAATCACGAATTGTGATCCTTGGGATCATTACGTCGTTGTCCATGGCTTATTCCCCTTCTTGAGTGACTGTGCCCATGCTAGTGCCAGTGTAGCAGTACGGATTAGCTCTGCATAGGTGCGACTCTCGTTGTGCGGTGCACTGAGAGACTCGCCTACGTGCCCGCTGGCCGTTTCCAACATCACGTATTTTTGTCCTATTGGCATACTGGCGTTCAACGGTGTTTCATAGTATCCGGCACCCATGCACAAGTTGTTCATATCCTGGTGCACGTCACGGATGGTACCCTTTTTGATACCGCTACGCTTGTTTGACTTCATCGCTTTTTGCAGGTCCACCGTTGGTGAACTGTCCGATGAGCCATTGCGAGACCGTGACTTTTTCTTCTTCATTGAGCGACCCTTCCCATAAAACTTCTTCCACCGCCCGAACAACCAACAACGGATGTTCCGATAAAGGCGAATATTTCGACAATAGATGCAGGAACAGAGCGCGGATGTCACTCATTCAACCACTACTTTAGCGGTAGCACAATCAATTAACCTTGTTGCGACACCCGTACGCGAATTGGCATTGCGCATTGCGATACCCTGTTCCTTATCCATAAAGAATGCAAATTGTCGCGTTGGGTTAGCTATGTTCACCAGTACATAAGGGGCATTAGTTGGGTTGGCAGGAATTATGACGTCATCCCTGGCAGCCTGCCAAGCTTCCGTAAGTTCCCGCACCAAAGTAGCACGGTCGAAAACATTAATTTCCGGATCGTGCACAATGTCCTCCATTAATTCCATAACCTTTGTGGAATTACCCAACAAAACATGATCTGTCAAGGTGTGGTAAAACATATCACGCTCGTTTTTGTTCATTGCTTCCTCCACAAAGGGAAGGTGCCCGAGCGTATCCCCGAACGCTCGGGCACCAGGTCACTTACGGACGCGGACGCGGACGGTCAAGAGACTGTGCCCACGCGGCCGCCATTGCCGCTGTCTGTAGCAATTCCTTAATGAGAGCATCACGGCTTCCCTCATCATAGGTCATGGCACGGGCAACTTCTCCAACCTCTTCCACGAGGATAGGAAGTTTTTCCATATCATGCATGAGAACGTTCAGCGGTGTCCGGTCACCATGCTTGGCAATGGCTGCCACCATTGACGCCTGCACAGCGCTAATAGTGAGGTCATCTAATGGGAGTGTCATGGCTGCCTCTCTTTTACCGTATTGACTGTTAGCGTAGATACGCCAATGATCGTTCATCGGCGCGGACGTGGAAGATGAACGGCCGGTGGTGTCACGATGCCGCGTGCGGGTGGTGACCAGACACCACCGTCAACACTGAACTTAAGACCATTGTCCATGGGGTCGATTCCGACACGCAGGTCTAGAATGTGCTGCGCCGTGTTGAATTCAACGATGGATCGCATCATATCGAGCGTAGCTTGCAATCCTCCATCTACCTCTGTTAGTTCTATTACTGTCATTGGCTTGTTTGTCATGGCTGCCTCCGTGATCGTTCCGGGCCTACGGTCCGAGTCTACTCTACTTTTCAAGCCCTGGCAACGTTGGCTGATTGTGTGCACCCAACGTTTCCACAAGTAGGGACCCGTGATAGACCTCCACAGTGTGACGGTACTTAATACTGTGAGTGCTTCCCTTAGTGAGAGCGGTTAATTGTGCCTGCCCGTAGGGTCGCGAGTATTTGCACTTAGGCCACTGACAAATAGCCCAATATTCCGGAAGGTTGGACACGATAACAGCCATCCTGCGATGTGTCCGGCAGTGCAACGTTTCTCCCATGCGTCGCTCACCCACGAGTATGCGGTGACACCCACACGAGAGAACACAATTGGTAGTGAGTTCGTCTCTGTTCATCATTCCTCGGCTGCCTCGTCCTCGATAATAACGCCGTCAACTTCCTTCATTATCTGCCAGACGGGAGGCACATAATCCTTCATCCACGGAAGGTCATATTTGCGTGACTCACGTTGACCAGGGTCCCACACCTTACTATGAATAACTAGGTCATGGGCTGCGACAGCGGGTGATAAACCTTGCTGGCAGGCGCGACACCATCGCGCATAATGAGAACGTTTGGAGTTGCGACCCTCGGTGTCCACCTCTTTGGTTTGTGGTACCCAAGTGCAGTGAAGTTGTGACGCGCGGTACGGATTGGTCCGCCATTTGTTATCACTCCTCCGTTTAGTACAGCGGGCAATTGCGGTGCCTAGTCCAATGAAGGTTTCCCGCCCTTTGCTATTAGGGTCGTCGGGATCGTTGAACTTAAGTGGTGGCCACCGTTGTCCGGTGCACTTGTTCAGATAATCAAGAATATTATTAGGCTCTACCCACTCGGCAGGAATACCGCGCGATTTAGGAGGTTCCCACACACCATCTTTTTGTAAGAGATAAACGCCATTCTGAATGATGACCATATTGTCATACTTTTTGAGGGTCCAGTCACCAAGTTCCTTTGACAGCGGGAACCATTCAGGGTGGGCTAATTCGTCCGGTGCCGTGGTGGTAAATACACCGTCCGTCTCTACGGATATCACGGTGTCAGGCTTGCAACAGTGCATAAGATCCATGACAGCCGCGCGACACGATGATGTGATGTATCCGGCGATGGGTAGCGTATGGCTTTGTGGAGGTTTCGTTTTTCCGCCAGCCTTTTGAGCAGACTTCCCATACATGGAATTAGGCCCAAGTTTGAACGCCATTTGTGTAGGGTTGCGGTTGTCTTGCAACTTTCGACGTCTGGCGTACATACCTCTAATAACTTCTTCCCACGGATAAATTTCTTCCGTAGGTACCCACTGCCAACCATTGAGAATGGTGCAATAGACACCAGTCATTTGTGCCGCCATTTTCATAGCGACGTTGACTTCTGGTGTCCAGTACCATCCTTCCGTGATTTGTGGGTAACTAATGTCACCGAGTGTGGAGCGATGTGGTAGCGGTTGAATAACGGTGTTGGCTAGAGGGTTACGATCATTACTCGTCCCTTCCCATCGAACGTAGAAGAGAGCAAAACTAGTGCGTAGGTCTCTGTTTCCTCGCCAGTCGTCCGCACTAATAGCACCCAAATTTCGCCAGTATCCGCCTTCTTGTAAAGTAGGAATTTCGCAGAAAGCGTAAGGATATGCAGAATTCCTGTCATATGAGTAGATGGGACCCCTAATGAAACCCACTTTATATTGCTCGAAGTGGCCGCCATAATATCCTCCTCTAACTGCCTCGTGTATATCGGCAGTCATGTTGTCTTCTTTGCCGCCCCATTCGTGGCGAATGAGGTCATAATTTCTACGGATATAGTCTGCTAGGGCGCCGGGGCCATGCCATTTAGTAAGCATAAAACCGCCGTCAAACATAAGACGGCGAAATTCAAACGCCAACTCATATAAGGCAATGATTTCTGCCCGCCAATAACGCTGGACTTTTTCCATGTCCGCGTACATCATAACAGACCGGTCACGCTTGCCCTGCACCACCACCCGCCAATTTTGAGGGTCGGATGGTTGCGGAAATAACGTCTCATATGCTTTGACAAAAGACGAGGCAAAAAATGGAGCAAAATCTTCAATAAGGATTGTTGACTTATCGGCCGTGTCTGTCCCCGCCCGACGGATGCGGGTAATACGCATGTATTTACCAAAGACAGCACGAATATAATATTTTGTCCCGGCTATTTTTACCATGCATGACCCGCTAGAATACAATACTTGTTTGGCAGGCCATGGTAATGACCAAATTATCATGTTCTGATCATATCGAAAGAAATACCCAAAGTGAACGGCGTTAGGGTGTTTCTCCACAACGCTTAGGCAGTAATCGGCGATTTGTTCGAAAGTCAACCGTCCGTTAGGTTCTGTTATGACTAGCGGATTATCTGGCTCTGCTGAACAGCCAAACAAAACATAATGTTGCGGTTGGTCGGGGCCGGATAGTTTCATCCCTTCCCCGTCCCACACAATAACCTCTTTTGATAGAATATTATCGGTAGCTTTTTCTTTTCTGTCTATACGTTTCCGCTCTTTGTCTGCATTCTTACGCTGCTCTGTGGTATATCCTTTGTGATAGGCTGCCATTGGATATACTTATGAAATTTGCTCGTAATTTTCACGCCAGTCTGCTTCATCGTCTATGAAATCCGACAGGTCATAATCGCCATCATAATTTTGGTCGATAAATTGCTGTAGGTCCATAAATGCTTGCTGGCGTTCATACCAAACTTCTAACCGCGACATTCCACTAGGGTAATCGGATTGGTGCTCTGGAAGAAATGCGGTGAAGAGATCATACATCTGTCCCTCTTCCCACTCTCTAATTCCTCTTCCCTCGCCCCTTTCAATCCAGTCCGTTAATTGATCCCACGCGGCATCTCTACCTTGGAAATGGTCAGCAAAACGATCGGGAGGACGGGTCACGTTGCTCCGTAGGTTTGGGATACGGGCAAAAAGCGGGGCCGGACTGCCACGGAGGGGATTGTGACAGCCCGGCCCCTGAGAACCCTTCCTAGGGCACTAGGAAGGGCAGACCTTAGAAGTCGGGCTGATCGTCAACCTGACTGTCCCGAGCGATGTTGTCCTCCTCTGAGATGTCTTCAATCCAGAAACGGGTCGCGTCCACCCGTGCTCCGTCATCGTCGAAAAAGTCATACCGTTCGGTACGGAAGATGACGCGCACATCACCGGTAACGCCGTTGTCCTCCAATTCTCGGAGTGTGACGGGAATACCAGGGTGCAGGAGGTTTCCCCCACCGGCTGCGTAGAACTTCACCTTGCGGACGTCGCCAGTCTCACCCTTTGCCAGTGCCCACACACGCGCGCTTTCATTGCCATTGCTGCCGCGTGAACGGAGTTGCCACCCGATGATGAGGAGTTCACAGTCCTTAAGGTCGGGGCGTCGGTCCTGACCGTCCGCAGTGAAGTCATCGAAACCGTCATCCATTGCGGCGCGCAAAGTCTTTGCACCTTCCGCACGCTTTTTGAACGTCTCAACGTCCGCGTCCAGCGTTCGGAGTGTTCGCCTGTTTACCACTGTCTTTTATTCCTCTCGTGTGTGTGCGCAACTATTCTATTCCCCCGAGCTCATGATCGTATGGGACAATGATCGGAAGGCTCGGGGGGCTGCGCGCTGGCTGCCCGTGCACCCCGAGCCTTCCACCCTCCGGCGCGCCGGTGCACCACCGGCCGTATGGGGACAACCTGTGGACAACTCGGCGGCCCCTGTGGATAACTGCGTTTTTTACCAAGCGGGAGACACGAATGGCGCAGCCAGAGCACACCGAAACACCTGAATGGGTCAAGCAACTCCGCGAGGAACCCGAATGGGTGAAGGCACTTGTGCAGCGCAACACTCCTCCTCCCCGCACGGGTAGTAATCCGGGGAGTTACGACGCTGGACGACAGGACCAGGAATTGCTCACAGCCGTTCGAGCAATGCCCGAACAGGTAGTGAATGCTCTCAAGTCTGCTATTGAGGGTGCAACAGCGCAGCAGACCCCACAGCAACAGGCAGCACCACCGCAGCAACAGGCACCACCCGCACAGCAACAGACAGCGGGTACAGCGGGTACACCACAACAGGCCCAGCAGAATTCCACAGGGCAAGCACAGGACACACCACCGAACAATCGTAAGTCATTCGGTGAACGGTGGATGGAAAACTCGTTGTTCACATGAGCATAGACGATGACAGGTTCCCGCCGATCACTCCGCAAAACGTTGCTGACCAGACGCCGTTGGACCTGTCCGTACTCGCACGGGTGGCAACAGAAACAATTGAGGAACCTCCGGCACCACCGCCGAAACCGCGTGACCGGCCACCACGCGCACGTACCGGCAACACTGCGCCGCGTACATCCTCGGGGACGCGCAACCGTCCCCGTACGGATGGCGCGGCGCCTTCATCTGGCAAAGACGTTGACGACGTCGAAATCCCAGAGTATCGGCCTGGCATTCTTGTTAAGCCTCTACGGGATATGTATGTTACTGTTGGCACGCTCGTTATCCCGTTTAATAAGCCTGTCGGAACAGCATTCATCCAAAATGCAGAACCCTGTGCAAAAGCGCTAGATAATGCGGCAAAAGCAGATAAACAAATTCGCCGCGTCCTTATGCTTTTGGTACAGGGCAGCGTGTGGGGTGAAGTAATTATTGCACACATGCCAATTATGATGGCACTCGCCGTGACCATGGTGCCCTCTGTACGCGCCACAATGAATGGCGTACAATCAGAGGAGGCCAGTACGGAAACGATCAATCCTGTTTCCAACGGTTACACGAGGTGACAATATGTCTTACCCACAGCGACGGCGTCGGTTTCGATCAATCGAGGGTGGCGCACAGGAACAGGAAGCACTTGACGCGCTGAAAGCGCAACACGCGCCGCAACTTCCGTGGGCAGAATTCCGGTCACGATTTGACTGGAAACAAAGTGAACACGTCGCGCTGATCGGGCCGAACGGTTCGGGTAAAACCAACTGTCTTATCTCGATTCTCCCCGAGCGTGATTATATTGTCATGCTTGCAACGAAACCTCGTGACCGAACACTAGACGAACTAATCGACCATAACGAATTTGACCTGTATTACGACTGGCACGATATCCCTTGTGACAGGTCACCACGGCGCATCATCTGGCCTGACGCAACCGACCTAGATGCGGACCGCGTACAGCAAGAGGTTTTTACTCGGACACTCCGCGCTGTTTATAATGAAGGTAATTGGTGCCTCGTCATTGACGAGGGCTATTTCGTTGCCACGGATCTTAAATTAGGTCCGCGTATGCGTAAGTTTTGGACACAAGCACGCTCACTAGATGTTTCTTTCGTTGTGGGAACCCAACGGCCGTCATGGGTACCTAAAGAAATGTATAGTGAGTCAACACATATTTTCTTGTGGTCCATGGTGGAAAAAGACGATGTCTCACGGGTGAGCGCTCTTGGGCGCGCTAACGTTGACCTCGTCCGAGCCATCATTCCTACCCTAGAACCGCACCAATTTCTCTACGTCAACACGAGAACCGGTGCGCTTTATCGCTCTTATGCCCCGTTCAGTGTCGTAAAGGATGAGGACGACACGAACACCACCGAGGATAAATCACCGGGAGGAGAAGTCGGGTGATCCTACCAAGCACAATTAACGTGCTCGTAATCGGAATGTCCGTCATCGTTTTTGGGTTCCTGTGGCGTATGTTGGCAGCGAAAATGTCTGACAACCCATGGGGCCAGGCAATGGCGACAATTTTCTAACGTCCTCTGTGGACGACTGGCAGCCAAACCCTGTTAACGCCAGTCCATAGAGGAGAATTGAATGCCCACAGCGGCAACTGTCCAGACTGCCGGTGGAACACAGCAGAACACCGGTGCTCGTAAGGGCAATGCACAGGTGATGCCCCTTGTTCCGTTTGTTCGGGCAAGCATGGAGCATCGCGAACCGTGCGGTATCGACGTCACCCGAGCACTGCTTCCTTCCGGTGCGCAGGACCTTGGTGTATTCGATATCCCTGCCTACGGTTACATTCGTAACATCGTCCTTGTGGTAACCGGGTCCGGCGCTGCCGGTAGCCCTACCTTCCACGAGGACTTTCCGTTTTCCGCCATCACGAACATTGCTTTGACAGAGCCTAACGGCGCTGTCATTGCACAGTTCAACAGCGGGTATGATCTGTACCTTGCGAACAAGTGGGGCGGATACGCCAACGTCATTGCGGCGGACCCCAAACTTTCGCCGACCACCACCACCAGCGCAACGGGTAACTTTGCCTACGTCCTCCGTATCCCGATCGAAATTAGCGGACGCGACGGGTTGGGCTGCCTGCCAAATCAGAACGCCGCAGCAACGTTCAAACTACGGCTGTCGCTGGCCTCTGGTGCTGCCTCCGCAGGTGTGTACGGTGCTACCGCTCCCACCACACAGCCAAACGTGCGCGTGCAGGTTTACCTAGAGGCATGGGACCAGCCGGAAGTCTCCGTTGCCGGAATGACCAACCAGGTCACTCCCCCGGCAATGAACACCACACAATTCTGGTCAGCGCAGATTTTCAACGTGAACGCCGGTGCACAGACCGTGCGATTCACTCGCATGGGTAACTATGTGCGTAACCTCATCTGCATTCTGCGGAACACGTCAACGGGTCGCCTCGGCGGTCAGTCTGATTGGCCAGACCCCATGCAGGTATTCCTAGATGCCCGTCCCACCGACACGGCGTCAAAGACACTCATGACGGAACAGATGTTCCGACGTTCCGGTTTTGGTTCCCGTACCCCCGGTGGCGTTCTCACAACCGCACTGGCAAATGACGGGGCCGGTGCTCTGGACAATGGTGTGTGGGTGTATGACTTCACTCACGAATTTGACCAGGCGCTAGGCCAGGAAAACCGTGACCTTTGGCTGCCCACCCTCGGCTCAACTCGTGTCGAGCTACAGGGAACGTTCGGCGCCGCAGGTACGTTGACTGTCCTTACCAATGACGTCGCGATTGCAGGGCCGGTGTTCCTCTAATGGCATATGCAGGCGAAAACTACGGTACCGGTGGAGCCTACACAGGGCAGGCAGCCAACGCTGTCAACCCTGTACCCGGAAACGGACTCACCACACCACAAGCAGCGGCCGCGCTTGTTCTCGGTTCCCTTGTGGGATTGATTATGATCCGTCGCGGATTCCGTGGCGTAAGCGTAAGCAAGATGTCCGGTGGATTGGTGAGGGGGTAACAATGGCTATGTTTGGAATTCAGCTTAAGGGTTTCATCATCGGGCTACTGGTGGCGTACTTTGTGATTCCCTTCATTCAGCGTGCGATGTTGTCCCGCACCGCTGCCCCGAACCAGTAAGGACATAAACCAATGGGTGATGGCCTGTTTAACGTTTTGGGTGCCATCGTAACAGTGGCACTCGTCACAACAATTGTTAGCCGACCCACCAGTGCCGCAGTAATCAAGGCAATGGGTGACGCTTTCGCTGGCAGTATCCGCGCCGCGCTTGGTAACTAGATGACGGCCCCTAGCAATACAGGGCAGCATTTTCAACCGGGCGGTATTCCCTCCGCAATGGCGATGGGTGCGGGTAGCTCAGCATTCGCCGTATCCACAGAGGGAACAGACGCACCGGGTTGGATTGACTCCCCTACCGGCGCATACGCACCACGGCTGGACTCCGTACCCGGTGGCACCCCGGACCCCATGCGGGGCCAGACGATGCCCGCACGGGACTACCGGCCGGACCCGCGACACGCTCCGACGTACTTCTGGACAGGTCCGCGCGGCCCTGGCGTCGACTACCTACAGCGTCACGGTGAGGAATTCCTCGATGCGGACGGCATCGAAACAAATCGGCCGCATGTTGGTGCGCAAGCGCGTAACCCTCGCGAAATTCCACCGCCGGAACCTCGTCCAACCAATCGGTTAAGCCCTCATAACTTCCTGTTCACCAGACCGTTTGCGCAAGACACGGAACGCTATTTCACTGGTGAACACTTCTCTATGGCGGACCACCGGCGCACCTATCCCATTCTCGGGATGAATCCACCGCCATACCGGCGCAACACATACCGGGCCGATCCGGTACCATGGGACAGTGACATTATCGACCGTCCGCACCCACAACCGTCATCGTCACCCGGTCGTATCGTCGCTTATGACCTTCCACCCATGGCTAACAATGCATGGAGGCTGTAGTGACAGCACCGGCGCCCTTGCGGCCCGTACCGCCACCACCGCCACCGGGGAACGCACTATCAAAACAGTACGGTCCTTTGCCCCTTGGTGCTTGGATTGTCGTTATCGGTGGTGCTCTCGGCATCGCTTGGTATACCACCAGAAACACGGCACCAAAGCAAATAGTAGAGGACACCAGCGGAACACCGGGGGTAGGTACCGGCGCGCAAAGTTTGTGGGTACAAACTAACGCACCACCAACAGCGGTAGCGGATGACAAATTCACCACCAATGAAGAGTGGGCGCGGGTATGCGTCAACTACCTGATTGCGCAGGGTTTTGATCCCTCACTAGCGGACACGGCAATTAGGAAGTACCTAGAATCTAAATCGCTGTCACTGTCGGAACGGGCAATGGTAACGCTTGCGCTAGCAAAATACGGCGCGCCTCCCGTTCTGTTGCCGGACGCTCCTCCGCTACCGGAAATTCCGAAACCGGTAGAGCCTCCTCCGCCACCACCACCGGCACCACCACCGGCACCACCAAAACCGGCAACTAATTACCGGTGGGTGACCGTGACACCGTGGCCCACCAAAACCTCTACACTGTGGGGAATTTCGTCATTGGTGTACGGGAGCGGTGCCAAGTGGCCTACCTTGTATAACGCTAATCGGGTGGGTGTCCGACGTCCCGATGGTAGTTCAGGAATGATTAAAAATCCTAATCTCATCTATGCAGGATGGAGAATCTATTGTCCGTAACAACGATTAGCGACGTCAATAACCCTACGGTAGAGGAAAGGATGGCTCGCATTGATACCTTGCTGTGCATTCTATTCAGCGGATTGACGAGTCATCCGCTGGCAAACACTCTCATTCCCCCAAAGGAATTAGAAGAGTTGCGGGCAATGCTGCCAAAGGACGTCACACCCGATGGCACGGCTTAACGAGTTTCAAATAGCCGGGTACGCTCTTGCGGCCGGTTTTCCGGCTAATGAAGTAGCAACAGCAACGGCTGTCGCATTGGCAGAATCGGGCGGTGACCCTGCCGCCACCAATCGTAACACTAACGGCAGTTACGATTACGGGTTGTTTCAGATTAATACCGTGCATGGTTCACTGCTGAATCAAGGGAACAAGTTTAACCCTCTTGACAATGCCAAAATGGCGCTCACGGTGTGGCGAAACGCCGGTAACAAATGGACACCATGGACGGTATATAAAAGCGGTACCTACCGTGCACAATTACTGAAAGGCACAGCGGGGGCAGCAAAACCCGCGGCAATAGGTGCGGCACCTGCGGCAGAATTTCAACCACCGTTGGTATCACCCGAGGGTGAACCATTAACAGACCCCGAGGGGAACGTTCCTATACCGGGGCAAGGTGGGCCGTTAGAGGCTGCGGTAGGAATGCTCGGGGATGCTGCGGCATCTCTCAAAGGATTAAACGATACCCTTATGACGTTGGTGTCCGGTGGCTTTTGGTTGCGCGTCGGAGCGTTCATCGTGGGATCATTGCTGATTGCCATTTCTCTTATCAAGCTTACCGGTGCGCAAAACATGATCCCGATAAAGGTGCCAGGATTATGAATACCACTACGTGGGCCGTAGGCACTAGCGCTATTGTGGTAGCTGGACGGTGGGCAACCGAGAAACCACTAGATATTAAACTAGTGGTAGGACTAGGCGCGTACGCTATCGGGTTATCTGTGCTATCGACCGTTGACGCGGACATTGCTGCAAAACTTTCCGCAATGGTATTCTTTATGGCCTGCATCGGACCGGAAGGTGCCAAAGGTGGAACACCAACCTTTGTGGCAATCGCGCAGAAATTGGGTTTGGGTGCAGCATAATGGATTTAGTGGCGGTGTTGGCGGGATGTGTGGGCGGTATCCTCGTATGGTCTGCACTGAAAAATAAACACCCGCTCGACGTCATACAATTCTCGTTGCAGGGAAAACCGCTTGACGGTGCACGTCCTTTGAATGCTGCTGCGTCGGTAACGGGAGGAAAGTAATGGCAGTTGACCCGAACGTTATTGGTCCAGCAACTCTCAGCATGACACAAGCGCTGTCACTGTTTGACTCGTTTTTGCCTAAGTTTACCGACCTTGGCAAAGCGGATCCTAGTGACATTAATGTTGTCCGCGATGTAAGGATGGGAGAATTAGCAGCGGTTTTAATGACGCTTGGGATTGGTGGTATGACCAGTGCGCTTACCGGGTCATCGGTACCGGCCGTGGTCGCATTGGTGACGTGCACTGGATTGGTACTACTATATGAGTCTGCGCTGCGGTCCCCTGTGGGAGAAATGGTGAACACCGATGCCTAGTGAATCGCCACGGGAAAGCGCCTACACCACTTATACTAATGAAGAGGTGACCGGCCCACCGTCCTACCGGTCACCTCTTCCGGAAGGTTTTGCACCGCAATTCAACCCCTATCGGGGAACAGAAATGCATGGTGTAGACCCCGGATTGGTAGAAAAAGTTAAGGATGTAGATTCCGAGGGTGGGAAAGTTGACGTCTCAGGGTATTTCGAACCTGGTCAGGAAGACGTTAGTCCTGTCCCTGTACGCATTGTTAATGAAGCCGCCCACGAATACAAAAAGTGGCAAGCCAAACAGGTTCAGGTCGGTAACACATCGCCTATCATGGTGGCTGGCTTTCAAGATGGTAGGACGAACCTACAGATTAAAAACTACGTTACTGGTGCTGGCCGTGTTTGGGTTGGTCCTAATCCTAATGTTACTTCTTACACCGGGTATCCTCTAGATGTGGGCGGTGAAATGGCGTTTTCGGGTGAGGCACCGGTCTACGCCATTGCCGATACAGGGACTGTTGCCCTCGCCGTGTTCATTGAGTACTCCGTTTCCGAGTAATGCCTACTGTGCGCCCGTTGGATACGAACCGTACAGCCGTATTCAACTCCACCGGCACGGCGAGCCTTACTATTGGACCGACAGTGTTCGGGGAATCGTGGCGCGTCCGACGGATGACAGTCACCAGTGACAGCGCTAGTGACAGTGACGCACGAGTGTATCTCAATGCTGTGTTGGACTCGCGACTAGTGGCAGGGTCATGGTCCGGAAACAGGGATTTTAACGAAACGGATTTAACGTTGCAGACGTTGGATAAACTCATTGTGGTATGGGATGGGGGCACACCGGGCGCTCACGCTTCATTTCTGTTGCAGGGAACGGCTACGCGATAATGGCTTTTACTAATCCTATTTTGTCCGGTGAGGAATTGAACCGCACCGGTATTAAATCCGAGAACTATGTCCCCGGTGACGCCGGGTGGCGTATTGCTTCTAATGGCGCGGCAGAATTCGATAACGTCGGTTTGCGTGGTAACCTGTGGGTACCTACCATTACCCTTGGTGGCCAGGATCTAGGTACCCGACTTAACAACATGCCTAAAGGGATAATAGCCTTTATTACCGGTTATCCGGTAGTCGCAACCACCAGTGAACAACGCTTTATGTTGGTCGATTTTAATATTGCACGCGGTCGTTATTATGAGGTATACCTCACCAATATCACTGCCGATCAGGGTAACGCTGGTGCTATTGAATACCATTTACGGTGGACGTTCGGAACCAACGCAGCCATTCCTACGGTATCCTCTGACCAGGTGGCTAACTCACTACGGCTGTCACAGTTTCAATTGCCAGTGATTAGGTTTACCTTTTGGTCAGGCGAGACAACACTCATGAGAATTGCAGCATTCATCACAAGTTTAGACGGGGCACAGGTACGAACTTGGGCACCCGGTGCCGGTTGTCACCTTGGTGTATTGGACCACGGCATTGCCCCGTACGATCACCCCGGACAGGGAACCGTAGGCACTGGTATTATTCCCAAGACGTTGCGGGAATGGACGATAACCGCTAATAGTTCCAAGACGTATAATGGTGACGGTACGTTGCGTACTGACCAGTACGCAACGACATTGGTATCCGGCGATTGGCAGAATGGTAGAGGTAACCAAAGGGCGTGGTGCACATTCAGCACTGCTGATCAGGCAAAAATTGACGAACTCATCGGGGTGCCGCTTGCGGATATTGAGGTTGCAGAATTAAAGATACATCCGTTCCAATACAAATCGTTTACGAATGATGGGTGGTTGTCTATTGGATTGCATCCCGTCAAGAATAGTTTGACCAATCAGGAACCCGGCGGTGGAGTACCTAACATTTACCGCCCGTATGTTATTGACGATATGCTTTATACAATAGGTCTGAAACCACCAGTAACAACTACGTTTCTTGATAGTATGCGTGATGGTTATATGAAAGGCTTTATGTTTGGTAATACATTTAGTGGCGACGGATACGCTAACGTCTGTCAAGGTGTGGGCGGGTGGTCCGATCCTCCGAAACTACACATGAGATATTGGAAGGCAGGGTAACAAATGGGATTCAATCAGTACAGCCTTAAAACAGACGTTGAGGTTCGGGCGGAACAGTTGACAGAAGCAAGGGCTATTATTACTCCGCGTGGTAGTGAACAGGGACAGGAAGGGGATTGGGAAGTTACCTTCCCAGACGGAAACGTGCAGAGAATGACAGATGAAGAATGGCAGAAGGCACAGGGTAAGAGTGATGAAGAGAAAGTAAGTACGGTAAGTGGTGAGGGTATTAGCTCTCCCGGCAATGTGGAGAGTGAAACAGAAGAAAGCGCAACAGAAGACAGCACGACCGGGGATGAAGAGGATTCCGAGACGGAAACGGAGACCCCGGAAACACCGTCTCGGAGTCCTTCTCGAAAGAATAAGGCCGACGACGAAAGGTTCTGACCAATAGGACGTGAGTAAGCCCGAGCCATTCACGTCCGCTGCCCAACAGGAATGGTAACAGCGGAGTTACTATTCCTAACGAACAACCCCCCTAACTCATGATTAGGGGGGTTGTTCCATTGAGGAGGAATGCAATGATTGGTAACAATATTGTCCTGACTGAATTGGGCGGAATGATTGTCTTAACGGTTTTGGGGTTAATGGCGTTGGTTCGGATTGTGCATTATCTAAAGGTTGCTGTGTATCACCTTAAAGAAATTGCTGTGCATTTACGAATGGCACACGCAAAGGAGGGTACCCGTTTCCACTCAGTGGAAACGCCGGCCGACCATGATCCGTCCGATGTGGACAGTCGCAGAGAGTGA
>Ga0190271_10000692_pt1 | contig 17575 bp, 19 predicted proteins | sample Popmic356T_FD_133747 | JGI IMG/M metagenome (GOLD analysis project Ga0190271, IMG submission 133747) | Populus adjacent soil microbial communities from riparian zone of Weber River, Utah, USA - 356 T | ecosystem: Environmental > Terrestrial > Soil > Riparian zone | place: USA: Utah | collected...
CGCCCCGGTGATCCGCGAGCACTTCGGAGCGGCGTGAGGGCAACCGCCCTTCTTCTTGCCACGGTCTTCCTGGCGCTGTTCGCGCAGCCGGCGCTCGCGGCGCAGCCGGAGCGGGTCACGCGGGCGGAAGCGACCGCCGCCGCCGCCCGCGACCCGAAGGTCCGCGAGCAGGAACGCGAGCGCGGCGACCTCGCCTCGGTGGCGACGCTGGACGAGGACGACGACAACTGGGAGGTGGCCTACTTCGCCGACGGCGACGAGCTGGTGCTGGTCGTGGTCGACGCCGGCAGCGGCGAGGTCGAGGAGTCGTGGACCGGCCACCAGGTCTCCTGGAAGATGGCGCGCGGTTACTCCGGCGCCTTCGGCCACAAGCTCAACGCCCCCTACGTCTTCCTGCCCCTCTGCCTGATCTTCCTCGTCGGCCTGGTCGACTGGCGGCGGCTGCGGCGGGTCGCCAACCTCGACCTCCTCGTCCTGCTCGGGTTCGGCGTCTCCCACTACTTCTTCAACCGGGCGAACATCGGGCTCTCGGTCCCGCTCGTCTACCCGGTGCTGCTCTACCTGCTCGGGCGTTGCCTCTGGATCGGGCTGCGGGGGAGGGGGGAGGGCCTGCGGCCGGTCTGGTCGGTGACCGTGCTGATCATCGCCGCGCTCTTCCTGATGGGCTTCCGCGTCGGCCTCAACGTCGCCGACTCGGGCGCGATCGACGTCGGCTACGCGGGCGTGGTCGGCGCCGACCGGATCGCCCACGGGGAACAGCTCTACGACAACTTCCCCGACGACGTCTCCCAGGGCGACACCTACGGCCCGGTCAACTACCTCGCCTACCTCCCCTTCGAGCGGATCTGGCCCTACTCCGGCGAGTGGGACGACCTCCCAGCCGCCCACGCCGCCTCGATCCTCTTCGACCTCGCCGTCTTCACCTTCCTGATCCTCCTCGGAATGCGCATCCGCCCCGGACCAGAGGGCCAACGCCTGGCCGCGATTCTCGCCTTCGGGTGGGCGGCTTACCCGTACACCGCCTACGTCCTCGAGTCGAACTCCAACGACTCACTCGTTGCAGCCCTGCTCTTAGCCACCCTCTTATTCGCCGCAAAGCCACTCGCCCGTGGAGCGCTGCTGGCCACCGCGACCTGGGCCAAGTTCGTAGCGGCACCTCTGGTGCCGATGTACTGGCGTTACTGGTCCGCGGGTCCTGTCTCCGATACGTCCCTCCCGCCTACCGGCGGGAGTCCCGCATCGTCGCCACCCACGGGTCATCGTCGGCAATTAACTCTGTTCTTCGTCGGGTTTGTGACTGTAACCGTCGTGGTGTTGGCTTGGCCGGCGATCGATCCTGGACTGAAGACGTTCTACGACAGGACGATCGCGAGCCAGGCGGGACGCGACTCTCCGTTCAGCATCTGGGGCCAGACTTCGCTGGAACCGATCCGGATTGCGCTGCTGGTCCTGCTCGGCGCCCTGTCCCTGGCATTCGCCTTCGTCCCCCGCCAGAAGTCACTGGTCCAGATGGCCGCTCTGTCAGCTGCGCTGCTGATCCTCTTACAGCTGACCCTTCACCACTGGTTCTATTTGTACGTGGTGTGGTTTTACCCACTGCTGCTCATTGCACTGGCTGCATTACCTGTACGAACGAGTCAGCCAACCCCTGCTGGTTCACCTCAACCACCGCACCCATTACCCAGACATCCTCCTCAGCCGTCTCGAACCGGGTCGGCATCTGGGTGATCAGTGAGCGCAGGGCCTGCTCGCGTTTGACCCCGAGGATGCTGGTCCGCGAACCGGTCATGCCGACGTCGGAGATGAAGGCGGTGCCGCCGGGGAGGACGCGGCCGTCGGCGGTGGGGACGTGGGTGTGGGTGCCGAGGACGGCGGCGACCCGGCCGTCGAGGTGCCAGCCCATCGCCACCTTCTCGCTCGTCACTTCGGCGTGGAAGTCGACGATCACGGCGTCCTGCTCGTGGTGGCTGAGGATCGAGTCGACGGTGTCGAAGGGGGAGCGGGCGACCCGCAGGCCGACGCCGCCGCTGAGGTTGATCACCCGCACCCGCATGCCGTCGACCTCGACCACGGTGTGGCCACGGCCGGGGTTCGCCTGGGGGTAGTTGGCCGGGCGCACGACCCGCTCCTCGTTGTCGAGGAAGTCGTAGGCCTCGCGGTGGCGGTAGACGTGGTTGCCGGAGGTGATCACGCCGGCGCCTGAATCGAACAGATCGTTGGCGGTGCGTTCGGTGATCCCCATGCCGCCGGCCGAGTTCTCGCCGTTGACGATCGTCAGGTCCGGTTCGTGCCGTTCGCGCAGCGCCGGCATCGCTTCGCGCAGGCCCTGTCGCCCGGGGCTGCCGACCACGTCGCCGATGAAGAGAACCCGCATGGTGGGACGACCCTATCTGCGAGATTGAGCCCGATGGCCGATCCGGCGAAGGCGGCAGCGATCTTGGCGCGGGCGCTGGAGCACCCCTACGCGACGCCCGGCCGCTCCTACCTCTACCTCGACGGCGCCGCGACGAAGCTGCCGCCCGCCGGTCCCGACCTCAGCGGTCGCTCGCCCCTCCTCTCCTACGGGGCAAACGCCGCACCGGAGGCGCTCGGTCGCAAGCTGAACCAGCTGCCAGGGGTGGAGATGCCGGTGATGCAGTTCGAGCTGGAGGGGTTCGACGTCGCCTACTCGGCCCACGTTTCTCCCTACGGCTCGGTGCCGGCGACGCTGGTCGAGAGCCCGGGGACGGTCGCGCCGGTCTTTCTCCTCCACCCGACCACCGAGCAGCTGGCGCTGCTGACCGCGACCGAGCTGAACTACGACCTGGTCGAGATCAATGGCGCGGCCGCCTACCGCAGCAAGCACGGTTACCTGCAGCTCGACGGCTCCCCGGTTGCCCTCGCCGCGGTGCGCTCGGCGGGCCGGGCCCTGCCCGAGCTCGACCAGCCGGCGGTCCTCGAGCGCGTCCGCTCTCACCTGCGGCCGGAGCTGTCGCTCGAGGAGTTCGTCCTCGACTGCGTCGAGCGCGGCGGGATCAGACCGCTGAGAATCGGCGCAGCGCCAGCCGGGCGATGAAGCCGTAAGCCACGAAGAGCACCGCGAGGTGGAGCAGCGGCCCGCCGATCCCCGGCCCGGCCCGGTCGAGCGCGGCGGTGATCGCTTCCAGCGCCGGCTTGAAGGGGAAGAGCGCGGTCGTGTACCGGATCGCGTCGAAGAGGACGGTGCCGACCGAACCCGAGGGGACGAGCGAGAGGAAGGCGACCGGCAGGGTGACCATGAAGGCGAGCAGCGAGACCGCGCGGACCTCGCGCGCCGCCGCCCCGAGCGCCGCCCCGGCCGCCCCGAGCGCCGCCCCGGAGGCGAGGATCGCGATCAGCCAAAGCCAGACCCGGCCCCATTCGAGCGGCACGAAGATCGCCATCCCGAACAGCATCAGCAGCGTCACCAGCAGGCCGACGACCACCCCCAGCAGCACCTTCTCGCCGAGCAGGCCGGTGTTGGAGACGAGCCCGCGGGTGAGCCGCGGGAAGGCGTTCTCCTCGCGCTCGAGCGCCAGCGAGCCGGCGACCAGGAGGATGACGACGAAGGCCAGGGTGAGGGTCGCGGCGACCGCGATCGCGAAGATTTCCAGCGGTGGGCTCTCGCCGCCGACCACGACCTTGTCGACCTCGATCGGCTGCGCCAGGCGGTCGATCAGCGGTTTGGCGACGTCGAGGTTGTCGCGGGCCTGCGAGGCGAACTCGGTCACTTCTTTCAGCGCCGGCCGCAGGGCGGGGGGAAGCGCCGGCGTCACCTGTTCGAGGATCCGGGCGCTGGTCCGCAGGCCGAGGATCGGGATCGTTTCGCCCAGCACTTTGAACTCGCCGCCGTTGACGATCAGGCCCAGGTAGCGACCGCCTTCGTTGCCGATCCGCCGCGCGATCCTCAGGTTCGCTTCGGCCAGCAAGGTCGTGATCCGGTCGTCGACCAGTTCGGCCTTGACCGCGTTTTCCTCGTTGACGAGGACTTCGACTTCGGGCACGCCCGGGGTCAGGGTCGAGAGCGAGTTGATCCGGTTCACCAGGTTGGCGGGGAGGATCAGCGCCGCCAGCACGTCGCCCGATTCGACCACCTCCCGCGCTTCGTCCCGGTCGTCGACGAAGACGCACTCGACCCGCTCGCAGACCTGCTTTTTGACGTTGGTCTTCGGCAGCTCTTCGCCGCCGACGTTGATCCGCGTATCGGGTGGCACTTCGTTCAAGAAGGCGACCCGCGGGTCTCCCGGCCCGCGCGAGATCGCGAACCCGACCAGGACCGCGATCAGGATCGGGTAGGCGACCAGCAGCACCGCCTGCAGCGGCGAGCGGCGCAGGATCTGCAGGTCCTTGAGCAGCAGCCAGCGGACGCCGCGCATCAGTGCCCCCGGTGCTGCAGGTAGGCGACGAAGGCGGTCTCGAAGTCGCGGTCGGCGGCCTCGGGAGCTTCGCTCCGCACCGCCTCGCGCAGCTCCCCCGCCGAGCCGTCGAACAGCGACTCGCCGTCGGCGAGGACGAGGACGCGGCCGCCGTAGCGCTCGGCCTCCTGGATGTCGTGGGTGGAGAAGATCACCGTCGTCCCCCGCCCGGCGAGGCCGGAGACGAACTCCCACAGCCGCGCCCGCTGGCGCGGGTCGAGGCCGACGCTGGGCTCGTCGAGCAGCAGCACCGCCGGCCGCGCGAGCAGCCCGATCGCGATGTTGATCCGCTGCTGGTTGCCGCCCGAGAGGCGGGCGACGATCTCACCGCGGCGCTCGCCCAGGCCGGTCAGCTCCAGCATCTCCTCGGCCGATCCGCGCGGGTCCTCGTGCCCCTCCAGCCGTGCGAACAGCAACAGGTTCTCCTCGACGGTCAGCCGCCGGTAGAGCGCCGCCTGCTGGGGCACCCAGCCGACGGTGCCGTCGGCGGAAGCGACCTCACCGGCGTCGGGCCGGACGATCCCGGCGAGGATCGAGAGCAGGGTCGTCTTGCCGGCGCCGTTGGGTCCGATCACCGCCACCAGCTCGCCCGGACCTGCTTCCAGCGAGACCCCCCTCAGTGCCTCCCGCTCGCCGTAGCGCTTGACCAACCCCTGTGCCTGCACCGCGAGAAAGCTACTGGCCCTCCCCTAAACTCGGCCCTCCATGGCTTTCCCCGCTACCCGCCTTCGCCGCCTGCGGCGCACCGACACGCTGCGCGGCCTCGTCCGCGAGACCGAGCTCTCGCCGGCGCACCTGATCCAGCCCGCCTTCGTGGTTGCGGGGGAGGGGGTGCGCGAGGAGGTCCCGTCGATGCCGGGGATCGAGCGCTTCTCGATCAACAACCTGGTCGAGGAGGCGGGCGAGATCGCCGCCGCCGGAATCGGCGCGCTGATGCTCTTCGGCGTGCCCAGCGTCAAGGACGAGTTCGGAACCGGTGCCTACGACGACGAGGGAATCGTGCAGATGGCGGTGCGGGCGCTGAAGGAGGCGCACCCCGACCTGATCGTGATGACCGACGTCTGCCTCTGCGAGTACACCTCGCATGGCCACTGCGGCGTCGTCCGCGAGGGCGGCACCGAGGTCGACAACGACGTCACCGTCGAGCTGCTGGCGAAAACCGCGATCTCCCATGCCGAGGCCGGCGCCGACGCGGTCGCCCCCAGCGACATGATGGACGGCCGGATCGGCTCGATCCGCTTCCAGATGGACGAGGAGGGACACCCCAACGTGCCGATCATCGCCTACAGCGCCAAGTACGCCTCGGCGTTCTACGGGCCCTTCCGCGACGCCGCCGAGTCGACCCCGGAGTTCGGCGACCGCCGCGGCTACCAGATGGACCCCGCCAACGCCGCCGAAGCTGTGCGCGAGGCCGAACTAGACCTCGAGGAGGGCGCCGACATGCTGATGGTCAAGCCGGCGCTTCCTTACCTGGATGTCGTGCGGCGGGTCAAAGACGCGACCGGCGCGCCCGTCGCCGCCTACCACGTCTCCGGCGAGTACTCGATGCTGAAGGCGGCCGCCGCCAACGGCTGGATCGACGAGCGCCCCGCCGTGGTCGAGGCGCTGACCTCGATCCGCCGCGCCGGCGCCGACGCAATCGTCACCTACTACGCGAAGGAGGCAGCCGAGTGGCTTCGGTGAAAACGCCCCAGTCGAAGGCGCGCAGCCGCAAGGACGGCTCCGCGATCCCGCTCGACGAGACCGACAAGCGGTTGATGAACCTGCTGCAGTCGAGCTTCCCGCTCGACCCCGAGCCGTTCGCCCTGGTCGCCTCCGAGGCGGACCTGGAGCTGGACGACGTCCTCGCCCGCACCCAGCGCCTGCTCGACGGGCGGATCATCCGTGAGATCACGCCGATCTTCGACACCCGCGCGCTCGGCTACGAGTCGATGCTGGTGGCGGCGAAAGTCGACGCCGAGAACCCGCAGCGGGCGGCGAAGATCGTCAACGCCCACCCGGGCGTCTCCCACAACTACCTGCGCACCCACGACTTCAACATGTGGTTCACGATCGCCACCCCGCCGGACTCCGAGCTCGGCCTGAAGGGGACGCTGGAAGCCCTGATGGAGGAGACCGGAGCGGAGTCGATGCGGGAACTGCCGACCCTCACCCTGTTCAAGATCAACATGAACCTGGAGATGGAGAAGGGGACCGAGGCGCTGGCCGCCGCGGTCGAAGCGGCACCGCCGCGCGAGCTCGAGCCGCAGCCCTACGACGAGGACGACATCGCCCTGATCAAGGCCCTGCAGGGGCCGATGGAGGCCGTCGCCCGCCCGTATGACGCCGCCGCGGGGGAGCTGGGGATCTCGACCGAGGAGCTGCTCGACCGCCTGCGGACGATGGTCGACCGCAAGATCCTCCGCCGCGTCGCGGCGATCCTCTACCACCGCCGCGCCGGCTTCTCCGCCAACGGGATGGGGGTCTGGAAGGTGCCCGAGGAGCAGATCATGGAGGTGGGCGGGCGGATGGCCTCCTTCCGGGGTATCTCCCACTGCTACCAGCGCCCCACCTACGAGGACTGGCCCTACAGCGTCTTCACCATGGCCCACGGCCGTTCGAAGGAGGAGTGCGACGCCGTCCTCGACGCGATCGCCGAGGAGTGCGGGATCGGGCCCGACGGTCGCGCCACCCTCTACTCCTCGACCGAGTACAAGAAGATCCGCCTCCATTACTTCACCGAGGATTACGCGCGCTGGGATGCCGAGCATTCATAAAGACGCGCCACCTGACGGCGGCGCTGAAGCAGGTCTCTTTGACCGGGCGCGACAGGTTCTTCCCGGTGGAGTGAACTCCCCGGTCCGGGCGATGCGGCAGATCGGCCGCGACCCGATCTTCGTCGAACGCGGCGAAGGCTGCCGGCTGTTCGACGTCGAGGGCAACCGCTACGTCGACTGGATCGGCTCCTGGGGACCGCTGATCCTCGGCCACGCCGAGCCGGCGGTGATCGCCGCGGTGATCGAAGCGGCGAAGCGCGGGACCAGCTTCGGCGCCGCGACCCTGGAGGAGGTGCGGCTGGCCGAGGAGGTGGCGGCGCGGATGCCCTCGGTGGAGATGGTGCGGATGACCAGCTCCGGCACCGAGGCGGCGATGAGCGCGGTGCGGCTGGCGCGGGCGATCACCGGCCGTGAGGTCGTGATCAAGTTCGCGGGCGCCTACCACGGCCACTCCGACGGGCTGCTGGCCGACGCCGGTTCCGGTCTGGCGACGCTGGCGGTGCCGGGCAGCCCGGGGGTGACCGCGGCGCAGGCGGAAACGACCGTGGTGGTGCCGTGGAACGACCGCCAGGCGGTCGCCCGGGCGCTCGAGGAGCACGAGGTGGCGGCTCTCCTGGCCGAGCCGATCGCGGCCAACATGGGCGTGGTCCCGCCCGCCGAAGGCTTCCTCGAGTTCCTCCGCGAGGCGACCCGCGAGGCGGGCGCGCTGCTGGTCTTCGACGAGGTGATCACCGGCTTCCGCGTCGCCCGCGGCGGCGCCCAGGAACTGCTCGGGGTCGAACCGGACCTGACGGTGATGGGCAAGGTGATAGGCGGCGGCCTGCCGGCGGCGGCCTACGGCGGCCCCCGCGAGCACATGGAACGGATCGCCCCCGCCGGCGACGTCTACCAGGCGGGGACGCTGTCGGGGAACCCGCTGGCGGTCGCTGCGGGCTTGGCGACGCTGGAGCAGCTCGACGCCGATGCCTACGCGCGCCTGGGCGAGCTGACCGCCCGCCTCGCCGCGGGTTTCGAAGCGCTGGCGACCGAGCGGCCGCTGCAGGTCGCCAAGGCCCCCGGCCTGGTCACCCTCTTCTTCAGCCCGGTGCCGATCACCGACTTCGCCACGGCGACCGCCTGCGACACCGAGGCGCATGCCCGCTTCTGCCGGGCGCTTCTGGAGCGCGGCGTCTACCCGCCGCCGGCCCAGTACGAGGCCTGGTTCGTCTCCCTCGCCCACGACGAGGCGGTCGTCGACCAGACGCTGTCCGCAGCCGCCGAGGCCCTCGACGAGGCGCTGGCGTGAACGCCCTCCAGACCCTGGCCGACCAGCTCCGCGCCGAGGAGACGCCGATCACCCCGCACGTGGTCGACCCGGCGGCGCCCTCGGAGCTCGGCGAGCTTGCGGGCGGCGGCGAGTACGCCCTGGTGATCGAGGCCGTCCACGAGGGCTACCTGCTCCATTACGAGCAACCGCGCCTGCTGGCCGGCCACGATCCCGACCTCGCCCTGCTCGCCGGCGACTACCTCTACGCCCTCGGACTCGATCGCCTCGCCGCCCTCGATGACACCCGCGCCGTAACGATCCTCGCCGACCTGATCAGCACCTGCGCCCGCCTCCAGGCGGAGGGTCAAACCACCTCGATACCGAGCCTTTGGCGCGAGGCCGCCGAGCAGATCGCCGAACCGCATTAGTCCCTAGACCGACGCTTACTTCGCCGCCTGGCGTTTGAACTCGCTCATGTGGGCGTTAGCCCGCTCGATAGCGAGACGACTCAGCTCTCGCTCGACTTCGATTCCGCCCAGGCCAAAGCCCGACCCCGGCGCCTATCCTGCCCTTGTCTCGCACGCTTCCCACAGAAGGCTAAGGAGCGAGAGCGGCGAACTCTCCCCCCAGCCGCCCCCGGCTTCTACACAGAATGACCAAGTGTGACGCAGGTCACACCCCTTAACCAATAAACTGGCAAGCCCTACGCGAACGACCTGTGGCAGACGACGCGAACAAAGTAAACGGGGCCGAGGAGGCACCGGTGGTGGAGCGGGTTAAGCCCGACCCGCCCGGCTATTTCGAGGGCGAGTCGATGACTCGCCGCCACGTCTTCACGGTCGCGTCCCAGGCGATCGGCGGCATCGCCGCCGCCGGGATCGTGCTGCCTGCCGTCGGCTTCGCGGTCGCCCCGATCTTCCACCGCGGCAAGGAGCGCTGGGAGGCGGTCGGGCCGGTCTCCGACTTCGTCGAGGACACCTACCGCCAGGTCGTCTTCACCGAGACCGAGGGGATCGGCGACGCCGGCAAGACCACCGCTTACGTGCGCAAGAGCTCCGAGGAACTGGGCGAAGAACCCGGCAAGATGGTCGCCGTCTCCAACCGCTGCGCCCACCTCGGCTGCCCGGTCCGCTTCGTCGAGGCCGCCGGCAACTTCATCTGCCCCTGCCACGGCGGCGTCTACGACTTCCAGGGCAAGCGGATCGGCGGCCCGCCGGTGCGCCCGCTCGACCAGTTCCAGACCCGCGTCAACAAGGGCCAGGTCGAAGTCGGCCCGCGCTACAGCGTCACCTCGCAGATGGAGCCGGTCCGCGCCCGCGACCCCGGCGAGTTCACCGGCGGGATCTGGGAATACCTCTACCCGCCGCGGCCCTCTACCTTCCCGGCGCCCTGATGCCGAGCTTCCCGAAACCCAAGATCCCGGACGCCGTCGTCCCGCCGCCCCTGCGCAAACCGGCCAAGCCCGGCAGCGCCGGCACCCCCAAGGGCCAGGCGCCGAGCGACCTGAAGGAGCCGCCGGAGAAGAAGACGGCCGGCGACAAGCTTCTCGAGGTCGGCAAAGAGGCGCCGATCGACGCGCTCGGCTGGGTCGATCAGCGGCTCGCCGCCAGCGGCTTCCTCACCGGGATGCTGTTCCGCAAGGTGCCGAAGGGGACCAACTGGTTCTACACGCTCGGCTCCGCGACCCTCTTCGCCTTCATCGTCCAGGCCGTCACCGGCGTCTTCCTGGCGATGTTCTACACGCCGTCGGCGACCCAGGCCTACGCCTCGATCGCCCACATCAACAACGAGGTGCCGCTCGGCCAGCTGGTGCACGGGATGCACAAGTGGGGATCGAGCGTGATGGTGATCCTGATCTTCCTCCACATGGGGCGGACCTTCTTCTTCGGTGCCTACAAGTACCCGCGCGAGCTGAACTGGGTGATCGGCGTCGTGCTGCTGATCCTGACGATGACGATGGCCTTCACCGGCTACCTGCTGCCCTTCGACCAGCGCTCCTTCTGGGCCTCGATCGTCGGCATCAACATCAACGGCACCGGCCCCGTCGTCGGCCCCTACCTGAGCGACTTCCTCCGCGCCGGGCCTGAGCTCGGGGCGACCACCCTCTCGCGCTTCTACGCGATCCACATGCTGCTGGTCCCGGGAGCGATCATCGCCCTGATCGGCGCCCACATGTACCTGGTGGTCAAGCTGGGGACGACGGCGCCGCCCTGGGTCAAAGCCGAGCGGCCGAAGATCGCCGCGCCGACCTCCCAGCTCGAGGCGGGGGCCAACGGCAACGGTCGCGCCAACGGCGACCGCGTCAACGGAAGCGACGGCGCATGAAGCCACAGGACAAGCAGAAGTACCTCGAGGAGTACGAGCTGCTGAAGAAGAAGGGGAAGCCCTTCTTCCCCTACGCGGTGATGAAGGACTCGGTGATGGCGCTGATCGTCGTCGCCGTGATCATCGCCATGTCGATCATCCTCGGCGCCGAGCAGGGACCGAAGGCGGACCCGACCTCGACCACCTACGTGCCGCGTCCCGAGTGGTACTTCTTCTTCCTCTTCGAGGTCCTGCGCGTGATCAAGCCGCCGGAGCTGGTCCCGATCGCGACGATCGGCATCCCGACGATCTGCATGGTCCTGCTGTTGCTGCTCCCGTTCTACGATCGCGGCCCGGAGCGCCGCCCGGAGCGCCGCCCGATCGCGACCACGGCCGGCATCCTGACGATCATCGCGATGGGCTACCTGACCTACCTCGGCGCGATCGGCGGCTCGCCGACCGAGGTCGAGATGAAGGTCTCCAAGCAATACGAGCCGGGCAAGGAGATCGTCGCCGCTGCCGGCTGCCTGGCCTGCCACAAGCTGGGCGAGAACGGCAACAACGGGCCTGGACCTGAATTGACCCACATCGCTTCGCGGATCCCGCGGGCTGCGATCATTCGCTCGGTCGAAATCGGGCCGGGCATCATGCCCTCCTTCCGCGACCTGCCGCCGAAAAAAATCGAACAGCTGGCGGACTTCCTGTCCTCGCTCGACTAGATCGGTCGACCGGGACGGGGTCGGCGCCCTGAATCCCATGGACACGATCAACGACAACCGCCAATCGCCGGACTTCGCGGGCCAGGTCAACCGGATGTTCGACCGCGTCGCGAGCCGCTACGACGCGCTCAACTCGGTGATGACCGCCGGGCTCCACCACCGCTGGCGCGAGCGGGCGGCCGAGCGGACTGAATTGCGCCCCGGCGACTCCGCGCTGGATGTCTGCTGCGGCACCGGCGACCTCGCCCTCGAGCTGGCCGAGCGGGTGACGCCGGGCGGCCGCGTGGTCGGCTGCGACTTCTCCGAGCCGATGCTCGACCTGGCCCGCGAGAAGGCGTCCGCGCGGAGGGCCGACGGACTCCGCTTCGAGTGGGCCGACGCGCTGCAACTGCCCTACGACGCCGAGCGCTTCGACGCGGTCACGGTCGGCTTCGGGGTCCGCAACCTCGCCGACCTCGACCGCGGCCTGCGCGAGCTGGCGCGGGTGCTGAAGCCCGGTGGCCGCGCCGTGATCCTCGAGATCACGACCCCGGAGCGGCCGCCGCTCTCGTTCTTCTTCTCGCTCTGGTTCGACCGCATCGTCCCCCTGCTCGGCGCCTTCTCCAGCAACCCGGAGGCCTACTCGTACCTGCCCGAGTCGGTGCGCAGCTTCCCCAGCCCTCGCGGCCTGGCGGAGAAGATGGACGCGGCCGGATTCGAGCGGATTCGCTACACCGTGCTCGCCGGGGGGATCATCGCGATCCACAGCGGCGTCCGCGGGTGACGCGCCCGGCGCCGTGACCCGGCCCTCCTCCGTGCCGCCGCCGGTGACGGCGGTCCTCGACGCCTCCAGCCGCTGGCTGCCGGCACGGCTGGGCGAGGTCGAGGAACTGCTGCGCGAGGCGGTCGCCGGCCACGGCGAGAATCTCGGCGAGGACGCCGGCGCGACCCTCGGCGCGGGCGGCAAGCGGCTGCGGCCGATGCTGGTCCTGCTCTGCGCCGGGCCCGAGCGCAGCGATGCGGCAATCCGCGCCGCGACGGCGATCGAGCTGGTCCACATGGCGACCCTCGTCCATGACGACGTGCTCGACGACGCTCCGCTGCGCCGCGGCCTGCCGACCGTCGCCGCCACCTCGGGCCGGGAGCGGGCGACTGCGACCGGCGATCTGCTCTTTTCGCGCGCCTTCGCTCTCCTCGCCGAGACCGGCGACGCCCGCTCGGTGGCCCTGCTCGCCGACGCCTCGGTCGCGCTCGCCCGCGGCGAGCTGGCGCAGCGCCGTGACGCCTTCGACCTCGGCCTCGACGAGGAGCGCTACCTCTGGCGCTGTCGGCTGAAGACCGGTCGCCTCTTCGAGTGCGCCTGCCTGCTCGGCCGCGACGACGAGGCGCTGCGCGAGTTCGGCGCCGAGATCGGCCTCGCCTTCCAGCTGCTCGACGACGTCCTCGACGTCAGCGGCCCGCCGGAGCGGACCGGGAAGGCGCGCGGCACCGACCTGCTCGACGGCACCGTCACCCTGCCGCTGATCGAGGCGGCGGCTGCTGATCCCGGCATCCGCGAGGCCGACCTGCAGGCGCTGGACGCCGCCGGGGCAGAGGCGCTCTGCGACCGGATCGCTGCCACCGGCGCCCTGGACAGGGTCCGCGCCCATGCGCTGGAGATGGTCGCCACCGCGAAGTGGGCGCTGGAGCGGGCCGCGTTCGAGCCCGAACAACGCCAGCTCCTGGCCCTGGTAGCGGACGGCGTGGTCCAGCGTTACAGCTAGCCGACCTGCTCGGTGGGGCGCACGAGGATCTCGTTGACGGCGACGTGCCTTGGCCGCGTCACCACGTAGGCGATCGCGTCGGCAATGTCCTCGGCCTGAAGAATGTCCATGTCCTCGAAGCGCTGTTCGATCTCCGCTTTGATCTCAGGCCGGTTGTGGCTCTGCAACTCGGTTGCCACCGCGCCCGGCTCGACCAGTGAGACGCGGACGTGGCTCCGCGTCATCTCCTGGCGCAGCGCCTCGCTGAAGGCGCCGACCCCGTGCTTGGTTGCGTTGTAGACGGCGCTGCCCTGGCGCGCCTGCCGGCCGGCGACCGAGGAGATGTTGACCAGGTCGGCGACCCGTCGCGGCTCCTTCTCCGCCGCCTCGGCGAGGTGGGGCAGCGCCGCGCGGGCGGTATAGAGGAGGCCGAGCAGGTTGACGTGGACCATCCGCTCCCACTCCTCCAGCGGCGCCTCGGCGACCGGGCCGAGCAGCATCACGCCGGCGTTGTTGACCAGCACGTCGAGCCGGCCGAGCTCCTCGGCGGTGTGGGCGACAGCCTGCTCGGCCTGCTCGCGGTCGCTGACGTCGGCCTCGATCGGCAGCGCCGTGCCGCCCGCGTCGGCGATCTCGCCCGCCAGCTCCTGCAGCCGGTCGGCCCGGCGGGCAGCCAATGCCACCGCGGCACCGCGCGCCGCCAGGGTCCGCGCCGCGGCCTGACCGATGCCGCTGGAGGCGCCGGTCACCAGCGCCACCGTGTTCTCGAGATCGCGGGAGGGCGGGGTCACCCCAGCCCTATACCCAACTTGCCTCAGGCGAAGTCGTCGGCGCCGATCAGGTCGTTGTGGAGGGCGATGATGAAAACCTCCGCCATCGCGCTCATGTTGGCGTGCTCCAGCGACCGCAGCTCACCGGCAAGCGTGTGGGCGCCGTCGTCGAGCCGTTCGTCGAAGGCATCGATCTCGACCGCGCTGTGGATGCTGTTGGTCGTCCACTCGCACTCCGGACAGCGCCGCCAGACGCGCCAGCGGGTGCGATCGGACACCTGCTCCCAGCAGGTCGGCTGGACCAGATCAGAGCCGCAGTGGGGGCAGATGTGCAGCGAAGGGGCGATGGAATTGTCGGATGCTTTCTCTGCCATTGCGCCAATATCGCCGTCCGGCCGGTCGTGGTGATCCGTATTTCGCCCCATTACTCCCTCAGAAACCCCACAAGCGGGGAATCGGATCGCTCCTGCGGATGATCCGACCGGGGGTGCGCCCCGTTACCATTGCCAAGATGCCAGGAAACATCGGACTCCCCGAGATCGCAATCGTCCTCATCATCGCCCTGCTGGTCTTCGGCCCGAAACGGCTGCCGGAGCTGGGTCGCAGCCTCGGCCGCGGCATCCGCGAGTTCAAAGGCTCGATCGGCGGCGACCATGACGACGACGAGGACGAGCCCAAGCAGCACGCTCTTCCCGAGACCGAGTCGGCCAAGGTCCACGGCGATCCCGCCGACGCGGAGATCGTCCGCAACAAATCCAGCTGAGGGCAATTGTGGCCCGCCGCGTCAAGGCGGTATCCCACGAGGATCGCCTCACCCTCGTCGAGCACCTCGATGAGCTGCGCACCCGGCTGATCGTCTGCATCGTCGTCTTCGGCGTCGCCCTGGCGCTCTGCTTCTGGCAGAACCACCTGCTGCTGGAGATCGCCCAGGGCCCGCTTCCGGCCGACCGCGACGAACTGATCACCTTCGGCGTCACCGAGCCCTTCACCACCACCCTCACCGTCTCCGCCTACGGCGCCGTGGTCCTGGCGCTGCCGATCGTCCTCTGGCAGCTCTACGCCTACGTCCTGCCCGCCTTCAGCGCGGCCGAGCGGCGGGTGATCCTGCCGATCCTGCTGCTCTTCCCCGTCCTCTTCGTGGCCGGCCTCGCCTTCGCCTACTTCGTGGTGATGCCCTCGGCGCTGCGCTTCCTGCTCGACTTCAACGACGGCCAGTTCAACATCCAGCTGCGCGCGCGCGACTACTACAGCTTCTTCTCGATGACCGAGATCGCCTGCGGCCTGATCTTCCAGCTGCCGCTGGCGATCATCGCCGTCACCCGGCTCGGAATCGTGCGGGTCGAGCAGCTCAGCCAGAACCGCCGCTACGCCTATCTGGCGATCGCGGTTCTGGCCGCGGCGCTACCCGGAGTCGACCCGGTGACGATGCTCATCGAGATGGTTCCGCTGCTTGTTCTGTATGAGTTGAGTATCTTGCTCGCTCGGGTCCTGGGACGTCCGGGACGGACCGGAGGGGTGGCTCAGCCTTCCCCGCAGGAGTAGGGAGAGAGAAGTGGCCGGCAAGAAAAAAGAGCACCAGATGCTGTTCGACCTCCGTGGCGGCCGCCGCGGCAAAGCCGTCAAAGTCGTCTACGCGGTGCTGGCGGTGCTGATGGGCCTCAGCCTCTTCCTCGTCGTCGGCGGCTTCAACCTCGCCGAACTCTTCAACACCAACAGCAGCTCCGGCGATGCCGCCAAGGCCTATGAAGAACAGGCCGAACGGATCGAAACCAAACTGGTCAAAAGCCCCGGCGAACCCGAGCTGCTGAGGTCCCTCACCAGAGCGCAGATCAACGCCGGCAACGCCCAGGTGACCGTCGAACCGAACGGCGAACGCCAGGTTTCGGCCGACGCGGCGCAGGAATACCAGCGGGCCTACCAGTCCTGGTCGGAATACCTGAAAGCGACCAAGGAACCGGACGCCGGCCTGGCACTCCTGGTCGCGCCGATGCTGTTGGGGCTGGCGGAACTCTCGACCTCCTACGCGCAGGCGGACTCGAGGATCCAGTCCGCCTCCGACGCACAGCTGATCGTCACCAAAGATCGCCCGTCGGTCAACGCCTGGACGACGCTCGCCTTCTACTCCTACTTCACCGCTCCCCAGCTGGCCGAAAAAGCGCGAGCCGAAGCCAAAAAGCTCGCCGCGACCAAAGCCGAAGGGGAAGCGATCGACAAACAGCTCGACGAATTCAAGAAAAACGCCGACAACTACCGCAAAGAAAAAGCGAAAGCCGAAAAAGCCGAAAAAGAAGCGGCCAAAGCCGGCGGCGGCAGCGGCGAAGTACCGCCGGGACTGGAAAACCCACTCGGCGGTCTCGGCGGCGGCGGGCTGGGTGAATAGGGGCTCTCTGCCAGCCCCCAGATGGGCCGTGTTGGGCTCGAACCAACGACCTTGAGATTAAGAGTCTCCTGCTCTACCAACTGAGCTAACGGCCCGGGGACGGGCAAGTATAGGAAGGTCGGCTCCTCGACAGCGGGCGCGCCCGCGCCCTACTTGGAGCGGCAGAATTTTTCGACCTGGCCGTCGACGATCGTGCCGTCTTCGAAGCTGAAGCGGCCGTGGGTCCGGAGGATGTTGTCGCTGCAGCGGGCCGAGGCATAGCTGCGTTGCCTGCCGCCGGCGCGGTAGCGCCTGCCGATCTTGACGTCGACGTGGGTAATCGCCCCGGCCCCCCCGGCGATCGGGGGCAGGTCGAGGCGGGCCCGATAGCGGAACTCGCCGCGGCGCTTTTCGATCGGGACGGCGATCGCGTAGGTCTCGGTCATCCCCGCCGCGTCGAGGCGGGCGTGGAGCACTGCGGTCGGCAGGCCGCCCAGGCGCGGGCCGTTGAAGATCGAGAGCGGCGAGCCGGCCTGCACCGTTCCGCTCGGCAGCGAGATCAGCGCGGCAACGTTGCCGGTGCCGACCAGTGCCCGGCCACAGATCGCCCGCGCTTCCTCGCTGCCCACGGAAGAGATCGATTCCGGCGCGCAGCTCGGCAGCCCGGCGACGCTGAGGCGGCCGTCGCGGTCGAAGTCGACCAGCGCCTGGCGCAGCGGCGAGGGCCGGCCGCCGCCTTTGGCGGCGATGTCGAGGTGCCCCTGGAAGTCGATCGGGGCGAACTCGTGGCGGGGGAGGGCCTGCGGCTTGAAGCCGCCGTCGGCGCGGAGGACGATGTCGTCGACTTCGACCAGGGCGCCGGCCGCGGTTCCGACCAGCGCCGTCAGGGCGATCAGCGAGAGGAGCGCCGCCCGTCTCAGCCGGGGGTGTGGCATGGCGAGGTCAGGGTCGTCGGGAAGCTGTCGCCGTTGGTGAACTTCAGCTTCCCCTCTACCTGGAGGCGCCCGCCGGAGCAGTGGGCGCTGATGTAGCCGATCTTCTTGCCGCCTTTTTTGAGGGTCGCGCCGACGCTCGCCGCCGCCAGGGTGGGGGCGCCGAAGCCGCCGGCCACTTCGGGCATCTCAACCCGGACCTGGAAGCCGTAGCGACCCTTGGCGACCCGCTCGATCACGATCGGCACCAGTAGCGCCTGCGGCGTCGGCACCGTCTCGTAAGCGTGGGCGATCAGGGTCGGCTTGCCGCCGCTCGACGCGGCGTTGAAGAAGGAGACGGGGGAGGTGATCTGGAA
>Ga0190271_10000693_pt1 | contig 17549 bp, 17 predicted proteins | sample Popmic356T_FD_133747 | JGI IMG/M metagenome (GOLD analysis project Ga0190271, IMG submission 133747) | Populus adjacent soil microbial communities from riparian zone of Weber River, Utah, USA - 356 T | ecosystem: Environmental > Terrestrial > Soil > Riparian zone | place: USA: Utah | collected...
GCGGATGTCGGCGAGGATCTTCTTCGCGTCGTTGATGGCGTCGATCTGATCCTGCCTCGCGCCCATCAGCATCTCGCGGTAGTCCTGCTCGTTCTTGGCCCGGTTCTCTTGGAACCCCGCCAGCGCCTCAAAGGTCTTGGCGCGGATGTCGGCCTCGTCCTCGTTGAACTCGGCGAACGCCTCCTGCGTGCCGCGCTCGGACAGGTTCTGGGCACCCCGCAGCAGCGCCTCGTTGGCGACCCCACCCATCCGGGTCATCAACTCGGCCGGCAGGAAGCCACCACGGTACGACTCGACGCCGGCCTGCGACGTCGGGTCGAAGCCCGTGCTCCCCGTCGCTGCGCCGATCCGGGCGAGCGCCTGATCCTGGGTGGTGAGGTCGGCGCGCAGGGCGTCGGCGACCGTGCCCGTCCCGGCCTGCCCCAGCCCCTGGATCTGCTCACCGGCGAGGTTCCAGCCGGCCTGCACCTGACCGCCCATCGCGGCGTTGGCCTTCCCTGCGGCCGCGTACGCCTCGATCATCCCCTGCCGGCGACCCTCGGCGTCCTTCCGCATCCGCTCGGCCTCGGCGTCCCAGGTCGACTTCTCCCGGTTGAACGCCTCGTCGGCCATCTTCCTGACGCGCGCCTCGATCTGCGCCGGCGTCTCGATGACAGTCCGGCTCTGCTTGGTGCCGGGGCGGACGACGGTGCCCTTGGGCTTGGGGATCGTGTAGTAGCCCTGGCCCTTGGCGTACCGGATCACCGACCCCTTCGGGACCTTGACGTTCTTCCGGTAGCGGTTGAAGTTCGGGAGGGCCATCTAGCCCAGCTTCGCCCAGGCGTCGGGGTGATCCTTCGCCCACTTGGCGAGCGTCTGCCCGTAGCCGAGCGCGGCCTGGAGTTGCGCCTTGGTCTTGATCCCCGACCTGCCGCCCCAGGAGATGCCGCCCCACTCGGGAGCGGCAGCCGTGCCGTCGTCGGCCAACTCATCCCCAGGCCCTCCCTCCCAGGTCTGCGGGTGTGTGTCGGCGATCCGGGCGGCGGCGCGTGAGCGCGCCTCGGCGAGCAGGTCGGCTGCCTGCCGGTCGGCCTCGGAGATCCCGGTCAGACCCTGCTCGGCTCCACCGAGGAAGCTGCGGAGGTCTCCGTAGTCGGCCTTCTCTCGGGCCTCCAGGGCGGAGCGTGTCAGGCCGACGTTCTTGCCCGACGTCCCCATCCCCCGTGCGTGGGCCTGGGCGCGCTGGTTGCGGAGGCTCTTCGTCATAGCCGCGATGTTCTGGGCCATCGCCGAGAACTTGTTCGTCTTCGCTGCCTCGATGGTGGGGTCGTCGAGGTAGGAGCGGAACTGCTCCCCGACCTTGGTCGGGTCACCGCCCCAGTCGATGAACGCCTGCCGGAATGCCTTGGAGAACTGCGCTCGCGCGGTGTCCGTGAGTTCCTTGCCGCGGATCGCTGCGTTCGCCGGCTCCCAGTCGCCGGCCAGCAGGGCGTCGTAGTCGGGGATGTTCCAGTAGCCGGTCTGGCGTTCGGCCGTCCGCGGGGGAGCGTCGACCGCGGCGTTCGGGTTGGCCGCAGCCGGGGCAGCGTGGGGCGTGTAGATCGGGATGTCACCCGGCCCCATCGTCCCCGTGTACGTCCTGTCCGGCGGCTGCCAGGTCAGCTTGGGCACCGGCTTCGGCTTGGGCGTCGTCCGGGTGTAGATCGGGATCCCGCCTGGACCGGTCTTCATGGTGTAGCCGGGGATCGAGGTGACAGCCATCTAGGCTCCAATCATGCCGCAGCGAGCGGCTGACGTCACTGGCCTGCGGTGACGACGTAGTTGACGATGGCGTAGGAGGGAGCATCGAGAGGCTTGCCAGCGGGGCCGACCGTGATCCCTGTCACCTTGCTCGCCGCGTCCCTGTTCGTCGCCTGATACTGCGATCCGCTCAACGGATACTGGACGTTCCCGTTCGGGTAGGTGTAGCCACCGTCGAGGCGGGTGGCTCCGACGGTGTGCGTGTGGCCTGGGTCGGTGACCGAGTGTCGATGGGAAGGCCCACGGTCGGCGAGCGCGGCCGCATCGACCGCCCCGAGCGCGAGCGCGCCGCCAGCCCCGTAGAGGGATCGACCTCGCAGGTCGGGGACGTTGAAGGTGGTGGAGCCGTCCCCCACCCCCCAGACCGTGCCGATCTCGGCGTAGAGCAGCGGGTACTCCAGTCGCCCGACAGCCTGCCCATCGCAGAGGAACGAGCCTGTCGGCGGAGTCCCGCCGGCGATGGGGATGATCAGACCGGGGGCGAGGTTGCGGACTGACCCCGAGCCGGCCTTGAAGCCGCCGATGATCGCGCTCGCCGGCAGCGTGATCCCCGACTGCTCGATGTAGCGCTTCAGCCAGTTGAGGAACTCGACCGGGAAGAGGGTCGGATCCTCCAGTAGCTGCCCGACCCTCTGACGCTGCCGGTCGACATCGATGATCGGCTCGTCGGAGTACTGGCTCACGTCGTGACCTTGCCCCGATCCTGAGCCTGCGACTCGACGGCGATGGAGAAGTAGCGGGAGGTGCGTGCCGGCGAGATCGAGGTCAGCCTGATCATCACCCCGTAGCCGCGCTTGCCGATGGGGAGCTTCTTACGCGAGTACTCGACCACGTCCGGCAACTGGCCGGCCTCGATCCAGCCTGTCGGGTCACCCGAGATCGGGTCGTTCTCCTCGGGGTGCGGCGGGTCGATCAGGTACTCGATCTTCAGCCCCGCCGGCAGCGGCGAGCGGGTCTCAGACTCATGGTGGTAGGAGACGAGCACGTTGCGGATCCGCTTCATCCCCTCCTCCTTGGAGAGGCGCTTGAAGCCCGTGGCGAGGCGCGTGTAGACCGCGCTCCCGTCTCCGTCGATGTAGTCGGGGGGAGGGGACGCCAGCGGCAACTGGTCTTGGAACATCGGCGAGGTCTTCATCAGCCGGTCGGTGACGTAGTGACCGCAGAAGCTCTCCTCGATGGAGGACTCGGATGGGATGTAGCAGGTGGCGTGGTAGTTGCGGAACCGGAACCAGGCGCGCGAGCCGAGGTCGCAGATCAGGGTGAAGGGGACGATCTGCGAGTCGATGTTGCAGACCACCGTCACCAGCAGGAAGTCGAGGAAGGTGCCGCAGGAGACCGACGGCTGCCCGAGGATCCTGTTCCCGTACGCCTGCCGCCAGAAGTCACCCATCCCGCCAAGCTCGATCAGGTTGCGGACGGTCGAGCCGTCGGTGATGAAGACGCCCCGCTCGTCGGCGAAGATGATGTTCTCGCGCCAGGGGACGATGGTCTGCGGCTGGACGCAGCCGACCTGATCGGTGAGCGTCTCGACGTACATGTCGTCGTCGACGTCGACACCCGGAGGTACGGTTCCCCGTACTCGCTCGATGGCGGCAGGGTGGAAGACCAGCATCTGGCCGGCCATCGGGGCGAGACCGGTGACGGGGTTGGAGGTGTCGATCCAGGCTTCGGCTGTGTCCCAGGTCCCCGCCGGCCCCCCATCCTCAGGGATCGGCGCGAAGCTGATCCGCTGCGGATTGGCCGGGTCGCCGCCGACCACCAGCCGGTTCTTGTAGGAGATCCCGACCTTGGCCTTGGGGGCGGTGGCCCCCAGGTCGGTGACGGTGACGTCGGCTCCGTCGTAGGCGACCTCCTTCGGGACGATCAACCCTGCTCCGTCGAAGAAGTAGACCTTGTCGTGGAGCTTGACCCCGTTCTGGAGCAGCGTCGCCGGCCCCGCTCCCTCGGTGGTGATGGCTCCCGTCGTCAGGTGCACATCCCAGATCTGCGAATCGGCGACGACCAGCAGCTTCTCGCCCTTGTTGAAGGCGGCGTAGTAGCCGCCCTGGATCCTGTCGCCATAGTCGGCGGTGCCGTGGTAGGCCCAGCCGCCACGCATGTCGAGACGCGCGCCCTTGCGGTTCGGGATCGCGTCGACGAGGTTCCAGAGGTAGCCGTCGGGGAGGTCGTCGACGGCGAAGTCGCGCGTCATCCCCTTGATCGATCCGAAGACCTCGATGGGGTTCGCCATCTAGCCCCCCGTGTAGTAGCCGATGTCCGGCACCCGCCCGACGGTACGGAACGGGTTGCGCCGGCGCGGCCCACCGGGCGTCGCGCGCTTGGCGAGGATCCTCTTGATCTTCGCGATCTCGCCCGTCAGCCCGTCCTGGCCCTCGTACTGGAGCCGCCACTTCTCGCCCGACCCGGAGGCATCGTGCTGGACGTACTCGCCTGCCTTCCAGAGCGCGTAGGTGAGGATCGTCGGGTGGAACTCGGGGGCCAGGTTGCCGTAGAGAGGGTCTGCCGGCGTCTGACCCCCGTCCGTCATCTCCTGCGGCCGGAAGACCCCGAAGGCACGGAGCGTCTTCTCGCCGATGGGTGAGACCCAGAGCAGCGGCTCCTCGTAGCAGTAGCCGCGCCCACCCCTGGACTGGATCGCCTCGATGTCCTCGCGGGTGAAGCGGTCGAGGAAGCCGACGTCGTCGGAGAGGTCGAGCAGGGCGATCACCGTCTGCCCGAGATCGTGCGTCTGCGTGTCGGCGGTGGTCTCAAGGTTGATCACCCGCACCCCTGGCCGGCAGCGCGAGACGATGTCGACGATCCCGTCGTAGATCAGGTCGTTGACGTAGGTCGTCTCGGAGAACGTGGTGTCGTCCTGAAGCCCGAGCGTGAACTTGATCCGGTTGGCAAGCTCGTCCCGCGTCATGGCATCACGATGTCCGGCTTCTCTCGCAGATGGCCGTCCTCGTTCAACTGGGCGGCGAGGTTGTCCACGAACATCTTCATCCCCTCGATCCCGTAGAGAGCCTGGGGTTCGGACACCTTCTCCCCGATGGGGTTGCCCTCGGAGTCCTGCTCCAGCAGCACCACTTGGACGAGGAACTTGAACGGTCGAACTGTCGTCATCTCTCTCCTAGTTCAAGACGTAGGGGCCAGCGGGACAATGGTAGGCGACAGCGGGGAGCGATCCCGGCGTGGACGCCTCGTTGCTCCACTCTGACAGGTCGATCTCGGGGAGGGCCGCACCGAGGACGGGCCAGTAGCCCTTGAGGCTCGGGCCAGGGCGGACGAGCAGGGGGCAGACGCCCTTGACGAGCGCCATGATCTCGTCCTCGTTGAGAGCGATGTCCCAGACGGCAGCCTCCGCGATCCGCCCGTCCATCCAGGCTTGGGTGGCAATCGCTCTCGCCCCCAGGCGAAGGGGGTGGGCGGTGTTCTGGATGACGCGGGTGGTGTTGGTGACCGCCGCGTCTGCGACACCGTTCAGGTAGACCGTGTAGTCGCCGCTTGCCGTCCTGCGCCCGACCGTGTGATGCCAGACCCCGGTCGAGAGGGTCGTCAGCCCCTCCTTGAAGGAGTTGGCGGTGGCGTCCCCGAGTAGACAGGTGAGCTTCCCGGTCGCCCCGATGTAGGTGGCGTACTGGGTCGCCCCGGCGGCGCTGCCGCCCTTGTAGATGATCGGGTGGGCGACGTTGTTGGTGTCGAGTTGAATCCAGGCAGCAATGGTGATCGCGCCAGCCCCGGTGATGTCGAGCGCAGCCGGGTCGCCAGCGTCGAGCCAGTCGTTCGTGCCTGCGGGGAAGTCCCTCGACATCAGCCGATCAGCCAAGCCCCGGCCAGCATCGTGTTGACGGCCAGGGTGTCGTTGGCGTGAGCGCCTGCGTGGTAGACCCGGACGATCAGGAAGTCGCCGTGGGCGAACGCCGCCAGCGGCCCGAAGGTCACGTCCTTCCGCGCCTGCGACGTGCCGGGGACGGTGATGTCCTGAGCGGCCAGGGAGGAGAAGCCCTGATCCATCGTCTGCCCGTCCGAGAGCTTGGCGTAGTCCAGGGCCAGCCTCGTCACACCCGCCGTGGCAGCGGCGGCGATGGAGATGACGACGGAGGGCGCGGCCCTCGCTCCCTCGACGCGCACGCGACCGTAGCTGTAGCCGTCCACGTCCTTCAGGAACTCCCAGTGGCCCCAGTCGTAGTTGGTCATCGCCTTGACCGTGAAGAAGGAGTTGCCTGCCAGGGTCGAGACACGGGGGTTCTGGAGGGGGATCTCCTGCGCGTTGGCCGACTCGATCCGCCCGTCTGACTTCAGGACTCCTGCTGCAGAGCGGTAGAGGGTCGTGTCTACGGAGCCGCCCCCGTCACCCCACTGGAAGTTCCCGAGGTTGGAGAGGATGAAGCGGAAGCTGGACTCCCCGACTGAGTGGGTGTACATCGCCCAGCCGTTCGCGGAGAGCGCCTGCCCGAGCGCGAGCGTCTTGCCGACCACGAAGTCGGCGGGGGTCTGGAGATTCCCGGCCCCGCCCCGGATGATCCGGGCGGTGTTGTCGTTCCCGAACGTGATCGCTGCGATCCCGCCCGAGTACCAGCCCAACTGCACCTCGTAGGTCGTTCCCGTGCCAGCAGCGATGTTGGACGGGGTGACGAACGTGTCATCCGTTCGGAGGACATCAGCACCCTGTCGATAGAGGTTCACATCACCCGCCGAGCCGAACTTGATCCCGGCGTCCGTCCCGTTCGGGGCGACCGCGCCGAGCCGGACGTACCCCGCCGTGCCTGCCCGGATGAGGATGTCGTCCACCGACTGCACCGTGCCGCCGACCACGAAGGTGTCGTCGGTCTTTAGCTCGTTCGCCGCCGAGCGGTAGAGGTTCACGTCGTCACTTGAGCCGAACAGGAACCCCGCCGCAGAGGACGGCCCTACCCCGCCAACCTTGATCCTCCCCGCCCCGAGCGACGCGACGGTCAGGTCGAGGCCGACGTTGAATCCGTCATCCGTCCCCAGCACGTTCGCGGCGTAGCGCCCGAGCATCGTGTCCACAGCAGCGTTGCCCGGACCCCAGGTGAGTTCCCCGAGGTTCGTGATCTGGAGTCGCGGCTGGGTATCCCCGAGGACGGACGCCAGCAGCGCGTTGACTCCCGCCGTCGAGCCGGTGGCGCTGAAACCAAGCAGGGCTACGAGGAGGTCGTCGGTCTTCAGAGTGTTCGCCGCCGAGCGGTAGAGGTTCGTGTCACCCGCCGAGCCGAACTGAAGCTGGCTGATCTCCATGCGGAGCAGCCCGACCCCGGCGCGGTAGAACAGGACATCCTGGGCCGTTGCCCCACCCGCCCCGAAGCCGATCCCGCCGCCTGAGCCAACCACGTCCTTGGTCAACTGGACTCGCGGCTGCGCTTCCGCGCCCTCGATCAGTCGGAACGAGTTGCCAGTTACGAGGTACGTCCCCGAGGAGGCCCGATAGAGGTTCACGTCGGGAGCGAGGGTGCCGCCGCCCCACTCGATCTTGCCGTCGCCCATGATCCTGAAGGCAGGCTGGGTGTGGGCGACGAGAAGCTCGTTGGTCAGGATGCGAGTGGCAGCCGGGACGGCCCCGTCGAGCGGGACGACCCCGGAGGCGATGGCGGCGTTGGCCGAGTCGGCGGCTGCGGCAGCCGCAGCGACCCCGGCCTCCAACTTGTCGAGGTTCGCGGCGTTGACGGGCGTGACCCCATCAACCCAGTCCGTGACGGTGTAGGCCATCAGGTCGCAGTATGGACGCTTCGGCGGATCACATCGTCCTCTCGGTGGTCGGTACGAGCAGGAGATCCTCGTCGTCTGTCGGGGTCAGGATGACCGACCCTGGCGTGGTCGGGACGAGGGTCACGTCACCCGGCGTGGTCGGGATCAGCGTCCAGTCGGCCTCGTCGGTCGGGGCCAGGATGACGTTGCCCGGTTCGGTCGGGACGAGCCAGCCGAACCCGATCTTGACCGTGATCGTGGCCTTGCCGACGACCGCCGCCCCGAGGACGAGCTTGTTCAGCGTCGGGTAGGGAGCGACGTTGGCCTGACCAGCAACGACAGCGTTCAGCGAGGTCGAGGGCCGCAGCAGCGTGTCGATGTACGCCTTGCCCGTGATCGCGCTAGCGAGCGAGGTCGAGGGCCGCAGCAGGGGTGCGATGACGGCGTTGCCCTGGATGCTCGCCCCCAGCACCATGCTGGTGACGGTCTGCATGTAGATGATCGCCCTCGGCCCTGTCCCGCCGACAAGCTGCTGACCCGCGAGGTACTCGCCGCAGAGATGCGGGATCACCTTGATCTCGCAGGCGAAGGTGACGAGGTTGGCAGCGGTCGTCCCGATGTCGGTGCTGATCTGCCCAACCCCGGAGATCGCGGCGTCGAGGTTGACGTAGCTGATCCCGGTGACGGTCAGGCCCGGTGTGACGACGGCAGCCCCGCTGACCGAGCAGCCGAGACTGACCGTCTTGCCTACCGCGACGGTGACCGCCGCCTGCCGGGAGATGCTCGCCGCCAGCGGCGTCGAGGGAGCCAACTGCACGGCGACCGACGCCGCCCGTGCAACGGTGCAACCGAAGCTGACCGTCCGGTCTGCCTGGGCGGCGACCGCTGCCTGCCCCGCGATGCTGACGGCGTAGCCCCGCAGCGGAGCCTGCTGGGCCGTCAGCGACCCCACCCCCGAGATCGCGGTCGCAAGGCTCCGCTGCGAGACAGCCTGGGCGGTGAGAGATCCCTGCCCAGAGATGAAGATGTCGAGGTTGATGAAGCTGGCGTTCGTGACCGTCAGCGACGGGACGACGGACGAAGAACCAATGACCGTGGTTCCTAGTGCCAGCGTCCCGACCGTCTGGGCCGAGATCGCACCCGTACCGACGACCGAGCTTGAGAGCGAGTAGAGCCGCGAGAAGGCCGGGGCGACCACCCCTGCCCCGGCGACCGTCGCCGCGATACCACGGGTGAGAGCCTGCTGGGCGGTGATCCCGGCAACCCCCACCAAGGTCGCGCCCATCGTCCGGGTGACCGCCTGCTGGGAGGCGACCGCGCCCGTCCCGGCGACCGCGATCCCGAACTCGATTGTCTCCCCACCGACGACCTCGGTGTCGGCGGCGACAGCGCCCACCCCGGCGACCGCAGCAGGCAGACCTCGGGCGATGAGGCTCTGGGCGCTGACCGCCCCGGCCCCTACGACCGGGACGAGGAGATCGCGGGTGCGCGTGAGCGAGGCGGCGACCTGGGCCTGCCCGGAGATCCCGCCCTCGATGAAGTCGAACCTCTCGATGGCGAGATCGAGCGCCAGGATCGAGCCGACACCGCAAGTGAACTCGCCGCAGTCGTAGACCCCGGCGTAGGGCTGGTTGGTGGTGATCGCCGCGTCGAAGGTGATCGGAGGCGGCAGGGATACGGCATCGACCGCCACCGCCCCGTCCCCGACCACCGTGGCGGCGACGTTGCGCTCCCGCACGATCTCGTTCGCCGTGACGGTGGCATCACCGACCAGCGTGGCGTCGAGCGTCCTCGTCACCCCGAGCGCCGCCTTCAGCGCCAGCGTGACCGCCAGATACCGAGCGGCGGTGGTGTTGGAGGGGGCGACCGTGACCGACGCCTGCGCCCCGGAGGCGGTGGCGTTCTTGTCCTGAAGGTGGTGCTGCCCACCCGTCCTGTTGGTGGTACTGGCGTCCTCGCGCTCGTTCCATGTCGCCGTCGGGGTGAAGGTGTCGGCGGCGTCACGGAACCGGGCCAGCAGCCTGACCAGCATCGAGTCGCTACCCGTGATCGTCAGCGCCGGGTAGGTGCAGGTCGTCGTCCCCGAGGCGTCCGTCGTCGTCGGCGTCCCGTCGAGGATCGCGCTGATCCCACCCGCCAACTCGACGCCCGAGTAGCAGTAGAGGCAGGCACCCCAGACATCACCCGAGGTTCCGGTCGTCCCGGCAGGCGTGAGCGAGGGGGCTACCTCGGTGCCGTCAGCGACCCTGGCGTAGACCCAGATCCGGCCACCGCTGGCCGTCGCTGACGTGAAGGTGCCGAGCAGCGTGTAGCCGTCCGAGGGCGCGGGAGCCGCCGCCGAGATCAGGCGGCACCACGCGACGAGCAGGAGAACGCTCCCGTTCGGGCGAGTAGCCGGGAGGGGAACCGTTACGGCGTTGTTGTTGTTCGCCGCCGCCCAGACGGTCCCGCCGTCTGACTCATAGGCGACGGCCACGGTCTAGGTATCGGTGTAGGAGAACGCCCCGGTGTTGATCTGCGCCGTGTCGCCGTTGAGGACGGCCTTGGCGGTGGTGAAGTCGCCCCAGAGCAGGAGGTTGTCGGCTGCCGACTTGGCGTTGCCGTCGAACACCGCAAGCTGCGGGATGACCGCCGAGGCGTTCCAGTTGGCCGACGCCGTGACCCAGGTGATCGCGTTGGAGTTGACCTTCGCGGCCATCCCCGTGATCGAGGCGAAGTTGGTGGTGTTGTTGGCCTTCGCCACCCGGTCGTAGGAGCCGCCGGTTACCTCGCCTGCGGTGTTGCCGACGTAGGCCGACATGTTCGTGCCGGCGGTCGTCGTCCAGAGGCCGAAGTAGACGTTGGCCGGCGCGGCGAAGGCCACCGCCCCCAGCACCTCGTTGCGGAGCTTCTCCGAGAAGTAGTTCGACTTCCCCGAGGCCATCAGGATCAGGTCGTAGGCGCGGCGCAGCTTCTTCAACGCGTAGCGCGTGATGTCGGCGTCCTTCAGCGGCTCGCGTAGAAGCTCCGCCGCCTCGCCGGGGTGCAGGATGACCGGCGAGAACGTGACCGGTCGGAACGTGATCGCTTCCATGCTCAGACCTCCGAAGACGCTTGGCCGTGGACTTCCTCGACTTCCAACTCCACGACCGACTGCGGAGTCTCCTGCACGGGATCGTCGTCGCCGGCGATCCGGTACTCCTCCGAGCCGTCGTCGGGGTTGTCGGGAGCGAGGTCGATCTGGACGAGCCGAACCGGGCCGTCCTTGGTGAGCGCCCAGTGGGCCGTGACACCGTCGATGGTGTCGATGGCCTTCGGCCCCTCGTAGAGGTCGCCGGCCTTCAGCTTTCGGGTCGCCATAGCTCCCCCATCCTGGCTAGCTCATCGGACAGAGACAGTTGCGACCCGACAGCCTGCTGGCCGACGAAGTCGCGCTCGATCTGCTGGGCCTGAAGCTCCTTGACGTGGAAGCCGCAGCAGGGGCACTGCTCGGGGAAGGCCCCGAGGGGGGTCAAGTCCTGAAGACAGCGACCGCAGAGGTAACCCTGCTTCAGGCGCTCGTACCCCTCCTCGGTGAGCGTGACCTTGGCCTCGTACCGCCGCCGGCCGTCCGGCATCAGGTGGTAGCGGCCGTTGTCGCCGTCCTCGACGTCGATGATCAGGTCGTCGAGGTAGCTCAAGCCGGGATCTCCTCCAACTGCTGATCCTTGATCGTCTCCTCCAGAGCCTCGACCACCGCGTCGCGGTTCGGGCCGAACTGCTTCTCGTAGTAGAGGGCGTCGGTCAGGTCGAAGCCCATCTCGACGAGGCCGGCGACAAGCTCAAAGGCCGGCTTCTCGGAGGTGTCCCAGGCGGGGAAGGGGGCGTCGACGGGGCGCTCCTCGGAGATGTAGAAGTGGCCGGTGATCGGCTCCTTGCGCCGAAGCTCTGCCTCGACCAGCGCGCGCGTCTCGTCGTCCCAGCCCTGCTGCTCGGTGTCGAGCACGGAGAGGCGGTCGCGGATGTCGGTGGGGGTCGCCTCGTCGACGTGCTGGGTGCGACCGCGGAAGGGGAAGACCTTCTCCGCCTTCTCCACCTCGGCGTCGAAGATGACGCCGTCCTTGTCGAACTTGGCGTAGATCCCCTCCTGGGTGATCGTGATCGACCCGTCGCCCATGCCCTGCGATCTCTGCGGACGGATCTGGATCCCGTACTCACCGAACTGCGCGATGCACCTCATGCGACCTCCTTGGCCTCTGGCCTCGATGTATCGGGGGGCTGCCCTCAAGGCCGTGGAGCAGCCCCCCGATGCTACGCCCTACGAGATGCCGGTGAGCAGCCCGTGGGTCTTCTCCTGAGCGACCGTCCATGAGGACTCGGTCAGGTACTCGGCCGCGACGCGGTCCTGGCCGGGGTTCTGACGCTTGGTCAGCAGCTTCGTGTCGCGGTCGCGCAGCGGACGCCTCTCGACGTTCGACATGTCGACCACGAACAGGTTGCCGTTGTACCCGTTGTCCCCGGACGGGAAGTTCGCCCACTCCTTCTTGACAACCACCGGGATCAGCGTGCCGAAGACGCCCGAGAGGAACCCGTCCACCTTGACACCGTGGACGCTCTCGTTGGACGGCTTCCAGAACGCGCCCTGACCCGAGCGGTTGAAGCGGGAGATGTAGTACGCGGCGATGGTGCCGGCGAAGATCACCTTGTCGGGCGACCCCTTCGCGAGCACCGTGGCGAGGAACTGGTCGAGGTAGTCGGACGTCAACTCGCCGTTGACGTCGGCCTTGTTCGTCGCGATGTACTCGATGAGTCCACCCGACGAGCCGGTGACGTCGTCACCGCCGGCGTTCACGAAGTCGCGTGCGCCGAAGAAGCCGTTGTACTCCAGCTTCCGCTTGTGCTCGACCAGCTTGCGCGCCGCTTCCTTCGCCGGCTCGCGTCCGCCGTAAAGCTCGATGGCGGTCGCCGTGCCGCTGAAGTTCCACGACGTGCGGTGGATCTGCGTGTAGTTGAAGCCCAGCACGCGCTGGGAGTACTTCATGGGCGGCAGATCCGCGCCCTGCTTCTGCGCGTCACCGACGACGAGCAGCTTGTCACCGGTGAGGCCGGCGACGGAGGCAGCCGCTCCCATGACGCCGGTTCCCCAGGCGGGGACGACGGTCAGCGAGCCTGCTGCGTTCGCGGTGACGAGAAGAGCCTCGCCTGTCCGCATGTTGCGGAGGATGTCCTGCACACCGACGGAGAGACCGTCGGCAGCCGACACTACGACCGTGGCCGCGCCGGCGGTGTGACCCGCCGTGAGCGTGACGACCGTGTTGACGTACTGCTCCTCCAGCCAGTTGACCTTCTCGCGCGTCGCCACGCGGTTGGTCGTCTTCTGGCTCATCGTCGTGAACTGCGTGGAGTCAGGATCCAGAAGACGCATCTTCGGGTCCATGTCCACGACCTTCTCGTCAGCGAGGAACTCCTCCGTCGTGACGAATGCACCTGCGGCGATGTCCGCCATGGGTGTCTCCCTGGTCCGAGTGTGGATTACGACTCGACTCCATCGGGAGTACCGCCGTTGCGGTTCCTCTGGCGTCCCTACCTCTGCCGTGCCGGCGCGCCGGTGGCCTCTGAGGATGGCCGGGAGTCTACTCCTTCCCGTAGGACGGACGGTTGCCGTCCCAGCCGCGCTCGGCGAGTTCCTCGTCGAAGCCCTCCCAGAAGGGCGACTTCTTGGGCGGCTCGACGCGAGGGCCACCCTGGTTGACGCCGGCAGCCTGCTGTCTAAGCTGCTCCTCCTTGACCCGAGCCTGAACCTGATCGTCGACGCGAGCCTTCTGGACGGTCGTCTGGTTGGAGGCGATGAGGTCGTAGATCGCGCGGGTGGAGATCATCCGCACGTCGTCGTCGGGGGACATCATCCCCTGCACCGCCGGGTGGGTGGCCCCAAGCTCCTCGGCCTTCTGGAGGATCACCGGCCCGTGCTGGTCGATGTCCAGACCGAGGGAGAGGAAGGTGTGCCCGAGCGCGAGCGTGTACGACTCCTGCTCTGAGGGCTGAGGGGCGGAGACGAGTTGCATCACCTGCGAGTGGAGCGCGCGCGCCGACCGCGCCTCCTGCTCGCCGAGCGTCGACCAGCGATCCATGACCGCTGCGTAGAGGTCTGGCCGGCCGGCCTGGAGCGCGTCGTAGGCGTACTCGCCGGGGTCGCCCGACATCGCTGCCTCGTCGACCCAGCCGTCCTCCTCCGGGGTCAGGACGCCGGGGGTGTTGAGCGCGTCGATCCGCTCCTGAAGCTCGCGCTGCTGTCGCTCCTCCTTCGCCAGCCGCACCTCCTCGGCGCGCTGACCGAGCAGCTTCTCCTTCTCGTACGCGGCCTTAGCGAGCTTCTCGACGTCGACGTCGTCGCCGTACTGCTTCCGCGCCCACGCCATGTGGTCGTCTTCGGGTGTCTCTTCCGGTGTCTCCGGTTCTCCCTGCTCAGAGAGCACTTCCTCGCTATCGGGGGCCTCTTCTGTCCCCTCCGGTGTCCCCTCCTCGGGGTCAACGGCCGGCTCGAGCGGGGTGTCCACTGCAACTTCGTCCACCGGCTTGGACTCGGGCGGCGCATCGTCTGGGAAGACCGGCTCGGGTTCGGGCGGCGGCTCCTGGCCGAAGATCTCGGCGTTGAAGAAGTCCTCTACCTCTCGTTCAGCATCTGCGGCCTCAGACATCGATCTCCTCCTCGATCTGGATTCCCTGCTTGGCAAGGAACTTCTTCAGGTTGATCTCCGCGACGTTCGGCATCTGGATCTGCCAGCGGAGCGTGTCGATGGATCCTCGCAGGTAGTCGAGGTGCCGCTGGTTGGCACCCGCGGGATCCTTGGCGATCATCAGCATCTGCTTCTCCAGGCGAGCGATCTTCCGCTGCCACTCGGCAAGCTGCTCTTCCCAGAGAGGGTTCTTCCTGATACCCGAGAGTGCGGCCTGCCGGCGAGTGAGTTCCTCGCGTGCCTCTCGGGTCAGCGCCATCAGGTCAGACTACTGCGTTCTCCCTGACATGCTCGCCTGCGCTTGCCCGAACGACTCGGGTGTCATCGACAACCCCGCCCCTGGAGGAGCCGTCATCCCCGGAGCGTTGCCTGGGACGGGCGAGGTGGCAGGCTCCGGTGGGGCCGGTGCTGTCGCCATGCCTCCGGGGGGAGAACCGGGCTGCTGGGGAGGTGCAGCCCCCGCCGTCCCAGGCGCGTGCGCGAAGTACTTCTCCTTGTCCTGAATCCCGTAGGAGTCGAGGAAGTGCTCGACGAACGCCTTCATGTTCAGCGGCACGATCTGGGACACGTTGGCGGCGGTTTGGAGAAGAGCCTGCGACTCGGCGCGCTTCTCCTGGCGCAGCATCGAGTCGTCCATCACCGAGATCTTCACGTCGAAGTCACCCTGGATGTCGAGCGGCGAGACGAGGATCAGGCGGCGATGGCCCTCCTTCCCCATGACCGAGATCGCGCGGTCTTCGCGCATCATCTGCCCCATCACCGCGAGGAACTGCTCGCCGATCTGCTCGTAGGCCCAGGTGTAGTGCTGCTTCCGGGCTTGGATGATCTTCTGGGCGATGGAGGTGATGATCGACATCCCGGTCGCCGTCTCCTGATCGATGCTCCCGCCCGAGACGCCGCCGGCCATCGGCAGGCCACCCATGATGTTCTGGAGGTCGCCCTTGATCAACTGCTCGGTCTCGATGGTCATCTGCCCGAGGTTCGGGTCGACCGGCAGCGTCGTCACCTGACCGGGGTCCTCGACGAACCACTGAGCGCCGGGGTGGAACTCAAACGAGTCGGGGTCGTCGACATCGGTTCGGATCAGGGTGATCAGGTTGCCGGCGAGGCGGAGGTTGTCGATCCGCTGGTTCTGGATCGTCCAGAGCATCTGCTGGAGTTGCGCGAGCGCCTCGACGACCGAGATGCCGTCCATCTGGAAGGCGTCCGGCATCGCCGAGCAGATCACGAACGGCTTGCGCCCGTGGCGATATGGGTTGGGAATGTCGGAGAGAACGACCTTCCTATTCCCGACCGTAATCACGCGCTCGTTCGTCCAGTACTCCAGCACCTCGACCAGGCCCTTCGTCCTGTCCTGATTGCGGAGCATCTGCTCGCGGTCGTTGTAGCCGGTCTGGCCGGCGATGTTCTGCGACTCCTTCAACTCCTCGCAGTTGCGGTAGAGGCCGGCGACCTGCTTCGCGTAGAGCGCGTCGTAGGTCTGCCAGGAGCGGTCGATGATCCAGGCCGCGTCATCGACACCGGTCGCCGACTCGGGGCGGAAGAAGTCGCGCACGTCGCGGACGGTCATCGTCGGGCCGTCGAAGGTGGTGACCTCCTTCTCCTCCTCTTCGGTCGAGGGGAAGGAGTCGAGCACGCCGCCGTACTGATCGAGCACCCGCGCCTCGACGGGTGTCAGCACCATCCGCTTGGTCTTGGAGGTGCGCCAGCCGATCTTGGCGATGGTCTTGCCGGCGATCAGGTCCTGCTGCATGAACGGGCGCTGCTTCATCTGGAAGTCGTCGTTGTCCATCGCCCACTGGAGCGCCTGACTCGCGATCTCGCCGCCACCGAGGCGAGCCATGATCACCTCCAGCGCCTCGTAGGGGTGCGGCCGCGGCGTCACCTTCCACGACGGGTTCGGGTCGAGCATCGTCGCGATCATCCCCTCGACCGTCTGGAGGATGTACGGCGTCGTCAGGTTGGAGCGCCACTCGTCCTCGGGGTCGGTGCGAAGCTCGGCGATCCCGCGGTAGGACTTGTAGCGCCGCTCGACCTTGTCGACGTAGGCCGAGGAGAAGTTCTCCGCCTGCTCCTGCGCCCCAACCACCATCGAGAGCGCGTCGCTGTACTCCAGCGTCGGCTCGTACGGGTCTCTGAGGTCGCTCTCAGCCACCGAGCGCAGCGCGGAGCTTGTCGGTCTTCTGAGACTCGGACGCCAGGATCTTCTGGAGATCCGCCTGCACCTTGTCGATCAGGTGAGACCGCTGGTCGTCCGGGTCGGCGTCGCCGGCCTGTCGGAGCAGCGCGATGGCCTCGCGGACGAGAGAGATCGGATCGTCGCCGACCGGCTCGTCGGCAGCCTCGGTGTCCTCGCCGGCCATTGGCCCCTCGGCCATCATGTCCTGCGAGTTCATGCCGCCGCCGCCAGAGAGCGCGGCCATCAACTCGGGAGGCAGTCCTCCGCCGTCGGGCGGTCCCATCGGAGGCGGTCCCATTGGGGGGCCACCGCCCATCGCCGCGCCCATCTCCGGGGGCATCTCCGGGGGCGGCGGTCCCATCATGGCTGGATCCATCATCTGTGACACGGTCGCTCCTCAGGGGTAGAGATCAGGCTGATCGTACGACGTCTGGAGGACGAGGTCACTCCCACTCGTACCTGGCACGGTACTTCTTCCGCCGCTTGCGGACGGTCTTTCGGGAGTCGTGGGCGTGATGTCCGTACAGGCGATATAGCTCCAGGGCGATGCAGAGAGCCATCACCCGGTCGTCGTTGGCGGTGTCCGCGGCCCTCGGCGAGGGGAGCGTGTCGCGGCGGATGAAGGTCTTGCACTCAAGGATCAACTCCAGCGGCATGTGCGGGAGCGTGCGCTCGCGGATCCACTGCTCGGCCTGGTTGATCACCTGCGGCCGCGTCTTGTTGGTCATCGGGTAGCCGTAGGTGATGTGCTGCTTGAAGTCCGGCCTGTCCTCGATCCGGTGGCGGTAGAGGCGCGGGTACGGAGGCCGGCCCTTGCGCCCGTCGCGCAGCGAGAGCACCACCGGCTCGCCGAAGCCGCCGCCCATCTCGGGAGCGATCCGGGCGGTGTTGTACATCCGGCCCATGAAGTGAAGCTGCTCGGCGAAGAGGTCTGGGTCGATCTTGGCGTGGAACTCGGCGGCGAGGTTGCCGTTGGTCAGGTCGATGACGTAGGCGCAGGAGTAGTCGAGGCCGCGCCCGGTCGCGACGTCCGCGGCGATGGCGTACTCGCGCCCCTCGACCGGGAAGTCGAAGAGCTTGATCCAGCCGTCCTTGCGCCGGTTGACCGTGGCCTTCTTGCCGTCGGTCGAGACCGCGAACTGGAAGCGGAACTCGGGCGCGCGGACGTGCTCGCCGTAGAAGGTGAGAGCCTCGGTGTCGAACCAGCA
>Ga0190271_10000694_pt1 | contig 17543 bp, 11 predicted proteins | sample Popmic356T_FD_133747 | JGI IMG/M metagenome (GOLD analysis project Ga0190271, IMG submission 133747) | Populus adjacent soil microbial communities from riparian zone of Weber River, Utah, USA - 356 T | ecosystem: Environmental > Terrestrial > Soil > Riparian zone | place: USA: Utah | collected...
CTGGAAATTAAGCGCATTCTCAAGACACAAACCCCGTACCGGGCAATCGGCACAGAATCGCTTTGCTTTATTAGACTTCCCTCCTGCCTTAGGAAAAAATAAATCGTCTATCATTTTGACTGATAAACGATTACATTTTGATTTCTCTCGCCAGTGCCCAAGCCGAGAATTTGTCATGGGATAAGAATAGGTGTACCAAACCAGACAAGTCAAGGAGTTCTAAGAAGTTTTTTCTCGGGCCTTCGGCACCCTACAGAGCGAGGACCCTTGATACTCGGGGGTGATATACCAAGGGCCCTCTACAAATAAGGCTATTTCTGAGGTAGGAAGTCTAATAACTCCTCAACATCCTTAACGATACCTTGGGCACGCTTGACACCCTTCTGTACTGTCTCACGGTCACCCTTAGCATCCTTGCCAGACTTGATAGCCTGATACAAGTCCTTCTTAGACTCTACTAGTTCTGACCTCATACGTTCTACAGCATTGACCACTTTGACCTCCTCAAATAAGTTCCACGGTTTCGTTGAATCATAACCCTTGGCAGCATCACTCACTGACACATGCACATGTGACTTATGAGCATTGGTGCCAGTGTAACGACGCCAGCCTTCACTACGTCGATTGAAAGACTTAATCCTACCATTGAAGATAATGTAAGAACCCGGTCCCATAGCAGGGTGCTTACCAAACTTAGACTCAAGACGATTGGCTAAGAACTGACCCGGCAAGTCGTCTCCTCCTACAGGGCGCTTGCCAACAATATCATTAGTTACATCTCTAGCAGTCCAGACACCATTACTGTTAGGGTTATGGTCTGAAACACTAGCAGCATGGCGAGGATCACCTAAGCCACCATCGCTAACCTTACTTCGATGAGGTGCGAACTTGTTACATTCTGCCACCATCACGTCGAGGGATCGAGCCTGTCGAGCCATTGAAAACTCCTTCAAAATAGATGTTGTCACTAGGTTGTTCAGGGTGTAGACTCACTTCAACCGAAGGAGGTCACCCAATGTCTACGCTCGTTCTCAAGGGGATTCGACTCTCTGCGACCGACAACGCTACCGTTAAGATCGCCACCAACAAGGGCATCCGAACCGTCCCCATCGCTCAGAAGGGCTCACGTCCGGCCCTCAGCAGGGTCGCCTAGTCTCTGTCAGGCTCCGTGTGCGCCCCCGTGCCACGGAGTCTGGCAGAATTAACGATTTGTTCACTTTCAGTAAAACTAACCTTTGTAAGTAACCCTAATAACCCAGCGAAGTTAGCAAGGGTAATCCTAACCAACTCTTCGGGGATAACTTGTTCTGCGAAAGCCAATACAACGTAGGCTACCACCTCTAAAATAAGAGTAATAGTTAAACCATAGGTTACGATACTAAAGACATTTGGACTAAACTTCATTAGCGGTACTTTCTCATTAGTGCCAACACCGAATTAGCATAATCATTAATACTTGGACCGCCATATTGAGGACTGTCAGAATTTGATCTGGCTACGCCCTCTCCCCCGTACCAAGCCTTTGCTGCTCCTCCTGCACCATATTTATTGTAATAAGTAGTTAACTTGTTTCTAGCAATTCTCTCTTGATATTGAGGATCATGCAGGTACTCGGTAATGTTAATATCCTTACCGAGAGCATCCTTATCCCAACCACCCGGTCCTTCAATGTTACTGTCCAGAATCTGATACTTACCATAAGCCGTTCCGTACTTAGTCGGGACTCCTACAGCCTGGTAATTATCTCCTGATTCTTGATCTGAGATAGCACTAAGGAAGGCTTCCAAATCTTTATTATCACTTGGAGTGACAGTCCTGGGGACCTTAGTAACATCAGACTTGGTAGGATTAGGACGGTTACCTGTGCGATTGTGGTGCCTGCCGAAGCCGAAGATTGCACGCTCGTACTTATGTTCAATATGGGTTTTCTGGGGCTTAGGTGCTACGGCCTTACCGAGGTCTTGCTTGTCCTTTTCGCGTAAGAAGTTAACAGGGTTCACTGGCTTGTCATTTACCCAAGTCTCAAAGTGTAAGTGGTTCCCTGTAGAAAGTCCAGTAGTTCCAACGTGACCAATAATGTCACCCTGAGCAACCTTCTGTCCCGGCTTAACCATGAGTGTCTGCATGTGACCATACATAGTCTTTAGGTTCTCATCACGCTTACTGTTACCGTGATATAGAACTACCTTGTTACCATAGATATTGTCGTATTCAGCATCATCTACAATACCGCTAGCAGCAGCATAAATGTTAGTACCTGCTGACTCTGACATATCCTGACCAGTATGGTAACTATACCCTCCATGTGCAGGGTGAGTCCTAGGACCAAAGTCTCCAGCCTGCCCTGAACTAAAGGCTCCTACAGGGCGAATGATATCCATAAGACTACCGGGCTGATAGCCAGCAGTCATTTGAGGATTACTAGGGGCCTTTGCTTTACTGCTCTTTGTAGTTGTCTTTGTAACTTTATCTCTTGGGTCACGTCCCTGCTGGTAGCCAGTAACGAACCCAACATTCTTACCACGACCCACCTGTCGCATAATAGGTGAGAAACTCTTATTCTGATTTCCTTTATAGCCGGGTGAATCAATTTGGGCTCGCTTATTCTTGATTGCCTTATTGACGCGCCTCAACTTCTTGTGACTAACAAGTCCAAGCAATTGGGCTAAGTCTGCTCCACCCTTCATTACTTCTTCATCTTTCTAAAGAATTTCTCAATCTCTTGACGGTCCTTGTTGTTCTCGTACTGTCCTAGACCACTTAAGTATGAAAGAATAGTCTCATCAAAGTCCTTGTTACCCCCAAGGATGGGATTACTTCCACGCTCTGTTAACGGATCATCCGTATCACCCGGATTCTTTTGTGCGTCTCTAATCTTCCAAAGCAACGAGCCAAGCGGAGTAGTATTGGCTAGGTGCTTCTGCTTGTCTTTGGGAGAGTCTAGCATACTATTGAACTGTGGATCAAGGGTTTGCCCTCGGGTATTAGGTATACCCAACCACTTATCTTGTGTGTTACCTTCCCAATCCTTGGCACCCTTCGGGTTACCCGGCATTCCAAGTTGTTCAAAGGGAGCCTTGATTAGAGGACTCAACATATCAAAGGGCATACTACCGGGGTTACCTGCCATTTTATAAATGTCCATAGCAGGTGTAGCCACGTTAACGTAGTTCCTACTACCTTCCTCATCCTTGCCCATTGGGTAAGCAAAGAACCCCTGAACCCACGAAGGTACTACCTTATCTGTAGTAGCAGCATCCTCGTAGTTCGGTAAGAATCCGTTTTCATCCTGTGCTGGATCAGTACCACCCATACCATAGGAAATGTTCTGCATCGTCTTCGGATAGAAAAGAACATTCCCCGGCCTAGTAAACAACATGCTCGCCATTAAGGGGAACGACTTACGAGTCCACTTATAGAACGGGAACAGCCTCAACATAGTGGTTTTCTCAAAGGGAGTAAAATCAGTGTAATCAAAGTGATACTTACGAACAAAGTTAGCAGCCCAGTCTGCCGCTTCATCAATATCTAATCCCTTAGGTGCCTTCTCCAAACGATAGATAAAGTGAGCCATTCGGAAGTAATCTTCGTACTTCTCACCAGTCTTGCGTACTGCATCATTAAGAGCAGCAGCCCCTCTACCCGGCATACTTGCTCTCAGTGTACCAGCAGCAGGGAATTGGTGATCGAACTCTGTACTAACGAATCCAGTACGAAGTCCAGTGTTACTATACAGCACGTCAATATCTTCAACCGATAACTTCCTCCCGCTCTGTAGGGTTGCTACAGCAGCGAGGCCAGCATTACGCTTAGCACGATTAGCCTGATGTGCTTGCCAAGGATCAAGAGCCTTTAGAGCCTGCTTGGTACTATCAGGGTTAATGTGACTAAGTACCCTAGCAGACTTAGTGTAGTATCTTGTATCATACAACCCATCAAACATACCCATCATTACTTCACCAATACCATTACGGGTATAGTAACCTGGGTTATAGACAGTGACAGCACCCTTCCAGATGTGCTGAATCTTGTCATAAATCTTAGTAATCTCATGGGCATTACGAGGCTTCATCATATCTTGGAGTTTATAAATCTCCTTGGCAGTATCAGGATCAAAGTAGTAATCCTCACCCATACCCTTGATAGTTACCCATCCATGAGTCTTATGAAGTTCCTCTACTAAATGGTCGGCTTCTGTCATAGAACCCTTGATCCCTCGCTTGATACCAAAGGTTCCAGTCATGGTATTAATCATGGCTCGCTCAGCCTGTGCCTGTTCAGTAGCCACTCTAAGCGCCCATAAGGCTTTCATGGGGTCTGCATTACTAGGCATGTTACGCATTGACTGAACTAGGTCAATACCCTTAGATATCTTGATCTGATTAGTATGCTTCCCTGTAGGATGCACGAATCTAAACTCAGCCGGCAGATACTTATTAACATCAAACAAAGTAATAGGTGTTTGACCAATAACAGTAGTACCATCTACATAAGGAACAAGTGCATCAAACTCAGACTCAATAGCCTTATTCAGAGGACTAATAGCCTTCTTATCCCTACGGTACATACGGAATTCATTAGCACGTCTCCGAGGCTTAGTGCTACGGAAAGTCTTACTAAGTTCAGTAACGTGAGTCTTAATAAGTTCAGCAGTCCTACTCTGGCTCCGTAAGCGAGCCTTGTTGATTTCAGGAGCCAACTTAGATGCAGGAGTAAAAGACTTAGCAAAGATAGCGGTGGCCTTGTTAATGACAGGACCATTAGCAAACTTTTCAGTAGCCTTAAATAGTTGGGTAGTTCCAATGTCAGGAAGTACCTTCACACCTGCTACCGTTAACCTTAAGGCACTACGACCCACTTGATCCGAGGCTTCTACAGCAGAGAGGATCATATGTTCCTCTAAGCGTTCCATCATTAACTCTTGAGTCTCAATAGCCTCATCCATAGACTTCAAATAAGCAACACGGTCTGCTTCCTTCTGGTCCCAGAGGCGCTGTAGGTGGTTCTGTAATGAGGTAGCCTTAACAGACTTGTCTACGCCTTGAGGAACGTTCTCAAACTCACCCTTGGCAATAGTCTTAGCCTGCTCATAGTTACTCTCAAGCATTTTGATGGTAGTATCCTTGAGGTCATCAAGGTCTACGTCATCAATGGTCTTACGAGCATTCTCAATGATGATAGGAGCATCGCCAATATCAGGAGCCAGAGACATATCCCCGTTCTCGTCCCATTCCTTACTAATGCTCTCTAAGGCTTCATCCTCTGCCTGCTTATCAAGTTTAGCAACTTCTGCTTCACTAAGGTGAAGGTTTAACTTATCTTCCCTAACTGCCTGTAGCATTTGAGGGGTAGTCATTTTATCTAATTCACGCTTAGGGATATTTGTATTAAACTCCCCAACCATTTCCTTCTTACGTGCTTCCCTCTGCTTCTTCAACAGAGCATTGTAGATACCCTTAGCAGACTTAGCAACCTCAGCATCAGGAGAGTTACGGAATGCATCATCTACCTGCTGAGTCCACCAAGCCTTCTGGTCCTCATCAAGAACATAATCATCAAACTTGTCACTCCATGTACCTTCTTCTTTCTTAAGTCTAGCATAGGTCCACTTCTCACCATTAATAGTAAGTTCAAGACCAGTACCACTAGGACCAACTTCATCAGGGTGTTGACGAATGTAGTCCTCAAACTGAACACGACTTACAGTGGGATTACCTCGCATCTTAACATAATCGCCAGCATCAATCTGCAACTTAGACATTGCAGATTCCATAGACATACCGTGTTGCTCTTGAAACAGCCGATCAAACGCAAAGTCCTCAGGCTTCTTTGTTACAGGTAAGACTGTAGTAGGCTTAGCCTCATACGAAATCTTGGCCCTTTTATTCTTTGAACCCTTATAAACATTAGGGGCCAAGTCTTTATAAAGAACACCCTCAGGTGCAGCCTTCTCATTTTCAAGTCGCTCTGCGGGAGTAGCCTTCTTTCCCTTTTTAGGTCTGCGTGAAGAAGGCTTAATAGAACCAGGCGTAGGCTTATCTACATTCTTTAATGCTTGAGCCTCTTCATGGTTAATCTTATTAAGGACTACAGCCTCTTCTACAGAAGCCTTGTTAGCAGCCTCAGCCTTAGCCCGGTCTGCATCTGTTACATGAGGAGCAAGTAACTTACGATTCTCTGCTCCACCCTTAGTTACAACCTTTCCATCAAGTTCAATCTTGTGCTTGAGCATACCCTTCTTGGGCTTCTCAAACATAGGCTGTAGTTCCTTAGGGATAGAACCATGTCCATAGTCACCCTTAAGGAACTTCTGTAGGAGTTCCTTCTTACGTCTGTTGGCTGTATAAATCAAAGTGTTACGACGAAGGATAGTACGTTCTTCTACATTAGCAACAAACGTTCTTTCCCAAGCATCATCACTTAATTCTCCAGCCTTAGCCTTAGCATAGAGTTCATCTAAGCCCATACCCTGTTCAAGTAATTGCTGAACTTCCTCAGGAGCATCTAACTTCTCAATTCCCTCCCGAGACTTAAGAGCATCCAACATAGCCTCAGAACGTTGCTTCTTTAATGCCTTTCTCTCATTCCTAAGAGAAGCCGCACTAACCTCAGCACCGCCCGAAACGTCACCTCCTACAGAGCCGGCCTTCTGTACTGTGGTAGCCCCAGCCAGTTCCTTATCAATCTCCTTGATACGAGCATCAATTTCCTTGATATTATCTTGAGGACCAACTAAAGCATTACGCTCTGTAATAAGGTCATTTACTTCTTTACTGTTCTTTTCGGAAACCTTGTCAGGAATCTTAACATTCCTTGATTCCTTAATACGCTCATCAACACGCTGTACTTCTTTTTCCCACGACTTACGGTTTTGAAGAGCAACCTCACCCGGCTGATTCCTATAGTGCTCTACATTAGTTACAGCCTGATCCCTTGACTTAATTAAGTCTTCAACAGAAGTGCCGCCACCACTATGCCTAGCAAGTTGTTCATCAATTTCACCAAGGCGCTTTACACCCTTCACGCCAAGCCCTACAGGAGTTGTACCCTGTGCTTTATGGTGAAGAAGGCTTCTTAGGATTCTGGTCTTTTCAAACCTAGCGCGTCCATAGGCTACATCTCGGGCACGCTCAAGTGAACTAGCCTTGCCTCCGATATCACCCTTACGCTCAGACTGTGGTAACTTCTTTAAGTCCTCATTAATCTTAGCCCCTGCCTTCGTATGACGAAGATAAGTCTCATCAACCCGAGCCAAATCATCAGCCATTTCCAGAAGGTCATTAACTTCCTTTTGACCCTTTAACCCTCCACCAAAGGTCCACTTATCTGTTAACTTAGTGAGGCCCTTTTTGTTGCCCTCGATGTTCTTGGTAGCCTTCTGCCAATCAGGATCATTGGCATACTCATCAATTAACTTGCCTTCCTTAGACAAGCGAGTCTCAATTTCTTCTAAATCCTTCCGTGACTTCTTAAGAAAACCATGTGTCTTGACTAGACTGTTCAGGTGACTTACCTGTACGCTGTCGTCCAGTAAGGCAGTAAGTTCGCCGCCAATAGCCACGTTTCCTACAGAAGGACCAGCACCCTCAAGAGTCTGCTGGATAGATTTAGCCGTCCTCTGAGCATCAACCTTAGCCACAGCACTATAAAGGCTCTCTTTACCTACATTGTCAATAGCCTTTTGGAACTGTGCATGGGACTGTTCATACAGTTTACGGAAAGGTCGTACATTAGGAGTGTTAGCAAAATCAGCCCGAGTCTGAGGCATCTTTGCCTTAATGGTCTTTAAGTTCTCAAGACGACGAGCCGTAGCACGCACAGAGTCAGTAGGGTTACGGAATGCATCACGACCCCTGACAGTACGAGACTTCATCCAGACCTTGCGCTCTTTACGAGTCAAGTTAGCAGGAGCAACGTTACCTCTAGTACCGTGCATCAACTTAAGGTAGTCGTCAGCCGTAATGTCAATGTCAGTACCATCATGCTTGACACCAAGAGTTTCAAGTTCCTTGGCTAACTGCTTATCCATCTTGACTTCGGCAGCATACTTCAAAGGCTTAGTGACAGCACCTACTCCAACATAGGTAGCAGGGTCCAGTGCAAGGTCAGCAAACAAACCTAGGAAAGCACGTTGGCCCTTAGTTTGAATCCAAGGGTTATTAGGGTTTTCCTTGTGCTTCTGTTCTAAGGTAGTCATACGGCCATGCTTATACTTCTTACCTCCCGGTCCACTATGGGAAAAGCCTTTCCAACCTTCCTTAGCAGCCTCTACCAAAGTTTCAGGGTGAGTAATATCCTTAATTGCTTCACCAGTACCGCGTTGAAGGTTTAACCATGAACCCTTCATTAAGGATTCAAACCGATCCATCTTAGAATCGGCCTTCATGTTATAACGAAGAGGCTCACCTGTATAGTCTTTATCATTAGACTCAAGAGAATCAATGACAGCCGTAGAAGCAAAACTAGTGCGACTAATAATATCAATGACAGAATTAAGTCCACTCATTGACTCTTGAGCAAGTTTATCCCAAAAGCCCTTAGCAGTATCTTCCTTAGGCTTATTTGAGGGAACCTGTTTAGGGTGTCGTCTAGCCCTTTCGCGGGCATCACTGACTTGGCGGTTTTTTTCTATTTGCCGTAAGTGTTGTTTAAAAGGCAGAGGTCTAATAGACCCCGTTTTCTTTTTCTTACGGCGCCTATTTTCCTTTTGGCTAATAAACCCTAGGAGTTGTAAGAGGTCATCATCAGCCATGATTACCTGACTGAGCCAAGAGACTTGTTAAGAGCATTAGAAGTCCTGTTAGTCTGAGCGTAACCCTTCAGAGTCCTACGACGACTAGCAGCACGACGACGCTTAGCCTTTTTACCACCCTTACCAATACCGGGCCTCATACCAGCGGCTCTCATCTGCATAAACTGAGAGAATTTCTGTGCCTGTAACTGCTGAGCAAGATCAGTAGCCTTGACAAACTTAGTAGACTGAATCTCAGTAGCCTTGTCAGTCACACCCTTCATGTACTGACTAAAGTCCTGTCTAGCCTGAGCGATACCCTGATCCTTAGTAGTATTAGCCTGTCCCACATTAGATGCATGGGAACCAGTAGCCATGCCCTGTAGGAGTTGACCAATCTCGTCAGCACCAAACTTCATAGCCGCTAAATTAGCATTATTGTTAGCCTGATTAGTATTTGACATGCCCTCAGCAAAAGCAGCATCCTCATCAAACTTACCTAGACCTGATTGCTGAATACCTAATCGGGCTAACTCAGCAGAAGCGGCATCCCTGCGAGAATTAGTATTGGCTTGGTTCTCAGTCTTGAATGAATTAAACAACTGATTCATACTGGCGCCGGTTTCATCAAACCGCTGGTCTATCTTAGCAGACTGTCCTGTAGTAAAGTCTTTAGCCTCATCAAACAGATAGTCTAAGTCACCCTTGGTCCTACCAAAAAGTGCTTCAAGTTTAGAGATATCAAAGTCTCTAGCGCGTGCCTGACCTTGAGCCTGATTGCGTAAAGCCCTAATCTGAGTATTAATGTCCTGCTGTACAAGGTTATTAGCAGCACGCATATTAATACCAGGGGGACGCCCACTCTTACGGCCGCCTTTCTTCTTCTTGCCACCCCCGCCAGAACCACCCCTACGAGAGCCTCCACCGCTGCCTGCATTGCCATAGGAGCGGCTTCCCCCACTGGACGACCCACTCGATCCTGAAGAACTACCACTTGAACGTGAACCGCTACTGCTAGACTTTTTCTTACGCTTAGGGGGGTCATACATAGACTTACCCCAAGTATTATTCTTGGGCTTCTTGATATGGTTTCTCAAGAAGGAAGCCTGATGCTTAGAAAAACTCGAAGCACCCTTCTTCTTTTTCTTCCTGCCGGGAGAGACAGCCTTAACTGTATTTAACCAAGAGTAGGCCATTAGGCACCCCTAATCAACTTTCTCTTACGTTGCATAGCACTAGTAGTGGGACCTTGAGTAGGCTTAGTCCTAGGAAGGGTGCTCACTGTTCCACGCCTAGCCATAGCCCTTCGAGCCATAGCCTTCGGGTTCTTCAACTTCACTTGAGACGCAAGAAAATTCTTATTGGCCTTCGCATAGGATCGCTTTTCTAATCTACTGTCGGTATGCTCCCCAGGATTATACCCATTCGCAGAAATGTCCTTGCGGGCCTTTTGAACAGCCTTACGAAACTTAGGATGAGGATTAGAAGGTGAAGGACCTACGCCTCTGCGCTTCTTAGGCTTCCCGTTCTTTGTTCCAAAACGGTTATTGCCCGGCACAATAGGACGACCCTCTTCGGGACCTCTACGAGGTGGGTTATATCCTACGACTGGTCTCATTTCTTATTCCCCTTTGCTAATTTCTTTCTAAGTTTCCTAGCAGCGGCACCACGCTTGCGGTTATACTTATTATGGGACTCGGCTTCTTTAATAGCCTCAGGACTATTCCAACCTTCGTCTCCATACCTCTTATTCTTAGGGACTGTACTGCCTTGACCAACCTTCTTACGAGCAGCCTGCCTTTTAGACATACGCTTCTTGGCAATCTTATTAGCCTTACGCCAATATTCCCCTTCGCCTTCTTTAGCACGATCCCTAATATAAGCCCTAGTACCCTTCTTACCCCACTGATTATTCATTAATCTAGCACTATGAATATCAGACTGAGAAGGTCTTTGATCTAGAGCATCACTTCTTTTAATATGACCGCCAGTTTTAAGGTTAAGCCCTGCAAGTTTATATACAGGCTCTTTAGGGTTAAACGGCTTCTTTTTCTTTCTAACCTGTCTTTGGTCAATCTTGGCTTTGGGATTAAATATCCCCTTTTTCCTTTTTTTATTAGATATAGGACGAGATTTAGGAGGATGATAATTTTTATTAAGAGGGGGAAGTTTAGGTCTAGGTCTAGGCTTAGATACAGACTTAACTGTATGACTCCATGAATAACTAGGACGAGGACTAGCATGAGGAACTACACGACGTACTGTTACATGGGTACTTCTAGGCTTAATTACCTTTTTAGGAGGTGGCCTGTAGGAACGCTTTTTCTTCTTAGGTCTACTTAGAGTACCGCCGCCACCACCAGTTGCTAACTGCATTACTTTCTCCTCTTAATCCTTCTAGCAGCGGCACGCTTCCTAGCGATCTGCTTAACCTTAGGTGAACCCTTGAAACCCTTGAGGTTACCATGCTTACGCCTATAGACTCCTGCTCTCCTAACAGCAGCAGCCCGTCGTGCTTTAGGCTTAGCCTTGGGCCTAGCAGCAGGTACTCTAGGTCCCTGTAGGGCTACAGGATTATGTGGCTGTAAAGGAGCAGGTGTAGCAGTAGCCTGACCATAACCTAAGTTACCAGCATTACCAGCCTGAGCCTCAGCATTCTTAAGACCAGACTGACGAAGCATATCATTAAACTGATTCTGAATTGTCATTCTAGAGAGTTGCGCGTTCTGTTGAAATGCGTTATTCGCTGTATCTAAATCAGTGCGCGCATTATTAAACTCTGTAGAACTCTCTGCTACATCTTTACCATACATAGAGGATTGAGCAAGACCTCTAGATGAAGCATTGTTAAGTGTATTTAATTGACTTTCCTCTTGCTGTTTCCCTAAGTCTCTTAGACCAATGTTATACTCATTCTGCTGAGATTGCTGACTCTGTTGTAGATCAAGCAAAGACTTGTTCATAGCCTGAGTCTGATCTAAAACGTCCCAAGAATACTGCTCGTTATATGGGAGGTCTAACTGTCCATTAGCATTAATCTCAATGTACGGATTAGCAGGAGCAGGAGGTTCAGGAGGCGTAACAACAGGAGGTGAACCGACTCTTGGAGGAGGTGTTGCAGCCTTCTTAGCAACTGGCTTCTTTGCTACTGCCTTCTTTTTAGGCTTCCTGTACTTCTTTAATAAATGACCCTTAGGACCATACTTAGGACCGTTAGCCTTATCACGCTTTCGCATCCTACGAAGAGCAGCCTTGGCTAAACCAGAGCGATGTTGCTTCTTCTTACGCTGCTCACGCTTAATATAACCCTTGGGCTTGTTCCTACCGCGTGTGGGGGCGTGACTACCATTCCGGTACACCTTCTTACCGGCAGCAAGTCGATTAAACGCCATGCGTTTATCCTAACTAATAAATGATTCAAAGTCAAGTAGTTAGTAATCTCTACCCATGTTAGCAGCAGTCTCAGTAACATGAACTGGTAGCCTCTGAGCGTATGACCAGAGAACTCTCAGGTCAGCAAGATGTAAACGTTGCCACTCATAACTAAGTGGTTCAGGTACAACATTAGTTGAACGAAAGTTAATAGAGAGTGCTCGACCTCGTTGATTAATACCAACCCTTGCAGAGTTAGGGTTTCTAGAATCAACGCTGGACCAACCGGGCAATCCTACAGGGCCTCTCCACACCTCATTATTTAATGCAACACTCACATTAAAATCATTGTCAGGAAAGGTTCCCATAATAAGAAGGTTCCTAAACTTCTTATTCAGGTACTCATTACCATCAGGAACAAAACCCTCAATAACAATTTCAATCTCAGGCTTATAAGCCCTTTGCAAACCATTAGATAACCTAGCGATATCTCTTACAATAGTTCTATCATTATGAGAATTCATAATATAAGTAGAACCTGAATACTGTAAGTCAGTCGTAGGATAAGTCCCTGAAACGTGTCTACTAGTTAAAAGATGCAACCCGTAGTTATCAGTTTTATCTGTCTGATAGACAGGCAGTAAACCAAGTACATAGCCCGGTTCAACAGAGTCTCTACTATCCCTAAAGTCTACAACATGTGTTGATTGTTGCTCTACATTAAGGAAAAATAGGTTATAATCCAGTTTGTTTGGCCCATTCGTATCCCAAGACTTTCCCTGAAAGTACCCGATCTTAGGTGAATACTCAGGAACACTATTAAACGTTACTCTCTTATATCTGAGAACTACTAAATAATCCTCAAAGGATACTAACCTGTAATCAAAACTAGTATTGTCAGGACCAATATCAAAGTTACCTTCATGTATTCTATAGATATTCCCATTAGCAATAGAGTATACACCTTGTCTGTTAATCATATAAGGAACACTATGATGGGCTACACCAATAATGCCCCCCATTGTAGTAGCAATAGACCTTAGGTAAGCATCCTCGTTAGGATCAACAGTATAGGTATACATGTAGACTGACTTATCACATAAGATATATACTGAATCACTCAGACTGAAAGCAAAGTTAATATGCTCATCAGCAATAGAGATAAACCCACCCTCGGGAACAGTAAAGACTGTAAAATCAGTAGCCTTACTAAACCAAATAGTGTGATTAGAGACAATCCATAATCTATCTTTATGAACAAAAACAGTACCGAATACAAAAGGATTTCCTACAGCAAGAGGAACACTAAATAGTTCTACTGAGGTAAGACTAGCAAATGAAACAGTATTAGGAAGAGCATCAGCACTAGGTTCAGCAGTCCAATAAACATAAAACTTATAAAACTGAGTCTCAGAATCATATGCTAAAGTAACCCAATACCACTTATCACTATATTCTAAGACTCTAAGAATAACATGAAAACTATCTGTTCCTTCGGGAACAGGTAAATCATTAGGGTCCCATAAGTTCATAGTAACATTAATATCAGATGCTAATTGGTTCTCGGTCCCTACAGCAACCGAGAACTGTCTTAACGAGCCAATGAATCCTATAGCATTACGGACTTCCCAAACATCAGGAGTAGTTGCACCACACGCTACGATATTCCTGCGGTTGATAATAGTACCATCATTACCAATCTCAACATTAGTTAGTTTAGCAAACTCCCCGCCACCGTAGGCACCATCAACCTTGGCTACAAAGCCACCACCTGAAAGGGGGATAGGACTCTGAGTATTAACGTTACCCATAGTAATCCCAACCTCCACCCATATCCCTATCACTCACAGTAATAGAGGGATACTGGTCATTATCCCACTCAGGCTGATCCTTAAGATTCTGCACACCTGTCTTAAACTCTTCCATCTTCATTTGATAGCGTTCCATATCATCATCTTGTTCCGCTACCATTGCTAAACAATAGTCAACAATACGACGATGATACATAGTAGGAAGATCAATAGCATCTGAGACAGCAATAACTTCTACAGGGCTACGAGTATAACTAACAACAATCTTCTCGGTAGAATTATCAGGAATAGGGAAAAGTTTTAACTTCCCCGCCCAGACATACCCTACAAGAGGAGTCCCTTTTTCATTTGAACCATATCCACTGATAGTATTGTCAAACTCGTTCATAGTAACGAGATTGAGTTTTTCAGTATTGTATCGAACAGAGTGAAGTTTAAGAATATCCTCAGGTAAGTTGTACTCATTTACACCAAGAGTTACAGTAGTAGTAGCATCTTTCTGTAACAGTTGGTTGTCACTTGCACATTCTTTAGCCGCGTCGTTAATCCATGTAAAAATATCTGCATCAGAGAATTGTAGTACATCAATATCTCCTGCAATCTTACGGACTCTAGTAATTACATCGCCAACCTTCATGTAATTAGCCCTCCATAATCTCTGATGGTAGTGTCCTTGTCAACCTTGTAAACGTTAAGAGGACTCTTCATAACATGGTAGGCAATATCGTGGGCTTCTTCTAATTTGTCAAGGTAAGCCTGTCGTTCTACACCCATCTTAGCGGCTTCAAAGGCTTCAATCTCAGACAGCGTAACTTGTCCATGACGCTGGTCATTCATAATGATCTTCTGTAAAATGCGTTCATCAAAGTCCTCATCACGACGTACCGTAAACATTACATACGGTTCCCGGTTCTTAGGATGATGAACTAACCTGTAGGCCGCTTGACCCTCTGTACGGGCTCCTACAGGAATGAACTGAACCTCAATCTCTGGTTCATATTCCTTAATTGCCTGTACTACTTGACTGACCTTTGTGTTAACAAACTGTCCATCAATAACTTCGTGAGAAATACGATCCATTATAACTCCGATGAAAGATCAACACAGGCATTAGAATCTCCTGTATCTAAGTACACAGCATGACCGGGAGTAAATCCAGCAGCGGCAGTAACAGCAACTCGCAATGCTTTAGGGGTAGACTGAGAACCGGGAGTACCGGCTAGAACACAAGCAGTAGGAACAACAATAGAGTTAATATCATTGACTCGTAGCGTTCCAATTGAACCAACGATTGACAAAGTTGGAGTAATACGCATTTCCACTGGCAAAATCAACCCAAAGATAGCAGAAGTAGTTGTAAGTGCAGCACCTACCCCAAGAGTCTCACGAACCTGAGCACCTGTAAGAGCACCAAATCTTTGAAAGTACCTCTTACACTGAATCAGTGAAGTAGTAATCGGGACCCGTTCAAAGGGAGTAGCCAAAGGACCACGTTCAAATTGAACTAAGCCTACTTTTTCTCCTCCCCCTAAAAACTCTACAATTACATCAGTAGTACCATCAAGGTCTACAGTAATTGGAGAAGAAGCATAAGACGGAGCAGTATCCCCTACACGATAGACACGTCCTGTAGCATATCCCTTCCATGAGAGAGTCCACTTACCTGCTTCTACATTAGCACGCTCTAATACTTGAGCAATAGTTCCACCTACTGTAACCAATTGCCCTTGAGGACTAGCAGTAAAGGTAACCTGAGTACCAGCAGAATTAGATTTCCAACGATCAAAACAATAGGTCCCCGAGGTTAAGAATGCTGCTGATACATAGCCTCGCTGATTAATTCGGAAGTCTCCATTAATAATTCGGTTCCTTCCGGGCATCAGGTCACCCTGAACACCTCGCGGCGGATCAACATAAATATCCCGAGGCTGATCCACATAACGAACGTCTACAGGACCGGGCCAAGTTAAAACTTTACCCAATGCCATACGTTCTACACCCTGCAACCTTATCCGTGCAGGAACAATATACATCACCCCTGCTCCTGCGGAGGTAAAGGTAACAGTTGCTCCACTTAACGTTTCAGAAACCTTAAAAGTATTAGTATCAGCAGCAGTAATATAATAACCCGGTCGTTCAGATGCTCCCGTAATCATACCACCGGGACGACTACCACTGACAACAAAGGCTACCATATCCCCAACTGATAACCCATGACCATTAGCCGTAATAGTATCACCAGAAACAGTACATGCGGTTCCTGTATCACCTGTCTCAAAACGAGTAATACCAAGAAATTCTACTCTATCAGCCTGCTTAATATCAAAGTTAAACTCAGAAAGAAATCCCTCACAAGAGACACCATAAAAAGTAGAACCGTCTACAGTAGGAGCCCATGCAGCACCACCTGATCCATCAATAACAAGGTGACGATAACCGGGGCGTCTACGATCAGTAGTAGAACCACCATCATAGTTATTGGGAGACTGAGTAATACCTCCACCAATATAGTTGTTCTGGTTAACCCATCCTCCCGTTTCAGGGGCTATCTTCCATGACACCTTACATAAATCAGTCCAACCAAAGTGTACTTCGTTGTAGGCAAACCCCTGTCCCAAACCAGAAAGCCATACACCTGTTTCATGTTGAGTCTGTCGTCTAGCATAAAACCTAGAATGATAAAGATTCTGTGCTTTAATAGCAACACTACCGGGAACTAATGAACTAACACCTGATGCTTTCTCTATAGTAGGAGTAAAAATATCAGCGTTATAAAGAAGTTTTCCTGATTGATTAAGTCCTACAAACAAAGTAATATCTGCATAGTTGGCAGGAACTATTAGAGTTGCTCCATCTGTAGCCTCTAAATTACCTTCTACAATAATAGGTCCAACAAGACTTGCTAAGTTATATCTACCAGTCAATCGTAATGTTGCTTCTGGAGTATAAATATTACCTCCAAGACCGGCTCTTTTAGTAGCCGAGACTGCTGCTGCCGCTGCTAAAACGGGAATTGTATCATCAGCAATACCATTACCAACTGCATTATATTGTTCAGGATTAATAATCATGCTATTAATACTGTCTAATGCCTCCTCAGCATCACTAGCACTAGCAGCAGAATTAGCAGCACTATTACTAGCACTAGCAGCAGCAGACTCAGCACTAGCAGCAGCAGCCTCAGCAGCAAGTCTATCTGAATGACTTACTACTAGCACTACAGGAGGTTCGACACTTACTGATTCAACTAAACTTAAATCAGTAATTTCTCCAGCATTAACATTAAATACTACAGGATTAGGTTGAACCAATAATTCTTTAAAGTTAAAATCCGCACGCCACTGAATAATATCAGGTTGAGCGTTAGGTTGATCCGTGGCAACTAAAGAGACTCCTACAGCGCCGTCAGGAGAAGTAAGTTCTCCATCTACAACAGGACATTCTACTTCCCTAGTTACTCCCATCCTTGGGGGATTAGCAGTAGGCCAACGACTAACATCAATAAGAGGCTTAAGAGTAACTGTACCTGTTAAAGGAGACTCATCAGGAACAGTACCTACATCACCTGAATCGGGTAGGTACTGAACAAACCGTCCAATGACGGTGCCATAAGCAACTACAGTATCAAC
>Ga0190271_10000695_pt1 | contig 17541 bp, 17 predicted proteins | sample Popmic356T_FD_133747 | JGI IMG/M metagenome (GOLD analysis project Ga0190271, IMG submission 133747) | Populus adjacent soil microbial communities from riparian zone of Weber River, Utah, USA - 356 T | ecosystem: Environmental > Terrestrial > Soil > Riparian zone | place: USA: Utah | collected...
CCTTCGATTGCTCAGTCGCGACGGCAGCGCCTGAGAGACTCAGCAGGGCGACACCGACGAGTACGCCGGCCGACCGCCTCAGAAGCCCTGGTTTCGAATTGTTCACGGCAATACTCCTTTGCAATATCGGTTGAAGGCACAGTGCTTGTAGTCCCCGGTTTGCGTGGCCGTCAACCCGGGTATCCCTTACATTTCCAGTATCAACAAACCGCAGAACTCATCGAATTCAATATGAATGGACTGGCACGACTGCCAGGTCTCGACTGGTCGAGATGGCAGGCTGAGGTCAACGCGTCAATCCGAAGGCTACCCACCGTGTCGCGGTGTCCCCGGAGCCGGCAGTGCAACAGTGCCGACTGGCCGTTGAAGCAACTCAAGGGCTTTCGTCAGCACTTCCTCTTCATTCCACTGCAGCCGTTCGAAAAGGATTGCGATGCGTCCCTGTGTATCGAGGACGTACAGTTCGACGCGATGTCGATTCACGATCGATCCAACGAAATTCACACCCAAGTCGAAGTAGGCGCGAACCTCGTCCCACAGCTGAGTAGCGCGCAAGAACCGATGGTCGACGCCGAAGGTGACATCGCGATCCAGTGCGTAGCTGCGTAGCCGGTGAGGGATATCGAACCCCGGGTCATAGGTGATCGCCGCTGTCCGAATGCCGCTCGCAAGTCCGCGTGCATGCAGCAGCTTCTGCAGCCGACCGAGCTTGGTTACGGTAAGCGAGCATTTCTGCGGGTTGTTGCAGCGAGTGTAGAAAAACGCGGCGACTGTCGGTTTGCCGCGAAAGAATTCCGCGAAGCCGACTCGCTCCCGATCCTGATCTTCGAACATCGCCTGCAGCGGTGGATAGGGTTGCATTGCCGAAGCTGATTCACGCGCGATGGATGTTCCAATATCGTGGCGCAACGATTCGGAGCAGCACGCATGCTGCCGGGGAGCGTTTGCCTCGAGCCAGCGTTCCGTCGCCCGCAGTTCGCTTGATGCAGTCGTGCCAGGTGTTGACGAGGCGTCGCCGCCGTAGGTATCCAGGGATACTGTCTCGTCGTCGTATCGAATCGAGGCCAGTGCCTGTTGCACCACCGCCAGAAACGCATGCCGTGGCGTGGGATAGCTACGCAACGCGCGCGCAGCCGTGGCAATGAGGTAGGGATCTCGCCCATTGTCGAGCTCTTCGAGCAGATAAATGAGCTCGCCGTCCGTGACGCCGATTTGTCCGAGCGCCAGCAATATCCACCCGCGCATGCGCACAACTGCGGCCGCGCCCCGCTCGCGATAAACCGGATGGGTGTCGCGCAACAGCTCGACGAGTTGCGCGCGCCCGGAGTTTGCGGCTCGTGCTTCGGCGGTCAACCGCCCCACGTGAGCGACGAATTCTTCCTCCGATGTCGTTTGGCCGGCGATTAAAGTCATGGACGCGCGTCCGAACCGTTCATCGCTTGTATTTCTTCAGGAATCGTCGAGCGGTGCGCTTGACGAGGGTCGAGGAGCTTCTGCCGTGAACGCGGCTCACGTGCTTGTACAACTTGTCGTCGACATTGCCTTCGTCCGGTCGGCGCAGGGCAGTCAACGCCGTCAGGCTGACCGCCTTCAGGCGATCGTCTTCTTTGCTGTCCAGCACGATCTTGCGCGCATTGGCCTGCAGCTTGTCCGGTGAGATCGCATGCAGCGCCGTCGCCGAGAGCTGGCGTATCTCCAGAGTCTCGGCCTTGTCGTTCAATAGCTGCATGAACAGTGGTGCCGAGGCTGCGTCGGCTGCCAGCAGCCGCAACGCTGCTCGTCGTGCCACTTTGCTTGGCGGCTTGCTAACTAACTCGCGTGCCACCGAGTAGGCGTCGGCGTGCACGTCGTAGCTCAGGAGTTGCAGTGCTTTTTCAGGTGAAACGAGCGCTTTCCCGGGTTCCTTCAGTCCGGTGAGCAACAGCTGTTGTGCCTGGCCATCGGACATGCGCGCCAGAACCCCCAGCGCCCGACTGCGCACTTCTGCATCCTCGTCGTTCATGATGATTCGCAACGCCTTCAGATACTCGTTGCGGTATGGGTCGAACCGGACGACTGCGAACGTCGCGGCCTCGAGCGTCTGCAACGCGGCCAGCCGCACCGACGTCGGTTCGTTTTGATCGACCACGATTCGCAATACCGCGCGGAACCGATTCGCATCTTCGAGCACCCCGCGCGTCATTTCTTTCAATGCCGAGATTCGCTGGTTGGGCCGTTTCGACGTGTCGCGCGCGGTTGCCGCACAGTTGCGGTACGAGGCGGCTGGCTTGACGTTGGGCCGGCTTCCGCGGCCTGCGGCCATGCCACGCCCGGATTTCTTTGGCGGTTTTCGCGCAAGCGCCCGCGCCTGCCTGGCGTACGGTGTTGCGGCAAGTGCGGCCGCGTATCCGACGTCACTCTCCTTGCCAGTCGTTGCAGTCCTGTTCCGCGTTCGTCGGTTTCCCCCTTGTTTCGTGGCTCGCCTGGAACTCATTGGCTGGGCACTCCTGATGCTCGACGCGCTACGCGAAGCGTACATCGTCGTAATCGAAACCGAGTCGGGCCGTCGGCGAGAAGCCGCCCTGATAGTCGAACATGTCGCGCACGAACGGCGCCAGGCCCGGCGCCGACACGGTACTTGAAGTCGCGAGAGGGCCGCCCGGCGCGGTCGGTGGACGCGATCCGCCTGTAACCCGATTCCAGGGCCACATGGTGTCATCGAGGCGATGGCCCGTGCGCGTGCTCGTGTTGTCGTAGGATCCTGGTTGTGTCGCCAGAAAACGGATGAACTGCCGCTGCCACTTGGCCCAGAGCCGGTCAACGTTCGTGTGCAGCAGAAAGAACAACGGATCGCGCGCGGCAGTTCCGATCGAACGAATCGACCCTTCAAAACTCGTGTGCGCAAGACCGTGGGGATTGAATTCCATATCGAGCCGGAATCGGGTGTAGGTCGTGCTGATCGCAAGTGTTTGCGCCTCGCTGATGCCGTCGGCTCTGCCGGTTGCCGGGTTGAAATGCGGGCTGCGCACGATACCCGGCACCCCGTCCGTCACCCAGAACTGCAGTTGATTGCCCGCGCTGAACCGCACTTCGTCGTTCGGTCCGGCGACGCCCATGAAGTCGGGCGTGAAGACGTTGGGCGCGGGCTGGTCGAAGCGCCAGTAGGGCAGGGCCACGCCCGGATCGATCAACTGCAGTTCCCGTTCGAGATCCAGTAGATAGCTGCGATGCCATGGAAGGAAGCCTGGCGCGTCGTGCCCCTGTGTCTGCGTCACGCGCGTATGCATGTCGCGGAAGTCGGTGAATCGCCCCGTGCCACGGTTGTTCAACGTCGCGAAGGCCGTGATGAAGCGATCGCGCTCGCCGGCGGTCAGCGTGTTTGCGTTCTTGCGGATACGCACCATGATCGGCACTTCGAGCAGCACCAGCGCGCCGCGCATTACCTGGATGATGGTGTCGCCGTCAGACTTGCTGGAACGGCCGAAGTCACCGGACACCAGGAAGTTGACGGATGCGCCACTCAAGGGAAGTGTGAGGTTGAGGGACGCCGTACGCGCGGAACTGCGATTGAGCTGGAAACTGACGCGCCCGCCACTGGCGGGCGGCTTGTTGCGCACGGTGACCAGCACCGGCACCGTGGCGCCGGATGTGTTCGTGAGGCGAACGCTGCACGGGGATTGCGACCACGTTACATAGCGCGCGCTCGGGCTGGCGCTGTTGTTTATCAGCACGACCACATTCACGCCCGCTCCCCCTCTGTGCCGAAGTTCCCGGGTCCCGACGTTGCGATCTGTCCGGTCGGACGATTTCATCTCCGGGAGAGATGTGTAAATCGATCTTTCGATCGAATTTGGATGGATACAGGTCGGAGCTCCAGATCGATCTCGGCTCAGTCTCGATTCCGCTCCAGGGTTTAGCTCTTCCCTGAGCCTTCGCGGTGGATAGCGGTGCGTGAGGGCCCGGTGCCTACTCGTGGTCAATCGCCATTGCGAACCGCCATGACACCATTCCTCATCCTCGTCGCCCAGACCGAATCGGACATCTGCGCCGAACTCATCGCGCGGCAGGTGGATTCCAATCCGGAAGAACAGCTCTTTGGCGGGCGCGTATTTGGTGTCGCCGAAATCGATCCGTCGATGCGGGGCGGGGACGAGAGGCCAGCCGCGGTCATCATCGTGGGCCATTCGCTGGAATTGGGCCGCCTCTGCATCGATCTGGCGAGCGCATACGAAAAGCTCGTCATCGTGCACGTCGCCACCATCGGCGATTTTGTGCGCTTCGATGTGCGCAACATCAACTTGCAGACGACGATCGACGTTGCGCGTCGCCTCGCCGTCTCTCCGGCGTGCGCGCCTGAACAGCGCATCGCGCGTATTCACCTGAGCGCGGACAATGGCAGTGCTCTGCCAGTCACGGCGCAGCAGGCTGTCTCGTCGCGGATCGACTCCGAACGTCCGATCCTGAGTGCCATTGTCAGGTGGCTGCACGCGTTGCTCACGTATGCGGTCATTCACCAGCGCGCCGAGGCGCATGCCCCCGAAGCGTGGCGCGGCCTGGCGCTCGACCCCACGACGCTGGAGCGCGAGCTCGACTCGCCACGCCCGTGTGAAGCCCCGGTTCCGAACCCCGAGGTCGAAGCGTTCGAGCACGAGCTCTTCGCTGAGCTCGACCGCGCCGATCACCGCGGCGAACCATTCGCCGCGCTGTATCGCTCACTGAATCTCACGCGGCTCGAGATGAAAGGATGTCTCATCGCTCTTGCGCCGGATTTCGACTCGCGCTACCAGCGTTCCTTCGGCCTGCTCCTCGATGAGCTGGCTCGGCGCAACCCGACGTTGCCGCTCATCGCCAGTCTGCTTGGAGAGCCGACGTCCGTACGCCGGCAATTGGCCGCCACCAACCGGCTCGCGCGCTGGCGGCTATTCGTGTCAAACCCGGATTACGCCCTGTCGGCCGACGAGCCCGTGCGAGTGGACTCTGCACTCGTCAGCTGGCTCTTTGGAGGTTCGCACGCGTTGCGCGACGACGCGCGGCTCGCGCAGGTGCTGATCCCCGAGCCCTGGCCTGGCGCGAGACTGCTCCGCACCTCGGACGACGATGTGCTCGTCGAGCAGATCTTCCAGCGCTTGAGTGGAAATGGCAGGCCGACCTGGATGGTGCTCTCTGGTGAAGACCTCGCCGGCTGGCGTGCGCTCGTCGAGCGCACAGTGGACAGATACCAGCTCAATGTCGCCCGGATCTCCCTGCCGCGACTCGAAGCACTCGATCGATATGACCTTGCGGATGCGATCGCGCGGCTCACGCGGCTCTTCCGTCTCACGACTACGGCGCCCGTCGTCGACTTTGTGCAGTCAGACGTTTCGGCTCGCACCGATGAAATGTTGCGCAGGGTTGCTGCCGCCGTCATGGGCGGAATGACTCACGCGGCACTCGTTACTGCAGAGCCGGAGCGATGCCTGCCGCTGCTGGGCCCGGTGGAGGCTCGTCTTCACCACAGGGCAGCACTCGATGCCCCAAGCCGCGCCCTCATCTTGAGCGCCGCCGCCGAAGAGGCCGGTACGGAACTCAGCAAACGCGAGGCCAGTAGCCTCTCCGCCGCATTCCCGCTGGGAGTGGACGGGATCTTCTGCGCAGCGCGTCTCGCGGCAGCGACCCGACTTCGCAATGACTCGCCCGCTGAGGTGCACCGCAAATTGCGCGACGCCTGTCGCCGTGCGGCTTCGCAGAACGTCTCACGGCTCGTTCAGCGCATCGAGCCAAAGCTGGACCTCAGCGCAGTAAAGCTTCCCAAGGATCGCGTGCGCCAATTGCAGGAAATCCTCGCGAATGTGCAGCTCTCCTCGAAGGTGCTCGACGACTGGCATTTCGGAAACCTGCTCCCGTACGGGCGCGGCGTGACCGCGCTGTTCCACGGGCCCAGCGGCACGGGCAAGACGATGGCGGCGCAGGCGATCGCGAAGCAGTTGGGCGTCGAGGTATTCCTCGTGGATCTTTCGCGCGTTGTCAGCAAGTACATCGGCGATACCGAAAAAAACCTCGACATCGTGTTCGGCGAGACGCAGCGCTGCGGTGGACTGTTGCTGCTCGACGAGGCCGAAGCGCTGTGCGGCAAGCGCAGCGAAGTGAAGGATGCGCACGATCGTTACGCCAACATGGAAGTTGCCTTCCTGCTGCAGCGGATGGAGTCGTTCAGCGGGCTGGCGATCCTCACCACCAATCTGCGGCAGAACCTCGACCAGGCGTTTCTGCGCCGGCTGCGATTCATCGTGGATTTCCCCAAGCCCGATGCGGACGCGCGCGAGCAGATCTGGCACTTGTGCCTTCCCGAAGGCACGCACGCGATCAACGACGCCGAGTTCCGCGTGCTCGCGCGCAAGGTCGATCTCACAGGCGGCAATATCCGCCAGATTTCCGTACGCGCCGCATTTCTCGCGGCGGCCGACGAAGAAAACAAATTGCAGAAAGTGCTGATGCGCCACGTCATCGACGCTTCGCGAGCGGAGCTCGCAAAGTTTGGTCTGCCGACGCCGTTGCTCGATATTCCAGCGAAGCCGGCGGTGGAAAATGGTGCAGCGGAGAAAGCCGCATGAGCGCCGAGGCCGTTTACCGCACGACTCTCGCGCTGCGCGCGCGGTTGCAACGTGCGCTCGTGGCGGCCGGCGATCCGAACGCGGGGAATCCGGGCGCGGTGTTCGTCGGGCCGCTCGACGACCAGGACGCGGCCGGTGCGTCGCTCATCCTGTTCCTCTATCGCATGGTGCCGTCGCCTTCGCTGCGAAACAACGATCACCTCGTGCCGGATGCCAACCCGAACCGGCCGGTCATCGTGTACGAGAACTCACTGCCGCTCGATCTCTACTACATGATCACCGTCGGTACGCTGCCCGGCGACAGCGAAGAAACGTTGCTTCGCGTGCTCGGCTTCGCCATTCGCGAGTTGAACGACTGGCCGGATCTCGTCGGCGCGCCGGTCGCGCAGGAAACCGTGCGCGTGACGATGGAGCCGCTCACCACCGAAGAAATCTCGCGGCTGTGGGCGTTGTTCCCGACGGCGAACTACCGCACGACAGTGGCGTATCTCGCATCGCCCGTGTGGATCGATCCGGCAGCGCTGCCCGCGCGCGCGGGCGCGGTGCTGCACGACGAGCCGAAGTTCGGCAGCAAAGTTGCGAATGCGGAGGCCGCGTGAACGAGAAGTTCGTGATCGCGCTGGATCCGTTCTCGTATCGGCGCGACTCGCTGTTCGCGGTGGAGCTGTTCGACCCGGTGAGCCTCGAGCCCGTCAGCGATGGCGTGAAGGTGCGGGCCGTGGGTCTCACACGCGAGCCGATTCTGAACTACAGCGGTCGATTCGTGTGGCTCGCGGAAGGCAACGCGTGGCCCTCGAAAGTCGACATCGACCTCCAGGACCAGCCGTTCGAGGCTGTGCCGGCGGCGGCGCGCGTTGCGCCCCCCAAGCCTGCGGATTTGCAGAAAGCGAAAGAAGCCGAGCGCTTCATGCGCGTGACGCTTCAGCCAAAGCGCACGTATCCGTTTGGCGCGAGGGATGGCGTGCTCGCGATGCGTGGTCGCCTCCTCGAGGACGCGAGTGTCGATCCGCCTGTGCCGCTGCCGGATGTCGAAGTCTGGCTCGCATGGCTCGACGACAGCACCGGTGCGTGGATCGACGCGCCGATTCACGGCACCACCGATGTCACCGGTGAATTCGTGACCTTCCTTCGATTGTTGCCAGCTGCGTCGCCTTTTGTCGATGCCGCTGGCGCCATGTCCGTCGTCATTCGAGTGAAGCGCGGCGCGATACGCGAGACGCCGCCGTATGTCATTCCACAGGGCCAGGTCGATCAAACCTTCAGGACCGTCGACTGGAGCGTGCTTCAGTTGGCGCCGCCGTGAACATGTAGTTCGGGAGCATCATCGTCATGAAACAGGATCAGGGACAGCCAACTACCAACGCGAACCCCGGCTACGACGGCGTTCCACCGTACGCTCCGGATGAGCCGGCTCCGGCGCCGTGCACGCCACAGAAAGGGGAATACGGCGCGCCGCCGCCCAATACGCCGCCCAAGGCACCGCCAACTAACTACCCTGCGCCGCCCAAGCCGGACTACCCGAGGAGTCCACCGACGCAAGACGATACCCCGTACGGCAAAGGCGAGCCGCCGCCCTACGATACGCCACCACCGAACGACGACTCACCGTACCCGCCGCCCGAAGACGGTGGCACGCCTTATCCCCCGCCCGAGGACGGTGGCTCACCGTACCCTCCGCCCGAAGACGGTGGCTCACCGTACCCGCCGCCCGATGGCGGCGGCACACCTTATCCTCCGCCCGAGGACGGTGACGCTCCGTATCCCTCGCCCGAGGACGGTGGCACGCCGTGTCCTCCGCCCGAGGACGGTGACGCGCCATATCCGCGGCCCGACAAAACGCCGCCAGGCCCACCAGCCAAGACACCGCCTCAAGCAGGCAAGAGTCCATGCAAGCCGGGCGACGCCACGCCACCCACGAAACCTGCCGGTACCTGTGGCACGCCTGGTGGCGGCACTGATCCCAACTGCATCGAGCTCGAGATCCAGAGGCTCAGCGGCATCATTGCCGCGGCCGACAAAGTCAAAGCGAACAAGAGCGAGCTCGAACAACTATTGCCAAAGGCGACCAAGGCTTCACAGGACTACAGCGAAACCGTCTACGACGCCTTGCTCGTACGCTGGAAGGCGCTCGACAAGGCGCTCGCAACCGATCTCCTGCCGAAGCTCGACTGCACGATCAAAAATTGGCGCTGGCTGCTCGAGTGCCGAGTCTGTCCGCTGCTTGCGAACATCAAGGCGCTCGACGACAAGCTCATGGGCACATGCGAGCCGGGGACGCCGCAGGCCTGCGAAGGGCTCTACGACAAGAAGAACCGCCTCACGCAAAAGCTTACCCGTCTCACGCGCAAAGCCGACTGGCTGAAAGACACGCTCGCCACGTGGGAGAAGCCTGCGGACACACTGAAGGCGCTGCTCGACGCGAACGAGGCCTTGAAGAACAAAGTGAGCGACAACATCGGCAAGCCCGACGCGCGCGCTTATGTATGGGACGTGTGGACGAAGCTGCTGCCGCTGCACCTCATCATGGGCCCTCGAGATGCGAACGGGAGGGTCGTATCGGAAATTGAGTCCAAGTTGCGCTACTGCTGCGCGAACGACAAGCGCGATCCGAAAGATCCCAAGGCGCCAACGGTGCTCGAACGCCTGCTGAGGCCGCAGCCCCATCTGGTTGTGCCGAGCCAGTATTTCGATGGAGTGCTGTGCCCGCTGATCGAGGAATACACGGCTGCCAGGACAGCTGCTTCGGATCAGAGTAGCGAGTTGGAGAAGGCGAGCGCGGAGATCAAGCGCACCGAAGACAAGATCGCCGAAAGCAAGAAGAACTTTGAAGCCAACGCAAAGACGGAACTGCTCAAGAAGCAGCCGGAAAACGCCTCGACTTGCGCCGCCAGTGCGACGACGCAGCTCCCGACGACGGGGCAGAAACCGGACACCGCAGGGCAGCCGGCGCGCACACCAAAACCGGAGGGCGGCGGCTACAAACCCGGCGAACCCGGCAAGCCTCCGCAGCCGAAGCCGCCGACACCGGCCGATCCGAATGCCCCCTACAACACCCAGCCGCCGCGCACCGGCCGCTAACGATCTATTGATGGAGAACAGCCATGCCTGAATATCTGACACCTGGCGTCTACATCGAGGAGATCGAGCGCGGCCCTCGACCGATCGAAGGCGTGCCGACCAGCACCTCCGCCTTCCTGGGCGAAACCGAGCGCGGACCGATCAAGCCGGCGCTCGTGACTAGCTACAAGGAATACCTGCGCCTCTTCGGTGGCACCTTCGGTGACGACAAGTTCATGCCGTACGCCGCGAGTGGATTCTTCGACAACGGTGGCAAGCGCCTCTGGATCTGTCGTCTCGTCGGCGAACAGGCGACTGCTGCTGAAGCGTCGTTCGGCGACGCGTTCACCGCGCGCGCGGTGGGCCCCGGCTCATGGGGTCGCCGTGTGTGGGTACGCATCGACGACAGCTCGACGAAACGCCCCGACGCGGCCGGCAATCCGCAGGCCGTGGGCTTTCGCCTGCGCATGTTCTACTGGACCAACGTCCCGGCCGACTTCCAGCCCTTCGATCCCATCGACAATCCGGATCAGAAGCCGCTGCCCGCCGTGCGTGAGGACTTCGACGACCTTACGCTCGATGCGGGGTCGCCGGATTTCTTCGAGAAGAGACTGCTCGACAGCTCCGCGCTCGCGACACTCGTGCGCGTAGCTGGCGCGCCGGCGAACTCGCGTCCCGAAAACGGCGCGCAAGCGCTCGCCGAAAACGGCACCGACGACCCGAATCCGCTGGACACCGCCGACTTCAAAGGCACGGCACTTCCTGGCACTGCGCGCACCGAAACGCAGGGCCTCGAAGCGTTGCTGCTCGACCCGTATCGCGACGTTGCGCTCGTCTACGCGCCCGGCGCGAGCATCGACATTGCGCGAGTCATCATCGAGCACTGCGAAAACCAGAAATTCCGTTTCGCGGTGGTCGATTGCGACAAGGGCGTTGTGTCCGCCGCCAACCTGGATCCGCGCACGAAGATCAAGGACACGCAATACGCCGCGTTCTACTACCCATGGATCTGGGTGAACGACCCGAGCACCGGCGCGCGCAAGCTCGTGCCTCCCGGCGGCCACACGCTCGGCGTCTACGCGCGCACGGACTCCGAGCGCGGCGTGTTCAAGGCGCCCGCGAACGAGACACCGCGTGGCGTCGTCGATCTCGAATACGACATCAACGACAACCAGCAGGGCGATCTCAATCCGAAGGGCGTGAACGTCATCCGCGAATTCGCCGGCCGCGGCATCCGCATCTGGGGTGCGCGCACCATGAGTTCGAATGGGCTGTGGAAATACGTGAGCGTGCGGCGGCTCTTCATCTTCCTCGAGCGCTCCATCTACGAGGGCACGCAGTGGGTGGTGTTCGAGCCGAACGACCCGCGCCTGTGGGCGCGCGTCACCGACACGCTGCGACTCTTCCTGCGCACGCAGTGGCGCAACGGCGCGCTCGTCGGGCGCACCGAGGAACAGGCCTTCTTCATCACCTGCGACGAAACCACGATGACTATGGACGACCGCCTGAACGGCAGGCTCATCTGCGAGATCGGCATCGCGCCGGTGCGTCCGGCCGAATTCGTGATCTTCCGCATCTTCCAGAACACCGCGGAAGCGCAGCGCTAGCACACTTTTCTGAGGAGCAACGGACATGGCACGAAACGACCCGCTGCGAAATTTTCGCTACCGCCTGGAGATCGACCAGATCGCGCAGGCGAGCTTCAGCGAAGTGGCGATCGGCGAGACCACCATCGACGCGGTGGACTACCGCGAAGGCACCGATCCCCCGCATGTGCGCAAGCTCTCGGGGCTCACCAAGTACGGCACGATCACGCTCAAGTGGGGAGTGACGGTCGGCGCCTCGGCGCTCGATCTCTTCAAGTGGCACAAGGCGGTCTCGGCCGGCGAGCCCGATCAGCGCAAGCAGGTCGCCATCGTCGTGCAGGACGAATCCGGTGCCGACAAGGCGCGCTTCGTCGTGAGCGAGGCGTGGCCCACCAAGTACGACCCGAGCGATCTCAACGCCAAAGGCAACGAGGTGTTCATCGAGGTGCTCGAGCTCACGAACGAAGGCATCGAGCGCACCGCGTAAGGAGAACCATCGATGCAAACCTCAAATCGTCTCGGATTCCAGACCGAAATCGACTTCACGCTGCCGAAGGGCTACGTCGATGCCAGCGGTGTGCTGCATCGGCAAGGCACGATGCGCCTTGCGACGGCGGCGGACGAAATACTGCCGCTGCGCGATCCGCGCGTGCAGCAGAACCCGGCCTATCTCACGGTCATCGTGCTCGCGCGCGTCGTCCTGAAGCTGGGGTCGGTTACCGACATCGACACACAGGTGATCGAGCGCCTGTTCGCTTCGGACCTCGACCATCTGCAGCGCCTCTACGAGCGACTCAACAGCTCGGATGAAACCGAGCCCGCGTTGCCGCGGCGGGGACCCGGGGACCACACCACGAACGGCGCGAAGCCGCGGGGAATTCCCGCCCTGGGGGAAGCTTGAAGGCCTATCCACGTCAGGCGCTGTACGAGGAGATGGCCTTCATCGCCCACCATTTCCATTGGGGACGCGAGGAGCTGATGGCGCTGGAGCACGCCGAGCGGCGGCGCTGGTGCGCGGAGATATCTGGCATCAACCGCCAGCTCGATGGCGCGCCACCCAACCCGTTCGAGATCTAGAGAAGGCCTCGCACCGATGCAACGTCCCGATCCGCTTCGTGGCTTCCGGTACCTCGTGCAGATGCAGGGTCTGCCGGTGGCCGGCTTCAGTCGCGTGAAAGCGCTGGCGCGCGAAGTGAAGACGGAGTCGTACCACGAAGGTGGCGTGAACACCCACGAGCACAAGCTGGTGAGCATGGTGACGTACGGAAACCTGGTGCTGGAGCGCGGTCTCGCGAATGAGCAGATCTGGGGCTGGGCGCTCGATGTGGCGAATGGCGATGTGCTGCGACGGGACATCACCGTGGTATTGCACGATGAAAATGCCAAGGCCAAATGGTCGTGGATCGTCGAGCAGGCGTTCCCGGTCAAGTGGGCGGCGTCTGACCTCGATGGTGCCGCCTCGCAAGTGGTGATGGAGAGCATCGAGTTCGCGCATCACGGATTGAGGAAGGGCGCGACATGAGTGCGAGCGCAACTCATGCCGGGTTGAAGCGGTTGTTGATGACGCGCCTGCGCATGCGATTGCTCGCCGGAGGCGCGCTGCGCGCGAAGCCACCGCTGTCCGGTGGCCTGAGCGGCCGCGCGAAGACACTCGAGAGCCTCTGCGGCCGACCGCTCACGATCGGAGTGCTTCAACACGACGTGTCGATGATGCCTGTCCGCGGCTCGTCAGGCGTGAACGGTGCCGCGGCCGAGAGCCTGACTGCTGCGACCTGGTGGGCGACGCATCTACCGCTGATCTGGCGTCGGCACAGACCGCTTCGCGGCGCACTTCGAGCACATGTGCGCAGCACGCCGACGAGTACGCCGCATCTGCACCTCGCGCTCAACCTGCACGTCAACGCAACCTGGCTGACTTCGCGCGTAACGCAACTCTTGCACAACAGCGTTACCGCGTTTGCGTGCAAGGCCCCCCAACGGCTGTGGCGCGCGATCCGGCATGAATCGTCCGCGCGCATCGGCGAACAAGCGGTCGGGAGACACGCGCTGCTGCAGGCAAATTCCAGGCCCTCGACGCTACCCACCCGGAGCTTCGCGAATCGGATGCCCTCGTTGTCGGAGCATCACTCGATTTTCTACTTGCGGACCATTCGCGAATCGACAGGCGCCGGTAGATCGATGAATTCTGTTGCTGCCTCCAGCGTGGGCGTGTCATCAAACGCTGCCTTGCCATTGGCCACACGTCGGCAAGTCGAAAGCCCGGCTCAGCACCCACTCAAAACAATCGCGCGCGCGCCGGCACCAACACGATTCGCGGGGAGCCTGTCGAAGGCGATGCGCGTGCGGTCAGCGACACCCGTCGCGAAACGAGGACGTCCTGCCACGCTGTCCGAGAACTCCGGCGACATCACGCTGCCGTTCACTTTCCCAACTCGTCGCGCCGAGATCGTCTGGCGCCGAGTGCCGGACGGCGATTCGAGCGACGCGCAGCCGGCAATGCGCTCTGCGCCAGGCCGCGCCAACACATTCAATCAGCGCGCCACAGCGTCGGCGAGCGGTGCCGCCGGGTTTGTCACTTCGACCGCAGCGACATCGTCTGCTGCGTTTCGCCTGGATCCCGGGATCGCCGATCGGCTTGCCGAAGACGTAATCCACCGCGTCGAGCGCCGCGTGCGCATCGAACGCGAGCGTCGTGGTCTGTAGGGGGTCAGCGCATGAACCCCAAACAACTCAAGAAGGCCACCATCACCGTGCTCGAAGGCGCGAAGGCGAATACGGTCATCACCGTGCTCTTCAACCCGACCGAGTACAGCTTCGAGCGCACGAACGCGTTCAAGTCCACGCCAGTGCCTGGCCTCACGAGTCCGCTCGTGCACTTCGTGAACGGCGAGAGCGATACGCTTTCGATGGAGCTCTTCCTCGACGACTACACGGACCCGAACGGTCCGCAGCCCGACCGCCCGCAGAGCGAGCCCGTGCTCACGAAACTGCGCGAGATCGGCGATCTGCTGAACATCGATCGCCGGCTGCACGCGCCGCCGTCGGTGCGCTTCAATTGGGGGCCGTTCGAATTCGTCGCCGTGCTCGAAAAGCTAGGCCGCAAGGTGACGCTGTTCCACCCCGACGGTACTCCTGCACGCGCCACGCTCTCCGTGACCTTCAGGGAATACCGCACGCTGAAGGAACAGCTCGAACGCCCGCGTCGCGAATCGGCGGACAAGAGCAAGCGCCGCCAGATCATCGGTCGCGAAACCCTGCCGCTGCTCGCCTCGCGTGAGTACGGCGACGTCGCGTACTGGCGGCTGATTGCGGAGAAGAACGACCTCGACGATCCACGCGCCATCGCCTCAGGCGATTGGTTGGTGCTGCCACCACTGGATGAGCCCGATGGACCTCGCATCGTTGTCCGATAAATATGGTGCGTTCTACGTACCGGCCTTCGCCGTGCGCGCCGCGCGGTCCGACCTGATGCGTGACGAATTCGTCGCCGTCAGTCAGGTCGAGGCGGATCTCGTGCTCGGCGGCTCCGGACGCTTCAGCTTCACCGTGGTCGACGCGTATGACATCGAGTTCCGCGGCTTCAAGAGCGGCCGCGGCAAGAACGTGCTCGAGATGCTCGCGTTCGGCACGGAGATCGAACTGCGGTTCGGCTATGGCGACGTGAAGGGCCTGCAGCCCCTGGTGAAAGGCGTCGTCACCGAGATCACGACCAACTTCCCCGAGACGGGCAGCCCCGAACTCGCCATCTCCGGCTACGACAGCGCCTTCCCGATGACCAATGGCAAGAGCTCGCGCACGTGGAAAGACGCGCGCGACAGCGACGCCGTGCAGGAGATCGCGAGCTTCCACAACCTCAAGGCCTCGATCGGGCGCACCGAAGAACAGCACAAGCAGATCGAACAGAACGAAGAGAGCGACTTCGAGTTCGTGAAGAAGCTCGCAGATCGCAACCACTTCGAAGTGTTCGTCGACAGCGATGGCACGCTGCATTTCCAGAAGCCCGACGATCGCAAGGACGGCATCCTCACGCTCCAGTACGGCGCGGGCCTCCTGAGCTTCAAGCCCGAGGCGAACCTTGCGGGTCAGATCGCCAGGGTCGAGGTATACGGCTGGAACCCGAAGACCGGCGAACGTATCACTGGCGAAGCGCGCGCAGGCCAGGAATCGGGGCTCGAACCGCAGCGTAAAAGCGCGGGGCAGCTATTTTCCTCGCTCACCTCGAACGCGAAGAAAGAGCCGGTGCTGCGCATGCGCACCCCGGTATTCACGCAGGCCGAAGCGAACAGCCGTGCGAAGGCGGCGCTGAACGAGCGCGCCAAGCAGTTCCTCACCGGCGAGGCGGAGACCATCGGTCTGCCGGAGATTCGCCCCGATACCAACGTCACGCTCGAGAACCTCGGCAAGCCGTTCTCGAAGACTTACTACGTGCAGCAGGCCACTCACAAGATCGATGCCGGCGGCTATCGCACTCGCTTCAAGGTAAAGGAGACAACACTGTGAGCATCATGAGCGCGGCACCGCGCGAAACTTCCGTCGAGTCGGGCGGCTATATCAAAGGCGCGGCTACCGGCGTGGTCACGCAGAACAAGGATCCTGACAACTTGTGCCGCGTGAAAGTGCGCTTCCCGTGGGACGACCAGCCGCGCGAGAGCTACTGGGCGCGGCTCGCCATGCCGATGGCCGGCGACAAGCGTGGCATGGTGATGATTCCCGAGGTCGGGGATGAAGTCGCGGTGGTGTTCGAGCGCGGCGACAAGCGCTTTCCGGTCGTGTTCGGCGCGGTGTGCAATGGCAATTCTGAGCCGGCCGTCGCCAACAAAGACGGTAACAACGACCTGCGGGTGTTCTATTCGCGCGCCGGTCACAAGCTCACGTTCGACGACGGCAACCGCGGGTCCGTGCAGCTCGAATTCAAGGACGGCAAGAAGCTGCGCCTCGACGACGACGGCATGCTGCTCGATGACGGCAAAGGCAACCGCCTCGAGATCAAGACGAGCAGCAAGTCGGTCACGCTCGAGGCGGGTGGGACGCTCAAGCTGAAGGGCGCGAGCGTTTCCGTGGAGGCGACCGGACAGCTCGAATTGAAAGCGAGCGGCACGGCGACGCTGCGCGGCTCCATCGTAAACATCAACTGACAGTACAACCGCATGGGACAACCCGCTGCACGTCTCGGTGATTCGACTTCGCATGGCACGCCGCTGGGTCCCGGACCCGGCTGTCCGACGGTGCTCATCGGCAGCCAACCAGCCTGGCGCGCGACCAGCGACTCGCATGTGTGCCCGCTCTCCGACGGCCCGAAGCCTCACGGCGGAGGCGTCGTCGCTGTCGGCAGCATGACGGTGTTCATCGGTGGAATGCCGGCCGCGCGCGTTGGCGACATGGTGGTGGAAGTGGGTCCGCCGAACAGCATCGTTGCCGGCGCTACCAACGTGCTCATCGGCTGAAGGAGCACACGTATGCAGCAACAAAAGGACTTTCTCGGGCGTGGATGGGCTTTCCCGCCGCGCCTCGACGACAGCACCGCCGGTGTCGAACTCGTCGAGGACGACGAGGATGTCAGGCAGTCGATCCGGATCATTCTCGGCACCGCACGCGGCGAACGCGTGATGCGCCCCGATTTCGGCTGCGGCATTCACGATCTCGTGTTCGAGTCGTTCGATACCACCTCGGTCGAGCGCGTGCGAACCGAGACGACGGAAGCGCTGCGCCGCTACGAGCCGCGCATCGAAGTGCTCGCCATCACGGTTGACGCGACCGATGCGGGCAGCGACGGCCGCCTCGAAGTCGGCATCGACTATCGAGTACGGGCGACGAATCAGGCGGGCAATCTTGTCTATCCCTTCTACTTCAAGGAAGGAGCGGCGGCGTGAAACGTCCGCGCAATCTCATCGTGGATGGGCGCCGGCGCGCGGAGTTGCTGGCGCAGCTGAAGGAACGCGCGCGTGCCTGGATTCCGGGATGGGAAGGCGATGACGACCGGCCTGACGTGGCGCGTACGATCCTGGAGATCGCCGCGCGCTTTGGCTCCGAGGTGACCGAGCGCCTCGATCGCATGCAGGAAAAGAATGCGCGTGGGCTGCTCGACTGGCTCGGCGTGAAACCGCGGGGTGCACGACCAGCTCGCATGCCGGTGGTGTTCCAGATGACCGACTCCGCGCGCGAATCCGTATTCGCCGCGGCGCCCGTGAAAATGCAGGCAGAGACGGAGGCCGATCGGCAGGCGGAAGGCGGTCCGCAAGACGGCAGCACGGTCATCTTCGAAACCGAGCGGGATATTCGCGTCTCGCCGGCGCGGCTGGATCTCGTCGTCGCCGCCGATCCTGGCGGCG
>Ga0190271_10000696_pt1 | contig 17535 bp, 14 predicted proteins | sample Popmic356T_FD_133747 | JGI IMG/M metagenome (GOLD analysis project Ga0190271, IMG submission 133747) | Populus adjacent soil microbial communities from riparian zone of Weber River, Utah, USA - 356 T | ecosystem: Environmental > Terrestrial > Soil > Riparian zone | place: USA: Utah | collected...
TAGTAGGAGTCGAAGACGAGGGCGCGAAGGGGGGCATCGGGATCGCCCGTCGGTGGTGGCACCTGCTCGACGAGACGCTCGAGCAGTCCGGTCACGCCTTCTCCGGTCTTGGCCGAGATTCGCACGATGTCGTCGGAGGACCCGCCGATCACGTTGGTGATCTCGCCGGCGACGCGGTCGGGGTCTGCGGCGATCAGATCGATCTTGTTGATGGCCGGTATCACCTCGAGACCGGCATCGACAGCGAGGTAGGCGTTTGCCAGAGTCTGCGCCTGGACACCCTGGGCCGCATCCACCAGCAGCAAGGCGCCTTCGCATGCGGCGAGCGACCGAGAAACCTCGTATGAGAAGTCGACGTGCCCCGGCGTGTCGATCAGGTTGAGCTCGTAGTCATGCCCGTCGGCGGCCCGATAGGAGAGCCGGACGGTCTGTGCCTTGATGGTGATCCCGCGCTCTCGCTCCAGGTCCATCGTGTCGAGGATCTGCTCGCGCATGTCACGCTCGCTGACGGCGCCGGTCAACTCGAGGAGGCGATCGGCCAGAGTCGACTTCCCATGGTCGATGTGGGCAATGATCGAGAAGTTGCGTATGCGCGATTGATTGGTCACGGGAAACCGGGAGGAGGCGGCATTGTACCTTGGAATATGGGCCTGCTACTCTTCAGTTTCCGGCGCACAGACCCGACCCCTGAGTGCCGATTCCCGACCAGACGAGACCTTTTCAACATGGCCAACATCAAGTCACAGATCAAGCGGAACCGCCAGAACGAGATCCGGCGCATGCGCAACAAGTCGATCAACTCCAACCTGAAGACGAGTGTCAAGAAAGTGGAGACGGCCGCCGCCGCCGGCGAGCCGACCGACGAATTGCTTCGTGAGGCGCAGACGAAGATCGACACGGCGGTTTCGAAGGGCGTCCTCCACAAGAAGGCCGCGGCCCGCAAGAAGTCACGACTCGCGAAGCGAGTCACGACTAGTACCTAGTACTTAGTACCTGGTAATTAGTACGTGGACGCTCCGAAGGAGCGTTCACCCATACCAGCGGCAGAAGGCAACCGTCAGCCGCTCCAGAGTCACCCGATGCACCTCTTCCGGTTGGGACTTAACCACCCGGTCCGCCCGCACCAAGGCCTCTTGAGCTCGTCGCAACGACGACTCTCTGACCCGTCCCCGCTGGGACCAGAACCGTGCCGGCCCCCGATCGGAGACCGTGGCGCCAATCCATTGGCGGAACGTCGGCTCGTCCGGCGCCGCCGCTGCAAGTGCTCGCTTCTTCAGATCCGACTCCACAGCCGCCAGAAACACCAACGGATGCCCGTGGACGAGGAAATCCGAGAGACGTCGCAGCGCCTCTCCAACGTCGCCTCTCGACATGGCATCTGTGATCAGGAAGGTCGGCTCGTCGGGACGGTTCTTGAACCGGTCGAGCACGACCTCCTTGGTGATTTTCCCGCTGGCCTGCTCGAGCTGATCGAGCGCCTGTCCCATGGCTGCCGTATCGGAGCCAAATTTCTGGAGAAGGGCCTTCTCGGCACCCTTTTCGAGGGTGAGGCCACGATCACGAACCTCGGCTTCGAGCCATTGCATTGCCTGTCGCTCCCACATTTTCCGAACTGTCTGAGAGCTGCCCAATCTCTTGACCAGGGTGGACAATGACCGGGGCAGAGCCCCGGTGGCCAGGATCACGACCTCGATCGTGGAGAGGTCGGCCGTCTCGAATAGCTCCTCCAATACGGCGCCCTCTGAGGCTTGAAGATTCTGGGCGTCCACGAGTTGCAGGCCCTGGCCCTCTCCGAAGAGCGAACCGGACTGCAGCAACGGGATGACCGGCTCCAACTCTGTGCGCAGGGCACCGTCACCTTCCTCCCCTGCCCCGCGACCCGGCACGTCCACCCTGAGCACCTGGCCCCGCTCCAGCCCGGCTCGGGCGAAATGCTGCGCAGCCCCATCGAGCATCTGCTCACGCTCGCCGGGCCCGGCATTCGACTGCGCGGAGATCAGCAACAACGACATGGCGTGACGGTAATCAGAACCACCGACCGATTCTTTGGTCAAGCACGCCCGAAGAGCCGGGCCAGGTCGCAAGCTACCGCCACGTCGTGGACCCGGATGATGTCGGCCTTGTGCTCCAAAGCGAGTGAGACGTAAGCCACCACGCGATGGAAGTCTCGCTTCCGCGGAATCGGGATCAGGACTGGCTTGCCCAGAGCCCGCAACTGTCCGGAATCGGCGATGACCTGGAGTTGCATCCGGGTGTAGGCCTCGTAATCGCCCCGATAGTTGAGCGCGATCCCCGGATCGAGGATCACATTCTCGATGCCGATCTCCGCCAGCTCAGACAGCAGGACGCTGAAGGCTGTCGCGGTCTTGTCGGCCTTGTCCTCCCTGATCTCGACCTCGCCGACATCGTGCGGGTTGTCCCCCTCCACATACACAGCGATGGCCGCGACCCCGGCCTCTGCGATTGCCTGGCGCATCTCCGGGTCGGCCAGACCACCGGTGTCGTTGATCATGACCGCCCCTGCGTCGACGGCTGCGGAGGCCACATCCGGCTTCCAGGTGTCGATTCCGACCAGATGTCCCTCGGCGACCAGGGCCTCGATGACCGGGACCACTCTGGCGATCTCGTCCGTCGCCTCGATTGTCAGGTTGTCGAAGTGTGACGATTGCCCACCGAGGTCGATCATCGTGGCGCCCCAGGATCGATAACGGTCGGCCAAAAGCAACGCCTCGTCAACGGAGCCGACGACGGTGTGGACGTTCTTGGAATCCGGGGAGACGTTGATCACTCCCATCACATATGTGATTTCCCCTAGGGGGAGTTGCGTGACACCTAGATCCAGCACCTGCCCAGTCTCCCAGCTTCAGCCAAGAGGAACGACGACGTCTCCGACAAGATCCGTCCGCAAGACAGTGGCCCCGCTCTTCTCGAGCGCTGAGATGACCCAGGTGACGGGATGCCCGAAATCGTTGGCGCCAACCGAGATCACAGCCAGGTCGGCACCGACCTGGTCCAGCCAGCGAGGGTCCGAAGTGCCGGCACCATGATGCGGCACCTTCAGCACATCCGCCCGCAGTTGCGCCAAGTCCGCTTGGGCGTAGGTCTCGATGTCACCGGACAGGAGCATGGTTCTCCCGGGACCGGTCACGGTGAGGACGATCGACTGGTCGTTCGATGATGCGTACTGACGGGCTGGGCCGTGCACGACGAGAGTCAGCTCCCCGAGGCGGTACTCCTCACCGACCGACGGCTCCACGACCGGGATTCCGACTCCCGAGAGGAGCCTCAAGAGGTCGGTCGACGCTTCCGTCTCATGTGTATGAGTTTGCGCCCAGACCTCCCCGATCGAGACTCTTCCCGCCAGAGCTGTGAGACCGAGAGCGTGATCGGCGTGGGCGTGGGTCAGGACCACGAGATCCAGCGCATTCACCCGGTACTCATCGAGGTTCTCGATCAGAGTGACCGGATCGGGACCGCCGTCGACAAGAGCGATATTCCCAGGACCGCCGGACAACAGCACTGCGTCGCCCTGGCCCACATCGAGGACCACCGCACCATGCTCAGGCAATGAGCCGACGGGAGCCAGCATCAGAAAGGCGACGACGGCTGCTCCCAAGAGGGCCATGACACCCCTGAGCCCGGGTCGAAACAGATGAATCAACCCCGCCACGAGCATGATCCCAATCCCCAACCATCCGACCTGGGGCCAGGCTGCGGCTGTTCGGGCTATCCAAAGGACGACTTCCGCCAGGCCCGCTCCCAGATCGGACAGGAGGCTCGGCCCGACGACTCCAAACACGCCCAGAACGGTCGATCCAGCGACCAGCGGAGCCGCCAGGAGGTTGGCGAGGGGAGAGAGGAGGGGTACCACGCCGAAGTGGAGGATGAGCAGCGGGGCAACTGCCGCCTGCGCACCGATGCTCACGGCCAGGGCCCGCATCACCTTGCCGCCGGAGGACGGCCATCTGGCGCCGACGATCACCCCAACCGTGGCGGCAACCGAGAGCTGAAACCCGGCGCTGGCCACCAGACCCGGGTCGATGATCATCAGCGCGATCACGGCGGCGGACAGGACCTGCCAGGTCTCCATCGCGACCCCGATCAGACGACCGGTGAGCACCAGACCGGCCATCGCCGAGGCACGCAGGACCGAGGGCTCGAATCGTGTGGCTGCTGCAAACACCGGCAGACCGAGGAGGCCTAGAACCGCCCTCCGCCTCGGCCCGATTCCGATCGGGCCTACCGCAACGTAGAGGAGACCCAAGAAGATCGCGACGTTCGAACCGCTCACAGCCGTGAAATGCGAGAGACCCGCCCTCCTCATCGCCGACTGGTCGACCTCATTCACCCCGCTGGTGTCGCCCACCATGAATCCGGCGAGAAGGCCACGGCCACCCTCGAGCGGCCTGAGACGCTCGATGACCCGGTTACGCATCGCGTTCCCCAGTGCGATGAACGGCGACCTGACACCGGAAACAACCTCGAACTCGTCGACGTCAACCGTTCCGAGATAGGGCCGGCCCCCGAGCTCCCCTGCCTCACCGACGACGATTCCCTCGATCCGGACGACGTCACCCAGTGACGCTTCTGCGCTCGTAGGAAGGTCGGCCAGGATCGGGCCAGAACCAACATCGACCAGGGCGTATGGCCCATATCGGCCTTCGATGACATCGCCGGCCATCACCCCCTCGGTCTCGAGGCGGCCCGGGGACAACGGCTCGAGAGATGCAGTGGTGATCGAAGAGTGGAGTGCGATGACAGCCACGATCAGTGCAGCCAAGATCCGACCTCGCGCCGCCATCCACAGAAATGGGATCGACGCCAGGACGAGGCCCCAGCCAGGAGACCGCCCGGCCCATGCGGCGAGCATCGCTGCCAACGCACTACCGATCCAGGGCCGGGAGACGATCGGGGGGAGCGCTGGATGGTCGATGGTCAAGGCACGGCGATCGAGTCTCTCATCGCGGCCAACTTGGCCTCGCCGATACCCGGCACTTCCAGGAGGTCCTCAACCGTCTCGAATGGCCCATTGGCCTCGCGATGGGCCACGATCCGATCGGCCAGGACGGGGCCGACGCCAGGGAGTTCTTCCAATGCCGGTGCATCCGCCTGGTTGAGAGAGATCAGACCGTCATCCCTCTCCCCGCCGCCGCTGGCGACCATCGAGTCGCCGGGCCCGGGTATCTGCACGTGGTCTCCTTCGACCAGGGGCCTGGCCAGATTGATCGCGTCGAGCAATGCTCCTTCCAGGGCGCCGCCGGCCGCGGCGACTGCGTCGGCCACGATTGCTCCAGCGGTCATCTCGACTACGCCCGGGGACGTCACCCAACCGGAGACATATACCGGGAAGACGGGAGTACTCGACGACGCAATTTCCACCGTCACTGGCGCCGTTTCGACCGGTGCCTTGTCTCCTGTTACTCCAAGCCCCGCTCCGACGAGGATGGCGGCGAGTACCAAGGCCAGCGTCAGCGCATGTGTTCGACCCATTTGCGACCCCCACCGACCGCGCTCCACTCACTTCGTAGATACCAATTCGCTGCCGATGAGGGAAGAAGGTCGTTCGGTAGGGTCGGCCTCGTGCTCGACATTGCCCCCTATTTGGTCACACCCGGCACCGAGGCCAACCTCGCGGCTCGGGACACTCGTTCGACGGAAGGTTTCAACGGTGGGAAGCTCGAGGGCAAGGAGGCGCTGAAGCCGTTGAACTCGACACTGGCTGAGTTGCAGACGCGTCTCTGGGCCGAGTCGAAGCAAAAACTGTTGATCATCCTTCAGGCAATGGATACCGGGGGAAAGGACGGGACCATCCGCAGCGTGTTCGAAGGGGTCAACCCCCAGGGCGTACGGGTCTGGGGGTTCGGCGCTCCCAATGAGTGGGAATTGGCCCACGACTATCTCTGGCGGATCCACCAACGAACGCCGGAGAACGGCGGTATAGCCATTTTCAACCGCTCCCATTACGAGGACGTCTTGATAGTGCGGGTGAAGGGTCTGGTCTCGGAGCAACGCTGGCGGCAGCGCTTCGACCACATCGTCGAATTCGAACGACTATTGGCTGACGAAGGGACGACAGTGGTCAAGCTGTTCCTCCACATCTCGAAGAAGGAGCAAAAGGAGCGTCTCGAGGCCCGTCTCCGGGAACCGGATAAGCGGTGGAAGTTCAATGTGGCTGACCTCGAGGACCGCAAGTTGTGGGAGGACTTCTCCGTGGCCTACGAGGAAGCGATCAGTCGCACTTCGAGCGAGCATGCGCCGTGGTATGTGGTGCCCGCCGACCGCAAGTGGTATCGCGATCTGGCTGTGGCGAGCATCTTGATCAAAGCGCTGGAGAAGATGAATCCGACTTATCCGCCTGAACCGGATCTGGAGGGTGTGGTCGTCGAATAGGCCGTGGCGTCACTCGAGGCGACGGGCGGTCACCCGCGCCTCCACCTCGAGGGGTATGGCCAGATAGGCGGCGCGGTGGCTGAGACCCTTCCAACGCCCGCCGAGATATCCGGTCAAATACCGCCAGAGGAACCGGATCACTCCAAGCTCACCCCACTGACGCACATGGACCAGTTCGTGGACGAGTAGCAAGCCCGGCCGATGCTGGACGGCCGTCATCAAAGCCGGGTCGAGGAAGATGGTCTTCCGCAACGTCATAGCGCTTATGTCGCGGCCCCAGAGACGGCGCATGGCCCCTGGAGCGGATCGAATCCGGACCGATTCCGGATCGACCGGATCAATGAGTAGGCGGACTCGAAGGAGTTCGATCCCACCAGCACGCAGCATCTGGCCGGCGTTCACCCCAATACGAAGTTGATGACGGTCGGGGGACGGGCGATGACTTTGCGCACCACGGCGCCGTCGATCCACCCTCGAACCTTGTCGAGGTCGAGCGCCACCCGCTCCGCTTCCTCGGCGGTGATGTCCGCCGGCACATCGACTCGGTCCCGCACCTTCCCGTTGACCTGAACCACCATGGTCACGGTCGACTCCGCCACGAGCGACTCGTCCCACTCCGGCCATGGCTCGTTGGCCAGCATCGATCCCATCCCCCGCATTTCCCACAGCTCATGGGCGACGTGGGGCGCAGCCGGCGCCAGCATCAGGATCATGACCCGGTAGGCCTCATCGAATGTCTTCTCCACGGGCGACCGGCCGAGGTACTCCTGGAAGACGTTGGCCAGTGACATCAATGAGGAGACCGTCGTGTTGAAATGGAAGCGGTTGATGTCTTCGGTCACACGCTTCAGGACGCGATGGGTCTCGGCCATCAACACGGCGTCGTCGTCGTTCGGGTCCCTTTCGACAAAGGAATGGGTAGCCGTGCCCATCTTCCAAACCCGGTCGAGGAATCGCTTCGTGCCCGGGACGCCGCTGTCGTTCCAGACCGCGTCGTCGGTGGGTGGGCCGACGAACAACTCGAACAGACGCAAGGCGTCGGCGCCGTATTCCTGGTAATAGCGGTCGGGCGGCACGACATTTCCCTTGGATTTGGACATCTTCGCCCCATCCTTCACGAGCATGCCCTGGGTGAACATCCTCATGAATGGCTCGGTGACCGGGCTCAGCCCGATGTCGAACAGGAATTTGGTGACGAAACGGGCGTAGAGCAGGTGGAGGATCGCATGCTCGACCCCGCCGATGTACTGGTCGAGGGGCATCCAGTACTCGGCCTTCGCCCGATCGAAGATGGCTTCGTCGTTGTGGGGGTCGGTGTACCTGAAGTAGTACCAGGAGGAGTCGACGAAGGTGTCCATCGTGTCGGTCTCGCGGCTTGCCGCACCGCCGCATCGGGGGCATGTGGTGGCGACCCAATCTTCGACCGCCGCGAGCGGAGAACGGCCCTTGGGGGCATAGTACTCCACCTCGGGCAGGGTCACCGGGAGTCGGTCGCGGGGTACGGGGACCAGACCACATTCGGGGCATTCCACCATCGGGATCGGGCACCCCCAGTAACGCTGTCTCGAGATCAGCCAGTCGCGGAGTCGGTATTGGATGGCCCCCTCGCCGATACCTTGCTCTTCCAGCCAGGCGATGATCCGTTCCTTGGCTCCCTCCCGGTCGAGGCCGTCGAGGAAACCCGAGTTGATGGTGGGCCCCTCCCCGAGGAATGCCTCGCCGTACCAGTCCGGGCCGGCATCGACCGTGCGGACGATGTCCAGCTCGTACTTGACGGCAAAATCCCAGTCCCTCTGATCCTGACCGGGGACGGCCATGATCGCCCCAGTGCCATAACCCATCAAGACATAGTCGGCGATGAAGATGGGGACTTCTTTTCCGTTGACCGGGTTGATGGCGAACTTGCCGGTGAATACACCGGTCTTCTCACCCTCGGCGAGACGCTCGATCTCCGACTCGCGTGCAGCCCTGACGATGTACTCCCGGGCCTCTACCTCGTGCTCGGTGCCCGAGATCAGCTCCTCCACCAGCGGGTGCTCGGGGGCGAGCACACAGAATGTCATGCCGAAAATTGTGTCGGGCCGGGTGGTGAACACCTCGAACGAGGCAGCCAAGTCCTTGATCGGAATCCTGAATCGTGCCCCAGCCGATCGGCCGATCCAATTCCTCTGCATGGTCCGAACCCGGTCGGGCCAGTCATCGAGCTCATCGAGGTCGTCGAGCAGGCGGTCGGCATAATCGGTGATCTTGAAGAACCATTGCGCCAGGTTCCGCTTCTCGACCAGAGTCCCGCACCGCTCGCAGGCGCCATCGACGACTTGCTCATTGGCGAGAACGGTCTGATCCTTGGGGCACCAGTTGACCGGCGCCGTGGCCTTGTAGGCGAGACCCCGGTCGTAGAGCTCGAGGAAGAGCCACTGATCCCACCGGTAATAGGCAGGATCATGGCTGGCCACTTCCCGGCTCCAGTCGAACGCGGCACCCAGCTTCCGGAAGTGCTCTTTCATCCGGGTGATCTGAGCCTCGACACTGACCTTGGGGTGGATGCCGGTTTCGATCGCAAGATTCTCCGCTGGGAGCCCGAAGCTGTCCCATCCCATCGGGCTGAGCACGTTGAAGCCCTGCATCATCTTGTAGCGGGTGATCAGGTCGATGTAGGTGTAGTTGCGGACATGGCCGATGTGCAGCTCGCCCGACGGATAGGGGTACATGGCGACGTTGTAGAACTTCGGCCGCGTCGAGTCCTCGGTCGTGTGAAACACGCCCTCTGACTCCCAGCGGCCCTGCCATTTGGCTTCGATCGCCTTGTGGTCGTAAGACATCAGGGTCAAGGGTAATTAGCCGCCGAGAGGTAGCCCGACTTGCACGCGGGCCGATCGAAACCGGTAGCGTGGGCGCAGTCGCGGGGCTGGCGTGCCTTCGCCCGCGACTGATCCAACAAGGAGGAAGAAGTATGAAACGAATGCGCTGGTTGGCGCTCGTCGCAGTACTCGCCCTCATCGCCGGCGCCTGCGCCAGCGAGGGCGGTGACGAGACGACAACCACTGCGGGTGAAGCGGCAACGACGACGGCAGCTGGGGACACGACCACATCGGTCGCGACCACCGAGGCGCCGTCGGAACTGCTCACCCTCGACTCAGGAGGCTGTGACTACGGGGGCAAGATCAACAAGATCGAAGCCACGTCCGAGTCAGAGGTTGTGTTCACGCTCTGCTCGACCGACCCGGCATTCCTGGCCAAACTGGCGTTCATCCCGTTCGCTGTCCAACCGCAAGAGCATCTCGAGGCCACCGGCGGATCGCCATTGGAGAACCCGGTCGGCACCGGCCCGTTCATGGTTCCCGAAGGCGGTTGGGCCCGTGGCACCGAGATCATCTATGAGGCCAACCCCGACTACTGGGGTGAGGCACCGGCGTACAACACGTTGGTGTTCCGCTGGCGTGAGGACAGCACAGGAAGGATCACCGAACTGACCTCGGGCAACGCCGATTACATCACCAACCTGGCGGCGAGCGATTACGCCGGCATCGAAGGTGACGCCAACCTGCAACTTCTCGTCGACGAGAACCCGAACGTGTTCTACCTGGGATTCAACAACCGGTTCGAGCCGTTTGACAACGAGCAGGTCCGGCAGGCGGTGGCAATGGGGATAGACCGGCAGCGGATCATCGACACTTTCTATCCGGAAGGCTCGGCGGTTGCCGATTTCTTCACGCCTTGCATCATCGAAAACGCATGTGAAGGCGACCCGTGGTACGAGTTCGATCCGGAGGCGGCGCGGGCATTGCTCGCCGAGGCGGGCTACCCCGACGGCTTCGACACCACGATCAAGCTGCGTGATGTGTTCCGGGTCTATTTGCCGGAGCCGACCGCAGTCGCCGAGGACATCCGCGCCCAGTTGGCGGAGAACCTGGGGATCAACGCCACCATTGAAGTGATGGAATCCGGCGCCTTCCTCGAGGAGAACGCAACCGGCGAACAGCAGGGTCTCCACCTTCTCGGGTGGGGAGCCGACTACCCGCACGTGACCAACTTCCTCGACTTCCACTTCGGCGGCGTGAATGTCCAGTTCGGTGACCCGTTCGAGGACATCGTCGAAGTGCTGGCCGAGGGCTCGCAGACGGTCGACGTGGCGGCGGCACAGCCGATCTATGAGGAGGCCAACAACCTCATTCGGACACATGTGCCGATGGTCCCGATCGCTTGGGGAGCTGCGGCCGATGCTGCCCTCACCTCCGTGGAGAACGCGTTGACGCCGCCGGTGGGCGCCCCACAGTTCGCCACCATGAACCCGGGCGATGACGACCTGGTGTTCGTGCAGAACGCCGAGCCGATCTCGCTGTTCTGCGCCGACGAGACTGACGGCGAGTCGTTGTCGGCCTGTGAGCAGGTGCTCGAAGGGCTATACGGGTATGACCTCCAAGGTCTGCCGGTCCCCAAGCTGGCCACCGAATGCGCCCCAGACGAGGCGGGTCTGGTGTGGACCTGTGCCCTGCGAGAGGGCGTGACGTTCCATGATGGCTCGACCTTCGATGCCAACGACGTGGTCGCATCCTGGTCCGTGGGCTTGGACGCAGCCAACCCGTTGCATGTGGGCAACACCGGTGTGTTCGAGTACTTCGCCTACCTGTGGGGCTCATTGATGAACCCAGCGCCGACCACCACGGCCGCTGGATAACCCCCTCACCAAAGCTGATAGTGACCGGGGGAGGCGCCATGGCGCCTCCCCCCGTCCTACGCTCACATCCCGGACATGATCGGATACATCCTCCGCCGCCTCCTGATCGCAATACCGGTGCTGATCGGCGTGATGCTATTGGTGTTCCTACTGGTCCGATTGGTGCCGGGGGATCCGTGCACCGCCCTCCTCGGAGAGAGAGCGACCCCCGAGGCGTGCGAGCGCTTCAACGAGGTCAACGGTCTCAACGAGCCCCTGTACGTGCAACTCGGCATCTACCTCGGGAACGTCCTCAGCGGAGACTTCGGCGAGTCGATCCGATTCTCCCGCCCCGTGAGCGAAATCATCATCGAACGCCTCCCGGTAACCCTCGAGCTCACCATCGCCGCATTGAGTGTGGCGGTCGTGGTCGGGATCCCGCTGGGCATTGCAGCAGCTCGGCGGCATAACACGGCAGTCGACGTCGGCGCCATGGCCTTCGCCAACATAGGTGTCTCCATGCCCATCTTCTGGCTCGGCCTGCTCCTTGCTTATCTCTTTGCCGTTGTCCTGCTCGGGACACCACTGGCCCTTCCCCCCAGCGGATCGCTCAGCCCGGGCACCCGCCCTTTGCCCTTCTACGAGGTGTGGGGATGGGAGGTCTCCGGAGAAGGGTTTGTCGGCATCGTCGCCGAGTTCATTTCCAACATGATTGTGACCAATGCTTTCATCAGCTTCCAGTGGGCTATCTGGTGGGACGGAGTGCTCCATCTGATCCTCCCCGCCATCACTCTGGCGACGATCCCAATGGCGATCATCGCCAGGATGACCCGGTCCTCGCTCCTCGACGTCCTGGGACGCGACTACATCCGAACCGCCCGCGCCAAAGGTGCCGTGGAGCGAAAGGTGGTCAGGCAGCACGCCCTACGAAACGCAATGCTCCCGGTCGTGACCATCATCGGACTCCAACTCGGATTGCTACTCGGCGGGGCGGTGCTCACGGAAACGGTGTTCGGCCTCGCCGGTGTGGGTACAGCCTTGTTCGAAGCGATCAACGCCAGGGACTTCCCAATCATCCAGGGATTCACCGTGGTCATCGCCGCCACCTATGTCATCGTCAACCTATTTGTCGATATCTCCTATGGGTATCTCGACCCGAGAGTGAGACTGGAATGACCCTTGGTGAGGCGGAGATGAATCTTCGGCCGGACGTGGCCCTTCCCGACCCGGATTCGCTGCTCGAGCAACCAGGCTCTGTCTGGCGCATCGCCGGTCGCCGTTTTTTCCAGCGCAAGGTCGGCATTGTGGGCCTGATCCTCGTCTGCTTCATGATCCTGGTCGCGATCTTCGCTCCGCTCATCGCCCCCTACGACCCGTATGAGAACTTCATCGGACAACCCGGTGCCGAACGCTGGGCGCCGCCTTGCGTCAATGCCCTCGGATGTGAAGGCACGCAACACATATTTGGTCTCGACGGCAACGTCCGCGATTTCTTCAGCCGGGTCGTTTACGCCGCCAGGGTGAGCCTGCCCCTCGGCTTCACGACCGTACTCATCACGATCGGCATTGGCACCGTGATCGGGGCCATCGCCGGATATGCGGGTGGTTGGAGCGACAACGTGATGATGAGGATCATGGACGTGGTGCTCGGCTTCCCGTCCCTGATCCTGGCCATCGCCATCGTCTTCGTCCTCGGGCCGGGCCTCCGCAACACCCTGCTCGCCATCGCAATCGTCACCATCCCCCAGTACGCACGGGTGATGCGTGCCTCGGTGCTCTCGATCAAGGAGGTCGACTACGTATCAGCCTCCCGCGCCCTCGGCGCCTCCCCATGGAAGGTACTACTGACCAGGGTGGTCCCCAACGCGCTGACTCCCCTCGTGGTGCTCGGCACGCTCGGCATCGCCACTGTGATCCTGGAGGCTGCGGCCCTGGGGTTCCTCGGGCTCGGCGCCCAGCCACCGACGCCCGAATGGGGCTCGATGCTCGCCGCAGAGCGCGATCGGATCTTCACCGCCCCGCATCTCATGATCTTCCCCGGGCTGGCGATCATGGTCACCGTCCTCGGCTTCAACCTCATTGGTGATGGCCTCCGCGATGCTCTCGATCCCACTCTGAACAAGTGAGCGCCGCCCGACCCCTACCCGAGAACGCTATCGACACCGACGCGCCGTTGCCGGTGCCTGCCGGCGAGGTTCTGCTCGATGTGCGTGGACTCAAGACCCATTTCGACACGAGACAGGGCCTGGTCAAAGCCGTGGACGGCGCCGACTTCCATGTGAAGCGGGGGGAGGTCCTAGGCCTGGTCGGAGAGTCCGGCTGCGGCAAGTCGGTGACCGCCCTCTCGATCATGGGCCTGATCCCCCACCCCGGAGAGGTGGTTGCCGGGCAGATTGTCTTCGGCGGCAAGGACATCGCCAAGATGAAGGCGGCCGAGGTCCGGGCCCTGCGTGGCGAGCACATCTCGATGATCTTCCAGCAGCCGACCTCGGCCCTCAACCCGGTCTATCGGGCCGGTGCCCAGATCAAGGAGGTCTTCGAGCTCCACCGTGACTGGAGCTCCGAAGTCGAAGAGGAGAAGGTCATCGAGATGCTGGCCAAGGTCGGGATACCCGATCCGCAGCGCCGGGCAGAGTCCTATCCCCACGAGCTCTCGGGGGGCATGGCGCAGAGGATCATGATCGCCATGGCCCTGGCCTGTGAGCCGGAGTTGCTCATCGCCGACGAGCCGACGACCGCTCTCGACGTGACCATCCAGGCTCAGATACTCGACCTCATCCGGGACCTGCAACAGACTTCGAACACTGCGGTGATCCTCATCACCCACGACCTGGGGATCGTGGCCGAAATGGCTGACCGGGTATCGGTCATGTACGCCGGCGAGATCGTGGAGGAGACTGATGTGCGGACCCTTTTCAGAAACCCGCTCCACCCCTATACGAGGGGGTTGATCGGCTCCATCCCCGTCCTGGGATCGCTGCGCGAGCGTCTCGATGTGATTCCCGGTGTCGTGCCCTCGATGATCGACTTGCCCAAGGGCTGCCGTTTCGCTCCGCGCTGTGTGCCCCGAGTCGAGAACGCCCTTCAAGTCTGCACCGAGATCGAGCCCGACCTGCGCGAGGTGGAAGAAGGGCACAAGGTCCGGTGCTGGCTGTACTTCGGACCGGAGAAGGTCGAGGACCCCGATGGCTGAGACCCTGGTCGAGATCCGCGACTTGGTCAAGGAGTTCCCGGTGCGTGGAGGCATCCTGCAACGCCAGGTGGCCACGGTGCGGGCAGTAGCCGGGGTGGACCTCGACATCTTCAAGGCAGAGACTCTGGGCCTCGTTGGCGAGTCGGGGTGTGGCAAGACCACTCTCGGCCGCCTGCTGACGCGTCTGATGGAGCCGACGTCCGGGACGATCCAGTTCGACGGTGTGGACATCACTCATCTCTCGGGCAACGACCTCAAGCCATTCCGACGCCGCGTCCAGATCATCTTCCAGGACCCGTATGGCTCGCTCGATCCCAGGTCGCAGGTCGGTCCGGCCATCGCCGAGGGGCTGCGTCTCCACGGCATTGGCGACAAGGAGGAGCGGCAGGAAAGGGTCAAGGAGATGCTGGAGCTGGTCGGCCTCAGACCCTCGCACGCCAGCCGTTACCCCCATGAGTTCTCCGGCGGACAACGGCAGAGAATCGGCATCGCCCGCGCTCTCATCCTGAAGCCGGACTTGGTGGTGGCCGACGAGCCGGTCTCGGCGCTCGACGTGTCGGTCCAGGCGCAGGTTCTCAATCTCCTCACCGAGCTCCAGGAGGAGCTGAACCTCACCCTGCTATTCGTCGCCCACAATCTCGCGGTCGTCGAGCACATCTCCGACCGCGTCGCCGTCATGTATCTCGGCCGGGTCGTGGAGCTGACCGACCGGGACACCCTATACCGGAACCCGCTTCACCCCTACACGGAGGCACTCCTCTCTGCGATCCCGATCGCCGACCCGGACCGTCCCCGGAACCGCCGGATCCTCCAGGGAGAGATCCCCTCGCCCCTCGACCCGCCCCGGGGGTGCCACTTCCACCCCCGCTGTCCGATCGCCCGACAATCCCTCTGCGATGTCGAGGATCCCATGCTGATGGATTCCCCCCAGGGCCCCCATCACCAGGCTGCCTGCTGGCTTCGCGCCGGGGACCTCGCGATCAGCCCTGCGTAATCGGGACCGTAAGATGTCACGTGCGGGCTGTTTGCGGCCCAATTCCGACGATTAGCTGTTCAGGATCACGACCGGGCAGGGCGCCAGCCGGGTCAGATACTCGACACGCGGGCCGAGATGCAGGTGCGTGGTGCCGGCACGGACATTGGTGCCGAGGACAAGCAGGTCGGCATCGAACTCGGCCAATGCTTCGAGTATCCCTGTTTCGATGTCTTCCGCCTCGCGAACCTCCGTCTCGACATGCTGGCCCATCTGTGTGGCGAGGATCTCGAATTCGGCTGTCACGTCGAGCGCGACGTTCGGCCGCATTCCCGAGAGACGAGACGGAGTGACCACGTGCACCCCCGTCACGACGGCGTCAGATCCGGCGATGGCGAAGGCGAGATCTGCGGCATTCCGCGAGCTGGTGCTGGAACTGGCCGGGACCAGTATCCGGCTGGGAGCCCAGTCTTCAGGGACGTTCTCCCCCCTCACGACCAGGGTCGGGGTGCGAGAGAGCTTGATGAGATCGTCGATAACGGGCCCGAACACCCCTTCGCCCGTGCCACTCATCGTCGGCGTTCCGATCACGAGCAGGTCATAGTCGGCTTCAGCCTCGTGCAGGATCGCCTCCACCGGATCGTGGCTGGAGACGATGCGAGTGGTAGTCCCACGATCCCTGAAGACGGCGCGGAGCGAGTTGACATACGCGCCGGCCAGGACACGGTCTTGATCCCCGGCGACCGCGAGGAGCGTCGTGGAGATGCCGCTGGATTCGCCCAACCTGGCAACCAGCACAGCCTGGATCGTCTGGGTGCCAACCTGCCCGATCCGGGGCCTCACCGGGACGAGAACCCGTTTCAACCCGGCGAGGAAGCTGCCTTTCAGCACCTCTTCCCGAGCCAGTCTCAGCTGTTCCTCATCGGCAGGCTCGACCCGGGCCAGACAGTACCGAAGGCCAGCCGGGGCGGCGATGGACGTCACCACAGCCATCAGGACGATGATGGAGAACATCTCGGTGGTGAGTATCCCGAGGGAAAGGCCGATGGTGGCGATGATGATCTCGACCGCGCCGCGTGCGTTGAGACCGGCGCCATAAGCCAGTGCCGACCAGTGGTCCTGGCCCGACAGGTACCTGGCCCCAACGTAGGCGCCAGCGACCTTGCCGAAGGTGGCGATGAGGATCACCAGCGCGGCAACGAAGAGGAGGTCGGGCTGAAGGATGGCGCGGATATCCACCTTGAGGCCCGCCACCGCGAAGAAGATCGGAGCGAAAACGGCGAGGGCCATGCTCTCCAACTTGTGTACGACGTCGGTGGGAAGTCGCGGCAGACGACCGAAAAGGATGCCGATGGCAAATGCTCCAATCACCGGCTCGAGCCGAAGCGCCTGGCTGAAGGCGCCCCAGGCAAAGGCGAGCACGACCACCAACGTCAGGATTGCGTCCCGCCCCCGGAATCGGTCCTGAATCAGGCCCAGCCCTCTCTCGACGACAAATCGCCCGACTGTCATCGTCACCAGAATGAATATCGCCACCATGGCGAAGGTCAGCACCACCGAACCGGCGGTGATGGCCTCGGCGCTGGCCAGAGCGGTGACCACCCCCAGCATTGTCCAGCCTGTGATGTCGTCGATCATTCCGGCGGCGAGGACCGTTTGACCGAACTCCCGCCGCATGAGGTCGAGGTCCATCAAGATCTTGGCCAACACCGGGATCGCCGAAATGGAAAGGGCGGTCGCTACGAAGAGGGCGAACACCGTTCGATCCGATGGGTCGACGAGAAGACTTTCAGGCAGGGCAAATCCCAGAGCCAACCCCGTGACGAAGGGGATTACAAGACCGCCCACCGCGACTCCGAGAGCTACTCCGAAGCGACGCCGAATGAGGGCCAGATCCGTTTCGAGCCCGGTGATGACCAGGAGCAGCATCACTCCGATCAGGGCAACGACCTCGAGCATGTAGCCCTGGGCTTGGGTTTGGGGCAATATCCAATCCCCGATCCACGGCACCAGTCCGGAAAGGATCGACGGGCCCAGGATCACTCCGGCCAGGATCTCGCCGACCACCGCCGGCTGACCCATCCTTTGTGCCAATCCACCGAGAAAGCGAGCGGCGGCGAGCAACACCGCGATCTGTATCACGAGTTGCAAGACCTCACCGTGGGAGGCGGCGCTGAACGTCTCCATAGTCGGTGCCTCTTTTTCTTCCTCTGTCGCCTTGGGAGTTAGCTGACGGGCTCGGGCTGGAAGTTCGCCCTACCCGGCCCTCGATGCCGGGATTCGCCCCCGATGGGTTTGGTTCCCCCCACCTGGCGCATGCCA
>Ga0190271_10000697_pt1 | contig 17527 bp, 15 predicted proteins | sample Popmic356T_FD_133747 | JGI IMG/M metagenome (GOLD analysis project Ga0190271, IMG submission 133747) | Populus adjacent soil microbial communities from riparian zone of Weber River, Utah, USA - 356 T | ecosystem: Environmental > Terrestrial > Soil > Riparian zone | place: USA: Utah | collected...
CCATAATACTTCAAGAAAAGGCGCTCGTAATTAGGTTCAACATTGTTACCTGTATCACACGACAACAAGGTTAAGATGGACGAAAGAACAATAAGGCTAATTGGTCGCATCGTCTTCTTTTTCGATTTTCCGAAGAACAGACTTTGTCCTCGCCTTCTTTAACTTCCGTGGCTTATAGAACGGATGAATATATCCTACAGAAAAAGCCAGGTTATCTATTCTGAAATCGTCGTCAACATAGGGGAACGGTAACCCATCCGTCACAGTGCTGTAACGATCGTCCGGGTTAGCCACGTTCTTCATTCCGAAGGAATAGCGGAGATCAAAATAAAAATAGTCAAGCTTGTACTTGTACTTTAAACCTCCTCCAATAAAAAATGAACTGTTGTATTTGCTTCGGTTATCCATCAGACTGACATTGGAAACGGATTTGTCGAATGACAGCAGCTCGCCAGTTTCGCCACCGGCTTCTCTGTTCTTTATCTCGATATCTGCCTTGTCTCCCAATAAATAATTAAAAGAATAACCCACATAACCGTAGCGCCTTAATTTCCCCTGACTTTCGCAATACTTGATGGCTAGCGGGACGTTCAACCATCCTTCGTGATCGATGAACTCCGTGATGTCCTTGCCAATCCCGAACAAACTAGTCGTCGTCTGTTTAAAACTGACCTGAGCAAAACTGATACCTGCTGACGCTGATAGATAATCGTTATAATTAAAATCTATCCCTGCTCCTACTTGCCATCCGACGCGTACAGAGTATTTTTCGTCCGTATACGATTCACCTCCAATTCGTACGTCGTTTATCACGCGTACCGGAGTGAGGTTCGGACCGGCATATCCATGAAAAGAAAATATCGGTGTGGAAGTAAATTTTCCGCTCAGATACACAAGATCTATCGGATCCCGGTTCTGATCTGTCTGGTACTCTGGATTAGCGCGCAACACATTTAAATAACTCTGTTCTGCCCCGATCGGGTCCTCCAGCAACAGGTACGTCTCCGCAAGTAGCAAATAAGCCCGCTGTCGCCAGTCGCGCGTTTGATTTTTATCAAGGCAATCCTTTAGCATCGCAGAGATGCTGGTCAGGTGGCCCGCATTAAATTCCTCCGTAGCCTGAACAAGAACCAGTTCGCACTCGTCCTGCGCAATGCTTTCTCTCACAAAACATGCTGAGATTAAAAGGATTGTTATAACTTTTTTACACAACATTAATAATCCTTAATTAGTAACCGGACGCATGTATACTCATATGGAATTTCAGAAACATCACCCACGTACTTCTTCCATTCGTCCTGGCTCATATTCCGCTTCAGCTTGGGACAAATCTGATCCGCCAGCAAAGACGGCTCTGTTGGCCACACGCGAATCTCGGATTCGCTACACGCAGCAATCAGGTAATCCGAACCTTTTGCAAATTCAATGTCCCAGATAAAGCCTGTGTTGTTACCCATTACAACAGGTAAATCTTCAGGGTTGTCAAGAACATAGAGCTGAAGTCTCTTATCTAATCCTGCGCTGGCCAGTAATTTTTCATCCGGGCTAAACTCAACATCATTTACGCCCGCTTTGTGACCGCTAAACTGTCGCGTTTCTTTAGTAGCAAAATTATACAACTTCACTAAACCTCTCTTGTTCGCAATGTCGTCCACGCCGTAAGCCAGGAATTTTCCTGATGGACTGAACTTCACGGACAGTATCCTGTTTGGAGACTCGGTTGCAAGGACGTTTGTCGACTTGTCCTGCAAGTTTAAAACGACTACCTGGCCTGACCACGCAGCACCCGCTAACCATTTTCCATCCGCGCTAATACTAATTGCCTTCAGCTCGTAAGGCAGCGTTGCTAGCTCCGTTAGTTCTCCAGTCTTTGGATCGATCAGCGATAAAGTTTTACCTGCGCTGGAAACTACAAATCTGGAATTGTCCGGCAGGAACTGGATAAAATTCGTAGCTCCCTTTAGCCCCGTAACAACCTTCGGCGTATTTCCATTTTTAAGATTGTAGATCTGTACAAAAGACGAATCACTTCCGTTAATCAAATAGTTTTCATCCTTGCTCAATGCTATCGCTTTGGTTGGGTACGGATTAACATAATCCGTCGCTGTGTTTGTCAGCTTGCCATAGTCTCCTTTATATATCCGACCATCGGCACCCGCCACATAAAATCCCTCATTCTTATCCGAGACCACCAGTGAGCGCATATGTACGCGCGGAGGTCCCTGGGCTTTCATAGAGTTGTATGTCAGCCCATTAATTTGTGTAAGTGCATTGTATAATCCCGTGTAGATAAAGGGTTCGTATTTCTTCCCTTCATACCTGCGGTGGAATAAAAAGCCCTGCATCGCCATTAAGCCCGCCAGATCCTTATCATCCTCTTCCGCTGCTGCTTTTGACGCAAGCTCTTGTGCCTTTGTCAACATAAACAAGCGGTTGGCCTCCCTGTAGTTCGCTTCGGCGCGAGCAAATTCAGATTGCGCGTTGTTGCGTTCGACTCGAGCCGAGTCGCGCTGAATATTCGCTTCAATCATGTTTCTTTCTGCATCGTTCCTCGCCACACGCGCTTCGTTTAGCGCTATTGCAAGTTTTGTTGCCTGCTCCTGTATCCGCGCGTTCGCTTCCTGAAGTTCCTTATTACTTTCTCTGACTAACCGTTCCTGTTCCTCCGCGCGCGCTTTCTCAGTGATAGCAATTGCTCGTTGTTTTTCTGCCTCGACACGACTCGCAACAGCAAGTATCCTGTCGGCATCGGCCTGAAGCTTTTGAAGATACGCGAACACGAAGAAAATAATCGCTACTATAAATGCAATCCCTAGAATGATTGCAGTTGCCCGTGTTCTTTGCAACACGCGCTTTTGCATCATTTCCTGGTTCTTTAATTCCGCCTCATACGTGATGCGGCTTGTATCCAGAAAAACTATTGCGCGTTCAAAAGCTTCATCGTAACGCTGGCCCCAGGCGCGCGTAGGATTTTGTTTCTTCTGCCAGTTAAGAGCAAGTTGAAGATCAGGCGGCCGCCACAATCCGGTTTTACCGATCTGGTACATGGCAGCAGCTTCCGAAAGCCTGTTGTACATGGAGGCGGACTCGAACTCTTCTTACACCCAGCCTTCCAGACGGCTCCATATCCTCATTAAACTCTCGTGCGAGAGTTCGATCATAGAGTCTATGTTCAGCGGAATATTCGCCGCAGGCATCAGGAAAGATCGACCCGTCCTTCGGAAGTGATCCACAACAAAGATTACTTCCTCTTCGCTTGCCTCTGCCAATTCCGCAACCAGTCCAAGGCGGCAAGGCCTCCTCATCCCCCGATTGTCCTGACTTTTTTCAGTTATATTCTTAAAAAGAATTTCCGCTATCTGCTTATTTCTTGTAGAGAGCTCGTCGTATGCCTCGTTGGCGTGTTGCGCCAGCGCCTGGCTTACCTTACCGACAGCGTTGTAATGGCGTATGTCGACTGATTCTCCTGATTCGTGGTTTGCTATCCAGTAATCCCACGTTCGCATCAGCGCATGCTGAAGAATGGGTAATTGGTCATGAGTGTTGCCAATTTCATTCAACAAACGCTTGACAAGGCGTTTTGATATTTGGCCACCCGCCACACTTATGGGTCCTTCAATAACGAACTTCTTTTGCTCGCGCGTCAATTGAGGAATCAAATAATTGCTGCTGTTGATTTTTTGCGTCAGTCCGGAGAACACAGAACACTCACCGATAAAATCGGACCTCATCGTGAGAGCAACGTATGTGGGAACCGCTGATTGATTGACGGCTGTAAGAATAAGATTTACATAGAGCTGTGCATCATTGAGGCTTTCATTGCTTTCCTCAAGGTCACGGTACCGAAATACTTCCTCGAATTGATCGACAAGAAAAAATGTATTTTCTCCCGCGGTCCGGTGCAGAAATCGTGATATTTCAATAAGCCCGTCGGAACCACTGCGAAGGACTGAATTGACAATCGCGCGATAAATCTCAGTATCCTTGGTCTCGATTCTGCTGGTTCTTAACATGAATTCAATAATTGAATCCGTAAGACCACTTATTGGCGATGAACCCGGGCGGGTAGTAATAATATTCCATTGTGATCCCGAGTCGGTGATAAAACCACCATACAACACGGGAACCAATCCGCAAAACATCAGGGATGATTTCCCGCTTCCTGAGTATCCCATCACCGTTACGAAACGATTCTTCGATATCTTAAGAAGGATGTCATCAATTTGTCCCTCGCGGCCGAAGAACAGGTGACTGTCCTCTACAGAAAAAGGTCTTAGTCCGGGGAAAGGATTTTCACCTCCAAGCTGAACGTCAAGGGAAACGTCGTTAGAGTATTGGTCAGGCACATCGCTATGTAAAGGCTTATTCAGCATTGACACACTCTTGCATCCTGAAATTTAGAAAATAGACTCTGAAAGGCTATAACATGCACGGTCTAATAGTAAAAAAAATAGCTTACCTCTCCAGTTAAAAAAATGACAAGGGCCAATTTAAACTAAAATAACTAAAAAGAAAAGGGGCCAGAAGCCCCTTTATTAACTGATCGTGTTGTTTCTGACCTATTTTACCTTGTTTACCAAAGTTTCAAATGTGGCAGGATGGTTCATCGCGAGGTCAGCCAGCACTTTACGATTAAGGCCGATATTCGCTTTGCTCAACTTACCCATGAGCTGTGAGTATGAGAGACCATGTACTCTCGCAGCGGCATTAATACGCGCTATCCAGATACCTCTGAACTCTCTTTTCTTCTGCTTACGGTCTCTATAAGCATAAACTAGACCTTTTTCGATGGCATTCTTAGCCACCGTCCATACATTTTTCTTTCGACCAAAGAACCCTTTGGCCAGCTTCAGGATGCGTTTGCGTTTTGCTCGCGAAGCTACATTGTTTACTGATCTTGGCATTTCATTGCATTTTTTGACGGATGGCGCTCAGCGTTTTGTTTTAACTGAATCTTAGTGGCCAGCAATCGGGTTAAACATTTAAACCATTAAAGTACGAGCATCGCTTTTACGTTGTTCATATCTGCCTTGGAAACCAATCCAGCGTGCGCTAGTCTGCGCTTTTGTTTGGTCTCTTTCTTAGTCAGAATATGATTTTTAAAAGCGTGCTTGCGCTTAATTTTACCGGTACCAGTCACTTTAAAGCGCTTTTTGGCTCCGGATTTTGTTTTTAATTTAGGCATCTTACAATTATATATTAAAAATCACTTCTTTACGGCTTTCGCCATAACGATCATACTCATTCTTTTTCCTTCCAATTTCGGCAGCTGCTCTACTTTGCCAAAATCTTCCAGGCCCTGGGCAAACTTCAGAAGCAGGATCTCGCCACGCTCCTTGTAAACGATTGACCTTCCCGCAAAAAACACTGTCGCCTTCACTTTAGCCCCTTCTTTGAGGAAATTCTCCGCATGCTTTAACTTAAAGTTAAAATCATGCTCGTCGGTATTCGGTCCAAAGCGGATCTCCTTCAAAACTACCTTCAGCGCCTTTGCCTTGATCTCCTTCTGCTTCTTCTTCTGTTCGTACTTGAATTTCGAATAATCAACTATTTTACACACTGGAGGATCGGCACTGGGTGAAATCTCCACCAGGTCCAACCCCTGATCCTGGGCCATTTTAATGGCCTGATGGATCGGATAAACATCTACCTTGATATCCTCACCAACCACCCGAACTCTTTGGGCTGTTATCCTTTCGTTGATACGATAAGGTTCTTCCGGTCTCTGAGGGCCTCGTCTTAACGGTTTGTTAAAACCAGGCCTGTTATTGTTCAAGATTGCGATACGTCTAAAATTTTAAGTTTTTAAAAACAGGGTGCAAAGATCGTTATATTTTTATTTTTTCAAAATCCCAATTTGGGGGCGCACAGTCAATTCTAAACTGATTTACAAACTCATCAAGCTTAACGCTTCCCTGGTCGCCTTTGCCGTGCCTGCGCACAGCCACAAGTCCATCTGCTACTTCTTTCTCCCCAACTATTAGCATATAGGGTATTTTGCGGGTTTCCGAATCGCGAATCTTCCGCCCTATTTTTTCATCCCTGTCATCAAGTAAACCCCTGATGTCCTGCTCTTTAAGGGTATCATAAACGATTTTCGCGTAGTCGTTGAATCGCTCCGAAATAGGTAGTACCGCTATTTGATCAGGTGCAAGCCACAAGGGAAAGTTCCCCGCGCAATGCTCGATCAAAACCGCTACAAAACGCTCCAGCGACCCAAATGGTGCCCGGTGAATCATAACAGGAGTATGTTTTTGATTATCGGACCCCACATACTCTAATTCAAAGCGCTGAGGAAGCTGGTAATCTACCTGAATCGTGCCCAGCTGCCAGTTCCGTCCCAGAGCATCTTTGACCATAAAGTCGAGCTTGGGCCCGTAAAACGCCGCCTCGCCCGTGGCTCCCACGGTCACTAGCCCCCTTTCGTCGGCGGCCTCCTGGATCTCCCGTTCCGCCTTATCCCACAAATGATCCTCCCCGATATACTTCTGCTTGTTTGCCGGGTCGCGTTTGGATACCTGAGCTGTGAAATTCTCAAATCCGAGCGATCGAAATACGTGCAAAACAAGGTCAATTACCTTAATGAATTCGTCCTTTACCTGGTCAGGGCGGCAAAAAATATGCGCGTCATCCTGTGTAAATCCACGAACACGTCTCAACCCATGTAACTCTCCGCTCTGCTCGTATCGATAAACAGTACCAAACTCAGCCAACCGAATTGGCAAGTCCCGGTAGGAACGTGGCTTTGTCTTATAGATCTCGCAATGGTGCGGGCAGTTCATTGGCTTTAACAAGAACTCTTCGGTCACGTCCGGTGTATGGATGGGTTGGAACGAGTCCTTACCGTATTTCTCATAGTGTCCCGATGTAACATACAGAGCCTTGCTACCTATGTGCGGAGTAACAACGGGGTCATAGCCAGCCTTTATCTGGGCCTTGCGCATAAACTGTTCCAACCGTTCACGAAGGATTGTTCCTTTGGGAAGCCAGAGCGGTAAGCCCATACCGACTTTTTCAGAGAATGCAAATAACTCTAGCTCTTTGCCTAGTTTACGATGATCCCGCTTCTTTGCTTCTTCGATAAGGTGAACGTATTCATCTAGTTCCTTTTGTTTGGGGAACGTGATGCCATATATGCGCGTCAGCATTTTGTTCTTCTCATCACCACGCCAATACGCGCCGGCAACATTGAGAAGCTTAACTGCTTTTATAAATCCAGTATTAGGGATATGGGGGCCTTTACAGAGGTCGACAAAGTTGCCTTGCTGGTAGAACGTGATCTTTCCATCCTCCAGTCCTTCAATCAACTCCAATTTGTATGGATCGGCTTTCTTTGTAAAATAATCCAGAGCCTCCGACTTTGTCACATCCTTCCGGACATAAGCATTATCCTTTTTTGCCAGCTCCTTCATCTTTGCCTCGATCGCAATAAGATCTTCCTCTCCGAATGCTTTACCTCCAAGATCGACGTCGTAGTAAAATCCATTTTCAATGGCTGGACCAATGCCAAACTTAACACCTGGATGCAGCTCTTCGAGAGCTTCTGCTAGTAGGTGAGCGGACGAATGCCAGAACGTTGTCTTACCGGATTTGTCATTCCAGGTGAGAATCTTAACGGAAGCGTCATTTTGAATTGGTCGGGATAAATCCCACACCTCTCCATTTACTTCGATAGCTAATGAGACACGGGCTAATCCTTCACTGATGCTTGATGCGATTTCCGAACCTTTAACCCCCTGCGGATATTCCCGAACACTGCCGTCCGGAAGAGAAATTTTTACATTCATGACTTGAACTAAACTACAAAATTAATTCAGGGCACAAATATGCTATTTTTTTAGGCATCATCCTGATAGGCCCAGCACAATTCAGGATTATATTTTTGTTGGTGGGGATGGTCCCATTTATAAGTTGAATTGGAAGCTGAACATAACTGCAAACTTCCGGATATCCGGATTGTCGAGATAAGTGAGACGGTGGACGAAGTCAATCCGCAAAAATCTGAAAATATTTTCAACGCCATACCCTACTTCAGCATACGGTTTGTGATCAAAATATCCGAGCGGTAACGTTTCTTCACCTTCCGGAGTAAGCGGTGAGTTAATATCCTTGTTCTGCTGACTCAATCCACCATAGATAACATTGGCGGACGCTACAAGTCTCCATTTGAGTTTTCGTATGAGCGGAATTCGATTTAACAATAACCCCTCAAAGTGATGTTGATATTGAAGCGAGGCGTATTGATCACTAACAAACTCGCCGTAATTCATCAAGTTGTACGTTATCGGCGTGTAAATCGGTGACTGGTTTCCCAAATGCAGACCAAGGAGCGGATAAGGTAATGTACCATATACCTTTTCACCTGTGAGGGTTAAATTCCCGACGCCTAATGGCCCAAATCGAATTCTCTTATAGAAGCTCAATCTGATTTTATCATAGTCGAATTCGCTATCGATGATGCCCTCGAATCCCTTTGTATAACGAAATGTTATCACCGGCCATCTGGTTGTCCCAAGGCTTATTCTATCATTATCTGATTGAATGAATAGTTCATCGCGGGCATAACGCGACTCAAAGATTAATTCCGATGTTTGAAAACTCTGACGCACTTCGGAATTTGCGATGTCCTCTGGCGTCTCATAGTAGGCAAAATTAAACGTCGGGTCAAACGTAAAATAACGGAAACCAACCCGCTGTGTAAATCCTTTAAAAACTTCCCTCCGAAAATCGACGCGGCCTTCGTTCATGTAGTATCCCCTTCTGAACACCCCAAATCGCTGAGACGCAAGCAACAAAAGATTGTCTCCGGCAGTCTCTTCATCAATACCTACCCTTCCCAGATCCGTGCGTGCCCTAACGGTTAGGGTAGTCCAAGGCTGACGCGACAAGATGCGTTGAACAAACGCGATGTACTTAATTCTTTCGTCATTAAAACCGTATCCCATCTGTCCACCGAAAATCCACTTGTCGCTAAATTTAATATTGGTTTTAAATCCAGGTTGAATACGAAGACCTTCAATGTTGTTAATAGCAACCAACGACACATACGGACCAACATCGATTTTGCCTAATTTATAATATCCGTTGACAGCAATTTTGATGATATCTGTATACGTTCGAACGACGGGGATATTCTGCAGCGTGTCGATCATCTTGTAGACGTTCTTCTCGGACTCAGACAGCGGCTCATGGCGTAGCGAGTCCCAAAGTTCGTCTTCCTCATTTAAGCGTGCGTCTTCCGCCATTATAATGGGCGTTTTGTAGAACGATGGTTCATAAGGTTTATTAATGACGAAATTTTTATTGGATGTGTAGAACTTTGCCAGCATACCGGCGCTGTAATTGGTGAGCTCTCCCACGTCGACGAGTACGCGGTTCTTAACAGGTAGCCATGCTCCGCCGTCCGCAGGCTCCAACTCCTGCTGAATTTTAATTTTTTCAACGAAATTAATATTGGCGGTCTTACCCATAGTAACATCGATCTGTTTCAATGCGTAGTCAGCCTTTGTTATCCACATGCTTCCGGTAAACGCCAGGTCTTGCGGGCTTTTTGGAAAAAAATCCAGCCTGTAACAATAGTGTTCGCCCACATAAAGGCTATCCATCAAATCGTACTCATAGTACAGTCGCCACCCATCGGCTATTGGCGAAACGAAATCTTTTCCGACGATATTAAGCCAATTTTGATAAAAATTATATTCCTGGAAAGATGAGCCAACCAACTGAGTCACCATCGCACCATCTTCCACTCCTACCCCGCTTACTTTGGATCGTAAAATATTCTCGTAGCGCAGGCTTGGGTCATCTCTGTAATAGATTTTGGAAACACTCTCGGTGATGAGCATGGGCAAGATCGGTTTGCCGTCCTCGCCCGCGATTCGGTCAATACTGTCAAGTACCTGAGTGATCTTCCTGACAACTTTTCGTTGTCTGAATTTATCGGTGAGATGATCAACGTCAATTTCAACCTTTGTGTAGGTATCATATTCATAAGCCGACAACTTTCGCTTATCGTTGTTGTTTTTATTCTTTACGACTTTGCGCAACACCTCAAAGGCCGGATTTTCCCCCGCTACAAAAACAACTTCCTGAAGGCTAGTGACGTCTTCCTCTAACTGAAAATTGATAGTTTGCTTTACCCCTTTGTTGACCAGTTTCTTTTTTGGCTTGTATCCGATGTAAGACGCGATGATTGAATCTGATGGGTTGGCTGTCTTGATCTCGTAGTTACCGTCAAAGTCGGTTGTAACTCCCGTTGTAGTTCCAATAAATATGACATTAACGTAAGGGATAGGGTCACCCGAATTTGCATCCGTAATTTTGCCCGTAACAATCGTTTCCTGAGCCCACGCAACACATGGAAGGAGGTAGAGCAGCAACAAACGTGGGATTCTGATACGAAGAGGTCTGTTTTTCAGGTCTTTACGCACAAGTTGAATTTATTACAAAATAAATGATTTAACTAAAGTATCCACCGCCTGGTTTCAGCGGTCTGTCGAAACCTCAATTTGTTCCTTTTCCCCTAAAAATCGGGGCGATGTTTTTAGAACGTATAAGTCCAATACGGCCTTCGTCCTTGCAAAGTACTCCCGCAAACGGATTCTAAAAGAATGTTCATTATCAGGCTCGTCTGTAACCATCGCGACTGCCTCGATATCATAGTAGTTACTGATGAACAGAGCACGATAACTGTGAAACGGTTGTGTTATGATCGTAATTCTGTTTTGTCCAAAAATTTCTTTACACCTCACCACAGAGTCAAGCGTACGCAACCCTGCATAGTCCAATGTTATCGCCGTCTGAGGAACCCCGAGCTTAATGAGCGCCTTACGCATCTCCATCGGTTCATTGTAATACATAGACCGGTTATCGCCACTGAGAATGAGATGGTCAATCTTACCCATCTTATAAAGTTGCGCGGCTGTCTCAATCCGCTTGCGAAAGTATAGGTTGACGCTTCCACTCACCGTTTTGTTGCTGGTGCCCAGAACTAATGCAACTCTGTGATCGGGAAGTTTTGTGAGATCTGAAAAAACCTCGTCGGCTGTGCTATTGACAATCCAAAGGTTGGAGACAACGATAAGCAATATGAATATAATGAAAGTAGTAAAAACAGTACTCTTCAACCAGCGCATCCCGATAGACATTAAACGAAGACCGACAAAGTTACTGAATTGTGCGCAGAAACTCGCGCTCAATAAGATCTGACTTCCTAACAATTTTTCGGTACCATTTAAGTCTTATTGCATCCATTTCAGGCAGTGTCAATCCAGCTTCTATCTTCTCGTGCCGGAGTTTGGTGATTAATGTGCTCAGGCATATTGCCACGCTGACCGAAATATTAAGACTCTCCGTAAAACCGTACATAGGAATTTTGATTTTTTGATCGCAGCCTTTCAGCGCCTCGCGTGATACGCCCCGTAATTCGTTCCCAAATAACAAAGCTATTTTGGAATCGCCGACACTAATGTCATGTATTGGAACTCCGTCTTCATCCGGATCGGTAACGAGGATCTTATAACCATCTCTTCTAAGTTTTTCGAAGCAGGTAACGGTGTTATTTTCTTTCTTTGACTTGTACTGCTGTATGTCCATCCATTTGTTTGCTCCGCGTAAAACTTTTGGATTAATGCTGTACTTGCTGATGTTTTCTACTATGTGAACCTCCTGCAACCCCATACATTCTGCCGTTCTGACGACAGCGCTGGCATTTTGTGATTGAAAAATATCTTCCAGTACAATTGTAATGTGTCGTGTACGGAGGCTGAGAACTCTTTCAATCGCTTCTTTTTTATGATCTGAAACAAATTGTGAAAGGTGCTGAAAAACCAATTGTTCCGTTTGAGAGAGCATATCCCAAACTTAAAAGGAATTTTTGCGAATCCACTCTTCAATTAGGATCAAACCTTCTTTGTGAACCTGTTCCCTCCCGATTTCCGGCATTGCAATAGCAGGATCGTTGGTCTTCATTCGAAATGTAAGAATGGAATTTTGCGGGCTGCCGGGAACGATGTCAAACTGTAAGTCGCCTGCACCTCTTCCCGCGGCAACCGGCGTTTTATTCACGCCGAGATGAGTTGGATCTTTTTCATAAATATCCAGGAAGAGCCCGGATGTATTGGCCGGCCCTTGAGGGGAGTGACAATGGCCACAGTTTACATCAAGGTAGGCTCTTGCCCTGCTGTTTAAATCGAGGGAATGATCATCCCAAACCGCAAGCTTCGGGGCACGGTCGGGATTTTCAAATCCTTCAATCATGTCTAATTCTTTCCAATGCACCAGCTGATTCTTCGTACCCTCTGGATAGTTGTAATTGCCGTTAATCTGCCGTGCTGACAATCCGATAGGTAACATTTTCTGATTCCGCACATGACATCCCTTACATTGATTTTTATTCGGAATTGCGTAAGCTGTGCTGATCTTCTTGCCACTTCTATCAGTGTATTTTATTGTTTTTGTTTCTCCGGCAGGATCGTAGTACGCTTCTGTCTGTTCATCATTCCAAATATACGGCCATGCTTCCCAGCCATTTTCAAGACTCACCAGCAACCGGGTTTCTAAAATCATTCTACCGGCGTCCGGCCGACGGAAATCATTGGGGTAATAGAAGTTTTTGATTAGTACAGTACCCAGGGGAAAGTCAAAAACCAATGAGTCGTTATATGTGATTCTTTTCCCGCCGGGTAATTTTAAGAAGCGTAGCTTTTCTGCATAGTTACTGAACAACGCCGAATTCAAGGAATATGGTACGACTTCGTCGGAAGGATCAAGCTTCTTAATCTCCCCCTTAAAGAAACCGTAATCCGACAGTTTATCCTTCCTTGTTATGTCCTGGTCAGGACGGAAAGAAAACGAAAGAAAGAAGATTGTTATTGCAATGGCTACACATACCCACTTCATATCTGCTCATTTCATGCTTAACACCACCGGATCGATGGGCTTCTGTTCGCACTCAAAAGGTTTCATGTCACGCGATTTGTTCTTGAACTTATTGCCTGCGTCTATATTGGCAAATGTCGCATTCTGATTGTTCCTAATACAGATGTTCCTGTTCTCCATGGATGAATCTACAATACCATCGTACAGTATATGTGGAACGTCCTTGCCAAACCTGAGCTTGTATTTGTACATTTTTCCAAGCCTTCCCTTGCTGGTTGCCTTTACATGTGGTCTTTCATAATAGTTGTCATGAATGTAAATGCTGCTGGGAAATGGTTTATACGATTTGTCGTTGATTGGATTTTCCGTGATGTAATAGCTTACTATGGCCGTTCCGGCAGAAATATTGTTCACGATCTTATTGTCAAATACTTCAACATTTCGCGTGGCTAAAATCATAATGCCTGTTCCTTGTGGTACTTTTCCTACTGTGTTGCCTTTAGGTGCAAAATTGATGTGATTATTGTCCGTGACCTTGTTTTTAAAAACCCGCACAAAACCACCGTCTTTCTGAATGAGATCGGGTAAATCAAAAACAAGTATCCCACCCGTGTTGTTGTACGCTTCATTTTCATAAACATCGGCATACCACGAGTTTTCAATTTCGATACCTGCCACATTTTGATGTGCTTTCGAATTTCGCACGATTATATGCTTGGACTGGCCAACATATATCCCGGCATCGCTTGCGCCGATGGCGGTGCAATAGTCGATCAATACATTTGTGCATTGTACGGGATAAATACCATATCCACCATTGTCAGCAGACCCTCCATTAGTCCATTCAGCCTTTACATTCCGGAAAGTGATGCCCTCAACCAGCTGAGCCTTCACGCCATCCCCTTTTGTGTCTTGAACAGTAATATCCAAAAGAGTAATGTTTACTGCATTGGTGATCTTGATCCCCTCTGCCCCCGAGATTTGTCCCTTGAAATTCAGGATAGTCTTGTCAGTTCCTGCTCCCTTGATGGTTACATTCTTTTTTCCGTCGAGCGATAAACTTGCGTCGAATTGAAAACGACCTTCAGGTATTTCGATCGTGGCGCCATCCTCTGCTTCAATTAACTGCGTTTGAATTTTCTTTTGGATTTCCTTTTGGGCGAATGCAGCTGTCATCGAAAACAGCAGTAGCAAAAGAGTAATAGATTTCATAAAACGTTGCGATTTAATTCGTTTAAGGAAAAACCGAAGTCATTCCACTTTTAACTGAATAGTGCGCCGGCTATCGTTCCGGACATCATCGTGGCAAGCGAGGCTCCGATCAATGCCCTCATGCCAAGGCGTGATAGGTCACTTTGCCGGCCCGGCGCCATGCCCCCTATTCCTCCGATTTGAATGGCTATGGAACTAAAATTAGCAAAACCACAGATAGCATACGTGGAAATAATAATGGATTTTTCACTCAACAACCCCGCTTGTTTCATATCCGCTAAACTGAGGTACGCTACAAACTCATTGATAACCATTTTTTGTCCCAGCAGACTTCCTACTTGCAGGGCTTCCGACCAGCTAACCCCCATGGCAAATGCAAACACGCGGAATACCTGGCCAAATATATACTGTAGCGAAAAGCCTGTGAAAGCTCCATTCGTCGATTGCATCACCCAGGCATTGAGGCCTGTCCAATTGCCAATGCCATCGACCAGAATCCAGTTCATGGCATAAATAATCGCTATAAATGCGAGCAGCATTCCACCGATATTTAACGCCAGCTTTAATCCATCCGCTGCCCCTGTTGCCAATGCATCAATAACATTCACACCGATTGATTCTTTGCTCACTTTAAGAGAGCGGTCAATTTTTTCAGGTTCAGTTTCCGGAAGAAATATCTTGGACATTACGATGGCAGCTGGTGCATTCATTATTGAAGCGCACAGGAGGTACGTTGCAAACTTGACAAGTTGTTCAGGATCTGTTCCACCCAGAAAGGTAATGTAAGCCCCCATTACGCTCCCGGCGATGGTTGCCATCCCTCCCGTCATCAGGCAGAGAAGTTCAGACTGTGTCATCCTGGCGATAAAAGGACGCACCAATAGTGGAGCTTCCGTTTGGCCGAGAAATACATTTCCAGCGGCCGATAAACTTTCAGCGCCGGAAAGCCGCATTGATTTTGCCATGACCCACGCAAACACAAACACGATCTTCTGCAAAATACCGAGATAATACAACCCCGTTGTGACGGCAGAAAAGAAAATTACTGTTGGTAATGCCTGAAAGGCAAATAAGAATCCGAGGTTATGTCGTGTACCGCTTGCTGCGTCACTATTTTTTGCCAGATCACCAAAAAGAAATTCGGCGCCATTTCCCGCAAAGCTCAAAAACTTAACGAAGCCGCTTCCAACGGCATCAAACACATTCCGTACGAAGGGAACTTTTGCAATTAGAATGCCGATAATTATCTGAAGCACAATACCGGTGGCCACCAGTCTCCAATCAATTTTCTTCCGGTTTCCCGACAGCAAATAAGCTATACCAATAAGTACGGCAATGCCGATCAATCCGCGTACGTAATCCATTCAATCCAGGTTAAAGGCTAAAACAAAAAGCAGAAAGTGATGTAACCCTTTCTGCTTTCATTTGCTGTCTAATTTCGTTTACTCAATTCATCGCGAATTTTTGCGGCACGCTCATAATCCTCTTTATCTATTGCATCCTTGAGCAATTCATTTAATTTCTCGAGTGAATAATTTTTAAAATCATCCTTACGCGAGCTCTCTTTTTTAACTTTAGCTTTTGTCTCCGCCTTTGGTTCTGGCTTGTCCTCCTCCACCTCATCCGTTAAAACTATACCGGCTTCCGCAAGAATGTTTTCGTATGTATAAATAGGTGAATCAAACCTGAGTCCGATAGCAATAGCATCCGAGGGACGGGCATCTATCTCGCTCTTCTTTAATCCATCGGAACAAACAATCTTGGCGAAGAATACACCTTCCTTCAAATCCGAAATGATGATCTCCTCAACCGTAAAATGAAAGTTATTTGCAAATGCCTTAAAGAGATCGTGGGTCATCGGCCGATTGGGGATGATCTTTTCGATCTCAATGGCAATCGCTTGCGCCTCGAACATTCCGATAATAATGGGTAACCTTCGATTACCCTCGGTTTCGCCCAGCACCAATGCAAATGAGCCCGTCTGTGATTGACTTGATGAAAGTCCCAGTATTTCCAGCTTAATTTTCTTCACTTACTTCGCAGCTTTGATCGCCTCAGTCAATTTAGGAATTATTTCGAAAGCATCTCCAACAATGCCATAATCTGCCGCCTTAAAAAAAGGTGCTTCCGGATCTTTATTTATCACAACAATATATTTAGAAGAGTTCACTCCAGCTAAATGCTGGATCGCGCCCGAAATACCGATTGCAATATATAGCTGTGGCGCTACTTTTACCCCGGTCTGCCCCACATGCTCATGATGAGGTCTCCACCCCATATCCGAAACCGGTTTGCTACAACCGGTTGCAGCATGAAGCGCCTTGGCAAGATCCTCCAACATCTTCCAATGCTCGGGACCCTTCATACCTCGTCCACCAGAAACGACGATGTTTGCTTCCGGTAACAATATTTCTCCCGTTGCTTTTTCAGCAGATGTGATTTTTGTCGTGAAGTCGGCGTCAGAAAGAGCAACCGTATAAGGAGTGATTTGTACGGGACTTCCAACTTCCTTCGCCTCCGCTGCATTCTTCCGGATGGCAATCACTTTCTTGGGATTTTTGAGCTCGACGAGCGCAAATGCTTTGCCTGTATAAATACTGCGTTTAACAAGAAAACCAGACGACGTGTCTGGAAGTTCAACTACATTCGACGCGAGGCTTGCTCCGGTTCGGGCAGCAACTCTCGCTGCTATGGGTGTTCCCAACGACGAATTAGCAAGCACGAGAATATCGGCGTTCTCATCCGTTAACGCTTTCTCAAGAACCGAAGCATACGCTTGAACAACAGTTTGATTCAATTTCTCGTCGGAAACATGCAGCACCTTTTGTGCTCCGTACTTTCCAAGCGCTTCCAATTCATTTTTGTCCACAGCTCCTAAAGCAATCGCCGTTACTCCTGCTTTCATAGCATGAGCATATGCTACAGCTTCTAACGAAGTTTTTTTGATCTTACCCTCTGCACTTTCGACAAAAACTAGTATCGGCATATTAATAATTTAAACGATGATAATTTCCCCTCAGATCACCTTAGCCTCATTCTTTAATAAGTTGACCAGCTCACTTACATTATCCGCCGCAATCATTTTAACTGATCCTTTTGGCGGTGGCAATTCGAACTTCTGAATTTTTACTCCGCTGTCTACGGGGGCTGGCTCGACAACTTTCAGCGGCTTCGTACGCGCCGACATAATTCCACGCATGTTTGGAATCTTCCATTCAGCGATTGGCTCCTGACATCCGGCAACGAAAGGAAGGTTCACTTCCAAGTACTCTTTTCCACCTTCGATTTCCCGTGCAACCTTGGCTTTCCCTCCGTCAATCTCCAGTTTCATCACCGGCGAAAGGGATGGAATATTCAGTAACGCCCCGACAATTCCGTGAACCACACCACTATTATAATCGATAGATTCCCGTCCCATTAATATAAGGTCGTATCC